>Ga0157373_10000519_pt1 | contig 30256 bp, 29 predicted proteins | sample C65metaG_FD_113460 | JGI IMG/M metagenome (GOLD analysis project Ga0157373, IMG submission 113460) | Corn rhizosphere microbial communities from Kellogg Biological Station, Michigan, USA - C6-5 metaG | ecosystem: Host-associated > Plants > Roots > Rhizosphere > Soil | place: USA: Michigan... | reverse complement strand
TGCGCGAGCATTTCGGCCGCGGCAGCGTCGCGATCGGCGACCACCACACGCCAGCCCATCTGCGCCATCAATCGGCACACGGCGGCACCGATACCGTTTGCACCGCCAATGACGACGGCGACTTCTTGCTTGTCGGATGTTGTTTGCATGTCAATCGAGCGGTATGTTGGCGGTTTTCACGATGCCCTCCCAGAGGGCGATGTCCTGGTCGACTCGTTCCGAAAGCTGAGCCGGCGTGGTGCCGACGGCATCGAAGCCCAACTCGGCCAGCATGGCCACCACGGTAGGCACGCGCAGCGCGTCCAGCACGGCGGCGTTCCATCTGGCAACGATCGATGCCGGCGTGCCCTTGGGCAGAAAGACGCCTTGCCACAGCGTGCCCCCGGTCAGGCCTTTCACACCCGCCTCTTCGAGCGTGGGCACGTTTGGCAGCGCCCCGTTTCGCTTCGGGCTGGTCACGGCAAGGATCTTCAGCTTGCCTGCTTCGGCCAGCGGGCGTGCGCTGGTCACGGTGTCCAGCGCCACCTGCACTTCACCGCCCAGAAGTCCCACCAGCATCGGGCCGTTGCCCTTGTAAGGAACGTGCGTGAGGTCGATGCCGGCAGTCCGGTTGAACACCTCCTGCAGCAGGTGAAGAGGTGACGCCATGCCGGCCGTGCCGTAGAACAGCTTGTGTGGGCGTGCCTTGGCATAGGCGATCAATTCGGCCACAGAGTTGACCGGCACCTGTGCGCCGACGGTCAACACGTAGGGCCCCTGCGAAACCAGGCTCACTGGCACGAGATCGTGGCGGACGTCGTAGCCGGCGGCCTTCTTCATGGTGACCGGGTGAATGGCCACGCCGTTGGGTGCGAACAGTGCCGTGTAGCCATCGGGCGCCTGGCGACCGACGTAGGCAGCGCCCATGGTTCCGGACGCGCCAGGGCGGTTGTCGACGATGACCGGTTGACCCATGGTCTTGGCCATGTGCTGCGCCAGGAGTCGCGCCACCGGGTCGGTCGACCCCCCCGGGGGATACGCCACCACCAGGGTGAGGGGACGGCCGGGAAAACGATCCTGGGCATTCACCGCTGTGGCTGCGATGCATGTACCCATGCAGACAGCGCCGAGCAGGACGCGTCTTGTGAAGGCTGCGACCAATGGTGTCTCCGGTTTTTTTGAACTGACGCGTTGGATGTTTGCACAAACCCCGTTGGTTCGTGTTTGCGCAGCGCGCACATCACCTTCTCGAGAAGCGTAACATTCGATGCCCGGTCGCCTAAGGCTATGAGACGCTCATTCTCTTGACCACAAAGTCCACGAACACCCGCACCTTCTTCGGCACGTAGCGTGTCTGGCGGAATACGGCGTAAATTCCATTGGTAAAGGAGTAGTTGGTCGTGCGGTAGTCTGGCAGGACCTGCATCAGGCGACCCTCCTGAAGGTCGGCATAAATGCCCCAGTCCGTGAGCAGCGAGACGCCCAGCCCTGAGAGGGTGACGCGTCTGAGAACTTCGGCATTGTTGGTGTGAAAACCGCCCGTGATTTTGAGCTCTTGCGCTGGCTCGCCATTCTTGGAGAATCGCCAGGATGTCGTTTCGGAATCCAGCCGATAGGTCAGGCAGTTGTGCTGCATCAGGTCATCGGGTTTCTCGATCGGTGCATGCGCGGCAAGGTAGGCTGGACTCGCCACTAGGATGCGCTCGCTCGATGCAAGTTTGCGAACCAGAAAGGACGAATCCTCGAGTTCGCCGAGACGGATGTCGATGTCGAAGTTTTTGTCCATCAGGTTCACGGGCGTTTCGGAGAGTTGCAGCTCCACCGTGACCTTTGGATAGAGTTCGCAGAACTCCTTGATGCCCGGTGCAATGAGTTGTATGCCCACCGACGTTCTGGAGTGAATGCGCAGCAGGCCCTGAGCTTCATCCTGCATCTGGCGAGCGGAGATCTGCACGTCCAGGAATTCCTCCACCACCGGCTTGATTCTTTGGTAGTAGGCTTCGCCGGCGTCCGTGAGCACCACTTTGCGGCTCGTGCGGTTGAACAGCTGAATACCCAGTTCTTCTTCGAGCGCGGCGATGCGGCGGGAAACGGACGCGGGCGACAAGTTGGAGCTTTTGCCCGCTGCGGAAAGACTGCCGTCCTGCACGACTCTCAAAAATAGGCGAATGGAATTGAACATCCTGTCTGATCCGATACAATCTGGTCCTGTGCGTGCGTCCGGGGCCAGCGAGGCAACACCTGAGCTCGGCTGCTCGGGCAGGGCTGGCGCCTGGGACGGCCTCGATATTGGCACAGTCATGCGCGGAACTTCCAGAAGTCAACAGCACGCGTCAACGGATCAGAACCCACCGCGTCGAGGATGGATCCTGCATCGATCTACTGGCTGAAAATTACTTCAGATCAATGTTGGCCATCCTGATCACCTTTTCCCATTGCGCGATCTCGCGGTAAATGCGTGCGTCGAGTTGCTCGGGACTCGATCCCGCTATCTCGAAGCCAAACCCGGCCATCTTCTCTTTCACCTCAGGCACTGCCATCACTTTCACAATGGCGGCATTCCAACGGTCAACAATGGGTCTGGGTGCGTTCTTGGGCAGGAAGAAGCCCTGCCACAGGTCCGCCTCGAGGCCCTTGATGCCCGATTCCTCCAGCGTTGGGACATCGGGCAGCGCCGGATTGCGTTTGGGCGTGGTGACGGCCAGCATGCGCAGCCGCCCGGAGTCGGCCAACGCGCGTGCACCAGGGATGGTGTCGAAGCCGACCTGGATCTCGCCACCGAGCAGCGCTTTCACGACGGGCCCGTTCCCCTGGTACGGCACATGGGTCATGGTGGTGCCCGCAGCGCCATTGAAAAGCTCGGTCAGCAGATGCAAGGGCGATGCAACGCCCGCAGTGCCGTAGAACACCTTGGTGGGATTGCGCTTGGCGTATTCCACCAGTTCGCGCACGTTGTTGACCGGCAGGTCGCGGTTGACAGTCAGAACGTAGGGCCCTGTTGCGATCATGCTGACCGCGGTGAGGTCGGTGCGCACGTCGTAGCCGGCAGTGGCTTTCATGGTGACGGGGTGCAGTGTCACGCCGTTGGGCGCCAGCAGGATCGTGTAGCCGTCTGGTTTGGAGCGTCCCACGTAGGCCGCACCGATGGTGCCCGCCGCGCCGGTTCGGTTCTCCACGACCACGGGTTGGCCGAGTTCTTGTGTGAGGTACGGTGCGAGCAAGCGGGCCACGGGGTCCATCACCCCGCCCGGTGGATACGACAGCACCAGCTTGATCGGCTGCGAGGGGAATGGCGCGGCCGGCTGCGCCTGCACGGCTCCCACAGAGGCGAGTCCCAGCATGACCGCCAGTCCCCACGCCTTGAATGTTTTGATCGTCATCATGTTGTCTCCTGTTTCTGTTCGACACACGCGCCCTGGCTGGCACCCTGGAAACACTGAATCGCGTTCCCGGCAATGTCGACCATGGTCGCAACTTTTCCGTGCGAACCCATGTCTCGAGTGGATTCCACACGGCCACCAAGTTCCTCGAACCGCTGGCACACGGCAGCGAGGTCGTTGACTTCAAACACCACGACCGCGCCCTGTGCTACGGCGGCTTCGCGCGGCCCGGCTATGGCGAAGTTGTGCCCTCCCGCATCGAGCTGAATCCAGTGGTCGCCGTCGCGGAACTTCAGCTTCAGCTGGAGCGCGGACTGGTAGAAGTGCGCGAGCGCGCCGGCATCCTTGGCCGCGAGGTAGGTGTTCTGGATGCGCTGGACGGTGATGCTCATGGACGGTGTCTCCTGGCTTGCGGGTCGTGCTGGACGCCGGCCTTGCGGCACCAGCGCGGAAATGCGTTCAAGTGATTTGTGCTCGTCCGTTGCTAACCACCTGCACGTTGCGCAGCGGCTCGATCGCGTTGAAGGACACGACGTCGCCGTCACGCCAGAGCTGGATGCGCAATGTCTCGCCGGGGTAGGCGGGCGACGCAAAGCGCCCCGAGAATGCTTTCAGCCTCGCGCCATCCATGCCGCAATGGCTCTGGACGACAGCCCGCGCGCACAGTCCGAATGAGAAAAGCCCGTGCGATATCGGTCTCGGAAATCCGGCCTGCCTGGCGCGAACGGGGTCCGCGTGCAAGGAGTTGTAGTCGCCGTTGAGCCGGTACAAAAGCGCTGCTTGCGGCGTGGTCGGCATGTCCACAGCGAGATCGGGTGCGCGATCGGGCAGCTTGTGTGGCGGCGGCACCGGGCCCGATGGACCGCCGAAGCCACCGTTTCCGCGGCACACGGTCGTGCCCGTGATCGATGCGACGAGCTCGTTCGACTCGGCCAGGTAGAGCTTGCGTTCGGTGAGCAGCAGCGCACCCTTTTCCGCGCCTTTGTCGATCACGTCGAGCACGCGTGTCTGGCCGATCACGGTACCCGAAGTTGGAAGGCCACGGTGCCAGGTGATGCCCTGCTCGCCATGCACGATCATCTTGCGGTCGATGCCCAAGGCAGGATGGCCGGTCCAGGGACCAGGATTGCCTAGCACCAGCGCCATCGTCGGGAATACCTTCGGTGCGGGCTCCAGCACATACGAAAGCTCGGCCGGGTCGATCGGGTTCATGCCCAAGCCAAGGCTGAGGCTGTATAGCAGCGTGTCGCGCTCGGTGTAGGTCTGGACGATGTCGTCCACCTTCCATCCGAGCAGCTGTTGCCGGTTCAATGCCATCGTCAGGGCTCCCTGCGGGTCAGACGGGTTGCCAAGGGAATACATCCCGCGTGCGTTCCAGTGGCACGAACGAACTGGCCCACGCCGGTGCGAGCTGTTCGCCCAGTGTCTCGGGCGTCCAAGGGTCGGCGCGTTGAAAGATGCGGATGGGCCGGGGTTGGCTGTAGAGGTACACCTCGTTGCCACGCACACCGAAAATCTGGCCGGTGATGTCCTTGGCGCCATCGCCCAGCAGGAAGGCTGCCACCGTGGCGATCTGCTCGGGTCGGGTTGTGGCCTTGCGCTTTTCAAGGTAAGCCGCCTGCTCTTCAGGACTCTTGCCGGGAACAGATTCGATCATCCGACTGAATGCGTGGGGCGCGATGCAGTTGGATCGCACGTAGAAACGCGCCATGTCCAGGGCCAACGAACGCGACAGACCCGTGATGCCCGCTTTGGCCGATGCGTAGTTCGCCTGACCCAGGCTGCCGATGAGGCCTGAGGTCGACGTCATGTGCAGGTACACGCCGGTGCTGCGGTCCCGGAAATGCGGGGCCGCCGCGCGGCTCACATGGAAGCTGCCGTACAGATGCACCTTCACCACGGCGTCGAACTCTTCCGGACTCAGGCGGTGGAAGATGCCGTCGCGCAGGATGCCTGCGTTGTTCACCACAAGGTCGAGCGTTCCCCAAGTGTCCAGTGCCTGCTGCACGATGTGCTTTGCGCCGTCCCAGTCGGCCACACTATCGGTGTTGGCCACCGCTTCGCCGCCAGCGCTTTTGATGAGGTGCACCACCTCATCGGCGGGCGCCATGTCGCCGCCCTCGCCCTGCAGGCTCGCACCCACGTCGTTCACCACCACCTTGCAGCCGTAGCGACCGAGAAGCAGGGCGATTTCGCGTCCTATGCCCCGCCCAGCGCCGGTCACCACGGCCACCTTGCCCGCGAGTCCTGTTGTCGTTTCCATTGCCGTGTCTCCTTGTTCGTTGATTATTTTGATGGCGTTTTGCGACCGTCAGCTGTGGCCGGTGTGGGCTCTAGCGTCCAGCCCGGCGGTCTTTTGGAGCGGAAGGCGTCCATGCCTTCGATCGCATCGGCGCTACCGAGAGACGCGGCGGCCACTTCGATGGCGCGCGAAAAACCGTCGTCGAATGGCATGTCGCTGATCTCGCGCAAGAGTCGCTTGCTGCCTCGAAGTGCAGCCGGGCTGCAGCGCCAGACGTCCGATGACAGGACGGCAAGCTCCGCGTCCATGCCCGCAGCGTCTTCGCAGACTTTCTGTACCAGTCCGATCTGCGATGCGTGCCCGGCGTCCACCGTGCGCCCGCGCAGGACCAGGTCGGCGGTGGCGCGCGGCCCGATGGCGCGCACGAGCGAGAGCGCGATCATGCTCGGCGGTATGCCGATGCGTGCTTCGGGCACGCTGAAGGTTGCGCTGGCCTCGCAGATGGCCATGTCGCACCAGACCACCATGCCCATGCCGAGCCCGACCGCGCGGCCGGCCACGGCCGCCACCGTCGGCACGGGGCAATCGATCAAGGCCTCGGCGAGCTCTCGCGCCGGTCGGATCTGCTCCAGGGCATCCGGCGATGCCGAGCCTTCAGTGCGCTGCAGACCTGCCACGTCGCGGCCCGCGCAAAAGGTGTCGTTGCGGCCACGGACCACGATGAGGCGGCAAGCCGCTTGCGCGCCGTGGTGGCGGATGCCGTTGGTCAACGTGGCCAACATGGTCTCGTTCAAGGCGTTGAGCTTGCCTGGGTTGTCCAGCCAGAAGGTCACCATGCCGTTGTCACCAACGGCGATCTCCACCCGTCCCATCAGATCACTCCCTGCTCGCGCAGGTCGGCGATGTCGGCGGTCGAGAGCGAAATGGTTTCGCGCAGCACCTGCTCGGTGTGCTCACCCAGACGCGGCGGAGGCCGTTGGGCAAAGCTGGCCGCATCGCCCACCTTGAACGGAACGCCCAGCAGGTGGATGGCCTTGCCGTCCTGGTCGGTCATGTTCAGCACCATGTCGTTGACCAGCGACTGCTCGTGCGTGAGTGCTTCAGCCACCGTGTGCATGGGCGCAACGGGCACGCCGAGCTCGCCGAGCTTTCGCGTCCAGTTGGCGGCCGTGTCCTGGAGAAAGGTTTCGGCAAAGATGTCGATGACTTCCTGTCGGCGTTCGAGGCGCTGTGCGTTCGTCGCCAGCGTCGGATCGTCGCGCAGGTCCAGGCGGCCGATGGCCTGGCACATGCGGCGCCAGGTCGCGTCGTTGAGTGCTCCCGTGACCAGTTCCACGTCCTTGCACGGAAAAGCCTGGTACGGCACCTGGTTCCAGAGACCAGAGCCCTCCTTCTGCGGCAGCACACCCGCTTCGAGCCACGAGACGCCGTGGTAGCTCAACAAGCCCAAGGCGGTTTCAAGCAGGGAGGCGCGCACGTTCGCACCTTTGCCGGTGCGCGCCCGGCCCATCAACGCAGACAAGACGGCGCTGTAGGCAAAGACGCCGGTCGTCATGTCGACAAACGACACGCCGGACCGTACCGACTGCCCGTCACGCTCCCCCGTGAAGCCCATGATGCCCGCGAACGCTTGCAGCAGCGAGTCGTATCCGGGGCGGTTGCGCATGTCACCCTTAGCACCGAACGCAGAGATACCGCACACGATGAGACGCGGGTACTTCTCCCGGAAGAGCGTTTCGTTGATGCCCAGGACTTCGGCCACATCCGGCAGATAGTTGTGGATCAGTACGTCGGCGTTTGCGAGCATCTCGTACAGAATTTCACGGCCGCGCTCGGTCTTGAGGTTGAGCGTGATACCGCGCTTTCCGCGGTTGACACTCATGAAATTGCAACTCTCGCCGGATGCGTTGAAAGGCGCCCAGCCTCTGTTTTCGTCGCCGTTCGGTCCCTCGACCTTGATGACGTCCGCGCCCATGTCGGCCAGCAATTGACCGCAGAAAGGTGCTGCCAGCACGCGGCTCACGTCGATGACCCGAATCCCGGCCAAAGGTCCCTCGGGCATGTTGGAGGTGTCTGCTGCCGGGTTGGTGTTCTGTTGTTGCATCAGGTGGTCCACCAGCGAGCCTCAACGGCCTACCGCCTCCTCGGCCACGGCGGGGGCGACGCTGATGTACGGGTCGAACTTGGCAACCTCCTTCTTGACCGCCGGAATGATCTTCTCCGCCCACAGCGCCAGTTGCTTGCACATGCGGTCGTGCGGGAGGTCACCGATCTGCGTGTGGATGGCCACGTGGTGCGGGCGTACGATCCGGATGTCGCGCACCAGGCGCTCGATCACCGTGTCGACGTTGCCGACGGGGAGGTTGGATTTGATCTTTTCCAGCGTCAGCTCCTCGGGGAACGGTTGCTCGTGGATCATGTAGTCGTCGGCAACGGATTCCTTGCGCGTCTTGAGCGCGACGGCGACGCGCTGCTGGTAGCGCGCGCATTCCACGAAGTGATCGATCTCGCTGTCGTCGTCGCTGGCAAAGGCAAATCGCAGCAAGCCCAGCTTGGCCTTGGCAGGGTCTTTGCCCTCGGACTCGCAGATGCCGTCGATGACACCCCGCAAGCCGCCCATGCGCTTGTAGTTCCCCAGCCCACCGCCGATGAAGATGGAATGGCCGTCGCGGATGGCGCGGCGCATCAGCGCAGGATCTCCGCTGGCGATCCAGACCGGGGGCATGGGCTTCTGCACCGTTCGCACGCTGATCGACGACAGCAGTTGTTTGTAGTAAGTGCCGTCGTAGCTGAACTTCTTCTCGGTCAGTCCGCGCTCAATGATGTCCAGCATCTCTTGCGTGCGCTCCTTGGTGTTGTCCATCAACACACCGAACCGCTCGAACTCGAACTGCTGGTAGCCCCCGCCGATGCCCAGGTTGAAACGCCCGCCGCACAACTGGTCCGCGAGAGCGATCTCGGCCACGAGTCGTGCAGGCGTGTAAAGCGGTGCGACGATGACGCCGGGGCCCAGGCGGATGTTCTTTGTCAGTGCTGCGCAGTGGGCGACCAGCATCAGCGGCGATGGGCACAGACCGTAGTTGGAAAAGTGATGTTCCGCGAACCAGGCGGCGCCGAAGCCGAGATCGTCGGCAAGGCGTGTGAGTTCGACGGTGTTGGCGACGATCTCGCGAGATGAGAGCGTCTGATTGCGTTGTTGCAGGAGGTTGAAGATGCCAAAGTCCATTGCAGTTCCTGGTTTGCCTGACGTTGCCGGGGGGTCAACGACCCTCGCGGGATGACAAAAATTCTAGGTAGCGATACGGCGTGTGATAAGCGGAGCAAAACGAACAATTGCTTTGCAAGAACCGGAACCGAGATCGGCCAGCGCAGTGCGATCTCCCTTGAATAGCGCGCCTCGGCTTTGGTGGTTGTCGAAAAGTACCTTTGCAGTTTCTGTGGGGCATCCGCGTTTCGGCACGGCTAATAATTCCTTCACAAAAGCGATGTCCCAGCCCTGGCGCGCGGCTTTAGCCCGCCGCTCCGGCTTCATACAGAAGGAGACGGACTTGTCTCAACAGTCCCATTTCAGATTCGAACCATTCCCTCAGTCGAGCGCGCTGATGGCGCTTCGCAAGGAAGTCCGGATTTTCCTTGGCGATGAGGAAAAGCAGGGCAGCTGGGCACCGGGCCCCGAAGGTTGGGCGGGCTTCGATCGCGGGTTCAGCAAGCGGCTTGCCGCGCGTGGTTGGGTGGGCATGACCTGGCCCAAGAAGTACGGCGGCCACGAGCGAACCGCCATGGAGCGCCACGTCGTCACGGAAGAGCTTCTCTCGGCTGGTGCTCCGGTGCGCGCCCACTGGGTTGCTGATCGCCAGAGCGGTCCAGTGCTCCTGCGTTTCGGGACCGAGCGGCAACGCGAGCTCTACCTGCCTCGCATCGCCAAAGGCGAATGCACGTTCTGCATTGGTATGAGCGAGGCCGGTTCGGGCTCGGATCTGGCGTCGGTCAGAACCCGCGCGGTGCCGGTCGAGGGCGGCTGGCGCGTGTCCGGTGCCAAGCTGTGGACCAGCAACGCGCACCGCGCGCACATGATGATTCTCTTTGCGCGAACGGCGAGCGTGGAAGAAGATCGGCGTGGCGGCGTGAGCCAGTTTCTCGTGGACCTCCAGTCACCGGGCATCACTATCAACGGCATCCAGAACCTGGCGGGCGAATCCGATTTCAACGAAGTCGTTTTCGACGAGGTATTCATCCCCGAAGACATGCTGATTGGCACCGTCGGCAATGGCTGGAATCAGGTGAGCAGCGAATTGACCTACGAACGAAGCGGACCCGACCGCTGGCTCAGCACCTATTTCCTGCTTCGCCAACTGGTGGCGCATACCGCTCGAAAGCGCGGTGGTTCATCGCATGTTGCGACCGGTCGGCTCGTCGCTCATTTGTGGACACTTCAGCGGATGTCGTTGTCGATCGCCGGCATGTTGCAGAAGGGTGTCACGCCCTACACCGAAGCCGCGTTGGTCAAGGATCTGGGGACAGGATTCGAACGCGAGATTCCGGACATTGCCCGCATGGTCGTGCCCGAACTGGCACGCCTGGGGGCAGACCGCAACGGCGTGCTACAGGCTGCGCTGGAGCGAGCCACCTTGCACGCACCTTCTTTTTCGATCCGCGGCGGAACCCGAGAGATTCTGCGCGGCATCATTGCCAAGAGCATGGGAATGCGATGAGCGAATTGAACGATATGGTGGTCGAGTCGGCCACGCGCCTGTTTTCCGACGCGTGTACGGCCGAGCTGTATGACGGGCTCGAGGGGGGCGACTGGCCTGTCGATCTGTGGCGGCTGGCGACAGATACCGGCCTGACCTCGGTGATCGACACCGAGAGCGATGGCGGACGCTGCTTGCCCCTGGACTTGTTGACCGCTCTGGCGCGGGCGGCGGGCGCCACAGCGGCGCCTATTCCCATCGTCGAAACCTTGCTGGGACAGTTTGCCCTGAACGCCGCTGGACTGGCGGTGCCTGAAGGCCCCCTCGCCTTTGGCCCGGTGTTGACGACGGATGTGTTGGCGCTCGAACGCAGGGGGACCGATTGGTTGCTGAGCGGAGACCTGCACCGCATACCGTGGGGGCGCCACTTGCACGCCATCGTCGCGGTGGCACGCTGTGGCGCGTCGCATGCCACGGTCTGCATTCCGCGGCCAACGCCATCCAGCTTGGGTCAGAACTACGCGGGTGAGCCGCGCGATAACTTCTCTTTTGATGCATGGCCATTGGTGGCCGCGTCCGTGGGGGAAGAGGGTCGAGGTCTTGATGCCGACACCTTGTACTTTCACGCCGCCTTGTGGCGCTCCGCTCAGATGGCTGGTGCCATGCAGACCGCGCTGGACCTGTCGCTGCGCTATTCGATGGAGCGCGAACAGTTTGGCCGTCCGATTGGAAAGTTCCAGGCGGTGCAACAGCAAATGGCGATGATGGCGTCGCAGGTGGCGGCGGGTGCGGCCGCGGTCGAGGCCGCCGTTGCAGCGGCCGCGGACGGGCATCAGGCCGGCCTCGCCGTGGCCGCGACCAAGGCCCGCGTGAGCGAGGCGGCGGGGCATGTGGTGGCCATATCGCATCAAGTGCACGGTGCCATGGGGTTCACGCGTGAACACGCGCTGCACCGCAGCACGCGCCGCCTGATGGCCTGGCGCGACGAATTCGGCTCCGAGGCCGAATGGTCGGCCTGGATCGGTCGCACAGTGGCCGGCATCGGTGGCGACCAACTTTGGGCCTTCGTTACCGAGGCGCGAGACTTTCAATCCGCCAACCGCTTTCGGATGGAACGCCATGCTTGAGACCTTCTTCAATCCGACCAGCATCGCCCTCATCGGCGCGACCGACGACGCCACGAAGATTGGCGGAAAGATCGTGCTGACGCTCTTGCGTGAGAAGTACGCAGGCAGGTTCTATCCGGTGAATCGAACGAGCAGCCGCATCGCGGGGCATGCAGCGTACCCGTCGATCGGCGCGGTGCCTGACAGCGTGGATCTGGCATTGATTGCCGTTCCTGCCCGCCAGGTGCCAGGTACTCTCGAAGAATGCGCCGCAAAGGGCATCCGCAATGCCGTGATTTTCAGTTCGGGATTTTCCGAAGAAGGTGGAGAAGGCGCGGCGCTGCAGCGCCAGATCGAAGACATCTGCCAACGCACCGGCATCCGCGTGAACGGACCCAACTCGGAAGGTTTCTTCAATGTGCATGCCGGCGTTGCGGCCACCTTCAGCCCCGCGCTGGATGTGCTGGGACCGCCCCGGGGCAGCGTGGGCACGGGCATCGTCTCGCAAAGCGGGGGGCTGGGGTTCGCGCTCTACAACCGGGGGCGCCAGCGCAACATGGCCTTCAGCCACATCGTGAGCGTCGGCAACCAGGTGGATCTGGAACTCAACGATTACATCGAACATCTGCTGGGCGATCCGGCAACGGGCAACGTGATGTTGTATGTCGAGAGCTTCCGCAAGCCCAAACGCTTTCTCGATGTTGCCAAGCGCGCAGCGCAGCTCCAGAAGCCGCTCATCATGGCCAAGGTGGGACGTTCCCGAGCCGGACAGCGCGCCGCCGCTTCCCACACCGGCGCGATGGCGGGTTCCGTTCGGGTCACGGATGCCGTGCTCGATCACCATGGGGTGCTGCGCGCCAACGACCAGGACGAAATGCTCGATCTGGCGGCCGCCTTCTCGCAAGGAAAGCGCATGCGGGGCAATCGCGTGGCGATTATCTCGACATCCGGCGGCACGGCCGTCTGGCTCACCGATACCTGCGAAGAGATGGGATTTGAGGTTCTGCCGATCGACGACGAGCGCCAGGCGCGGCTGGCGCAGTTCATCCCATCGTATGGGTCGACCAACAACCCCGTGGACATCACGGCGCAGGGAGTGAACGCCTACGCGCAGACGCTGGAGGTGCTGGGCGACGCGGACTATATCGACGCGATCATCATCGCCTCTTCCTTTGCGCACGACACGCGTTTGAAGAAGGAGGGTGAGGCGATTGCCCGTCTGGTGAAGGAGTTGGACATCCCCGTCTTCATCTATACCTACACACTGCCGAGCGCGAGTTCGATGCAGATCCTGCAGCGGCTCGGTCTCTTTTGTTATTCCACCATCACGGGGTGCGTGCGAGGCCTTCAGGGGTTGCGAGCCTATTCGAAATTCCAGGAGGAGTTGAACGATCGCTTCGGTGTGCCGGATGCGCAAGCGTTGCCGACCGGTGCCCGGCGCGCGCTGGAGGGAACCGAAGCCACGATGTGCGAGTACGAGACCAAGCACCTGCTGGCCGCGTTCGACATCGAGCTGCCCGCCGAGCACCTGGCGAAGACGCCGCAAGAAGCGGTGGTGCACGCCGCCGACATCGGTGGCGCGGTCGCGCTGAAGGTCCAGTCCCCGCACATTCCCCACAAGACGGAAGCAGGGGGCGTTCTTCTAAAATTGGAAACCTCGGACGCTGTGCGGCAGGGCGCAGAAGCGATTTTGACGAATGCACGTTTGCATGCGCCGAGCGCCGACATCCATGGCGTCCTGGTGCAGGCCATGGGCAAACCCGGTCTCGAGATGATGGCGGGCATCGTCAACGACGCGAGCTTCGGACCGATGGTGATGGTGGGGTTGGGCGGCATTTACGTCGAGGTTCTCGAAGACACCGCGCTCGCGCCTGCGCCGCTGACGGCCCACACTGCCCTGAAGATGGTCCAGTCTTTGAAGGGCTACCCGATGCTTCGCGGCGCGCGTGGGCGGCCACCCTGCGATGTGCCGGCCCTGTGCCAGCTGCTGGTGAAACTGTCACAGCTGGCGGCCAGTACGAGGGACCATCTGGTCGAGATGGACATCAACCCGATTCTGGTACACGAACAGGGCGTCGGTCTCACCATCGTCGACGCATTGGGCGTCAGGGCTCCACGCCATGAGTGAACTTGATTTCGATGTGTCGCAAGGGATCGCAACCATCACCCTGAACCGGCCCGACAAGCGGAACGCATTCGATACCCCGATGTTGCGGGCTTGGGCGGCTGCACTTGAAGAGTCGCAGGCGCGCGACGATGTACGCGCCATCGTGCTGACCGGCGCGGGCCAGGCCTTCTGCTCGGGGGGGGACGTCGGCGGCATGAAGGATCGGTCAGAAGACACCCCTCTGGATCGAAAGAACTCGCTCACCGATCGCGTGCACCGTATCCCGTTGACGATGCTCGCAATGGACAAGCCCGTCCTCGTCGCGGTCAATGGGGCGGCCACCGGTGCGGGGATGGACATGGCGCTCATGGGCGACATCCGGATCGCGGCGGCGAGCGCGCGCTTCGCTGAAAGCTACGTGAAGATCGGCATCGTGCCGGGCGATGGTGGCGCGTGGTTCCTGCCGCGCATCGTCGGCATGTCGCGTGCGCTGGAACTGCTCTGGACCGGCCGCTTTGTCGATGCGCAAGAAGCGCTGAGGCTGGGCATCGTGAGCGAAGTGGTTCCCGACGAGAGCCTCATGGACCACACATTGGCGCTGGCGCTGCGGATCGCCGCCGGGCCGCCCATCGCCATCCGCATGATCAAGCGAGCCGCTCGCCAGGCGCAGACCATGGACCTGGCCTCCCACCTGGACCAGATCTCCTCGCACATGGCCGTGGTCTACGCCACGGACGATCACAAGGAGGCCGTGGCGGCATTCCTCGAAAAGCGGGCGCCCGTCTTCAGCGGAAAATAGGACATGGCGCATCCGTCCAACTGCGCGCCACCACAAGAGATCCGACAAGGAGGCCCGATGCCGCTCGCCGCACACCACACCACGGCAGACCGCCACGCCAATGTCACGGCGATCGAACAGGCGCTGTTCCGTTACGCGCGTGGTGTCGACCGGAGAGACTGGGCGCTGGTGCGATCCGCCTATCACCCCGATGCGGTCGACAACCACGGCAGCTACAGCGGCCCCATCGACGGGTTCGTAGCTTCGCTGGTGGCGCGTCACGCGCACATTGCGCAGTCGCTGCATGTCATCAGCAACGTGCTGGTCGAATTCAACGCGCCCGACAGTGCGTTGGTCGAGAGCTACTTCACGGCCTACCAGCGCCTGTCGCCCTCTGCAGGTGCGTCACGACAAATGTATCTTGTTGATGAGGTGGCAAGCGACACCGACTCCGTGGACAACGAAGCCATTGGCCGCTACGTCGACCACTTCACGCGGCGCGAAGGTCAATGGCGGATTCAGCGCCGCGACGTCCTGTTTGATCTTTACCGTTCCAGGATCGCCCGGCGCGGCGCACCGGTCAATCCCGCGCTGATACCGTCGGTCCGCGACCGGAGCGATCTCTCGTACGTGCGCCGCCAGGAACTTGGCCTCTGAAGCATTGGCGTCCAGCCGGAGTGTCGAGGGCCGTACGTTCGTGAAAGAGTCGACCTGACATCGCACGTCGCGGTCGGCTCCGTCTCGAGCTTGTGAAACCACAACGCAGTCCGTCGGCTCGAGCCGCGCCGCGCGAAACGCTTGATCTTCCTGCGCCGCCATCGTGCGTCCCAAGGCCTCGCATTCCGCACCGGGAGACCATTCGGTCCTGAGCAGCCATAGCAGACCAATGCCGTCGCACGGCGTGGCCGCTGCACCACCACGCCTGGGCGTGACCACGCTGGAGTCGGTGCGAGGGTGGTGCTTCGAACCGTCAGGGAAGGTGCCGCGTGCGACGAACACGGTACGTGGGGGGCACTGAAATCCTTCCGGTTCTCGAAAAGAAACTGTGCGCCCCGAGCGCTTCTGTTTGGCTGTTTGCATGCCTAGAATTTTCCGACGCCAACGATCGGCGGAAATGCACCGCATCGACTGTCCACGGTGGCGCGGTCAAAGGAACGACATGTCCGATACGAACTCCCTGCTGCAACCAGCGTGCGCGCCATTCGACCCACGCGAATTCAGGCGTGCCCTCGGCACTTTCCCGACCGGCGTGGCCATCATCACATCGCGCGACGGCGATGGCATGCCGGTTGGCCTGACCTGCAATTCGTTCAGCTCCGTGTCGCTGGATCCTCCGCTGGTTCTGTGGAGTTTGCGCACGTCGAGCAAGTTGCTGCGAGCTTTCCGAGGGACGTCTGCCTTTGCCATCAACGTGCTGGCGGAGGACCAGAGCGCGCTATCGGCCCGATTTGCAAGCAGCTCGATCGTGGACAAGTTCGAGGGCGTTGCGCACAGCCCGGGCTTTCGTGATGTGCCACTCATCGATCACTGCGTCGCCCGCTTCCACTGCAGCACGTTCTCCGAACACGAGGCTGGCGACCATGTGATCTTCATTGGCAAGGTCGAGCGCTTCGAGCACGGACGCGAGGAAGACCCGCTGGTGTTCTACAAGGGCGCATACATGATGCTCGCCCAGTCGCTGCGCGCGCTATCGGCCGAGGGTCGCGTATCGACACCGGCTTTGATCGAAGCACGCGCCAGGGTCTATGGAGTTCTTCTGCGTCTGGCCTGCGAGAAGGGCAACGACGGTGACTTCGATGGGCTGGAGAAACTCCTGCAGGAGATGGATGCGCAGAAGGCCCGCGGCGACATGGCGGCGCGCGCCGTGGCGGCGCTCGATTTTTTCAAGCTGCTGACCCAGGCCGCACACAACGATGTGCTGGCCATCGTCGCCCAGTCGTTGGGTACGCTCATGCAGCATTCCGTGGCGGCGCAGGCTGCGGCCCTGCCCTGGGACGCCATGTACCAGCCCGAGCTGACACCGTTGCGGCACAGGATGGTGGAGTGCATGCGTGCCCGCGATGCACAAGGTGCCACGGAGGCCATGACCACGTACTTCGGGCATGTCGAGAAGTTCCAGCGCGAGATGGCGTTGGCCAAAGCGAACGGGCCAACGATGGCAACCTGAGCCCGCATGCGGGCACGCGGGCCAAGCCCGCGTTTTCCGTGCTCAGTTCACTGGTTTGAACATGGGCACCAGCGTGCCGTTGCCTGCCGTGTGGAAGACAACCTGCACGGCCATGCCGATGCGAATGGCATCGACGTCGCATCCGATGATGTTGCTCATCATTGCAGGGCCTTCTTCCAGTGCGACATAGGCTACGGCGTAGACCGGCCTGGACCGGCGCATCACGGTGTAGCTGTACACCGTACCTCGGCCCGATGAATCGTGCCATGCGACCTTGTCGCTGAAGCAGAACGGACACAGGGCACGCGGATACCAGTGCGTGCGGCTGCATTCGCTGCAACGGGGTAGCATGAACCTGCCTTGCGCAGCGCCTTCTTGGAACCTCAGCGATTCAGGTTGACGGACAACGTCTGCCAGGACGCGTGTGGATTCTTGCAACGCCACCGTGCTCATGCTTCAGACCCTTTCCATGATCAACGTGGCGCTTCCATGGCGCGTGCCCAGTGAACCCCCGGTGCCATGCGCAAGCGCGAGCCGGCAGTCGGGCACCTGAACGGCAGGGTGCGCCTCGCCGCGCAGCTGGCGCACCGCTTCGATCACCTTGGTCATGCCACCGCGATTGGACGGATGGTTGTTGCACAGACCGCCTCCGTCGGTGTTGATGGGCAAGCCGCCGACGCCGGAGATCAGTTGGCCGTCCATCACGAAACGACCGCCTTCGCCTTTGCGGCAGAAACCGAGGTCTTCGAGCTGCATCAGCACCGTGATGGTGAAGCTGTCGTAGATCGACGCGTACTGAATGTCCTTCGGCGCCACGCCTGCTTCGGCGAATGCCGCCGGACCGGACCAGGCTGCACCCGTGTAGGTCAGGTCGACGGCGCCGCCCATCTGACCTTTGACGCTTTCGCCAGCGCCGAGCACGCGCACCGTCGGTCGCCCCAGGCTCTTTGCAATCTCGGGTCGCGTCACGATGAGCGCGCCACCGCCGTCGCTGATCACGCAGCAATCCAGCCGGTGCAACGGGTCCGCCACCATCGGCGAATCCAGCACGTGCCGAACCGTCAGAACGTCGCGCAGCATGGCATTGGCGTTATGCTGCGCGTGGTGGGACGCCGCCACCTTGATCCAGGCGAGCTGCTCGCTCGTGGTGCCGAACTCGTGCATGTGCCGCATCGCCGCCAATGCGTACATGTTCACGGTGGCGGGTGCGTGAGGGAGCTCCCATTCAAGATCGGGCTGGTTGGCATTTCCGGGGCGCGGGGCCGTGCCTTCGCTGCGCGGTTTGCCTGCCAGCGTGATGAGCGCCACATTGCATTTTCCGGTCGCGATGGCTTGTGCCGCGTGTGCGACATGGATCAGGTAGGAACTCCCACCCGTGTCCGTCGAATCGACGTGGCGCACGCGAAGATTCATGTAGTCGACCATCGATAACGGACCCATGCCGGGCGCATCGCCCGCGCAGAAGTAGCCATCGACGTCGTCTTTCGAGAGGCCCGCGTCGGCCAGCGCGCCGCGCGCGCATTCGGCATGCAGTTGAGCGACGGATTTCTCTGGTGCGTGCCGCGTGGGGTGTTCGAATGCGCCTGCAATGCAGGCCTGTGCCTTGATGGTCATGACGACACAGCATACCGGCGCGCCTGCAGGCGATGCTTGCAAGGCGAGCAAAGCAGCTTTGTGGCCGTCGGCGGCGCAATGCCTTGAAGCGGTGCGTTGCGACACGGATAATGACTTTCCCACATGCAGAATACAAGATGTCGAGCGCTCTTTTTCAGCCCCTCACCCTGCGTGGCCTCACGCTGCCCAACCGCATCGTCGTCTCACCGATGTGCCAGTACAGCGCCGTCGATGGCAGCGCGACCGATTGGCACATTCTGCATCTGGGGCAGTATGCGGTGTCCGGTGCGGGTCTCGTGATGATCGAGGCGACCGGCGTTGAACCAGCAGGACGCATCACCGCCGAATGTCTAGGCTTGTGGTCAGACGAGAATGAAGCGGCGCTTGCGCGCGTAGTCCGCACTATTCGCCCTTACGCAAGCATGCCGATCGGCATCCAGCTGAGCCATGCAGGCCGAAAGGCATCGGTGAGGCGACCGGGTCAGGGGCGCGGTCCCTTGCCGCGAGAAGAAGGCGGCTGGCAAACTTATGGGCCCACGGCGCAGCCCTTCGAGACAGGATGGAATGCGCCGCTCGCGCTCGACCGCGAGGGCATGGACCGCGTGGTGCGCGCATTCGCCCAGTCCGCACAGCGTGCCGACCGCGCCGGCCTTGACCTGTTGGAAATTCATGCTGCCCATGGGTACCTTCTAAGCGCCTTTCTTTCGCCACTGGGCAACGCGCGTACCGACGAATACGGAGGCAGCCTGCACAACCGCATGCGGTTTCCGCTCGAGGTTGTCGACGCGGTGCGCGCTGCGTGGCCTGCGCACAAACCGCTGGGCGTGCGCTTCAATGGCACCGACTGGTTGCCAGGAGGCCTGCAAGAGAAGGATGCGATGGCATTTGCACGTGAGCTCAAGGCCCTTGGCTGCGACTACATGGACGTATCATCGGGCGGCAACGCACGAGCCGAGATCCCTCTGGTCCCAGGCTATCAAGTTCCCTACGCTGCGCAGGTGCGGCGCGCGGTCGATTTGCCCACGATGTGCGTGGGATTGATCCGCGACCCGATGCACGCTCAGGCGATTGTCGATCGTTGCGAAGCGGACCTGGTTGCACTGGGCCGTGGCATGCTAAACAACCCCCGATGGGCCTGGCATGCCGCCGAGGCCTTGGGCGTGAAGACACAGGTTCCCTACCAATACATGCGCGGCGAAACCCGTGGTGGACTGCCGTCTTGGGACGCGATCGTCCGTGCGGCATGAGCGCCAAAGTCGGGCCCGATTCGGCTATCGAGCTCGGGCAAGAAGAACGCCTGAACTTGGAGAAGACCGCGCGCTCGCAGTCTGCCTCGGTTTTAGCCAGGTGCCGCACGCATTGGTCAGACGGAGCGGAGACCCAGGCTCTTGGTCGGGCTCTGCGGCGCAGCAGACATTTGCGGCTTCATCCGGCGTTGTTGCATAACCCTGCGGGAGTGGCCTCCGATCGTGGTTAGGCTATACAGATGAGCAAGCCACCGCGGGCGAAGTACCGCACGACGAACTGGAGTGAGTACAACGCGGCGCTCAAGCGCAGGGGATCATTGATGGTTTGGCTCGATGCCGACCTTCAATGGAAGGCTCCTGCCAGTGGTCGCTCGGGCCGGCCCGCTGTGTTCAGCGATGCTGCGATCCAGTTCTGCCTGACCTTGAAGTGCATGTTTGGGCTGGGGCTGGGCCTGCGCCAGGCTACGGGCCTGGCCGAGAGCCTGATCAAACTGGCCCACTTGGACTGGGCCGTGCCCGACTACAGCACCTTGTCGCGGCGTCAGAAGACATTGAGTGTGGCCATTGCCACGCGCCGCAGCAGCGCGGGCCTGCACCTGCTGATCGACAGCACCGGCGTGAAGATGCTGGGCGAAGGCGAATGGAAGACGAAGAAGCACGGTGCCGACTACCGCCGGCAGTGGCGCAAGGTGCACCTGGGCATCGATGCACAGACGCTGGAGATCCGCGCCATTGAGATCACGGACAACGCCATTGGCGATGCGCCGATGCTGCCGGAGTTGCTGGCGCAGATTCCTGCGGATGAACAACTGCATTCGGTGAGCGCCGACGGTGCCTATGACACCAAAGCGTGCCACGAGGCCATTGCCAGCCGGCAGGCCGCGGCGATCATCCCCACACGCAAGAACGCCAAGCCTTGGGCGGATGGCAAAGCTGGGGCGCAGGCAAGAAACGAAATCCTGAGGGCGACGCGCAAGCTGGGCCGTTCAATCTGGAAGAAGTGGAGCGGTTATCACCGCCGCAGCCTGGTGGAGACCAAGATGGGGTGCTTCAAGAGACTGGGCGATCGCGTGATGGCACGGGACTTCCAGAGGCAGGTGACCGAGCTACAGGTGCGGGCATCGATCCTCAACAGGTTCACCAGTCTAGGAACGCCTGAGACTGTGCGCGTGGCATAGCTGCGTCTGGGGTAAGGGGAGGCTCGCCCTGAATTCGGGTTATGCAACAGCGCCCAGCAGAACCACCGACTCACCCTCACGGGCGAGTCATTGCGTCAGACCGCGAAAACGCCCCAAAAGGAGAAGAACAAAGACCCATCGTGACCGCCACTTCTACAATCTGAACGCGCAACTCAACACGCGTGACGACCGGTCACGATAGAGCGGAATCGTCGGTCACGTTCGCCGGAATACGCACTAAGGGCACGGCCTGAACAAGGAACAGGCATTCCGAATCTTCACCGGGACGCGCGGTGTCATCTACGTGGCAGGCGACTTCGATGACATCGCGAGCAACGGCCGTCTGGCGCGCATGCGAACGGCGGTGTTGTCGCTGCTTCATCCTCTCCCGGCCTTGCAGCACATAGACAGCGAAAAAGGGACGGGGCCAAGTCCTGGGCCGGGCACAGGCTGGTCGGCTGGGTCCTTGTTCGAGTTCATCGACCAGAAGACCGCCGCGTCTGCCGGTAGGCATCGCGTCTTTGGCAACCGGTTCGAGCATCTCGTCTGCGACGAATTGAACGATGAGGCTGCGGACTTTATCGGACTGCAGGTGACCGGCTCGCCCAGGATTGCCTTCATTCATGCAAAGGCGATGTACAGCGACTGCGGCAAGCCTCCCCAGCCATACTCCACGTACTTTCCCTTGTTGGGAGTGGTTTTCAGGATTCGGCGGTACTGTCGATACGCCTCGATCGTCATGGGCCTTGTCTCGTGCGTGTTGAAAATTCGTCTTGGAGTCGACGGGCGGCTGCCGTGTCGCCGACGGAAGTTCAAGAGTTTTGGAGCATCTGCACGAACTCCGCGGCCGCCAGCGAAGATCTGGGCGCCGTCAGGCCGTAGGCCCATGTCATGCGACCGCTCGGCCGCTGCGCCAAGACTTCGGAGCCGTAGAGCGACATGCGCCAGATCGTCAAATAAGGGTCACCTTGTGCTTGCAGCCCTTCGTAAACGAACACTCCGTCGCCGAGACGCCCCGTGATCCGCACGCCGTCCTGCGCGAGGCTTTCCTCGATGAGCGGCCGGGCGACCTCGCCCACGAAGCTGGCGCTGACTGCATGCTCCTTGTTGAAGACCAGTCCCCAGTGATGGAAGGCGAGGCCTCGCAGGATGTACCCGAAGAGCCGATTGAGCCTGTCGCCGTCGAAGGAGATCGCCAACTGCCGCTGCCACGGGCCACCGTCCTTCGAGACGAACCTGTAGCTGAAACCCGCGGAAAGCTCTGCACGCAGCTTCTCGTTTCGCTCCAGCCTCCTGGAGATCTGTTCCTCGAGCATCTCTTGCGCGCCTGCTTGCGCACCACCGAAGGGCATCACCGCGGTGAGGTAATGCTCCAGGTACGACTTCTCGCCGTTGCACATCTGGCAGGAAGGGACTTTCGGGAGGTTGTCGCGCGCCGACAGGGGGAAGAACTCCCTGCACACGACATGGTCCGCAGTCTCCGAAGCGCCCACTGCAGCGCAGTAGACGCATGTCTTCCCTCTGTACTTCTTCGACATTTGCCATCCCGAATGTTGAATGTGCTTTTCCGGGCTCGAGTTCAGCGTCGCCGTCAGGCCGTAGTCTTGCCAGACCACGCGAGCCGGTCCTTGGATGCGTGGCTGGTTGCCCAGAGGAGACAGAGATGCGCGTCAATTCTCCGCTGGTGCTTGTGTCGATGCGGCCTTGCGAGTTGTAGGCCTTGAGCCGACCACTTTTCGACTGGCATGCACAGCTAAGACGTTCTGTACGAACCGAATGCCTGTGGTTCTCGCTGCAAAGGCAGTGATCAAATACTGTCCGAGGAACCATACGGCGGATACCGATATGCGAGTCGAGTCGACACCGTTGAGATGCATGACCAGCGGTAGCGCCGGTACGAGCAGGAGCGACATCGCGGCGATGTCGCGGAACAGCAGGTAATTCTTGTGGCTGTCGACCACCGATGAGTCGGAGTCTACCTGCTTGTATAAGCCGTACCACTTCGAGTTTTGCTCTCTTTGCGCGCTCGGAAACTCGCCCACGTTTTTCTTCAATTTCTCCAGGTCAATGCGTGGGTCGGCAGGCGCATGCACCGAGAAGGCTCGAGCACCCGGCAGCGGATGCTGCAGACGCCAGAACACCAGGATGGCCTTGTGATCCGAAGAAATGAGTGAGGAGAGGATCAGCGCCGGGATAGGCAGTAATGTCGTCAGGCTGGCACGAATGATGGCGACCTTCGTCGGCGTCAGTTCGTCGATAGCGGTGTGGAACGCGATGACAAGCAGCACGAGGACGTCCAGGACGAGCGTGGCGACCAGCCACGCGAGGTTGCGACCTTTGAGGGTCTTGCTGCTGTAATCCTTCATGTCCCTCATCCGTCGTACTCCGTGGTGATCTTGTAACGGCCATCATCGCGGACCTCGAACAGGATCGATCCGTCCTTGCGTGTCGTCAAGCAGCGCCGGCGTCGGTTGGTGTTGGACACCAACACGCCAAGGTCCGACGCAGCGTACTGGTAGTGTGGCTTCTGGGTAGAGTGGACGATCGATTTGTCGGAGACCACCACCACTTGCGGCGTGAAGTAGTCGAAGATCCGAGCGCAATAGCCGCTCGTGCGTCCGTGGTGGGAGGCGACCAACACCGCCGTGTCGGCTAACTCTTCGCGAAACGCCTGCTGATCGAGCATCGCGAGCCATCCATCTTCTTCAAGGTCGCCAGGAAACAGGATTTTGAACGGCCCGAACTTGAAGAACACGACCAAGCTCAGGTTGTTCGTGTCATGGAAGAGAGGGTAGGGGTTGTGGAAGGTGGTCGCAGTGATGCCGCCCATGTGCTGATCGAAGGGGGCGTCAATAGGGTGGATATAGTCGGAATGAAGGCTGAGATACCGTTCGATGTCATCGGTTAGCTCACCACCTGCTTCCTTGATGATCCTCAGAGCTCCCGGTGAAACAGAGCGATTCCGGTAGAACGAGGAGACGCTGACGCCTTCGCTCCACAGATTGTCCAGATCGCTCATGTGGTCCATGTCGGCATTCGTGATGAACAGATAGTCCAGCACGCTGCGCTGCAGGTAATTCCTGATGTAGGTGCTGGGCTTCCAGCCCGTCAAACCGTTGTCGCCGGAATCGATCATTGCGAGCCGGCCCTGCACGCCGTTGTCGGACTCATGGGTGAGCATGGCACACGCGCCGTGCTGCACATCCCAGATCCGCAGGATCATTTGCCCTGGCATGCCGTACCTCCATCTCGCGCAGGAGGCAGGGAATTCCTGAAATCAGCCCAAGCACAGCCTCCCAGCTTTGCCAAGCTGGCGAACGTCTGCGTGCCGCGCATCATTTGATCGCGCCCTGCAAGATTTGCAAATCTTGTTCCCCGACGATCAGCTGAACGGCGGGGAGGCCATCGTCGGCCATGCCCAGGGCTAGGTGAACGAGCTGCACAAGGTCGTCCCGGCTGGGCGAGGCGGAATGTCCCGGCGGATGGCTGTGCCATTCACCGATGTAGCTGACGACGCCAGCGGTACGACGGGAGGCCTCGGCAACTGCCTCCGCCAAGCCTGCGACGCCGCGTTCGAAGGAGCTGGGACTGGACTTGCTGTCCGGCGGAGGCGGCAAGCCCGCGACCACGACGACGGCGCCGATGTTGAAGTCGTAGTAGCCGAGTAGCACGCCGCCGGTTTCATTCGGAAAGCCCTTCGTGCGCATGTCCCGAAGCTGCTGCTCGACACCCGAGTCAATGAACAGAGCGAACTCGCCAAGCTCCATGCGCCGTTCGGTCGCCACGGCCACATCGTGGACCTCCACCGCGCCGCGAACAGGATCACGCTGCCAGACACGGATCATCGCGCCGTCTTGCTCAGCGGCAGCGGGAATCTGCTCGGCCAGAGTGCTGGCCTGCCCCATGATCCGTGAGTAGGGCAGGACCATGGAGATGTCCCGGCAACTCGCGCCGCTCCAGAACGAGCCGGCATTGCCCGCGAGGTGATTGGCTCCCCAGCCCTCTTGGATCAAGGCGCGGTAGTACTGTGCTTCGAGGGTGCGCAGCCGTATGAGCCGTTGGGAGTCCTCCGCGAGCAGCACCGCGGCGTTGCCGCTGGGCGTGACGAAGGCCGAAATGTGCCTAGCGAAGCGGTCGACCGCGCTGACGCCCCGAGGGTATTCCAGGGTCGTCGAGGCATCGACCACCAACTTCGCACTTGAGAGTGCATCGGCGACTGCCCCCGCGCTGAAATCGCTGGCATCCACATCCAGCGGGGTGACCTCGGTGGCCCCGTTCATGGCCGCCGCGTGCAAGTCCGCTACGACGGACGCCTTGGGGCGCCCGATGTGCATCGAATAGGCCGTGTGCCGCGACAGGTTGTGCGGCTTGAGGTGGTCCTTGTCGATGACGCTCCAGCGCCCCCAGCCGGAACGTCCCCACAGGTTGAGCATCGCGCTGCCGAGCGAGCCCGCACCGACCAGTACGCCGACGGGGCCTTCGTCGGTGATGCCCGACTGCCTCCGCGCCGCGACAGCATCATTTCCATGTAACACGGCCATCGGCAGCAGCGGCTGCGCACGCCACTCGGTGGTCGGCTGCGTATCCATCAGTCCGGCTGCGCTGAAGTACCTTTTTTCATGGAAGAACAATGCGCCGATGGCAACACCGAACTCCAGTCCGCCCGTCAGCAGTACAAACGCGCGATGCGTCATGCCCACTGGTTCTTCGCCTTCGGCGCGACACAGGGGGATGTGAAGCAAGATGATCGTGGATTTGTCGTCGCCTGATACCGCGGCGCCTTTGTCGCCCACGCGCGCCTGGAGAGTTGCCTGTAACCTGGGCAGCAGTTCGATGCCACGCCTGGAGAGAAGGTCGGCCAATTGCCCGAAGGTCGCGGGATCGCGTTCTACAAGCCCATGCACTATCGGCGGCAGCACCAGCTCGATCGGAGCTGTCGTGCCGGACTTGACGGCGGCATCCCTTGGGACGGCTTCCAGGAAACATGTGAACCCTCCGCCGGGACGCTCGGGCCCTCGCTCGATGACAAAGCGGTGCTCGGCACTCTTGCGCAGCGCCGGCAGATTCCACGGCAGGACCAACTCGTATTTGGTCGCGAAGAACAGGTGCTCGACCGGTTGGTCTGCCGGATGCAGTTCACGCCGCGCACTTTTTTCGAGCCACCATTGAATTCGGCGCAGAAAACTCTGCGGCGTCCAGGTGCGCATCACGGCCGCTGCAGGCTCGAAGTACAGGCAGAGGCTGGCGGGAGCGTCCGGGGCGCCCTGGTTCTGGTGCATCAGGACCGGAAAGTCCTTGCGCAGCGCTAGCACCTCGACGAGCAACTTGGGATCGTCCGACACGCACAGCGCCAGACGTTCTCGATAGTGGATGCCGACACTGTTCTTCGGAGGAACGCCGTCGCACTCGACATCGAGGATGATGCACTCGAGCTTCGGTGTTTCGTCCTTGCTGTACTGCAAGAGCTGCACAATCGTGAAATCACGCTGTCTCACGATAGCATCGTGAAGCAGCCGGGCTCGCGGAATCGTCAGAGCCGCCGCATCCGCGATCTCGACGACGTTGGCTAGCTCGTGATACTCGCCGGTCATCAACCTGCTCGCGGGGGCGAAGACAGGATGACGGCCGGCGCTCCGATAGACGCGGAGCGAATCCAACTGACGCCGCCGCTCGTGATTTCGAACGTGATGGGTTCTGGCTTGTTGGCGTTCGGCTCTTCCATTGTGACGAGGAATTTGCGGCCACCAACTTCCTTTAGGTACCGCTCATAGGCTTTGCGGGCCTGGATGTGCGGGGGCTGAGTCTGGGTGTACGAGTCCCTCGCGTCCGGGACTGGCTTGCTGCAGCTAACGATGTATGCGTCCGGCTTGCCCATGCGCAGAAGTTCTTTGATCAGCGGCTTGGGTTCGGTTTCCTTCTCGCCCTTTTCATCGCTCAGCGCGAGGTAGCTGCAGTGGTGGGGGATGTTGTAGAGATCCCATGCCAGCCTGTCCTCGTTCTTGTGGTACTGCGTCGTCTTGACGATGTCCTCCATGCTCTCCCAGGTGGCATCGCCGACTTCGAGGTAGTCGTAGTGAGCACCATCGGCACGAAAGCGCACGTTGAAGACCAGCGAAGCATCGTTGCGGATGATGTCGCCTTCGTCGCAGTGCTTGATGAAGGGCGAGTGGCAGAAGAATTCCACCTTGTCAGCCTCGAGCGAGAAGCCAGGCACTATCTCGCCCGCGTCGATGAACAGGTGATCGCGAGCCGAGGCCGCTTCGCCGCGTTCTTTCAAGAGGGGTTCGAGCCAATCGGCAAGTGCTTGGGGCTTCGAGAACACCAGGATGTCCTTGCCTTCGAGCAGCCGATACCTTGCCTCTTGCCGGAGTAGGACGAACTCCTCCATCTGGTGTTCGTTGTCGGCCTGCTCCAACAGCATCGCCGCGGGCACCCAGAGTTCGCGAATCTTGATTCGACCTTCGCCGTGGTACTTTTTGGCGTGCTGCAACTCGAAGAACTCGGTGCTGCCTTGAATGTGGTCCAGGTCCGCATGGGTGAAGGCCACCACGTCGAAATAGTCGCGCTCAGCCTTCTTGAGATCGGACTTCAGCGTCGATTTGAGATCAATCTCGGGCGTGCTCGGGTCTTCGGCCTTCTCGCGGTGGCAGAAATCGAACAGGACACGGCGCCCGCCGGACAAGACGATTTGGGTGGTGTCGCCGTTTCCGACGGGATAGAAAATGAGTTGATGTTTATCTGCCACGATTGACCCAGTCTAAGAGTGGCGGCCAATGGGGAATTTGGCACTCAGCCGCCTAGAGTGCTAATGCACTATATGCAGCGTTTGCCAAGGGGTCAACACACTACATCTAGTGGGTACGCTAATGATACTGTATGAAGTCACAGCTATCTATTGTTCTTAGCGGGTTTAGGACTTCTTTTCATCCAGATTGGAACTGCACGCCCCTTGACTTCTAGAGCTCTTGCGTAACGGCGCTGTTCGTTCTCAGCAGCCCCCGTGACGGCGACGCCAGGCCGTTCGCCACGCGCGCGTTGGTCAAGGGCGCGGCAGAATGCGACGCATCGCCGAAATAGGCCATTGGCGGACTTTCTGAAGCGGGACCAAAACAATGCGAACAGAAGCTCGAAAACTCATGGCAGCTGCACTTGCGCTCCTCGTTTTCGAGGTCGCACATGCCGAATGGGCCAATGAGGAACTGGAGGCCCGCAACCTCCCAAAAGCACAGTGGAACGCCATCGCCAAGGGGGATTTCTCGCAATGCCAGTCAGATGCTGCCGCCGCCTCCAGGCAGGCTTTTCCTGGATCACTCGGCTGCCAGGAAACGATGGCTCCGTATCTGTATCAACAGTGCATCAGCGCTCTCAAGAGCCGAAGAAACGACGGCGAGCAGATGAAGCAGCCGAGTCAACTTGACCAACCTTGTCGCCTAGGCTGGACAGATGGGATCGCAATGACGCGTATGCGCAACATTCCTCGCAGGGGGTACAAAAGGGGGTACGAAATCTCTTTCGAACTGACTGATGCGAGCATTCATGCGGCCTGACAGCCATCTTTAGATCGTTTTCACACGACCAATATTGACAGGGGTTAGCAGCGTTGAAGTTGCTAACCCCTTCGTCATTTTTCCGCGTCCGCCTGCTTGCCGCCTACTGCCTGATGCGGTGGATCCGCGCAGCTAGAGTGGCGTTGGCCGATCGGCTAATGCCACCTCATGCCGAAGTCTGTGGCCCGCTACTCTGTTGTGGCGACCCATCGGTCCCCGGGGCCCAATCCCTCGACGCGCATGCGGCCGACCGTTTGCAGGTGAGACAGCCACCCTCGAGAGCTGCTCGCTGCAGCCTATGCGCGTACATCGGGGCGCGGCGGACGCATTGGAAACTACAGTCCTCTGAACAACTCCTCGACGCGGATTCCCAAAGCGCCTGCCAGGGTCTCGATCACCGCGAGGGAGGGGTTTCGCACGCCGCGTTCCATTCCACTGACGTAGGTACGGTCAAGGCCGCAGTGAGCCGCGAATTCTTCTTGCGAAAGATCGCGTTCTTTGCGGAGCTCCCGCAGACGTTTCCCGAATCGAACGGACAGTGAAATCACGGCCGCGATTGGGCTTCTTTGTAGACCAATTGACCACGGACTTATCGTCACATATCATGTAGACTAATCATCACTTTTGGACGATTCGAGGGCTGAATCCATGCCGCAGACAGTCGCCAATTTCCCTCTGAATGCGCGGACGAGTTGTCCTGCCCGCCGGGTGCGTTGGCTATCGTGAGGAAGATAGCTCCAGCCTCGCCATTCCCAACGGCAGGGAAGCCGCACGTCCCGGTCGCGCTGTCGCGCCCGCGCCGCCGTCCTTCCGTTCCTCCGCGGAGCGAGTCCACGGCGCAATTGGGGCTTCAGATAAAAGCGCTTCGGATGGCCGCCGGGATCTCCGGCAACGAGCTGGCCCACCGTTGCGGCGTCTCCGGTTCGCTGCTTTCCCGCGTCGAGCGTGGTCTCGTGTCTCCTTCCGTGGAGACACTCAACCGCATCGCTGTCGGCCTGAACGTTCCGCTGTCGCGATTCTTCTGCGACCACGCACGCCGTACGGACTGGTCATTCGTGCCGGCCGGTCGCGGAATCGTCGTCGGCCGTATTGGCGCGGTGAAGGACTACCGCTATGAGTTGCTTGGCCATTTGCTGTCGGGCAACTTGTTCGTTGAGCCCTATCTGGTGACGCTCCTGCCGCAGGCTGAGCCCTATAGCAGTTTTCAGCACCCGGGGATCAAGTTCCTGTACGTGATCTCGGGACGCGCGCAGTACAGGTACGGCGGCAAAATCGTGAACGTCGGGCAGGGCGACTCGCTTCTTTTCGAGGCCAGCGTGCCTCATGGTGTGGAAGCGATCCTTGAAACGCCGCTCTCATACCTCTCGGTCGTATTCACATTGCGTGGCTGAACCTGCTGAGCCAATTTCCCTGACCGTCAACTGATAGGGCGCATGCAATGCGCGCGCCGATAGGCTTCGCCGCCGACCGTCATCTCGTCTGGTTTCGCACGTGGGATGCGATGGGCCGGCCGAGTCGACGTAGTCGATGCTGCCGCCCCAGAAAATGGGGGGCGACGCGCCGGCAGACCGGACGCAGGTGGACGCCCAGCTCGCGGAAATGGAAGCCAGTGGGACTATGACCACGGCCGAGTTGCAGACCGTGCAGGATGACAACGCGGCCGAGCGGCGTGCCGCAGTTGACCGTCGCCAGGAACTCACCGCGCGGGCGGCAGAACTAGATATCACTCTGGAACGCTTCGCCAAGCTGCAGGCGGTCTACAGCTCCGATTTGGACCGGGAGCATTCCATAAGCCAGTGCTCATGCGGGCTGCAAGGCATCTTCGATCGGTTTCACACGCGTCGGGAATCATCCTCCGGACGCTCTTTTTCATTGGGGAAGTTGGCGAATCGCGACCAGGGGCATGCACTGAAATCCGGCGACTGCCGGCGCCAGGTGGGGGGGACAAAGCCTCCTGTCCGCCTGACCGCAAGCAGGTAGGCTGGTTGCCAAGGCCAACGCCGGTGTTGTCAGCGCAGCGTGATGCCCGCCGTCTGGATGGTCTTCGCGTAGCGCAATCGTTCGGCCGACAGCGTGCGCGCCATGTCGGAAGGCGTGCCGCCTGCGACCTTGAAGCCCATGTCCTCCAGCTTCGCCTGGGTTTCCGGCGCGGAGATCACGGCCTGGATGTCGCGGTTGATCTTTGCCACCACTGCGGCGGGCGTGCCGGCCGGTGCGAAG
>Ga0157373_10000518_pt1 | contig 30285 bp, 26 predicted proteins | sample C65metaG_FD_113460 | JGI IMG/M metagenome (GOLD analysis project Ga0157373, IMG submission 113460) | Corn rhizosphere microbial communities from Kellogg Biological Station, Michigan, USA - C6-5 metaG | ecosystem: Host-associated > Plants > Roots > Rhizosphere > Soil | place: USA: Michigan... | reverse complement strand
CGTATTGAATTACCATCCACCTCTGTTTCCGGGTTAGTTGAGAAGCATAACTTCCCATATTTCCTTTTCCATAAGTAATGGAATGAAACATAGTTCCTACCGGCATTTTCACATATTGAGCGAGAGTCAAGTTGGCTACAGCCGGCACTTTCCCTCCTGTGGCCAGTGGCCCTTGAGCATTCATTTCCGGTCCATGGCAAATGGCGCAGTTGATATTAAACAATCTCTGTGCTTCTTTCATGTCTTCGGCATTAAGCGGAGGCAACGGATCTTTAATTTCAGCACTCATTCTATAACCGTTTGAATCATTCGCCAATGGGTAAGGAAACAAATCTCCTCTTCTGATAGTACCAGGAACAGGGTATGGAACGTAATTAATATTTTCTTTTGCAAGGTTGTTGGGGGCATATGCTTCATACGCACGGCTATACGCCATATCCGGCATATACACTCTTCCCGGATCACGTTTGCTGCCACAGCTATTGATAAAAGTAGCGATAGCTATCACGATTACAAACGATAGAACGATTCTTATTTTTTTCATATCTAAAAAACCAGTTTAGAAATCTTTTAATAACATTTAAAACACAAAGGAGGTAAACGAACAAATAATGTCAATTTTTTTCTGATCAATCTCCAACTCCCACTTCTTCCGCTCTGTATAATTTTTGTTCTTTATCATATCTGCCAAACCACCATCCTTCTTCTGCTTCCTGGGTATTCACTTCGATTGCTCTGTTTTCAGTTAAAAAAGTTTCAATCTCTGCCGCATTAGAGTTCGGAGTGCATTCAATTACCATCGTCATTAAATCATCAGTAGATCTCAGGCTGAAGTGATGTTTTTTAACACCAGGCATCATTTTACAAAGCCAGCAAAAAGTCCAAACCATTCCTACGGCTGATAATAAAACGGTAAGTTCAAATGCAATTGGAATAAAGGCAGGCAAAGGAAAATGTGGCTTACCTCCAATGTTCAATGGCCAGTCTGTAGTAAAAATCCAGCCCATACCGCCAATTGCGATGGTGGTTCCTGTAATTCCATAAATAAAACCCATTGTGTGCAAACTTGTTTCCCTTAATCCGATTGCTTTATCAAGTCCGTGGATGGGGAATGGAGTATAAACATCATGAATTTTGTATCCTGCCCTTCGTACATTTTTTACGGCAGCGAATAAGTCTCTTTCTTCTTCGAAGGAACCAACAACAAATTTTTTAATCATATTCTATGCCCTGAGGCGATTTTAATTAGCAATAACTTTTGTTTATTTAGTCATTAATCCTTTATTAGTGAGCATGTTCCATTTCCTGGGTATAAAATTTATTTGTATCCATCTCTTCCAGATCCGACATTTTATCTTTATAATTTTCTCCGCTCGTTTTCAAAATTGCTTTAATTTCTGCAGCAGCAATTACTGGGAAATATTTGGCAAAAAGAAAATAAAGGATAAAGAACAATCCAAACGTACCGAGATAAAATCCAATTTCCCAAATGCTGGGGCTATAATAAGTAGTCCATGAAGAAGGAAGATAATCACGATAAATAGAAGTTACAATGATCACGAAACGCTCAAACCACATTCCAACATTTACCAAAACAGCCATGAAGAAAGTGAACAATGGATTTCTTCTTAATTTCCTTGACCAGAAAAGCTGAGGTGAAACTACGTTACAGAAGATCATTCCATAATATGCCCAACCGTAAGGACTGAAAATGTTTACACGGTTTTCCCTGAAAGCCCACCACTCATAAGTATTCATGCTGTACCATGCAACAAATAATTCAGATAAATAAGCACATCCAACGATAGAACCAGTGAGAACAATCACTTTGTTCATTGCTTCAATATGCCCTATTGTTATATAATCTTCAAGATGTAAAACTTTTCTTGTAATGATTAACAACGATTGAACCATTGCAAACCCTGAGAACACCGCACCGGCAACGAAGTAAGGAGGAAAAATCGTAGTATGCCATCCCGGAATAACTGAGGTAGCGAAGTCGAAGGACACGATAGTGTGTACAGACAATACAAGCGGTGTAGCTAAACCTGCCAAAACCAATGCAAGGCTTTCCTGGCGTTGCCAGTGTTTGGTACTTCCCGTCCAGCCAAAAGAGGCAAGTCCATAAAACATTTTTCTGAACTTCGTTTTTGCCCTGTCACGAACGGTTGCCAGGTCCGGCAAAAGTCCTGTGTACCAGAATAATAATGAAACGGTGAAATAAGTTGATACCGCGAATACGTCCCACAAAAGTGCGGAGTTAAAGTTAGGCCAAACGGGGCCTCGGGAATTCGGATAAGGGAGTACGAAGAAGCCCATCCAAACACGTCCCATGTGAAAAATAGGAAATTGTCCCGCGCACATAACTGCAAAGATCGTCATCGCTTCTGCCGCCCTGTTTACGCCAGTTCTCCACTTTTGTCCAAATAATAAAAGAATCGCTGAGATCAATGTACCAGCATGCCCGATACCAATCCACCAAACGAAGTTGGTAATATCCCAACCCCAACCAACAGTACGATTGATATTCCATTGACCAATACCATAAACTACTTCACGGTAAACAGAATATACACCGAAAAGTAAAAGCAAAATAGCTATAGAAAGACCGATCCACCAAAGCTTTGTTGGCTTTGTTTCTACCGGGCCAATAATATCTTCAGTAACCTGATGATAATTTTTAACTCCATCAATCAATGGCTCCCTTAGCTGCGATTCGTATTTTAATAATGACATACTGTACTATTAGCTTTTTGTTACAGATTACCTGTAAGCTTATTAATTTATGTTCTTAAACTTTTTCTTTTGTTGTTCCTACTTTCCTTTCTGTATTTCTAACCAAAGTAAGATAGTTTACATTTGGAAGTGTGTGTAATTGTTCCAACAAATAAAACTTCCTGTTCTTTTGTTCATCAAATCTTAATTTGGTGATCTTGCTATCCTTATCATTTACATTTCCAAACTCAATTGCATGAGTAGGACAAGCCTGCATACAAGCGGTTTTTACTTCCTGATCTTTCAACACACGATTTTCTTTTTTGGCATTCAGTTTACCTTGTTGAACACGCTGAATGCAGAAAGAACATTTTTCCATCACACCTCTTGAACGAACGGTTACGTCAGGATTAAGTACCATACGTGTAAGATCGTCTTCAAGGTTGGTGGTCACGTCAGAAATAATTCCGTGTTGGTTATCAGGGAAACTATCTGAACCATTCCAGTCGGCCCAGTTAAAGCGTCTAACTTTATAAGGACAGTTGTTAGCACAATATTTTGTACCGATACAACGGTTATAAATCATCTGGTTAATTCCTTCACTGCTATGGTTGGTTGCTGAAACCGGGCACACGTTTTCGCATGGAGCGTTGTCACATTGCTGACAGGGCAATGGCTGGAAAACAATATCTGGCTTTTTAGGATCGCCTGTAAAATACCGGTCAATCCTTATCCATTGCATATCGTGGAATCTTGAAACCTCATATTTTCCTACGGTCGAAATATTGTTTTCAGCAACGCAGGCGATGGTACAAGCGCTGCAGCCGATACAAGTATTCAAATCAATGCTCATTCCCCATTTTAATCCCGGCCTTTCAAAAGTTGGATAAAGAGTGGCATCACGGGCAAAGTTGTCGCCATATTGACTCAATTCTTCTTCCTCTTCTTTGTTCATCTGATCAGGATGATCGATAAAATCTTTTAAGGTTATTTCTCTTACCACTGGTCGTCCTTCTGTAAGACTATGAGTTTGGGAAGTAGCGATCGGATAAACTTTATCAGTCTTTTCTATCTGAACCGGAGTTGAATAAGTAACATTTCTTCCATTAAAAGCAGCAAAAGGATATACATTTTTACCAGATCCATCAGCGGCTGGCCCGATATATTCTTTTGTCTTTGTAGCATCATTGCTTTGACGTCCGTATCCAACAGCCGCAGCAATTACATCAGGATGCATACCCGGTGTAATCATGATAGGAAGTTCTACCGTTTTACCGTTGGAGGTAATCTTAATTACAGGTTTATCAGGATGAACTTCATATTTATCAGAATCATGCGGGTTAAAAATATTAATACCAAACAATTTTAAACCGAGTTCCGGAGAAACCATTGCATAATTGTCCCAGGTTGCTTTAGAGATCGGATCGCTTGCTTCCTGGAGCCATGCATTTCCTGCCCTTGATCCGGTTCCTATTGTAATTTTTTGATACAGAATCATTTCTGTCTCGCCACCTTTAATTGCATTGATTTTAGCAGCTGCGTCTGTAACATTTCCTGCAAAAGCAGCAGTTGCTACTGGAGCTTGAGTTCCTGTTGTTTTTGCTGTAGTTGTTGAATCAGAAGTTGGAGCGCCTATCCGTGCAGCAGTTGTTGCAGAAGCGGTGGTGTCTGTAGAACCAGCAAGAGATGAAGCCACAGCAGCTGCAGTAGCAGGAGTAAGATCAGAAACATTTACAAAAGTTGGCTGTGTTTTCAACTTCATATTTTCCATCACACCGTCCTGCAAAAATCTTTCGTAATTGTCAAGGCTTCCCAATTTCGCGGTCCAGTAATTTCTGAAATATGTTTCGTAATCATTTGGATTACCAGTAAGTTTCAGAAGAGATTCTTCAAATTGCCTTGTCTTAAACAGCGGATGAATTAGCGGCTGAATTACTGATACAACATCTTTTTGTGGCTCAGAATCGCCCCAGCTTTCCAACCAATGATGGGAAGGAATTACATATTTACACAACTCGGTTGTTTCGTCCATTTTTTCACTGTATGAAAGAGTAAACGGACATTTCTTTAATCCGGCTGCAAATTTCTGAGCATCAAAATAATTGTAAACCGGGTTGGCTCCATAAACAATCAAAGCGCCTACATTTCCGGCATTTAAATCGTTGGTAAGAGTTACCATATCAGCGTCAATTCCCTGGCGGTAATTTACAGGATGATCCCAGTCAATTGTTTTTCCCGGAGCACCAATCGCTTCATTAATTGCATTCACCACGATTTGAATATTCGCGTCGTTGCTTCCACAAACTACCAATGCTGCACCTTTATGCGCCATTAATTCAGCAGCGGCTGATTTAACAGCGGTTGCAAGATCTGCGGGAAGATTGGCAGAAGTTCCGCCACCCAAAGCTCCTAACAAAGCCAGTGCAATTGCACCTGTTTGAGAAGGTTTATGAAGATATCTTTCATCAGCTTTTGCGCCGGTCATACTGTAATATCCTTCAAACTGAATGTGGCGGCTCATTGAAGGATTTTTCTCATTGATCCTTCTTCCGACAGCATATTGTTTTGCAAATACTACCGGGCTGATCCAGTTTCCTAAAAAGTCAGCATCAAGGCTTACAATTACTTTTGCATTATCAAAACGGTATGCAGGAATTGCTTTTTTTCCATAAGAAGCAAGATTGGCTTCTATCATTCCGCTGCATGAAACTGCATCATATTGAATGTGTCGGCTTCCCGGATACTTTGCCAAAACTTCACTGATTATCTGACGCCCAGTAACTGATGTAATAGAAGAAGTTAACAGCACCAATGGTTTTCCGGCATTTGCAGCCAAACCAGAAGCTACCATCTTATCGATAGCTTCAAAAGTTGCTTCTTTTTTATTTGCCATTGGATAGCGAAGGCGGGTAGTATCATACAAATCCAAAACAGATGATTGAACCTGAGCGGATGTTCCTCCTTCTGTTATAGAAGCAAGTTCATTTCCTTCAATTTTTATCGGGCGACCTTCTCTTTGTTTTACCACTACAGGAACCGCATCGCCATCATTAATATAAGTAGATGCATAATAATTAGGTACGCCAGCTACCAGATCATCTGGCTTGTGCAGAAATGGAATGGCTTTACGAACAGGCATTTCGCAACTTGCAGCGATAGCAGCAGCTGCTGTGCTAAATCCCATATATTTTAAGAAATCACGTCTTGGCGTTTTAGCATTGAAAATATTTTCATTGGCTAATTCTTCAAAAGGAAGTTCTTCCCTGAATTCGTCTTTTAATGCTTTTTTATTGCTTTCGCTTTGGTTCAGTTCTCCAAAACTTTGCCAGTATTTTTTTTCACTCATATTTATCCAATCCGATTGAAAGCGGATTATTACCTTAAACCTTCAGCAGATTTAAGAAATGAACAATTTTGTTTCTTTTGTTTTTCTCACCACTGAGAATCTGGAATATATTAATAATGACATTTTCCACAATCAGTTCCACCAATCATTTGTACGGTAACACTGTCATACTTCTTATCTTTTATATCCTGGTGGAATTTTTCGTAAAGACTATAAAATTTATTTCCGTGACCTTTATCGTCGTTGAATTGAACATTGGTTGTTCTGTGGCAATTCACACACCATCCCATACTTAAATCAGCAAACTGTTTTACCTCGGACATTTTTTGAATTTCACCATGACAAGTCTGGCAAGCGATACGACCAACTTTTACGTGCTGTGAGTGATTGAAGTAAACAAAATCCGGAAGGTTGTGAATTTTTACCCATTCGATCGGTTTGCCGGGTTTATCATAAGTTTTAGTATCAGGATTCCAGCCGGCGTATTGATACAACTTTTGAATCTCATCATTGGCGTTTACGGTAGTTCCGTCATCACGAACGATTGGTTCGCCGGTATATTCTTTTACTGCCATGTGGCAATTCATACAAACATTTACGGAAGGAATGGTAGCATGCTTGCTGTCCTGAGCACCGCCGTGACAATATAAACAACTGATCTGGTTTACACCAGCATGCACTTTATGAGAATAATAAATCGGCTGTATTGGTTCATATCCTTTCTGTCGTCCTAATCCCATCGCCGCTTCCACCAGCCAGTAACCCGCAAAAATGAAAAGGATAATAGTTAGTAATAAAAGGTATGCTTTATTTCTCCAGAAAGGAACCGGATTTGGAGATTTTATACCTTCTTTTTCGTCTGTTAGTTTTTTAAGATTACTGTTTACCTGCAACAAAATCAATCCGATAACGGCAAGGATCAAAGTCAGAATACCATATAATACCGTATTATTAGATTGAGGCGCTCCCTGAGTGCTGGTTCCCGGCGCTCCCGGTTTTGCTGCTCCAGCTGGTTCCTGTTTGTCTGCCCAATCGAGAATTGCATCAATGTCAGCTTTTGATAAATCAGGGAAAGCTGTCATCACCACACCTCCCATTTCATCTTTTAGCTTCTTGGCATAAGGATCAGTATTTACCATCGAGGTGGTGTTGGCTACCCATTTATACACCCATCCTTTATATGGTTCTCTTTCCCTCGCTCCTTTTAATGGTGGCCCAACATATTTTTCGAGGGGTTTATGACAACTGGCACAGTTTGCTTTAAAAAGCGCTTCACCATCGGCTGCATACACTGACTTCTGGGAAGAAATGAGAGTAAAAAAAATGAAAACTGCGAATGTCTTAGTAAAAAGCCTTTTGACTTGGTTCATACACTTATTTACCTATCTTGAATTATGGAATAATTTCTTTCTTGGGCGCAAAAATAAGGAAGCGAGTTGACATACTCTTAACATTTTTTAAAAAAATTTTTAAGAACCCGAAAATGCTTTAAAAAGTTACGTGCCATTTAACCATTGATCTTCAACGTTTTAGCAAGCAAATAACCGGACAAATCTTATAAAATCTTCTCAACTTTTTCTGCCATTCATTGATTTATTATTTTGAAAAACTGCATCTTTGATCAATCTTTAGACTATTTGAATCCGAGCAAAAAATAAGGAAATAAAGTACCCACAAAAAGCAGGCTAAAAAAATTAAAAAGATTTTTAATTCCAAAAATGAAAGAAAAATTGAAAAAGCGATTGGTGATTTTTGCATCCGGTGCAGGAAGTAATGCTCAAAGAATTATAGAGTATTTTAAAGAAAACCGGAAGGCCGAAATAGGTCTCATCGTTTCCAATAATCCAAACGCCGGCGTTCTTACAATTGCTGAAAAAGAAAAAATACCTGGTTTGCTGATCGAAAAAAAACAATTCAGAGAAACCGGGTATTTAGCTCAAATTAAAAAAACCAGTCCCGACCTTATTATTCTCGCCGGTTTCCTTTGGAAAATTCCGCAGGTTTTGATAAGCGCTTTCCCTGATAAAATAATTAACATTCATCCTGCTTTGCTTCCGGCTTATGGAGGAAAAGGAATGTATGGAAATGCGGTTCATACTGCCGTTGTAAGCAATCGGGAAAAAGAAAGCGGGATAACCATTCATTTGGTAGATGAAAAATACGATCACGGGCAAATTATCTTTCAGGAAAAGTGCCTGTTAAGCGAAAATGAAACACCAGAAAGCCTTGCAGCAAAAATTCATCAGTTGGAACACACATTTTTTCCAAAAACAATTGAGAAATTGCTGGATGAAACGAACTCCTGAATCAATTCGAATTTTATGGAGGATAAAAAATCGCTTTATTTCCTCGTTTACTATAGAAAGACTGCCAACCCTTAAAAACGAACGTTAAAAAAAAGAATCAGGAAAGTTTGCCAAAATCATTGTTCTAATATTGCATCAACATTTTGAATAAAAAACTGATTGTAAAATTTGTTCACCTGTTTATTTTATTACAGGTTTTTGCAACTGCCGAGGTAGCTGCTCAGATTTTAATTTCAGGAAATGTTTATGATTCTTCAAAATTGTATGCTATTCCTTACGTAAATGTTTACAGTACTTCCGGCTCATTTGCAATTACAGATTCACTTGGAGCTTATCATATTAATGTATCCAATAAAGATTCGCTTACATTTTCTTACAATGGAAAATCGACCATGAAATTTCCGGTCGCCAGCATTAAAGATTACGCTTCGTTTGATATTTCGCTGCGCGTAAAGACGAAAGAAAAATATAAGTTACTGAATCCTGTAACCGTTTTTACCAATTCATATCAAAAAGATTCACTGGAAAACCGTGAGGCTTATGCAAATATTTTTGGCGGTGAAAAACCTGGAATTCATTCTACGTATGATCCGGGAGGCTCAGCCGGTTTAGATTTAGATGCGCTCATTGGCATGTTTCAATTCCGGAAAAATAAACAGCAACAGGCTTTCAGAAACAGACTGATCGAGCAGGAACAGGAAAACTATGTCGATTACCGTTTTTCTGCAAAAACTATTTCGAGAGTTACCGGCTTGAAGGGAGATTCGCTGGAACTTTACCGGAAAATGTACAGGCCTAATTATTACTTTGTGGTAAATAGTACGCTTGCAGAATTCTATGAATATATTTTAAGCACTTCTTACGCCTTTAGAAAAAAAGAGTAGCGCTTATTTTAATTCCTTCATTTCTACATTTTGAATTTCTTTTATCGCTTCCAAAACCTCAGTCAATTTATTTTTTGGAATTCCGATTTCCATTCTGCAAAATAATTGCGTTTCATTTTTTAAAACGGTACAATTAAATTGTTTGAGGATTCGAATTACAGAATTCATTTCGGTATAATTAAATTGCAATTCATAATTCTTCTCAATCGCTTTCTGAACAACCGGTGTGCATTGCAAAACCAATGATGAAGCGGTTTTATAAGCATTGATCAAACCGGGAACGCCTAAGAGCGTTCCGCCAAAATAACGAACCACTACAATCAAAATATCAGTAAGTTCTTTTGAATCTATTTGGCCTAAAATGGGTTTTCCTGCCGTTCCTGAAGGTTCCCCATCATCGCTCTGTCTGAAATTATTTCCATCAGTTCCAATGCGATAAGCAAAACAATGATGCACCGCTTTTGGATGTTCTTTTTTTAAATTTTGAAGATGCTTTTTAAAATCATTCACATTTTTCAAAGGAAATGAATAGGCTAAAAACTTACTTCCACGATCTTTAAACTCAGCAACAGCGGTTGTTTCAATAGTAGAATAAGAATCTTTTTGTTTCATCGGGCTTTTTGAAAAATGAATTGATCTTTTTTTATTTCATTTGTAATCGCCGCAAAGATTCAAAATTTTCTTCTTGATTTTTTCTAAATTGGAAATGAACCCACAAGGAATTGTGAGGCAAATTGTAATATTGCCAAAACCGATTGTGAGTGAAAAGTTTTTCCTAAAAAAGAAAATCGATTTATTGATTCGTTTACTACAAAGCTTATTTAAAAAATGCACAGAGAATATTTAATTCAACAAATCAAGGAAAAAAAAAGTTACCTGTGTGTAGGACTTGATACCGACTTTGAAAAGATTCCTGCACATTTGAAAAGCAGTGATGACGCTGTTTTCCGCTTCAACAAAGAAATTATTGATGCTACTTTAGATCTTTGCGTGGCTTATAAAATCAATACTGCTTTTTATGAAGCGCAGGGAGTGAAAGGTTGGGAAGCGATGCAAAAAACGGTTGATTATATTCCTTCCACTCATTTTAAAATTGCCGATGCAAAACGTGGTGACATTGGCAACACTTCCAATCAATATGCAAAAGCATTTTTTGAAACGATACCTTTTGATGCCGTTACGGTAGCGCCTTACATGGGCAGGGATAGTGTAAAACCTTTTTTAAATTATCATGAAAAATGGGCGATCGTTTTAGGTTTGACAAGCAATGAAGGCAGTAAAGATTTCGAGCAGTTGCGTTTAAACGAAAATTATTTATTTGAAGAAGTAATAAAAAAAACCGCGGAATGGGGAACAGAAAATAATTTGATGTTTGTCGTTGGTGCAACAAAGGCCCCTGGTATTTCTTCTATAAGAAAAATAATTCCCAATCATTTTTTATTAATACCGGGTGTTGGCGCGCAGGGAGGTAATCTTGCTGAAGTTTCAAAACATGGACTGAACAAGGATTGTGGCCTGCTGGTAAATGCTTCACGCGCCATTATTTATGCAGGCAACAAAGCAAATTTTGCAGAAGAGGCGAGAAAAATTGCGTTGCAGTATCAAACGGAAATGAAGAGTTATCTTCGTGGTGAATAGTGAATAGTGATAATTGATTAATACTAATTAACGAATAACTAATAAGATGGCTCAGGATCTATTTCAATCTCCCGATTATTTTAATGTGGACGAGTTGCTCACAGATGAACAAAAACTGATCAGGGAAACTGTTCGCAATTATGACAAAAAAGAAATTTCCCCAATCATTGAAGATTATGCACAAAAGGCAGAATTTCCTCAGCAGATTGTGAAACAACTCGGAGAATTAGGATGTTTCGGACCAACAATTCCTGTGGAATATGGCGGCGGTGGATTGGATTATATTTCCTACGGATTGATGATGCAGGAGTTGGAACGCGGTGATAGCGGCGTTCGCAGCACGGCCAGTGTGCAAGGTTCATTAGTAATGTTTCCGATTTTCCAATATGGAAGCGAAGAACAGCGAAAAAAATATTTACCAAAATTAGCCAGTGGTGAATGGCTTGGATGTTTTGGATTGACAGAGCCGGATCATGGAAGCGATCCTGCAGGAATGTTGAGTAGTTATAAAGACGCCGGCGACCATGTTGTTTTAAATGGAAGCAAAATGTGGATCAGCAATGCGCCTTATGCTCAGGTTGCAGTCGTGTGGGCAAAAAATGAATCCGGAGAAATTCACGGATTGATTTTGGAAAGAGGAATGGAAGGATTTACAACGCCGACAACACATGGAAAATGGAGCCTTCGTGCCAGTGCAACCGGCGAATTGGTTTTTGACAATGTAAAAGTTCCGAAAGAAAATATTTTACCAAACATAAAAGGTTTGAAAGGTCCGCTCAGTTGTTTAACGAAAGCCCGTTATGGAATTGCCTGGGGAGCTGTCGGAGCAGCAATGGATTGTTATGACACAGCCTTGACATATTCAAAAGAAAGAACACAATTCGACAGGCCAATTGGTGGATTTCAATTACAGCAAAAAAAACTTGCTGAAATGATCACCGAAATTACAAAAGCTCAATTGCTGAACTGGCGTTTGGGAACATTGATGAGTGAAGGGAAAGCTACACCGCAACAAGTAAGTATGGCCAAAAGAAACGCATGCGAAATTGCTACAAACATTGCTCGCGAAGCACGTCAAATGCTTGGGGGAATGGGCATTACAGGCGAATATCCGATCATGCGGCATTTGATGAACCTGGAAAGCGTGATCACTTATGAAGGTACTCATGATGTGCATCTTTTGATAACCGGAATGGATATAACAGGGATGAATGCGTTTAAATAGATTGTTCAAATAATTTTGTAAATTGCTTAGATGAAAACAAGGATTTATAAAAATATTGTGGCGGATGATGAAGTGTGCGGCGGAAGGCCGACAATCGAGGGAACAAGGATAACTGTAAAAACAATTATTGGCATCTTTTAGAAGGTGATTCTGTGGAAGTAATCTTAAAAGGATTTCGCGTCTTAAAAAAGTAGATATAGTAACCATAAAAGAATACGCAAGCAGTTTCACCCAAATTTTTTTGCAAAAACTCTGTCTTAATAATTTTAAATGAAGTTTTTGATGATGAGAATTTGCCAGATTACCTCAAAGCGTGGTCTTCAAAAGAATTTCTGCATGTTACCAAAATCGCCAAATCAATTCCTGAAGAAATATGGAAATATGCTTTAGAGAATAATTCTGGTTATCATGACAAAAGATTCTGATTTTCATGAAAGAATATTATAGAGAGCCTGCGCCAAAAGGACATTTTATTTAAAATTGGAAACACGTCAGCAGCATATCTAGAAGAATTTTTATTGCTTCATTGCAAACAAATAGAAGAACAAATAGCATAGCGAAAGTTAGTGGTTCTTTTTAGAGACAAAATTGAGGGATTAAAGTAATCAAATGAACGAAAATATTTTCTTAATCGGTTTTATGGGAAGCGGAAAATCGCATTGGGGGCATATTTGGGCTTTGCAACACACTTTAGCTTTTTACGATCTTGACACAGAAATTGAAAAAGCTTTTGAAATGACTGTTGAAGAAATTTTTGAAAAACATGGTGAAGAAAAATTTCGCGAGATTGAAAGATATCACCTTCGAAAATTTGATACTAAAAAATCTTACCTGCTTTCATGCGGCGGCGGCACACCTTGTTTTTTTGACAACCTTGATTGGATGAAAAGGCATGGAACCATTATTTATCTAAAAGCTTCGCCAGAATATATTTTAGATCGTGTGATGGAAGAAACTTCGAAAAGGCCTTTATTAAAAAAAGTAAACCCTTCCGAATTATTATTTTTTATCGAAAAAAAATTAAAAGAGCGGGAGCCGGTTTATTTAAAGGCGGATCATGTTTTAGAAGCAAAAAACCTAAGAAATGATTCATTGAATTTTTTGAAAAACCAGGAAGAAAAAATTTAGAAATATGCATAAAGGATTTATTAAAACTGCTACCATCTTTGGTGCTCTTTCTGTTGCGCTTGGCGCTTTCGCTGCTCATACTTTAAAAGCAACTATTTCTTCAGATGCATTACAAATTTTTGAGACGGCAGTAAAGTATCAGTTCTATCATGTTTTCGCTCTGCTTGCAGTCGGAATGGTTTATCAAAATTTTGCGGGAAGATTATTAAGCTGGTCAGGAAGATTATTCATTGCAGGAATTATTTTATTTTCCGGGTCGCTATATCTTCTTACTGCAGTGAAAGCTAATGGACTAGCGTCTTACAACTGGATTGGAGCCATCACTCCCGTTGGTGGTTTGTGTTTTATACTTGGCTGGATTTTTTTATTTGTTGCATGCAGTAAACAAACAAAAAAGAACATTTTATAATTGAAAAAGAATAAAGAAATTGTGAACTAAAAACCTTTGCACACCGATAAAAAAACAATCTTCCATTCCTATCTTTGCTAACAATGGCTACCCAAAAAAAAGCAAAAAAAACAAAAGCTGCTGATCCTTCTAAAATGAATCCCGACAAAGTGGAAAAAATAGAAGTGAAAAAATTAATTCATGACGAGCGTTCTCATAAAATAGCTGGTGCGGTTTTTATTCTCATTTCTTTTTTATTATTCATTGCGTTCACTTCCTATTTGTTTACCTGGCAACAGGATCAGTCTAAAGTTTTGCAAGGCGCAAAAATTTTATTACCAAGCCATGATCAGGCAATGGGCAATGCTTTGGGAACAGCCGGCGCCTATTTTTCAGATTTATTTTTTCGGTCCGGTTTTGGAATAGCTTCCTATTTATTTTGTCTTTTCTTTTTTGTGGTAGGAGTAAATTTATTCGCACCGAAAAAAATATTTTCTCTTCGCCGTAACGTTCGTTATGTCATCGCCGGCCTTTTAGTAATCAGCGTTTGTGCTTCTTTCCTGATGCATACTCCGCATCCTGATAAAATTCATTCTTCTGAAGTTGAATTTTTTTGGGGTGGAAAAGTGGGTGATATGATCAACGAATGGATGCAGCAAGTTATTGGCTATACAGGGACGGCGGCGGTTTTGTTTGTTGGAATTCTTAGTTACATTATCTGGCGCTTTAATCCTTCTTTTAATTTTGCGAACAAACTTCTTACCGCAAATTCTTTATTGAAATCAAAAGAAGAACTGACCTTTTCTGATAAGTTTAAGGATGAAGTTAATGAACAAATTCCGATTTCAAAAGCGAATATTTTACCACTTCAAAAAAATGCTATAAAGGAAGAAAACCAATACCAACATGAGTTTGATGTGGTAGAAAAAAATGAAGAGCCAGCGTCGGTTAATTTATTTAAAGAAGAAAAAAAATCTGTTGTAAGAGATAGTGCTCCGGATAGTGGACTCACACTGGAAGTAAAAAATGCAGATGTGCTGAATGAAACAAAACCAGAAGAACCTATTGCCAAACCAAAAATTCAACAACAGCCTTACGATCCGATTCTTGATCTGAGAAATTATAAGTATCCTACCATTGATCTTTTAGAAAATCACGGAAGTGATAAGATCATTCAGGATGTGGATGAATTGGAAGAGAACAAAAATCAAATCCTCCATACACTGAAAAATTATGATATAGAAATTCAGAAAATTTTTGCAACAGTCGGACCAACAGTTACTTTGTATGAAATTATTCCTGCTCCCGGCGTTCGTATTTCACGCATCAAAAATCTGGAAGACGATATTGCGCTAAGCCTTTCTGCGCTTGGCATCCGTATCATTGCACCTATTCCCGGAAAAGGAACGATTGGCATTGAAGTTCCAAATTTTAAAAAGACGGTGGTGAGCATGAAAACGCTTTTGAATTCTGAAAAATTTCTGAACAATCATTTCACTTTGCCAATTGCTATTGGTAAAAAAATTGACAACGAAAACTTTATTGTTGATCTCACTTCTATGCCGCATTTGTTGATGGCCGGCGCAACAGGACAAGGAAAATCAGTTGGTTTAAATGCAATTCTTGTTTCTCTTTTGTATAAAAAACATCCTTCACAATTGAAGCTTGTTTTGATCGATCCGAAAAAAGTAGAATTGAGTATTTATAAAAGTATTGAGAAACATTTTTTGGCAAAATTGCCAGGCGAAGAGGATGCCATTATCACCGATACCAAAAAAGTAATTCATACGCTGAATGCTTTGTGTATCGAAATGGACAATCGCTACGATCTATTGAAAGAAGCTGGAACCAGAAACATCAAAGAATACAATCAAAAATTTGTAAGCAGGAAATTAAATCCGGAAAAAGGCCATCAATTTCTTCCGTTTATTGTTTTGGTAATTGATGAATTTGCTGATTTAATTATGACTGCGGGAAAAGAAGTGGAAATGCCAATTGCACGACTGGCGCAGCTTGCACGCGCTGTCGGCATTCATTTGATTATAGCCACACAACGTCCTTCTGTAAATATTATCACAGGAACTATTAAAGCAAATTTCCCTTGCCGCATTGCTTTTAAAGTAAGTAGTAAAATTGACAGTCGTACTATTTTAGATATTGGTGGGGCGGAGCAATTGATCGGAAAAGGCGATATGCTGATCAGCTACAATGGTGAACTGACAAGGCTTCAATGCGCTTTTGTTGACACTCCTGAAGTAGATAAGATTACTGATTTTATCGGCGATCAGCAAGGTTATACTGAAGCGTTTATGTTGCCAGAATATGTGGATGAAAAAGAATTTGAAAACAAATCTTTTGATGCTGCAGATCGTGATCCTCTTTTTGAAGATGCAGCAAAATTAATTGTTCAAAGCCAGAGCGGAAGTACATCGTTGCTGCAACGCAGAATGAAACTCGGTTACAACCGAGCAGGAAGATTAATGGATCAATTGGAAGCAGCAGGAATTGTAGGCCCGAACCAGGGAAGCAAAGTGCGTGATGTTATTGTAAAAACTGACGCAGAATTACAGCAATATTTGAATATAGATTAAAAGATTTTTGAGATTTTTTTTCGCAAAAAATTTAATTCGATTCTTTAGAATTAATGCAAAATAAAAATCACAATTATTTATTCGTTCACTGAATTTGAAAGATGATCTATACGATCAATTGAAACTTGTCTCCATCGAATAAACCTTTATCACTTAGTTTTAAATGAGGAATTACCAGTAACGCCATGAATGACAAAGTCATGAAAGGAGCAGTAAGTTGTGAACCAAGTTCTTTTGCTGCAGAATCAATAGCAGTGTACATTTCAGCAACCTTATAACCATCTTCATTACTCATTAATCCTGCAACAGGCAACGGCAAAATTTTATTAAAGGAAGGATTTTTATGATCAGCAGCACTTACTCCGCCTTTGTTTTCAATTACAAGATTTACAGCATCTGAAATACTTTCATCATCAACTCCAACGGCGATAATATTATGACTATCGTGAGCAACTGATGACGCAATCGCGCCTTTCTTTAATCCAAAGTTTTTAATGAAGGCTTTAGCAACTGGTGCCTGGTGATAACGATTAATCACTGCAATTTTTAGAATATCTTTTTCAGGATCGCTCACATAAAATCGATCTTCTTCTTTTGGCTTAATCGAAATTTTATTGGTAATTAATTGCCCATCCAATGCTTCAATAATTTCTCCATGAAACTCTGCAGTTAAAACTTTAAAATCACCGGCATTTTTCTTTTTGCAATTGAAATTATTGATGACAGGAGACAGCGATGTTTTAATTTTTGTTTGCTGATTTTCTGCAACCTGTTCTCCATCGATATAAGTTGCATTTACTTTAAAATCTTTCAGATCTTCTACAACAATAAAATCAGCAGGATCCCCTTCTTTCAAGAATCCTACATTCATTTTATAATGATGTATCGGATTGATGCATGCAGCTTTTAAAACTTTAAAAACGTCAATTCCTTTTGCGACAGCACGCTTACACAGTTCATTGATGTGTCCTTTCACAAGGCTGTCCGGATGTTTATCATCACTGCAAAACATCATTTCATCTTCATAATCATTTAATAAATCAATCAATGCTTCAAAATTTTTTGCAGCGCTTCCTTCCCGGATCAAAATTTTCCCATACTTTAATTTATCAAGCGCTTCTTCTTTTGTGAAACATTCATGGTCAGTGCTGATGCCCGCTTCAATATATTTTTTTGCATCTTCTTCCCGCAATCCAGGGGCATGTCCATCAACGGGCTTATCCAATCTTTTAGCTGAATTAATTTTTGCAAACACTTCTTCATCTCCATTTAATACTCCGGGAAAATTCATCATTTCACTCAAATAATGAATTTCATTTTTGGTTAAAAGTTCGTCCACTGCTTTTGCATCGAGAGTTGCACCTGCTGTTTCGAAAACCGTTGCCGGCACACAGCTTGGTGCGCCAAAATGAAATTTAAAAGGAACGGTTTTGCCATTTTCAATCATAAATTCCACTCCTTCAATTCCACAAACATTGGCAATTTCATGAGGATCGCTAATCGTGGCAACCGTACCATGGACGACTGCTAATTTTGCAAACTCAGCTGGCACCAACATTGAGCTTTCTATGTGAACATGCGCATCAACAAATCCAGGCATTATAAATGGAAATTCTTTTTGAGCTTCACCAGTTTTTTCAACAGATTTGATCAACCCATTCTCAACTTTTATTTCTCCAAAAAAAATCTTTTTTGATTCAATGTCAACAATATTTCCTTTGATAGTAATATTCATAATCACTTGTTTGCAAAATATTTTTGTTCCAGATAACGGTCGTCATTATACACATCATTGTAAAAAATAAGTTTATCATTTTTTACTTGACACGTAAAATATTCAATGAAAAGAGGAACTCTTTTTTTGATCATAATCGTCTTACGATCCTTATTTGCAATCCATGTTTTTATCGAATCGGTGTTATAAGAAAGCGGATGCCCTTCTTTGGTAGCAAGACTATCATTACGTGCGATGAAGAAAGCCAAAGCTTCCCAATTCTGCACGCGTACACAACCGTGGCTCAAAGCGCGTTTTGCATTCGCAAATAAATATCTCTGGTTCGTGTCGTGCAAATAAACACTGTAAGGATTACTGAAATTGAATTTAAAAATTCCGAGCGCATTATCATCACCACTTCCCTGAACGATTTTCCACGGAATTGCTTTCTTATATTTTGACCAATTAACTGTGTAAGGATTGATCGTTTCGCCCTTTGAATCAACCAGGCTGAAACCTTTGCTGGCAAGGTATCCCGGATTAACTTTCAATGCCGGCAAAATATCTTTTTTTATGATACTTTCAGGAATCGTCCAGTTTGGATAAGTTACCATGTTGGAAATCGCAGAGGTAAGAAGCGGAGTTCTTGTTTCCGGTTTTCCAATAATGATTTTCGAAGTCAGAACCACTGAATCAGAGTCAATCACATGCAAATAGAATGATGGCAAATTCACCCAAATATATGTTTCAGGAAGTTCAGGAAGTTGCTTGTAACGGTCAAGCGTAACCGCAATTCTTCTGAACTTTTCATTGTCATTAGAATTCAGTAACCTAATCGTTTCCTCCCCCGCTTTTCCATCAGCAGTAAGTTTATGTTTTGCCTGGTATTTTTTTATTTCCTTACTAAGTGTGACTGAATCAAAATCTTCTGTCTTTTCTCCAAAGCCGGATTGCAACAATCTCTTGTGAAGAAGATTATAAAAAGCGACGGTATCTTTATATGGAAAATTTATGTACAAATATTTTTTCCTGTCCATATTGTCAACAAAATCAGGCAGCTTTTCTCTGATAGAAAGATACTCTTTGTTCGTTGGTTCAGTACGTTGAAATATTTCGGAAACGTTGTTGGAATCAATCGCCTTCTGAAGATTATTTACAAAAAAAGAATCCACATAATTATTTTTTGAAACGATTGAAACGCTGTCTGGCAGCATTCTTCCTTCTTTCAGATCTTTAAGAATTTTCATGAATGCATCTGTCAACATCAGGTCTGCTTTTGTCCAGGCAATGGCGTCCATCAACACTAATGAATCAGTTGCAATTCTTTTTCTTAAAGAATCGAGATCATGATAATGATAATCCTGTGGATATAATCCATAATATTTGGCATCCTTTATAAACTCAAACATTGAATCAGCAACAGGTTTCCATGTTTCTGTTTTGCTCCAAACACCATGAAAATTATTTTTTTCATAAAAAGAATTTACAAGATTGAGGTGGCTCAGTTTTATTGAATCGTTGATCAATCCGTTGGAAGCTTTTGCAAAATCCAAAGCTGCTTTGATATTGTCAGTAATCTGATCGTCCATTTTTTCAGGAACCTTTACGATCACCTTTTCTTTTACGGAAGGATTGTTTTTACATGCAAAGAAGAAACTGGCAATGAACAGAAATAAAATAACTTTTATTAAATTCACTTTAGCAGGCATTGGTCGCTTTAAATTTTAATCATTTTAATTTTAAAAAATTGATGAACCGGATTCACAAATCAAATATCGGCAACGCATTTCTCTTGTGTTTTTTTCTCTATTTCTGTAGCTTTCAAGGTTGCGGCTCAATCAAAAATAGTTAATAAGTATGGATTGACTGTTATCAACAACATCAAAGTTTTGCAAAATGAAATTGTCGCTGACTCTTCCATGCAAATGATCAATTTGCAGGAATACATTCCTGGTATCTATTTGAATTTAAAATATGCTACAACTGATAATTTTATGCATGAAAGATTATATCCTTCTATTCGTACCCTTTTTTGCGAATACCCGGTGTTGATGTATTGAAGAACGTTGTAGCAGAATTAAAAAACCAAAGTTTAACTGTGAAAATTTTTGACGCCTACAGGCCTTACTCGGTAACCGAAAAAATGTGGGAAAAAGTAAAAGATGAGGTATGCAGCCGATCCTTCCAAAGGAAGCGGACGCAATCGCGCAGCCGCTGTAGATCTTACTTTGATCGATTTGAAAACAAAAAAAGAATTGCCGATGGGAACCGGATTGGATAATTTTACAGACGACGCTCATGCTGATTTTAGTGAACTTCCTGATTCCATTTTAGTGAACCGAAATCTGCTAAGTTCAATGATGGAAAAATTTGGATTTAAACAATTAAGTACTGAATGGTGCATTATTATCTTCCCAATTCATCATCATTTGAGCTGCTTAATATTTCATTTGCTGAACAAAAAGATGAATAAAAAAAATTCGAAAAAGAATTAATTTTTCATGGCTTTCTTCAACTTCTCTACCATCAGCATCGTTGCCGGACAATATTCAATATTTTGTTTGTGGATGTATAAATAATCGGTTGATGGCCGCCTGTGAAAATGAGGAAAATCAGCGCAATCGGCTGGCCTGACCTCATAAATGCTGCACATGTTTGTTGTTAAGTCAAGAAACTGACAAGGCTGCGACTTGTTCATCCAATCGCCGGTTTTATCCAGGTACAACCATTTTTCTTTAAAAGCTTTTGGAGTCATTTCCAAGCGGGCTGAAATCCTCTTTATATCTTTAAAAGTATAGGTCGGACTCATCACTTTGCAACAATTCGCACAACTAAGACAATTGACTTTTCCCCACACTTCTTTTTCAACTTTTTCTAAAACCTGTTCAAGATTTTTTGGTGGATTATTTTCAAGTTTTGTAATAAAAGATCGGAATGACTTCCTATTAAGATCGAATTTCTTTTTTAATTTTTTTAAATGAATAGTTTCCATGAAATGTATAAAAGACGGAGCTTTGAACGGAATATTTTAAAAGTAAAAGTAGTGCATATTTTATTTTAATTTCACCAAATTATTTGCTTTGGCTAAAGAAAATTTGCTTTTGTTGTTGTACAATTTTTTTATCATTTTCAGTAAACAAACTAATAATTCAATTTCTTATTTCGATGTGGGAGATACATAAAAAAGGATTCAAAGCATATTTACAATTAGAAAAATCTTTATCAGAAAATTCGGTCGAAGCTTATGTTCATGACCTTGAAAAATTGACTCAATTCCTGGTACAAAATGGTTTGGAAAAAAATCCTAAAGAAATTGAATTACGAGACCTCGAAAATTTTGTGAAATGGATCAATGAATTGGGGATGACTGCATCATCACAGGCAAGGATAATTTCAGGATTAAGAAGTTTTTATAAATTCTGTTTGCAGGAACAAATTTCTCTAACTGACCCAACCGCATTATTGGAAGCACCAAAACTAGCGAAACATCTTCCTGACACTTTAAGCTTCGGTGAAATTGAAAAAATACTTTCAGCGATAGATATGAGTTTACCTGAAGGAGTGAGAAATAAAGCAATCATTGAAACGCTGTACAGTTGCGGGTTACGGGTTTCAGAACTGGTGAATTTAAAATTATCGTGTCTTTATTTTAATGAGGGTTATGTTCGCATTACAGGTAAAGGTGACAAAGAACGACTGGTTCCGATCGGAGATTCAGCGATAAAATATATTGAAATTTATCTGCAGAATATTCGTGTTCATCTGTCTATTAAAACAGGAAATGAAGATGTTGTTTTCTTAAACAAAAGAGGCACGAAACTTTCGAGAGTGATGATTTTTATGATCATAAAAGATCTTGCGAAAAAAGCCGCGATCACTAAAAAAATTTCACCACATACTTTTCGCCATTCTTTTGCAACGCATTTAGTGGAAGGTGGTGCAGATCTTCGTGCTGTTCAGGAAATGCTTGGTCATGAAAGCATTACCACTACAGAAATTTACACTCATTTAGACAGGGAATATTTAAGAGATACGCTGCAGCAATTTCATCCTGCATTTAATTCAAAAAATTAAATCGTGTGCGTTTTATTTTGCTCAACAGCGGTAAACCGTTTAAAGGGACGATCATAATTTTTTACGCGGTTGCGATAATTTTTAAACATGCTCATCCATTTGAGTTTGAGCACTCCAAAAATTCCTTCTTTTACAATTCCTTTATTCATTTTTGAAACGCCGTACTGGCGATCAATAAAAGTGATTGGAACTTCTTTTATTTTAAATCCAAGTTTCCAGGCAGCAAATTTCATTTCGATCTGGAAGGCATAACCAACAAAACTTATTTTATCAAAGTTGATCGCTTCTAAAACATAATTTCTGTAGCAAACAAAACCTGCTGTCGGATCTTTGACTGGCATAAAAGTTAATAATCTTGTATAAACCGAAGCGCCTTTTGAAATGCTGACTCTTATCGCCGGCCAGTTTTCTACTTTTCCTCCTTTAATATATCTTGAGCCAACGGCAACATCAGCGCCACCGAACTTACAGGCTTTGTATAATTTATCAAGATCATTGGGGTTATGAGAAAAATCACAATCCATTTCAAAAATAAAACGGTAACCTTTATCTAAAGCCCATTTAAAACCATGAATGTATGCGGTTCCCAATCCAAGTTTGCCAACACGCTCTTCTAAAAATAATTTTCCGGGATAGGAAACAAAAAGATTTTTTACAATATCAGCAGTTCCATCCGGAGAGTTATCATCAATGATCAAAACATGAAAATCCTGTTTTAAGGCAAATACAGTTTTCAGCAAGAGAGTAACATTTTCCCTTTCATTATAAGTAGGTATAATCAGAAGTTTTTCCAAAAAAACGGATGATATTTGAATGAAATTACAATTTTATTTGTTATAATTTTTCAAAGGGATTACCAATTTTATTTTCTGAGCAGGGTGCGATTCAAAATTTCCGTTAATTTTTGTTTAGTATGAAGAGGAAAATCGCCTCTCATCATCCAATCATAATATTGTGGTTCCGCTTTCAAAACTTCTGCCACGCTACGGCCTTTATGTTTGCCGAAGTTAAATACTTCTATCTCATTTTCAATAACAAACCTACGTGCAAAATCAACATATCTTTCTTCGCCGGTAAATTGTAAAACCGTATCGATCGTATTTCCCAAATGTTCATAACGGGTTAATTGAGCTTCAAGGATTTCCCACGTTGCTGTTGCATCCGCTTCGGCGGAATGTGCGTCTGTTAATTCTTTTTCACAATAAAATTTATAAGCGGCTGCCAATGTACGCTTCTCCATCATGTGAAATATTGTCTGCACATCTAACATTCGCCTGTTATTCATATCCAAAGAAATTCCTGCCCTCAAAAACTCTTCCATTAATAAAGGAATATCAAACCTGTTCGAATTATACCCTGAAAGATCAGCGTTGTCAATAAATTGTTTTAATTCATTAGCTACTGCTTTAAATGTTGGTGCGTCTTTTACTTTTTCGTCCGTAATACCATGAATATCGCTGCTGCTTTTTGGTATCGGCATTTGCGGATTTATTAATTTATGCTTCACATGCTTGTTACGATCAGGTGTTATTTTAATGATAGCAATTTCGATAATTCTGTCAACAGCAATATTAACTCCTGTTGTTTCAAGATCAATAAATACGATGGGCCGGGATAATTGTAACGCCATATTGGATTGGAAGTTTATGATTCTATATTTAAAGTGGCTAAAATATTCATTCCGTCGTAATTGCCACTACTCATAAATAAAAAGTTTGTATTTTCTAAATTATATTGTTTTAGTTTTTCTTCAAGATCTTTTCTTTCTGTGATCACCTGAAGGCTTTGTTTTTGAAATCCATCTTTTACGATTTGCGGATCTAAAAATTGCATTCTTTTCAGTTCAAGTGCGTGTTTGCTATAAAAAACAATTCCTTCATCTGCATTGTCCATCGCTCCTTCATATTCATTCATAAAATTTTTATTCAGGCTGCTGAACGTGTGTAATTCAAGAATTGCCACAAGTTTTTTGTCCGGAAATTGTTGCTTTACTGCATTGATACTCGCTTTCACTTTACTAGGTGCATGCGCAAAATCTCTGTAAATATTTCCTCCGTTTTTTTCAGCAATTAATTCAAGTCTCTTTGCCGCTCCTTCGAATGTTGAAATATTTTTTGCAAATATTTGTTCGTTTACTCCAAGCTCTCTACATACCAACCGGGCGGCCTGCAAATTTAAAAGATTATGATTACCAAAAACTTTTAAGTTTGTTTTTTCTTCACCAATTAACACATTCGTTATTCCATTTTCAATCGTGTGGTGCGGAAGATTGTATCCAATAATCTGAATGTCTTTTCTATAATTTTCTTTAATCAGTTTCTTCAAAACCTCATCTGTTTCATTATAAATCAAAAAACCATTTTTTTCAATTTTATTGATAAAAATAATAAACTGCTCCAGGTAAAAATCGAATGTTGGAAACACATTGATATGATCCCATGCAATGCCGGTTATCACAGCAATATGAGGAAAAAGAAAATGAAATTTCGGACGTTTTTCTATGGTGCTTGCAGGATATTCGTCAGCTTCACAAACGATGATAGGCGCGTTTGTGATTTTTACACTTTGGTCAAACCCATGTAGCCGCGCACCCACCAAATAATCAAAATCAAAACCACTGTTTTGAAGCACGTGCATTACCATAGCAGTCGTGGTTGTTTTCCCATGACTTCCACCAACAGCGACTCTTTTTTTATGCAAGCTTTCGTGAAAAATATACTCGGGAAATGAAAATATTTTTAATCCAAGTTCCGTGGCTTTTTCTAATTCTGGATTATCAGCCTTTGCATGCATTCCTAAAATAATTGCATCGATATTTTCTGAAATATTTTCGGGATACCAGCCAATTCTTTCCGGCAATATTCCATTCTCTTTCAGGTTGGAAGCAGCGGGTTCAAAAATCTCATCATCACTTCCGGTAATTACGTAGCCTTTGCTTTTTAAAGCAATGGCCAATTGGTGCATCACACTTCCGCCGATAGAAATAAAATGAATTCGCATAATATTTACCTATAATTTCCGTTAATTAATCCGGAAGTTTGAAATATAACCGATTTTTAAAGAATTAGATTAAAACCTTGCTTTAAATTTGCAAAATAATACCTAATTAAATAATTATTCTATGAAAAAATTATTGGTGTCTTTGGTGCTTATTTGCTTGCTGGCTTTTACGTTAGCATCGTGCAGCAGCACACGCAAAACAGGCTGTCCAATGACAGAAGGTATTATTCACTAATATCTTTTTTTAATATTTCAACTTCTTAAATAATGAACTGGATTCCATTATCTGATGAATCGCAATTGAATGATATTGTTGCTAACTCAAAAACAGTTCCACAAGTAATTTTTAAACACAGTACCCGTTGTTCTATCAGCAGCATGGCAAAAAACCGGCTGGATAGAAAAGAAGGGCCCAGTGGAATTAATTTTTATTTGCTTGACCTGATCAGGTATAGAAATATTTCCAACAGGATTGCCAAAGATTTCGAAGTAAGGCATGAGTCTCCACAAGTGCTTGTAATTGAAAATGGAAAATGTGTTTATAATGAAAGCCACAGCGGCATCAGCTTTGATGAGATAGAAGCAGTAACGACGCAACAATAATTTTTCCTGAACTTTAATTCTTAAAATAATTTTCTGCAAAACTGCCGACTGTATTTCTTTTCAGAAAACTATTCCATTTCCTGTGCCCATTTATCTCTTTCATCAGGGCTGAATTTCCATGGAGCAAAATTATTTTCGATATTGCTGAACATCGCATTCCATTCGGCAGGCGCATTACTTTCTTCCATAATTATCGCGCGGCGAAGTTCAAAAATAATATCCAGCGGACTGATACTTACCGGACACTCTTCCACGCAGGCATTGCAAGATGTACAAGCTCTTAATTCTTCAACAGAGATGTAATCGTGTAAAAGTGTTTTTCCATCGTCTTTAAAAGATCCGTTCTCTTTAATATTCTCGCGAATATCTTCCATCCTGTCACGCGTATCCATTACAATTTTTCGCGGACTCAATAATTTTCCTGTAAGATTTGCGGGGCAAGCTGCGGTGCATCTTCCACATTCTGTACATGTGTAAGCATCCAAAAGATTTTTCCAACTCAGATCAAAAACATCTTTTGCTCCAAAACGCGGGTTTTGATTTTGTGGTTGTGCATCAGCATCAGCAGCGAGTTCCGGTTGAAACATATATTGAACTTCTCTTTCAACATTCGGCATATTTTTCATTTCGCCTTTGGGAACAAGACGTTTATAATAAGTGTTGGGAAATGCGAGTAAAATATGAAAATGCTTGCTATAAGGCAAATAATTTAAAAAAGCAAAAATGCCTATAATATGCAGCCACCAACAACTTCGCTCAATTCCAATCAATGTTGAAGCATCGAGATGTGACATGTAATGAGCGATAATTCCAGACAAAATAAAACTTCCATGATCTGCATAATGAGGATTACCCTGCAATTGCAAAGCGCGGTCGGCAGAGTTCATCGTAAGAAATAAACTCATTAAAATGATTTCCGTAATCAATATCAGATTCGCATCAGTTCTTGGCCAGCCATCCAGATCGTGATTGATAAATCGTTTTAACTTCAGCACATTTCTTCTGATCAAAAAAATCACACACGCCAATAAAACACCAATGGCAAGTATTTCAAAAAAGTCAATTATGAAAGTGTAAAATCCATCAAGAGGATTTGCGAAAATTCGATGAGTTCCAAATAACCCATCAATAACTATTTCTAAAACTTCAATATTAATTATGATGAACCCCGCATAAATCACAAAATGCATCACACCAACCAATGGATAACGAAACATCTTCTTTTGCCCGAAAGCAAATACCAGCACATTTTTCCAGCGTTCCTTTTTGTAATCCGAAAGATCTTCATCATGCCCAAAATGAATATTGCCATTGATCTCTTTTACTTTCCTCGCAAAAAGAAAAATAGCAAAGCCAACCAAAATGATAAATAATATTTGTTGAACCAACTCCATAAAAAAGATTAGCTGCTAAGATAAACAAATGTAAATGATGCATTGGATGATTGACTCAAAATTCAATTCGCTTTTTGCATTATAAATGCTTAATTGTAATTTGCTTTTTCTTATCAATCAAAATATATTATGGCTGCTCATTTAATTCTTTCGAAAGAAATTGCTTACAGAAAACTTCAGCGAATGGCTTATGAAATCGCTGAGCAAAACATGAATGAGCCAAAAATAATTCTTGCCGGCATCAAGGAAAACGGCACCATCATTGCAAAAATTCTGAATTCTTACCTTACCAATATTTTCAAAGGAGACATTGACATCATTGAAATTGCAATAGATAAAAAGAATCCAAAAAATATTTCTCTTTCTGAAAAAATTGATTTTGATAATAAAATTATTATCATCACCGATGATGTTTCCAACAGCGGCAAAACTTTGCTTTATGCAATAAAACCTTTTCTTGATTTTTATCCGAAAAAAATTCAAACATTGGTTTTGGTAGAAAGAAGTCACAAAGAATTTCCGGTTTCTCCCGATTATGTTGGTCTTTCAGTTTCAACAGCATTAACCGAAAAAATAATCGTTGAAACTTTGAATAACGAAATTGAAGGCGCAGAACTATCGCGTTCGTGAAAAAAATTAACGCAAATATTTTAATACAATAATGAAGGCAATTATTATTAAAAGTATGATGAGAATGATCGTGAAATAAATCCAACTCATATCTTTTAATTTCCTTTTCTCTTTTACAGCATTCTTTTTTTGTAATTGTTTTTGAAGATTGCGATTTAATTCTTCTGCAAATGCAACCGGATCTTTTTTATTTTTAAATGCATTCAGCCCATCAAGTGCATCACTTGCCAATTCAGAATCAATGATTGTTTTCTCGAATTCATGTTTCTCTTCTGCAGATAATTTATCAGCCAGATAATCCATCAATTTCTGATTGTCGATATCTTTATTGCTATTGGATAATATGTTTAATAAATCATCGTTCATTCGTTCTGTTTGCGATCAATTATTTATAAAACTATGTTTAATTTTTCATTAATAATTTCAATTTTCTTTTTCCATTCTGAATATGACTTTTTACCTGCAACATAGTGAAACCGGTAATTTCAGCTACTTCAGCATACGATTTTTTTTGAAGGTAAAATAAGTTTACACATTGCCTTTGATCAGGATTCAATTGCTGAAGTGCTGTCTGCATCTTTTGCAATAACGAATCTTTTTCATGCAGATCATGTTTATCCAATTCCACATTTTCAGCCGGAATTTTTTCATTCAATTCAACAGGAAGGTTTTTGCTGTCGCGCAGTTTCATCAGGCAATGATTTTTTGCGATCATATAAATCCAGCTCTTAAAATAATCTACTTTGTATTTGTGCAACTCATTGATCACCTTCAAAAAAATATGCTGAACACAATCACGCGCGTCCTCTTCATTTTTCAGGTATTTCATACAAACACCGAGCAGCAGCAATGTATATCGCGGCAACAAAATACCCAACCATTTATTATCATGATCGCGGTAAAAATTTTGCAGCAATTCTGCATCTGTCAGCTTATGATCGTTTTCAGTTTGCAAAAATCTTTTCCTTTTCAGTAAGATGTAAACTTAATTAATTTCCATAATTTACCTTTGTCAAAAACACTACTGAATGATGGAATACATGGTTTGTTGTGTGCCCATAAGCCCAATGAGAGCAAGCGCTTCACACAAAGCAGAAATGGTGTCGCAACAATTATTTGGAGAAAAATCTGTGATACTCGAAAGATTCGAAAACTGGGCAAAAATTCAATTAAAATATGATGATTACCAGGGCTGGGTTCAGCAAAGTCATCTTGCAGAAATTGATGAATCCCTTTACACCAAAACAGATAAAGATCTTACCAGCGATTGGCTGAATGAAGTTGATTACAATGGCCACATCATGTATGTTCCAATGGGAAGTTCATTGAGCGCTTTCAAAAATGGAATTGCTTTTTGGAGAAAAAATTCAGTGCATTTTAAAGGCAACGTTTGGAATCCGGAAGAGATAAAATTTTCTGCAAAAATTTTAAAACAAATTGCTTTTAAATTTTTAAATACTTCTTATTTGTGGGGAGGAAAATCTGTTTTTGGAATTGATTGCAGCGGCTATGCACAAATGACTTATAAATTTTTAAACAAGCAATTACCACGAGATGCCTGGCAGCAGGCGGAAGAAGGAATATTGGTGAATTTTTTACAGGAAGCACAATGTGGCGATCTTGCATTTTTTGATAACGAAGAAGGAAGAATCACTCACGTAGGCATTTTATTAAATGATCACGAGATCATTCATTCATCAGGAAAAGTAAGAATTGATAAAATTGATACGGATGGAATTTTAAATCTTGAAACCAAACAACGCACTCACAAACTGAGGATCATTAAAAGATTTTTTTGAAACGATTTTACAGTAACAAATAAATAAATCGAATTTATTTTTTCCTCTTTAAGTACATTGCATCAGCATGAAATACTACATGATAGCCGGCGAAGCATCCGGCGATTTACATGGCAGCAATTTGATAAAAGAAATTCAGAAACTGGATGCAAACGCTGATATCCGTTGCTGGGGCGGCGATAAAATGAAAGCTGTAGGAGCTACGCTGGTAAAGCATTACAAAGATTTAGCTTTTATGGGATTTGCAGAAATTGCAAAAAACCTTCCCACGATTTTAAAAAATTTTAAATTTTGCAAAAGCGATATTTCTGCATTCAAACCTGATGTAATTATTTTTGTTGATTACCCAGGATTTAATCTGCGCATGGCAAAATGGGCAAAAGAAAATAATTACAAAACTGTTTTTTACATTTCTCCCCAGGTGTGGGCGTGGAAAGAAAGCCGCGTAAAAAATATCAAACGAGACATTGATAAAATGATTGTGATTCTTCCGTTTGAAAAAGAATTTTTCCAAAAATGGAATTATGAAGTAGAATATGTTGGCCATCCTTTGGTAGAAGAAATCGAAAATTTTAAAAAAGATCATCCTGAAATTCAGCGCTCTGAAAATATAATTGCTTTATTACCAGGAAGCAGAAAACAGGAAATAACCACTAAACTTCCATTAATGCTTCAAGCAACAAAAAATTTTCCTGACTATGATTTTGTTGTTGCAAAAGCGCCTTCGATGGAAGATGAATTTTATCAGCAGTTTATAAAAGATCATCCAAACGTAACATCGATTGCGAATGAAACGTATTCGCTGCTAATGAAGTCTGTAGCGGCTTTGGTAACTTCCGGAACAGCAACT
>Ga0157373_10000517_pt1 | contig 30304 bp, 29 predicted proteins | sample C65metaG_FD_113460 | JGI IMG/M metagenome (GOLD analysis project Ga0157373, IMG submission 113460) | Corn rhizosphere microbial communities from Kellogg Biological Station, Michigan, USA - C6-5 metaG | ecosystem: Host-associated > Plants > Roots > Rhizosphere > Soil | place: USA: Michigan... | reverse complement strand
GGGCGCGGGTGGATCGCGCTCGCGCTCGTCGTGTTCGCCACGTGGAAGCCGTGGCGCGTGCTGGTCGGCGCATACCTGTTCGGCAGCGTCACGCTCGCGCAATTCCAGGCGCAGGCGGCCGGCGTCGACGTGCCGTCGCAACTGCTCGCGATGCTGCCGTACCTCGCGACGATCCTCGTGCTCGCCATCATCTCGCGCGACGCCATGGCGATCCGGCTCAACGCGCCGGCATCGCTCGGCAAGCCGTATCATCCCGAATGAGCGCGAAGGGCCGCCCCGCAGCGCCGGTGGCACTGGCTGTCATCGGAGCCGCGTCAGCGCACAGGGTAGTCCGGTGAGCGGCGTACAATGCCGCCCCGTCGCATTGCCGCCCACTTCCAGGAGACCACGATGTTCCGCATGACCCGCAGGAAGACGGTTGCCGCGCTGGCGGCTCTGCCCGTCGCGATCGCGCTGCCCGCCGTCGCGCAGACGAAAGAGCCGCTCAAGATCGGCTTCGTGTACGTGAGCCCGATCGGGGACGCCGGCTGGACGCACCAGCACGACATCGCGCGGCTCGCGATGGAAAGGAACCTGGCCGGCAAGGTGACGACGAAGTACGTCGAGAACGTCCCGGAAGGCGCAGACGCCGAGCGCGTGATCCGCGAGCTCGCCCAATCGGGTCACAAGCTGATCTTCACGACGTCGTTCGGGTACATGAACCCGACGATCAAGGTGGCGCAGCAGTTTCCCGCCGTGCACTTCGAGCATGCCACCGGCTACAAGACGGCGAAGAACGTCGGCACGTACAACGCGCGCTTCTACGAGGGGCGCTATCTCGCCGGCATCGTCGCCGGCAAGATGACGAAGACGAACATCGCAGGCTACGTCGCCGCGTTTCCGATTCCCGAGGTCGTGATGGGCATCAACGCGTTCACGCGCGGGATGCGCAGCGTCAATCCCAAGGCCGAGCTCAAGGTCGTCTGGGTCAACTCCTGGTTCGATCCTGGTCGTGAAAGCGAAGCGGCCAACACGCTGATCGCGCAGGGCGCCGACGTCGTCACGCATCACACCGATTCGACGGCTGTCGTGCAGGCCGCGGAGGCGAAGAAGATCTACGCGGTCGCATACCACTCCGACATGTCGAAGTACGGTCCCAATTCGCAGATCACCGCGGTGACGCACGTCTGGGACAAGTACTACACGCGCGTCGCCCAATCGCAGCTCGACGGCAAGTGGGCGCCCGACCACATCTGGGGCGGCATCAAGGAAGGCATGATCGCGATGGGTCCGTTCGGCAAGATGGTGCCGAAGGACGTGCAGGATCTCGAGAAGAAGGCCGAGGGCGACATCGCGGCCGGCAACCGGCATCCGTTCACCGGTCCGATGAAGGACAACGAAGGCAAGGAGCGACTCGCGGCCGGCAAGACGATCACCGACGACGCGCTGTCCAAGATGGATTACTACGTCGAGGGCGTGCAGGGCAAGGTGCCGGCTGCGAAGTAGCCGCTGCGATCGGGGCCGCGCGCCGCGCGGCTTCGACCTCTCTTCCTGGGCGGAAACCCTTGCCGGGCCCGCCTGTCTGATCCCGGACCGCTTCATTCGGGCCGCACCGTAAACATGGTCGAACGACCCGCCGCCCCGTCTCATCCGACGAAAGCCGGCGCAGCACCCGCTTCGGGTTACAGCACGACCGCGATGGCGATCCGGCTTCTGCGTCGCTCGCGCGAGCCGGTCGCGGTGTCGACGGCCGACTCGCCGCCGTGGGAGCGGCGAAGCGCAGAGGCGCTCCATCGCCTGTTCTACCTGCTGCTGATCGCAGGACCCTTTCTTGGCTGGGTGTCCGCATCCGCGCACAAGCTCCCCCTGAACGTGTTCGGACTGTTCAGGCTTCCCGCCATCGCCGCGCCGAGGGCACGCTGGGGGCTGGTCGCAGGCGACATCCACAAGGTCGCGATGTGGACGCTGCTCGCACTGATCGGCCTGCACGTTGCCGCGGCGCTCTATCACCGCTTCGTCCGTCACGATCACGTGCTGGCGCGCATGCTGTTCGGCACGCGGCCATGACCACGAAACGCGCGTCGAAGATCGGCTTCGCCACGTGGCGCATGGCGCTCGCGCTCGGGCTCGTCGCCGCGTGCGGCACCGCGCGCGCCGACTTGTGGGCGTACGTCGACGAGCAGGGACGCTCGCATCTCGCGAACCATCAGGTCGATGCGCGCTACAAGCTGTTCTTCAAGGGACCGACGACGCTCGACGTGCCGGACGCGTTCGAGGACCAGCGCGCACGAGCGCTGTCGGCATTGTCCGGAACGAGGCTCTACGAACGGGCGACCGACGGGCGGCGCATCGGTCGCTTCGTGCCGCTGATCGAGACGCACGCGCGTGCGAGTGGTCTCGATCCGGCGCTCGTCAAGGCGGTCATTGCCGTTGAATCCGCATTCGATCCGCTCGCGCGCTCGGCCAAGGGCGCCATCGGCCTTATGCAGGTGATTCCGGAAACAGGCGCCCGCTACGGACTGGCCGGCGACGAGCGCAGGTCGATCGCCGACAAGCTGCTCGACCCCGCCACGAACGTGCGCATCGGCACGCGCTATCTGCGCGACCTGCTCGCGCGCTTCGACGACGACCTGCCGCTCGCCCTCGCTGCCTACAATGCCGGCGAGGGCGCGGTCGCCGTGCACGACAACGCCATTCCTCCGTTCGCCGAGACGCGGGACTTCGTGCGCACCGTGCAGTACGTCTACGCGCTCTATCGCTCGCCGCCGGTGCAGCCGGAACGGAGTTCTCAGCCGTTGCGACTGCGCAGCAGCGCGAGCACTCGCTCGAACATCGCGCCATACGGCGGGTAGAGCAGCCGCGTCGGCGCATAGCGCGCCTGGAAGTAGACGGGCTTCGCGCTGGAGAACGTCGCGAAGCCGAACTCGCCGTGATAGACGCCGCTGCCTGACGCGCCGACGCCGCCGAACGGCAATCCAGGATGCGCGAAGTGGAGAAGCGTGTCGTTGACGGTCACGCCGCCCGCGAGCGTGTCGCGCAAGGCTCTCGTGCGCCGCGCGGGGTCGCTGCCGAACCAGTACATCGCGAGCGGATGCGGGCGCGTGTTGATCTTCGAGATCGCCTCGTCGAGCGACGCGTACGCTTCCACCGGAAGCAGCGGCCCGAAGATTTCCTCGTGCATGATCGCCATGTCCCCGGTGACCCCGAGCACGAGCGTCGGGACGAGCCGCCTGGGAAATCCGCTGTCGCCTGCCTCGTCGCCGAGCGCGACGATGCGCGCGCCCTTGCCGCGCGCGTCCTCGACGAGCGCGATCAGGCGTGCGTAGTGCCGGGCGTTGACGATCGACGAATAGTCGGCATTGCCTGCGATGTCCGGATAGAGCGCGCGCACGCTCGCCTGCGCGGCGGCGACGAATTCGTCGACGCGCGACTTCGGCACGAGCGCGTAGTCGGGCGCGATACATGTCTGCCCGGCATTGAGCAGCTTTCCCGCCATCAGCCGCGCCACTCCGCTCGCGAGATCGGCGTCGCTGTCGAACAGCGCCGGCGACTTGCCGCCGAGCTCCAACGTGACCGGCGTCAGGTTCGCGGCAGCGGCGAGCGCGATCTGCCGGCCGACCGCGGTCGAGCCGGTGAAGAACAGGTGATCGAACGGCAGCGCCGCGAACGCTCGGCCTGTGTCCGCATCACCCGGCACGACGGCAAGCTCTTCGTCGCGAAAGCGCGCTTCGACGAGCTCGGCGAGCAGCGCGGAAGTCGCGGGCGTGAGCTCCGAGGGCTTCAGCATCACGCGGTTGCCCGCCGCCAGCGCGGCGATGATGGGCGCGAGCGCCAACTGCACCGGATAATTCCACGGACTGATCACGCCTGCGACGCCGAGCGGCTGGCGCACGATGCGCGCCTTAGCTGGCAGCAGATGCCACGGCGTCGCGATGCGCTTCGGCTTCATCCAGCGCGGCAGGTGGCGGATCGCGTGCCGCGCTTCGGCGGCGACGATGTAAAGCTCGGCGATGCGCGTCTCGTGCGAGGAGCGATGGCCGAAGTCGCGGTCGATCGCCGCGACGAGCGCGCGCTCGTGGCGCTTGACGATGTCGGCGATCCGTTCCAGGCGATCGCGCCGCGCGGATACGTCCGGGTACCGGTCCGCCGCGAACGCCTCTCGCTGCCGGCTGAAGAGCCGGGTCACCGCCTCGGCCGGCGCGCCGGCGTTCGCCGCCGTCGGCGTTGTCGACACTCCGGAGATCGTGGACACGAAGGCTCCCGGCTTCACTGCGACGCCGCGCGCAGCGAAGCACGCGATCGCACGACGCCGGCCGTGCCGGCGACGATCAGCGCCGCGCCCGCGAGCATCGGCAGCGTGATTGTCTCATTCAGGAACACGTATCCCCAGAACATTCCGAATGCGGGCATCAGGAACGTCACGGTCATCGCGCGCGTCGGACCGACGTCGGCGATCAGCCGGAAGTACAGCACGTACGCCACCGCACTGCAGAGAAGCGCGAGCAACGCCACGTCGATCACGACGACGAGCGTGATGTCGCCGCGAATCGGTGCCAGCGGCACAACCGGCAGAAGCGCCAGCCCGCCGAAAAGCTGGCTCCATGCGGCGACCGCCAGCGGGTCGAGCGATGCGCCGCGTCGCTTCAGCCACACGCCGGCGACCGCGTAGCATGCGACGGCGCAAAGGCTCGCGGCAACCGCGATCGAGACTGCCGCGTCGGCCACGATCGGGCCCGCGCGGCTCACCAGCGCCACGCCGGCGATGCCCGCTGCGAATCCCGCCATCTTGCGCGGGGTGAGCGGCTCGTCGAGCCATACAGACGCCGCGACCGCTGCGAAGAGCGGCAGAGACGCATTCAGGATCACCAGATACGACGCGGGCAGCACGAGCGCTGCATACGCGAACAACAGGAACGGCAGCGTCGAATTGACGATGCCGACAAACAGATAAGAGCGCCAGTGCCGCCCGGGATTCGCATGCCGATGCACTGCGAGGAAGCCGAGAACCAGCGCGCCGCCGCCAAGCAGCAGCCGCGCCGCCGCGACCCACACCGGCCCGAGGACCGGCGCGAGCACGCGGATGAACACGAAGGACGCGCTCCAGATCAGCGCGAGCGCGACGAGGCGCGCGACGTCGGCCGGGCGCATCGGGGTGGCCGTTGTAGGGGGAAGCGATCGTTTCCGGCGCGCTACGCCACCGCGCGCAGCTTGTGATCGGCGTGCGCCGCCTCGAGCGCGAGCAGCGTGCGCTTGCGGTCGAGGCCGCCGGCGTAGCCGGTCAGCGCGCCGCCGCTGCCGACGATGCGATGGCATGGAACCACGATCGTGAGCGGATTGCGGCCCGTGGCCGCACCGGCCGCGCGCACCGCCGACGGCCGGCCGCAGCGTGCGGCGAGCTCGCCATAGGTGATCGTCGCCGCGAACGGAATCGCCGCAATCGCGGCCCACACCTGCCGCTGAAAGGGTGTGCCCGCGGGTTCGAGCGGCAGGTCGAACGCCGTGCGCGCGCCGGCGAAATATTCGCGCAACTGCGTTGCCGCGGCGCGGAACAGGGGCAGCTGCGGCGCCTCATCCCATTGTGCGGCATCGTCTGGAAAGTACTTCTGATTCGCGAGATACAGGCCCGCGAGCGCGGTGCCGTCCGGGTTTGCGACCAGCAGCATCTCGCCGAGTGGACTCGGCAACCGACAGGTTTTCATGGTTTTCATGGCTTTCATCAGGCAGCCCTCCACATGTGCATGACGGCGTACGCCCGCCACGGGCGCCACGCCTCGCTTCGCGCGATCGCACGCGCCGCGCGCGTCTCGCCCATCGCGCGCATCACGACGAGATCGTTGTCCGGGAATGCATCCGGCCAGCCGAGCGCGCGCATCGCGATGTACCCCGACGTCCACGGACCAATGCCCGGAATCGCCTCCAGCGCAGCGCGGGTGCGGTCCACGTCGCCGCCAGGCTCGAGCGCCAGTGAGCCGGACGCCATGGCTTCCGCGAGCTTTTGCAACGTGCGCGCCCTTGCGACCGTCAGGCCGACAGCGCGCAAATCATCGGTCCCCTGCGCCGCGAGCGCATCTGCCCGCGGGAACGCGTGCGTCAGGCCTTCGGCGTCCGGACAGGCAACCGGTGCGCCGAACAGCCGGGTGAGGCGGCCGAGCAGTGTGCGCGCGGCGGCAACGCTCACCTGCTGGCCGATGACCGCGCGCACCGCGAGCTCGAATCCATCGCAGCTTCCAGGCACGCGCAGCCCAGGCCGGCGCGCAGCCAGCGTGCCGAGACGCGCCGCGATCGGTGCCGGGTCGCACGCGAGATCGAATGCATGGCGAACGCGCGCGAGCACTGCGGGAACAACCGGCGCGAGCGACGCCGCCACGTCGACGCGCAACGTGTGGCGCTTCGGTGATTTCGCGACGCCGATCCAGCCACTCGCCAGCGCGCCGTTGCGTTCGATCGCGAGCGTGCGCCGGTAGCCTGTCGCATCCACCGCCTCGACACCGGCCACCGCCCGCGCCGAGAGAAACGCGAGCAGCGAGTCCCAGTCGTACGGCGGCCGATATGCGAGCTCGAAATGCATCGACGACGGGAGCGTCGCCGGCGCGGCATCGTGGCGCAGTCGCGACGGCGGCATCCGGTAGCGCGCGCGGAACAGCGCGTTGAAGCGCCGCAGGCTGCGAAAGCCGCTGGCGAGCGCGACGTCGAGCACGGGCAGCGACGTGTCCGTGAGCAGCCGCTTTGCGAGCAGCAGCCGCTGCGTCTGAGCGTATTCGATCGGCGACACGCCGAACGCGGACTCGAACACTCGTCGCACGTGGCGGCTCGTCACGCCGATGCGCGCCGCGAGCGCCTCGATGCCGCCCGCGTCGAGCACGCCGTCCTCGATCAGCCGCACCGCAGCCTGTGCGAACTGCGCCGATGCATCGACGATCGCAAGCCCCGGCGCAAGCTCCGGCCGGCACCGCAGGCAGGGGCGGAAGCCCTCGACCTCGGCCGCGGCCGCGCTGCGAAAAAAACGGCAGTTTTCGCGCCGTGGCAGGCGCACGGCGCAGACGGGCCGGCAATAGATGCGCGTCGAGCGCACGCCGACGAAGAACCGGCCGTCGAAGCGGGCGTCGTGCGTCGCGAGCGCGCGGTAGCAGCTGTCGGGATCGAGCTTCATGACGCGCATTATGCGCGCCTCGCCGCCCGCCACTCGCCGTTTTCGGACATGCGAATGGGCCGGCGACGGGATCGTCAGCCGGCGCGCGCCGTCGCATAATGCGTCACGCTCGCCATTGCCGGATTCCGGAAGTCCGGCACCTTCGCACCGAACAGGAGAACCGTCCCGTGTCGATCCGCATGTGGAAGCGCATTGGCGCGATGCTCGTCGCGCTCGTCCCGTTTTTGCCCGCCGGCGCGCAGCCCTTGCAGAAGATCGTGTTCGCGACCGACTGGCTTGCGCAGGCCGAGCACGGCGGCTTCTATCAGGCCGTGGCCGAAGGGACGTACCGCAAGCACGGGCTCGACGTGCAGATTCGCATGGGGGGTCCGCAGGTCAACGGACTGCAGCTGCTCGCGGCGGGACAGATCGACGTCGCGATGGCCGACGCGCTGCAGGTGCTCTCCGCGGTCGAGCAGAACGTGCCGGTCGTCGCGTTCGCGGCGACGTTCCAGAAGAATCCCACGGTCATCATTTCGCATCCCGGCGTCACCCGGCTCGAGGACCTGAGAGGCAAGCCGATCGCGATCGCCGCGGCGGCCAACACGACGTTCTGGCCGTGGCTGCGCGAGAAATACGGTTTCACGGACAGCCAGAAGCGGCCGTACGGATTCTCGGTGCAGCCTTTTCTCGCCGATCGCACGCTGTCGCAGCAGGGCTTCGCGACGTCGGAGCCGTTCTCGATCGAAAAGGGCGGCGTGCGGCCGATGGTGTTCCTGCTCGCCGACTTCGGATATCCGCCGTATTCGGAGGCGCTCGTCGTGACGCGCGCGACGCTCGCATCGCAAAGGGACGCGCTCGAACGATTCCTGCGCGCATCGGCGGAGGGCTGGCGCAGCTACCTCGCGAATCCGGGACCGGGCAACGCGCTCGTCAGGCAGGCGAATCCGCAGATGAGCGACGAGCTGCTCGCGTACGGCTTGCGCAAGCTGAATGAATACGGAATCGTGGCCGGGGGCGACGGGCGCAGGCTGGGCCTGTTGACGATGACCGAAGCACGCTGGCAGGCGACGATCGACTTCCTGCGCACGTCGGGCCTCGCCAAGTCCGGCGTCGACTATCGCGGCGCCTATACGCTCGACCTCGTGAAGTCCGTGCGCGTCGTGCCCTGAGCGCCGTTGCGCGGCATGACGGGTTCTGTCCCAGGCTGCTAGCGTGCGCGCCCCTTCGCCGGCGGTCGTCGCGCTGCGTGGCGTCGGCAAGGCATACGACAACGGCACGCAGGCGCTCGCCGATATCGACCTCGACGTGCGGCACGGCGAATTCCTCACGCTGATCGGGCCTTCGGGTTGCGGCAAGTCGACGCTGCTCGCGGCGATGGCGGGGCTGGCGCGTCCGACAGCGGGCACGATGGCGTGGTGGGGCGGCAATCTCGCGCACACCGGGGCGGCCGGCCGGCGCATCGGCTTCGTATTCCAGGCGCCGACGCTGATGCCGTGGGCGCGCCTGACGGCGAACGTGCGGCTGCCGCTGACGCTTGCCGGCATGCCGCGCGCGGACGCCGACCGAGCCGTGGCTGTCGCACTCGAGCGCGTGCACCTGACGCGCTTCGCCGATCACCTGCCGCGGCAGCTCTCGGGAGGCATGCAGATGCGCGCGTCGATCGCTCGCGCGCTCGTCACCGAGCCGGATCTCCTGCTGATGGACGAGCCGTTCGGCGCGCTCGACGAATTCACGCGGCAGCGTCTCGACGCCGAGTTGCTGGCGCTCTGGTCGGCGCAACGGATGACCGTCGTGTTCGTCACCCACAGCATCCAGGAGGCCGTGTTCCTGTCGACGCGCGTCGCCGTCATGGCGGCGCATCCCGGGCGCATTCTCGCGACGTTCGACATGGACGCACCCTTTCCGCGCGACGACGCGTTCCGCGTGTCGGCCGAGTTCGCTTCGCATGCGCAGCGGCTGTCCGCGTGCGTCGCGTCCGCGGGTGCTGACGCGATGCCGGAGGCTTCGTGAGCGCCGTGGGTGGTCCAGGCAGCGAACGCGTTCGACCCGATCCGCGCGCTCGCGGCGAGCGGCTGCTGCGGCTCGCCGCGCCGCTCGCGGTCGCAATCGTGTTCCTCGGCGCATGGCAGGCATTCGTCACGCTGAACGCGATCCCGCCGTACATCGTCCCATCTCCGGTGCTCGTGGCGCGAACGCTGTATGCCGATCGTTCGCTGCTCGCCAGCTCGCTCGGCGTGACGATGCAGATCGCGCTGATCGCGCTCGTGCTCGCGACGCTCGCCGGCGTCGCCACCGCGCTCGTGTTCGTGCAAAGCCGCATCATCGAGATGAGCTTCTTTCCGTATGCGATCCTGCTGCAGGTGACGCCGATCGTCGCGATCGCTCCGCTCATCATCATCTGGGTTCGCGACACGCGGATCGCGCTGATCCTCTGCGCGGCCGTCGTCGCCGTGTTCCCGGTGATCTCCAACACGACGCTCGGGCTGCGCAGTGTCGATCCGGGCCTCCTGAATTTCTTCCGGCTGTCGCGCGCGACACGCTGGCAGACGCTGTGGCGGCTGCGGGTGCCGAGCGCGCTGCCGTATTTCTTCGGCGGCCTGCGCATCGCGAGCGGGCTCGCGCTGATCGGCGCGGTCGTGGCCGAGTTCGTGGCGGGCACCGGCGGCCAGGGGGCCGGGCTCGCCTACCAGATCCTTCTCGCCGGAATCCAGCTCAACATCCCGCGTCTCTTTGCCGCGCTTACGCTGATCGCGCTCGCCGGTGTCGCGATGTTCGCTGCAACGGTCGCCCTGTCGAAGATCGCGCTCGCGCGCTGGCACGAAAGCGAGCTGCCGCGGGACGCCTGACGTCCCTGAACGCGCGATGACCGAACATTGGCACGTGTTCTGCCGCGTCGTCGACAACTACGGCGACGCGGGCGTTTCGTGGCGGCTCGCACGCCAGCTCGCGGCCGAGCACCGCATTGCGGTCACGCTGTGGATCGATCGCCTCGCGACGCTCGCACGCCTCGACCCCGGCATCGACCCGGACAAGGAAGCGCAAGCGCGGCATGGCGTCACGGTGCGGCACCTCGCGGGCGATGCCTGCGATGTACCGTTGCCCGACGTCGTGATCGAGGCGTTCGGATGCGGACTGCCGCGCCTGTATCTCGACGCGATGGCGCACGCGCCGGCCCCGCCTGTATGGATCAACCTCGAGTACCTGTCCGCCGAGCCGTGGGTCGACACCGTCCACGGGCTCGCGTCGCCGCAGCCGCAGCTGCCGCTTTCGCGTCATTTCTGGTTCCCGGGATTCACGCCGCGAACCGGGGGCCTGATCCGCGAATCGGGCCTGCTCGCCGCGCGCGACGCCGCGGCCGAGGAACGGCGTGGTTCCGGCCTCGCGATACTGCTGTTCTGCTATGCGAATCGCGCGCTGCCCGCGCTCTTCGACACGTGGAGCGAAGGCGACGAGCCGATTTGCTGCACCGTTCCCGAAGGCGTTGCCACCGCCGCGCTCGATCAATGGCTTGCGGGTGCGGTCCCGCACGCGGGCCAGTCGCACACGCACGGCCGCTTGCGCATCGACATCGTTCGCTTCGTCCCCCAGCAGGCGTTCGACGCCCTGCTGTGGCGCTCGGACGTGAACTTCGTGCGCGGCGAAGACTCGTTCGTGCGCGCACAGTGGGCCGCGCGCGCATTCGTATGGCAGCCGTATCCGCAGGACGAGAACGCGCACCGGCTCAAGCTCGACGCATTCGTCGCCCGGTATGCCGCCGATCTGCCGCGCGCCCCGCGATCGGCCTTCGTCGCGTTCTCCGACGCGTTCAACGCGGAGGATGGCCGGGCCGCGGCGGCCGCCTGGCCCGCGTTCCGAGCCGCGATAGTCGAGCTCGAGGCGCACGGGCGCCGCTGGTCGGACGCGCTCACGAAACTGCCCGAGCTAACGGCCGGGCTGGTTCGAGTCGCGCGCGGTCGGCTATAATTACAGGTTATCCAATATACGAGGGCGGCTCGCGAAATACCGGGCCGCCGGTCACGGAACCATCATGAAAATCGCCCAGGAAGTACGCGCCGGCAACGTCATCATGATCGGCAGCAATCCGATGGTCGTGCAGAAGGCCGAGTTCAGCAAGTCCGGCCGCAACGCTTCCGTCGTCAAGATGAAGCTCCGGAACCTGCTGTCCGGCGGCGGCACCGAAACCGTCTACCGTGCCGACGAGAAGTTCGACGTGATCCAGCTCGAGCGCAAGGAAGTGACGTACTCGTATTTCTCCGACCCGATGTACGTGTTCATGGACCAGGAGTTCAACCAGTACGACGTCGAGAAGGAGAACATGGAGAGCGCGCTGCCCTACCTCGAGGACGGCCTGGCGTGCGAGCTCACGTTCTACGAAGGCAAGGCGATCTCGGTCGAGCTGCCGACGTCGGTCGTGCGGGAAGTGACCTACACCGAGCCCGCAGTCAAGGGCGACACGTCGGGCAAGGTGACGAAGCCCGCGAAGCTGGCGAGCGGCTTCGAAGTGCCGGTACCGCTGTTCGTCAACACCGGCGACAAGATCGAAGTCGACACGCGCACCGGCGAATACCGCCGCCGCGTCTGAAGCAAGCGCGCGACGCGGCGCCGACTGCCCAGGCCGTCAGGGCCGAGCGAACGCGGCGCGTGCCCGCTCGGCCGGAGCGCGCGCCACGCAGCCGTGGACGTGGTCGTTCACGAGTCCCATCGCCTGCATGAATGCATAGACGGTCGTCGGTCCGACGAACGTGAATCCGCGCCGCTTCAGGTCCTTCGAGAGCGCGAGCGCCTCGGGCGACGTCGCCATGCCGGCCAGGATCTCTCGCGTCAGCTTCGCAGGACGACTCCTCTTCGCCGGCTCGAACCGCCAGAAATAGGCAGCGAGCGAGCCCGTTTCGGCCACGATCTCGCGCGCCCGCTGCGCGTTGTTGCGCGCGGATTCGATCTTCCCGCGATGCCGGACGATGCCGGCATTCGCGACGAGCCGCTCGACGTCGCGCGCGGTCAGCGCCGCCACGCGATCGATGTCGAAGCCCCCGAACGCTTCGCGGAACGCCGGGCGCTTGCCGAGGATCGTTCGCCAGCTCAGGCCCGCCTGGAATCCTTCGAGGCAGATCTTCTCGAACAGCCGGTTGTCGTCGGCAACCGGAAACCCCCACTCGCGGTCGTGATAGTCGACATAGAGCGGATCGTCCCCTGCCCACTCGCAGCGTGTGACGCGCTTCAATTGAGCGTCACGTCCTTGCCGCGCTGCTCGATGACCAGCGTATCGCGCAAGCCCTCGAAGAAGGCCAGTACGGCCGACACGTCGCGGCGATGCTCGTGGCGGAACAACTCCGCGAGGATCGCCGCCATCGCAAGCGCGTCGGGCACCTCTTCCGGCGAGAGCGCCGCCATCGGCCCCTGCAGCCTGTAGTTGCGTCCTGCGCGCCGGTCGTATTCCCAGCGCGCCGCATGCTCGATCCACGCCTGCAGCGCCGGCAGCGTGGCGGGCAGGCCGTCCACCGTGTTGATGATCGCGTGCAGCGACGGGTCGTCGATGGCCGCCAGCAGCGCTTTGAAGTCGGTCACGGGGCGCTCCTCAAGGGTGTGCTCGGACGATGCTCGCGAATGGGACGCCGGTGCCGACAGTTTGCCAGAGGCCGCTGCCGCCGAAACCTGTCGTCTCTCACAGGTTCTGCGCGGTCGCGCGACGGTCCTGCGAGCGATCCGCCCGCGGTCGTATAGACATGGGCTCCCGTGACGCATGGCCGATGCGACAATCCATGAACGGGCGCACGACGCGGTTCGAGTCGTGGCGACGCACGCGATCGCTTTCCCATCACACGAGGAGAACGACGATGAAAGGCTTTGTCGACGACATCGAGGAGCTGACCGAGGACAACGACGATTTCCGCCGCGTGCTGTACACCGGCAGGCACCTGCAGCTCGTGCTGATGGCGCTCGAGCCGGGCGAGGAGATCGGCGAGGAGGTCCACGACGACGGCGACCAGTTCTTCCGCGTCGAGGAAGGCGAAGGGACGGTGATGATCGACGGCGTGGAACACGCGATCGAGGACGACGACGCGATCGTCGTCCCCGCCGGCGCGCGCCACAACGTCATCAACACCGGTTCGGGCCCGCTAAAGTTTTACACGGTGTACGGGCCTCCCGAGCACCGCGACGGCACCGTGCAGGCGACGAAGGCCGACGTGCGCGAGGAGCACTTCGACGGCAAGACCACGGAATAGTTACGGTCGGCCGAGGTACAGATACGCGCTGCGGTTGCCGTCCGCGGCGAAGCCAACGCCGAGATACAGCGGCCCGATCGGCGTATCCACCGCGCCGAATACCGACACGGACTTGAGCAGGCCGGCCGGGCTGCCCGGCACGAGCGGGTGATCCATCCGGCCCGCCTCGAGCGAGCCCCCGAGGTAGAAGCCTTCGAGAAGCCGCGTGTCGACCAGCTTGTACGTGTAGATCACGCGCCCGAACGTCAGGCGCTCGCCGAGGAGCGCACCCGTCGGATACCCCGACTGCTGCAGGAAGCCGCCCCACTGGAACAGCGCATACGTCGGCAAATCGCCGCCGATCTTGCTGCCCACCTTGAATCCCGGCTGGAAGGAGTGCCGGCCCACCGACCAACTGAAGACACCGTCGGCTTCCCAGCGCGTGAAGTCAGCCTGCGCACCCAGGGTTTCGCGCGCCGCCAGCACCTGGACCGAGCCTGCGCCGCCCGCGCGCGGAAAATTGGCGCTGTCAAGCTGGTCGACGATCAGCCGCGCAGTGAGCGCACCGATGCGCACGCGCCCCGAAGCGGGCTCGAACTCCGGCGGCCCGGTGTCGAGGCTCGCCCGCGCAATGCCCGCGACGTAACCGATTCGCGCCTCGCCATACTTGCCGAGGTCAGCGCCGACGTCGAGGTTCACGCGCCCGAGGCTCAGGTCGTAGCGCGCGAGGCGATCGTCACCGCGAAACAAATCGAGCGTCTGCCGCTCGAACTCCGCCGACGGCGCGACGAAGAACAGCCGCCGCGTTCCGAGCGGCTGGTAGAACTCGGAGCGCACGTAGGTCGTGCTGCCGAACTGCAGATCGGTGCGCCATTCGGCGCCGAGGTCGTTGATCCACGTGCGGCGGTGGGAAAGCGCCGCGTTGAAGAACGCGTCCCCGCTGAAATCGGAGCCGAGGCCGAGACCGAACTTGAAATAGTCCGGTCCCCATGATTTCTCGGCCGCGTCGATGTTGAGCACGCGGCGGCCGCCCTGCTCGATCACGCGGTAGTTCACGTGCTCGAAGTCGCCGCTGCCGTACAGGCTGCGCATGTCGCGATCGAGCACTTGCGGATCGAGCGGTACACCGGGCTTCGTCTCGAGCGTCGGCAACAGCGCCTCGGCATTGACGCGCTTCATCGGGCTGAAGCGGATTTCGTCGACCGGCTGCAAATCGGCAACGACGGACCTCGACTGCCGTGCGCGCACCGCCGCGTACTGCGCTGGCGGCGTCGCGAGCGCAGCGAGCTTCGGCTGCGCGGCGAGCGTCGCGGCCTCTCCGATCGGTATCGTCTTCGGCAGGTTGTCGAAATCGCCGGCCGAAAATTCACCGAGCGCAGGCTCGATCAGGATGTCAGTGGGCTTGAGCGACGCGAGCGAAGCCTGGACGTTCTGCTCGGTCAGGATGTTGATCATCTGGCCGGTCACGCCGAGCACCGACGTCAGCTCCTCGCGCTTCATGAGCGGCGTGCCCAGGTTGACGGCGATCACCACGTCGGCGCCCATGCGACGCGCGACGTCCACCGGCAGGTTGTCGGTGAGGCCGCCGTCGACGAGCAGCTGGCCTCGCATTTCCGCCGGCGCGATCGCAGCGGGAACGGACATGCTCGCACGCATCACGTTGGCGAGCTCGCCTTCGCTGAAGACCACCGCCTTGCCGGTGACGAGGTCCGTCGCAACGGCACGAAACGGGATCGGCAGCTCGTCGAACTTGATGTATCCGGGAAGCGTCGACAGCGATCGCAGCACGGTCTCGAGCTGCACGCCGCTGACGACGCCCTTCGGCAGCAGCACGCTGCCGTCGCGGACGCCGAACTCGACGCCGAACAGGATCGAGCGGTCGTCGAGCTTGCGGCGGATTTCCTGGTCCTGCCGCGGCGGCTTTTCCTTGAACAGCAGGTCGGTCGAGATGCCGGCGACCAGGCGCTCCATGTCTGCGGTGCTCATGCCGCTCGCGTAGGCGCCGCCCACCAGCGAGCCCATGCTCGTGCCGGCGATGCAGTCGATCGGCACGTGCAACGCCTCGAGCGCCTTCAGCACGCCGATATGCGCGGCGCCACGCGCGCCGCCGCCGGAAAGGACGAGGCACACCTTGGGTCGCTCGGCCGGCGGCGCCACCGCCGGTTCCGCCGGCGACGGCGATTGCGCGGCCGCCGCCGGGGCGAGCGCGCACGCCGCGATCAGAACGAAGGCGCCGATCCCGCGCATGCGAAGGGTCTCCCGTATCGCATCGCGAGACCGGAACAGCGGCTACTTCTTCGCAGCGGCGTCCTTGACGCGCTCCACCTTGACGGCAAGCGCCTCCGCATACGTCACTTGCACCTGGTCGCCCTTCGCGATGAGCGCGAATTGCGCAGGGTCACGCACCTTGAGATCCACCGTGCGCTCGGGGCCGCGCAGCGTGACCATCTGCTTTTGCGGATCGACGTTCACGACGTCCGCGACCACCGTCACCTTGCGCCCGCCGACACCTGCCGGCATCTTGCCTTCCTTCGCTCGTCCGCCGGCGGTTTCCGCCGTCCTCGCGACGGGCTGTCCGCCGCCCTTCTTGAGCTCGAGCGTCAGCGCTTCGACGTATTCGACCTTGACCTGGTCTCCGACTTTCATCTGCGAGAAATTGCGCACCTGCGACCCCGCCTCGACGACGACCTCGTTGCCCTCCGGCCCCTTGAGCGTCACTTCGCGCTTCTTGGGGTCGATTGCCGTGATGGTGGCGGTGATCTCGACGGTCTTTGCAGCACCCGCAACGCCGGGCCCCTTCGCGGCCATTGCGGCACCCGTTTGCGCCTGGGCCGGCAGCGCGCCGGCCGTGGCGAGCATCGTTGCAAGAATCACGACTGCTGCGTGCATGACGAATCTCCCTTTTCGTGCTGAGAACGTGAAACTGCGATCGAATCCGAGATAGCCCGGCATTCTATCAAGTCGGCCCTTGTGAAACGACCCCGGGAATGGCTATGCTTTCAGGTCGCCATGAGGCGACTCGCTTCCGGGACTCCATGCGGCCGCCTTCCCTGCAAACAAATCGACTGACGCTCGACGCGCGGCCGGTATTGGCCGTCGTCGCCGCTGCACTCGCCGCTCTTGGTCTTGCGTGCACCGCGCTGGCGCAGGAGCCGGCGCCCTCCGGGCGCGGCATGACGGTCGCCAACGCGCCGAGGGTCGGTGATTTCGACCAGATGCTGGACAGGCGGGTGATTCGAGTCGCCGTACCGGTGAGCCGCACGCTCTACTTCAACGACAAGGGACGCGAACGCGGCATCACCGCCGATACCGTGCGCGACTTCGAGCGCTACCTGAACCAGAAGTACCTGAAGCAGCTGGGCCGCAGGGCGCTGACGGTCGTCATGCTGCCGACGACGCGCGACAGGCTGCTGCCCGATCTCGCGGCCGGCATCTGCGATATCGCCGCGGGGAATCTCACGGTGACCAATGCGCGGCTCCAGCTGGCGGACTTCGTCGCGCCGGACGATGTCCGCACCGTGCGGGAGGTGCTGATCACGGGACCCGGCTCACCCGACGTCCGCACCGTCGACGATCTGGCCGGCAAGACCGTGCACGTGCGACCGGCATCGAGTTACCACGAAAGCCTCGTCGCGCTGAGCCAGCGGCTGCAGCAGGCCGGCAAGCCGGCGGTCGCGATCGTCGCGCTCCCCGACGCGCTCGAGGACGAGGACATCCTCGAAATGGTCAACGCGGGCGTGCTGCCATTCGCGGTGGTCGACGACTGGAAGGCACAGGCTTGGGCGCAGGTGCTGCCGAAGATCGCCGTGCGCACCGACGTCGTGCTGCGCGACGGCGGACGCACCGGCTGGGCGATCCGGAAGGGAAGCCCGCGCCTCGCCGCCGAGATCGAGGAGTTCTATCGCAACTTCCTGAAGAAGCAGGGCGTCGTCGCGTACCGCTTCAAGCAGTACCACCAGCGGATCAGGCAGATCCATAACAACACCGACGCGGCGGAGCTCAAACGCTTCCAGGACACGGTCGAGCTGTTCCGCAAGTACGGCGCGCAATATCGCTTCGACCCGATCATGCTCGCCGCGCAGGGCTTCCAGGAATCGCAGCTCGACCAGCGGGCGCGCAGCCATGTCGGCGCGATCGGCGTCATGCAGATCATGCCGGCGACCGGCAAGGACCTCAAGGTCGGCGACATCGGCCAGATCGAGCCCAACATCCACGGCGGCGCCAAGTACCTCGACGAGCTGATGACGCGCTACTTTCCCGACGCGAACTTAGACGAGAACGAACGGCCGCTCTTCGCGTTCGCGAGCTACAACGCCGGGCCGGGCAACATCTCGAAGATGCGCAAGGAGGCCGCGAAGCGTGGTCTCGATCCCAATCGCTGGTTCAACAACGTCGAGCTCGTCACGGCCGAGAAGATCGGCATCGAAACGACGACGTACGTCCGCAACATCTTCAAGTACTACACGGCCTACAAGCTCTTGCAACAGACGCAAGCCGCCGCCGCAGCGGCACGCCAGCAGGTGAAGGGGCCCAGGTGAGCCACGCCGCGACGCTGGCACTTACAAAGTGTGCGCGGTGCTGAATTTGCGCAGCGTGCGGCGGCGGGTTTTCTTCACGCTGTTCGCATTCTGCGGCGCGTTCGCAGCGGTTCCATGCGGCGCGGCCGACCCGCCCCCGGCCTCTGTCACGCCGACGCCTCCATCGACGCTAACGCGCGATTCGGCGCGAGACCTGCTGTCGCGGATGTCCGATACGGAAGTCCGCAAGATGCTGCTCGAACAGCTCGACCGCGCCGCGGCGCCGGCGTCGCCCGCGAAAACCGCCGACGGCAGGGACATGGCCGGCATGGCAGGCATGGTTGGCCAGAAGTCCGGGACGGTTCGGGAGCGGCTTGCCGCGCTCACCGCCGCGTTCGTTGCGCTGCCGTCCACGCTGCGCGAGGCAGGCGCGCGCCTTGCAAGCGGCGCCGGCGCATTGAGCCTCGCGGCGCTGCTGGGCTACCTCGCGGTCATGCTGATCGTCGGGTGGATTCTCGAGCGCGTCTACCATTACGCGCTTCGCGATTACCGTACGCGCAGGCTGCAGACGCCGGCCACGACATTCTCGTCGTGCGCGATCCAGCTTGCGCTCGGCCTGCTGCTCGACCTGGGCGGCATCGTGGTATTCGCGCTCGGTGCGCTGGCCGTTTGCCTCGCGCGCTGGCTCGAAGACGAGATGCAACGCGTGAGCGTGCTGGTGCTGGTGATTGCGATCGTCGTCGTGCGCGTCACTGCGCTCGTCGCACGATTTCTGCTCACGCGAACGACCGAGCACGACCGCCTGCTGCCGTTCGCCGACGCGGCCGCGCGCACATTGCGCTGGTTCGTCGTCGCGGTGGCCGTCCTCTACAGCACGGGACTCGTGATGACGGCGTTCGCAGGCGAAGGCGTCATCGACGCGACGACGATGAGCGCGATCCGCGCGGCATTCTGGATCGTCGGGCTCGTGATCGCGCTGACGGCGACGTGGCTCGTGCGCAGGCCGATCGCGGAGCTGATCCGCGGCTCGTCGCCGCGCGGCAGTCTCGCGGCCTGGGCCGCCGATCTCTGGGCCGTCGCGGCAACGGCCTATTTCGTCGTGCTGTGGGCAGGCGAGATGTCGAGCCTGCTCGCAGGCACGTCGATGGCTACCGGATCAGGCTTCGCCAGCGTGCTGATCGTCATGGCCATGCCCATCGTCGACATGGCGCTCTGCCGCGCGCTCGACGCGTGGGCGGAGCGGCAACGAGCCGAGCGCGCGACCCCGGGGATCATCGCCGCCTACCAGCCGATCTTCCGGCGGGTGATCCACATCGTCGTGATCGTCGCCGGCGCGATTGTCGTCGCCCGGATCTGGCATCTCGACCTGTTCCACATCGCCGAGCGGAGCCTCGGCGGCAGGATCGCGAGCTCGCTGCTCGGCATCGGGCTGGTGCTGCTCGCCGCCTACATGACGTGGCAGATCACGAAGATGGCGATCGAGCGCCGGCTGCAGGTGGAGGGCGAGCGCGCCGAGGACGTGCCGGCGACGCGCGTTCGCACGCTGCTGCCGATCCTGCGCGCGACGATTCTCGTGACGATCTTCGTCATGGCGTCGATGTCGATTCTCGCGGCCCTCGGCGTCGACATCCTGCCGCTCCTGGCCGGCGCGAGCGTCGTCGGGGTCGCCATCGGCTTCGGCTCGCAGACGCTGGTGCGCGACATCGTGTCGGGCGCGTTCTTCCTGATGGACGATGCGTTCCGCCTCGGCGAATATATCGAGGTGGGCGATGCGAAGGGGCGCGTCGAGAAGATCAACGTGCGCTCCGTGTTCCTGCGTCATCACCGCGGCGCGCTCAACATCCTGCCGTACGGCGAGATCAAGCGGCTGCGCAACACGAGCCGCGACTGGCAGGTGCACGTAATGGAGTTCCACCTCACCTACGACACGAGCATGGTGCAGGTCAAGAAGATCATCAAGCAGATCGGCGAGGAGCTCTCTGCCGACCCCGACTACGCCTCCGACATATTGCAGCCGCTCAAATCGGCCGGCGTGATGGCGGCGGAGGACAGCGGGGTTCTCGTGCGCGCCAAGTTCACGTCGCGGCCCACCAACAACGCATGGGTTGTGCGCCGCATGGCATACGACAAGATCATCCGGGCGTTCCGCGCGTCCGGCATCAAGTTCGCGCACCGGCAGGTGACGGTGAACGTGCCGTCGAACGACCCTGAAGTCGTCGCGGCCGCGGCGGCCGGCGCGGCGGCAGCGGCGATCGAATCCGCCGGACGGGACGGAAAGGGCGCGAAATCGTGAGGCATCGGTGAGTACTGATCGACGCATGCCGGCCGTGTTTTTCGGACACGGCAACCCGATGAACGCGATCGAGACCAACGCGTTCACGACCGGATGGTCGGCGCTGGGGCGATCGCTGCCGCGGCCGCGAGCCATTCTTTCGGTCTCCGCGCATTGGTATGTGCCGTTCACCGGCGTCACTGTCGCGGATTCACCGCGAACGATTCACGATTTCGGCGGCTTTCCGAACCCGCTGTACGAAGTGCAGTACCGTGCGCCGGGATCGCCGTCGCTCGCCGCACGCGTGCGCGAGTTGCTGCGGCCGCTCGACGTTCAGCCGGACGCGCACTGGGGACTCGACCACGGCACGTGGTCCGTGCTGGTCCACGCGTACCCGGAAGCGGACGTGCCGGTCGTGCAACTCAGCATCGACGAAACGCGCGATGCGCCCTGGCATTTCGAGACCGCCCGCAGGCTGGCGCCACTGCGCGACGAAGGTGTGCTCATCCTCGGCAGCGGGAACCTCGTGCACAACCTGCACACTTACTCGTGGGGCAATCCTGCCGCACAGCCGTACGACTGGGCCCGGCGGTTCGAAACGACGGCCCGCGATCTCATTGCGCGCGCCGAGTTCGCGTCGCTTGTCGATTACGCGAGTCTCGGCCGCGACGCGCTGCTTTCCGCGCCGACGCCGGATCATTATTTGCCGCTCGTCTACGTGCTTGCGCAGCACGGCGACGGCGACGCCGTGAGCTTTCCTGTCGAGGGATTCGACGGTGGCTCGATATCGATGCTTGCAGTGCAGATCGGGTAGGGCGCCATGTATTACAACTATCGGGCTTGGCTTCGACGCGGGGCACGCCGCCGCGCGCGCGCGTATGAAGAGCGGATCATCGACGGGTCGGTCGAGGAAAGTTTCCCGGCGAGCGATCCGAGCTCGTCCTCGCAGCCGGGAAGCATCGCCGCGCAATCGTATACGTTCGCGCGGCGGCGCAGTCGCGAAGCGCACTGGCTCGTGCCGCTGGTGGTCGGCGTGCTTGTGCTGGCCGTGCTGACGAGGGCGCGCCGGCGGCGCTGATCGACCGCGTGCTCGGGGTGACGCGGCGGTGTTCGTCCGCGTCAACCCGACGTCGACCCGCCGGAGAAGTTACTTTCGGCCGGACGCGCCTTCCCGCACGCCGGGACCCGTGAGCGGAACGAATCGCACCCGCAGAACGACCCGGCGCGCCGTCGTTCCGTCCGCGTGCTTCTCGATGAGCAGAAGGTCCTGATGCAGGATGCCCGCATCGACGGGAATGATCATCTTGCCGCCGGGCTTGAGCTGCGCGACCAGCGGGGCCGGCACGAACGGCGCCGCGGCCGTGACGATGATCCCGTCGAACGGCGCCTTCTCCGGCCAGCCCTTGTAGCCGTCACCGATTCGCACTTCGACGTTGCGGTAGCCCAGCTTCGCGAGTCGTTCCGCGGCCTCCCGCCCGAGCGAGGCGACGATTTCGATCGAATAGACGTTCTTGACGAGCTCCGCGAGCACCGCCGCCTGATAACCCGAGCCCGTGCCGATTTCGAGCACGACGTGATCGGGCTTTGGATCGATCAGATCCGTCGATAGCGCGACGATGTACGGCTGCGAGATCGTCTGCCCGCTGCCGATCGGCAACGGGCTGTCGCGATACGCCTGGCTTGCCATGGCGCCCGGGACGAAGCGATGCCGCTCCACCTTGCGCATGGCGGCCATGACGCGCTCCGCGAACGTCGCGCGACCGGTATCCGACGCGGTGCTGCGCGCGATGGCGGCGATGTCGTCGACCATCTGGCGACGCTGCGCCTCGACACGCTCGTCGGCTCCGGCACCGCTCGTGTTCGTAAGTGCGCTCGCAAGCGCGGTGACCAGCGACATCCAGTACCACGGGCGGCGCACCGGGCGTGCGCCGCCATCGCGTTGCCGTTCGCAAACGACTCGACCCGCTTTGCGGCGCATGATCCTTCTTCGCAACCGCTTCCCTTGCCGGCATTATCCTCCACGTTATCTCGTCGCCGGCGTTCGAGACCGCCAATCGCATCGGCTGCCTCCCAAGCTATGACAATCCGTGTTCTCAACCGAATCCTGATCTTGCCCAGCATCCTGAGTGCGGTCGTGCTCGCGTGCCTCGCGGGCCAGCCCGTTGGCGATGCATTCGCGGCGACGGAAACCGAGGCGACACCGATGCGGACCACCGATCCAGGTGTTCCGCTTGCCGATCATCATCAGCACTTGCTCAGTCCGGCTGCGGCGGAGCTGCAGAATCACATGTGGGCCCCGGTCGCCTTGCCCGAAGGCCTCGCTCGCCTCGTGCAGGAGCGGGCACGTGCGTGGAACGACAAGAAGGTCCTCGCCGCGCTCTATACGAAGGAGGCAACAGTCTTCACCGCCGAGAGCCCGGGCTGGCTCCTCGGGCGCGATCGCGTCGCCGCTTACCTCAGTACCCGTTTCGCGAGCGCTTATCGCCTCACCCCCGTGAAATACCGGATCGACGGAAGCAACGGCCATGTCATCGGCTACTTCACGCGAGGCGGAAAGCATATCGGCTACTTCGCGCTCGCCGTGAAGCAAGAGCGTGACGGCAAGTGGCTCATCAGCGCGGAAACACCTGCATTTCCAGGTCCGAGGCTGGCGGAGCCCGAAACCGCGAGTCAGTTGGTCGCGTATCTCGATGAGGCGGGAATCCGCAGAGCGGTCGTGCTATCCGACGCCTACTATTTCGACTCGGCGAAATTCGCAGGAAATGCCGCCGGCGCGAGGGACGCCCGCGCGAACGTTCGGGCGGAGAACGACTGGACCGCGCAGCAAGTGGCGCAGTTTCCCGACCGGCTCGTCGCATTCTGCAGCTTCAATCCGCTCGAGGACTACGCGCTGGAGGAACTCGATCGCTGCAAGACCAGCCGCCAATTCGCCGGCGTGAAGCTTCACTTCGGCACGTCGGAAGTCGATCTGCGAAACCCTGCCCACGTCCGGAAAGTACGCGCGGTCGTGCAGGCCGCCAATCGTTCACGCATGCCCATTATCGTGCACGTTCGCGCCGACGCGAACTACGGACGCGTGGAGGCGGAAATCATGCTGAACGAAATCGTGTCGGCTGCCCCCGATGTTCCGTTCCAGATCGCACACCTGTGGGGCGGCGAGGGTTACTCCGGGGCCGCGCTGGAAGTCTATGCGGATGCGGTTGCCAACGGCGACCCACGCACCCCAAACCTCTACTTCGATCTGGCCGAAGTCGCCCTTGCTGCCGGAAACTCGCAGGAGACCCTGCAGTCCACTGTCGCGCGCATTCGTCAGATCGGCCTGAAGCGAATTCTGTACGGCTCGGATGGCCCGGTGGCCGATTCGATGTCACCGAAGGATGCCTGGAAGAAGACGCAGACTCTGCCCTTGACGACCGACGAGTTGCGGAGCATTGCGGGCAATGTCGCGCCTTACCTGCGCTGATCGTTCGCGCGGCCCTGGATTCTCCTGGAGCGCGACGCGCCGGCTCCCGGTGCCTCACTTCGCAGTCAGAATCCTGGTCAAGGCGCTGGCGCCGCGCTGCCCCTGATCCTGATAGTTGTTATTGAACAGAACGTGCGTCGTGCTCGCCTTGGCGGCCAGGTTCTTCACCGCACCGCCAAGCTCGGTCAGCTCCTGCTCGCTGTAATCGTAATCAAAGCGTTGCGATGATGCCTTCAGGCCTTTGCGGTTCCAGGTGCCGCGATTGCGACCGTGCAGGCGTACGACCGCCAGCGCGGGATTCGTGACCTCCCAGACTGCCGGGATCGTGCTCGCGATGCCTTGCGGCTCATCGACGACGACGTTCACCAGCCCGTTCGCCCGTTCGAACTCCAGCGTCCGCGCGGCGTGCCGGTCCGTGTCGAACCAGGTCTTGTTGCGGAACTCCACGGCGACGGTGAAGCCTGCCAGCATCGCGCGGCATTGCTCGATGTAATCGAACGTGTCGGGGTGGAAGGCAACCCACGGTGCGAACTGCATGTGGACCGCGCCGAGCTTGTCGTCTGCCCGCAGCACTTCGAGCACGCTGCGGAATTGCCGCCACAGCTCGATGGTCAATTCAGGCGGCAATTCGTGGTCATAGACGTTCTTCCTGTCCACAGAACCGAGCGCGTCGCGAATCTCCTTGCTCAAACTGACGACCGGCGTCGCGTGGCGCGTGAACAGCCGATAGGCCTTGATGTTGAAGACGAAGCCGGGCGGCGTCCGCTCGACCCATCGCTGCGCGTTCTCGACGCTGGGAATCCCGTAGTAACTGCTGTCGATCTCGACGATGGGGAACTGCGACGCGTAGAACCGCAAACGGTCTTCGGGTGTTTTCGCGGCGGCCGGATAAAATCGACCCGACTCGACGAGCGTTTTGTCTGTCCACGACGAAGTACCGACGAGGATCCTGGCCACAAACCACTCAGCGGCTACGCCGAGCCCGACGGGGCATGCGCGCCGGCGAGATCAGCCTGTCCATCGGGATTCCGCCGGGCTTGCGCGCGATCTTCTGCACGGCCCTCAGGGGATCGTGCGGCGGATGGTCATTTCTTCCGGCCGAGATTCTTCGGGAGGCGCAAGCCGCCGATTCGCGACACGACCTGAATCTCCTCCAGCGACGCCGGATGCACGGTCGAGGCCGGGTTCACGGCACGGCGCTTCCTGACGGCGATCGTCTCGTTGCGGATCTGGCGGTTCCACTCGGCCAGCAGCCGCTGCACGTCATCGGGAGACGAGCGCTTGCCCGCGCCGCTTCCATTCAAGGTCGTTGCGCCCAGGGGCCAGCCGCGTCTGCGCTTGATCATCGTCGGTCCGAAGTTCGGCACGCCATCGTGACAGGACGATGCGAGCCGCGCGCAGGTCGCCGATGTTCGGTCGCGCAAAGCGACCGGAGGGAGCCGTCAAGACGTAGATGACAGGTTGGTGCAACTCGACGAGAACTAAGGTCTTGCGCATGTCGGTCGCGTCGACCGTGAGGATGGCAAGGCGTCTGGGTTCTGAGCGGCCATGCAGATGCGCAGCGCGGCCGTATCGCCGGTCTTAGCCATCTCTACGACCTTGGCCACCAATTCCTCAGCGTGCGGTTCTAGCAGCTCCCGCATGGCCAGCCGCTTGTCTTTGATTCCCACTGGTCGCCCAGCGGGGTTGCCGCTTTGGCCCCTTTCGTATTGCATCGTCTGATGTTCCTCTGATCGGATCAGGCCAATTGAAGCGAGAGCATACCGCATGGATATACGGTTCCTCCAGAACTCTCGCGCAAAGGCTCGCTGTCGGCCACTTCCAGACTTTCGCGCAAGCGCGGAAGATAACTAACGGCCGTGGGGTCTGATCGCCGGCGCCTTTCCGCTACTGAATAACCTCGTCCGCCTGCAGCAGCAGTGATTGGGGGATCGTCAGGCCGATCGCCTTGGCGGTCTTGAGGTTGAGCACCAGTTCGAGCTTGGTAGGCTGCTGGACGGGCAGGTCCGCCGCCTTGGTGCCCTTGAAGATTCTTTCGACATAGCCCGCCGCTTGGCGATACAGTTCCGTTGCGTTCGGGCCATAAGAGACGAGACCTCCCGCGGCCACTAGTTCGCGCGCTTCGTAAATATCGGGTATGCGCAGTCGTCTCGATGTCTCGATGATCGCCGCGCGAAGTTCGTACGTTAGCGAATTGTTCTTCACGATCAGCGCCTGAGACCGAGCCTGCTCTATCGCGGCAAATGCTTGGGGCAGATCGGTGGCACTGCCAATGAAATGGGCCCGTACTTCAGCGCCCAGGAGCCGTCCTGCTGCTTCGGTTTCGGCGACAAAACGCATGATGGGTGCGCGCTCCTTTGACGCAGAATCGGCTCCGCCCATGTACCAGGCAAGCACTGCGATCCGCGTAGCACCGGGAACGAGTTGGCGCAGAAGCTGGAGACGCTTTGCAGCCAGATCGGTTGTCAGGATGGATAGACCGGTGAGATTCCCGCCCGGTCGCGCAAGACTGGGGATGAGCCCCGCGCCCACAGGATCCACGACAGCGGCCATGACGATCGGGATCGTGGTCGTAGCCGTCTTGGCGATACGCACCGCAGGCACCTGGGCCGTCACGATGACATCAACCGGCAAACGCACCAATTCGTCCGCCTGCCGTTCGAGCAGGGATAGGTCCTCGTCTGCCCAACGATACTCGATGAGTATATTGTCCCCGATCCTGTAGCCCAATTCGCGCAGACGTTGGACGAACGCGTCGTCCCATGCATTCGGGCCCGCCCGCAGGCTCAGATAGCCGATTCGAAATAGCTTGCCTGATCGCTGTCGGTTGACACCCTGCTGGGCCAGCGCCGCAACCGCAGCCGCAAAGGAAGCGAATGCAACCACTCCGATGAATGTCCGCCGTTGCATAGCGAAAGTCATTCACCGACTCACAGCCGAACGGACCATAGTCGTTAAGCTAAGCGCGAGCATTATTCTTCGCCACATCTGGCCTACCCACAACAAAAGACGCCCAACGCGCCAGCCGACGCTACGCCGTTGATCGCGAAGGGTCAACCCACATTTTTTGGCGACGATTCGCCCTTGGGAAAGGCTCCCCATTGTCTTGCACGACCGCTGTCGCCTTGCGAGAACGGCAGGTTAGGGTCGATCCGCGACGGTCGTAGAACGGCCCAACAGGAGACATTCGGCAACGACGAAGGAACACCCCGAAAACAGTTACCCGACGGCCAGCGTACTATGGTTTGACTTCCCTTCGTCGACAATTTGGTTAGGTTATGGATCGGCGTACGTTCATCCGCGCGCTCCTTAGCAGTCTCCTCGTCGCGTGAGGAAGTGATGAATAATGAACTCACGTTCGATCTGGGTTCCTTCAAAGGCTTGGAGTACGCCGGATGGCAGAAAGGTGCTGCCTCGTACGACGATCTCTTCGGTTCGGTGACGCGATTCGCGATGGTGCCTTTGCTGGACGCAACGGATGTGCGCGCTGGATCACAAGTCCTCGAAGTGTGCTGCGGCCCCGGTTACGGTGCTGGCGCGGCACTCTCCAGGGGCGCCAGCGCTGTTGGGATCGACTTTGCTCCCGCGATGGTGGAGGCAGCGCGAAGGCGCTATCCGAAGGCGGTGTTCAAGCAAGGTGACGCCGAAGCGTTAGACCTGGATACGGGTGCATTCGACGCGGTCATTTGCGCCTTCGGGATCAATCATCTGCAGCGCCCCGAGAGTGCGATTGCCGAAGCTCTCCGCGTATTGCGTCCCGGTGGCAAGTACGCGTTCACTATGTGGTGCGTCCCTGGAAAATCAAATTTCATCAGCTGGTCATTGAGTCAATTCGCACGCACGGTACGCTCGATGTGCCCCTGCCAGGCGCCCCGCCACCATTTCGCTTCAGCGCGCCAGAAACCTGCACCGCTACGTTGCTCGAAGCGGGTTTCATCAATCCCCGAGTCAGCGAAGTTCCTTTGGCCTTTCGGCCCAGTGGGCCGGAACAAGTGCCCGATCTTACCTACAGTGCCGTTCGGCTCGAGATGATCCTTTCTGCTCAAACAGCGGAAGCGAGAAAGAGAATCCATCGGGCGATTATTGAGGGCGCTGCGCGATTCCGAGTGGACGGAAAAATTGAGATTCCCATGCCGGCAGTTCTGGCATCAGCCACGAGGGCCCTGTAACCTCTAAAGAAAATGGCCAAGCTATGGAGAAAGCTGATGATGAGCGCGATGCTCCTGATTCGAACGACTGCTTTCTCGCGATACATCCGTCGACTTCGGGTCGACTACGGCCCGACGCTCCTCTCAATTGCTGTGCGCCTTGCGGAACAGCGGTTCGCGTTACATTGCCTTGCCTCGCGCCTGATAATGGGCGTTGGCTTGGAACTATTCTTCGAGCGACAAAAACGAAGTGGGGCGTAACGTAGATCATTGGAAGCGTTGATGGGGACGGGGCGCGGCCAAACAGCGATCTCGGCGCCACGTCCGCTCAAGGCGGCGACGGTTGCTGCCTTGCGCGCGGCAGCGAATCGCTTCGGCAAAGCGGACGCTGCTCGTAAGCTCGCCTTGCTTTGCGTGGCCTCTGGTGCCGCTCTTGGTGAGCCGGAGGTGCTGCTCGCCTATCACGACGTGCTGCTCTTCATTCTGGCGTATCCCACTACCCCGCCGATGCGCTCGCTCGCTGCGCGCGAATTGACGCGGGTCGCCGCGGCAGCGCGGGATATCGAGGAGCAGGGCCCTTCACGCGCATGCGCTCGTCTGCGGGGCAGTGGCATTGCGTGGTCGGCGATCACCATCTCCTATAGCTACCCGATCGCCCGCTGGCTGGTGTCGCGCTTTCCAGGATGCGCCGACGTCGATTCGTTCGGTGAGCGCGGCGCGCTTCTCGCGCAATGGCTGCGCCACGCGTTGCCGCCGGCGGAATTCGAGCTTGTGGAGCTTGGCGACGACACGGCGGAGGCGTTGCTCGAGGGCGGGATCGCCGGATGGCGCGGCAGCCGACTGTCATGGCTGGTCGCGCAATTCGAGCGTCTGCGGTGCGATTCCGCATTGCGCGAGTCGCTCTATGACAACTTGGAGCTATTTCTCACGCTGCATCCGCACGACGCGCCGATCTCGCGCACGCTTGCGAGGGGATTGGCCGCAGCGACGTTCTATCACCGTGGTTCACTCTTGCGCGAAGTTGATGCCGACCGCCTCGTCGCAATGCCCTTGCGGCCGCCGCGACGACTTGGGCGAGACGCGTGCGATCATCTCGTCGATGCGGCCCGGTCCGTTCTGGCGATGCTCGGCCGTGAGACCGACCCGATCACGCACGCCGACGCTGCGCGGACGCGCCATTACGATCTCGGGCGCGGCGTCGCCATCGCGCTGTACTCGGCGTTGCCGGCGCGACGCAGCGCGCTCGATTCGCACATTGGCTACGTGCTGTTCAAGAATGCCATCCCAATCGGTTACGGCGGCGGCTGGCCGTTCCTTGGCACGTGCAAGATCGGCATCAATATCTTTGCACCATTTCGCGGCGGCGAGTCCGCGTTCCTAATGGCCTCGGTCCTGCGTACGTATGCCCAACTTTTCGCCGTGGAGCGGTTCGTGGTGGAACCATATCAATTCGGTGCCGGCAATCGCGAAGGCCTCGAATCTGGCGCGTTCTGGTTCTATTTTCGTCTGGGCTTCCGGCCCGTCGAGCCCGAGGTGCGCGCGGTTGCGCTGGAAGAATTCGGGCGGATGCGGCGCAAACGCGGCTATCGGACGTCGCGCTCCGTGCTGCGACGCTTCACGCGCTCCGACCTCGAGCGTCCTGTTGTCCCCGGAGCGGCGGCGGCTTGCGACCCGGGGGCGCTGAGTCACGCGACGACTGCGTGGATTGGCGCTCGCTTCTGTGGGCGACGTGATCGTGCAGAAGCCGCCGCGCTGCGCGGTGTGATCGTGGCGCTCGGCCTGCAGGACACGCGCGGTTGGAACAACGACGAGCGTAACGCGCTACGCGCCATGGCCCTCGTCCTTGCTCAGATTGCCGATTTGCGGGCATGGCCCGCGCGCGACAAGCGCCGACTTATCGCGCTGATTCGCGCCAAGGGTGGCGACGAGTATCGCTATTTCGCGCTGATGGCGCGTTTCTCGCGTCTGCGCGACGGATTGAACGCTGTTGCCGAAAACGCCGGCGCGTGAACGTTACGGCTGACGCGTCGCTAATGAAAATGCTTGTGCGAATGGCTGGTTCGTCGCGCCTCGTACGCAGTCGGCCAGCGATTCGAGGCTCGCGCGCCTCATCCGTTAGTAACAAGTACCCGAGCGACTGCTTCGGGTGGCGGATTCAATGGAGCGGAAAAGAAAACGGCCCCAAGTCGGGGCCGTCATTCCAAGGGTTGGTGGAGGTGGCGAGAATCGAACTCGCGTCCGGAAGACCTCTACAGTCGGGACTACATGCTTAGCCTCGTCTACTGGATCTCGTCTCCCCGCCGCCGGCGGACAGGCTGCGGGATGACCAGTCACCTTGCTTTAGCGCTTCGTCCAAGTGACCCGGGCGGGCGCGATCGCTCGAAATGTCCTCGCCGTGACTTGCGGTGTTACCCGCGCATCACCCGAGCTGAGCGCCGCCCGGTGCGAGGTCCGGCGGGATTAAGCCGCCAGAGCGTAGTTTTCGTCGTTCGCAGTTAAGTTTGCGAGTGCTCGAGTTTTACGAGGACAAGCGCCTCGGCATGCCCCGCGCTGCTTCGATACCCCCGTCGAAACCAGTACACCCCCGGTG
>Ga0157373_10000516_pt1 | contig 30365 bp, 26 predicted proteins | sample C65metaG_FD_113460 | JGI IMG/M metagenome (GOLD analysis project Ga0157373, IMG submission 113460) | Corn rhizosphere microbial communities from Kellogg Biological Station, Michigan, USA - C6-5 metaG | ecosystem: Host-associated > Plants > Roots > Rhizosphere > Soil | place: USA: Michigan... | reverse complement strand
GGTCTGGGCGGATGCGCCGGTCGCGGCCGCGGCGAGAACGCCTGCGATCGCGAGGGCTAATGGGGTGGTTTTCATTGCTGCTACTCCGTGTTGCACGGCGCGCAGGCATTGGACCCGAGCACCTTCGTGGCGAATGCCCCCGCTCGGTCCGCTATTGGGAACGCGGCGCTCACCATAGGGTTGCTCCGCGGCGCTGGACTCTTCGTGACGGGTATGCAGTTTGGCGGTTCAAACAGTTGTTCAAAACCGACAGATTCCGCTCATGAAGACCCTTGAACAGATGCTCGCCGCCGACTTCGGCACGATGGGCGAGCTGATCGCCATCCATGCCGCGCAGCGCCCCGACCACCAGGCGTTGGTGATGGAAAGCGGCTCGCTGACCTATGGCGAGCTCGACCGGCTGATGGACCGCATCGGCGCGGCGCTGCAGCGGGACGGAGTGAAGCCGGGCGAGGCGATCAGCGTCTGCGCCACGACCTCTCTGGAATATGCGGCGCTGTTCGTCGGCGCCCTGCGCGTCGGTGTCGCGGTGGCGCCCATCGCCCCCTCCTCCACGCCCGAACAGATCGCCGGCATGGTGGCAGACAGCGGCGCGACCCTGTTCTTCCTCGACAAGGGCGTGGCCGAAGCCTTGGCGCTGGTGGCAGGGCAGATCAAAGCCCGGCGCATCGCGCTGGATGGCTCGGACGCGGGAGACTCCTTCATCGACTGGCTGGCCCCGGAAGGCTCAAAGCCTCAGCCCGTCGAGGTCGACCCGAAGTCGGCGTTCAACATCATCTACTCGTCAGGGACGACGGGCGTGCCCAAGGGCATCGTCCAGTCGCACGCCATGCGCTGGCGCCACCTCGCGCCGCGTCCCGACGGCGTCGGCTACAGCCCCGACGCGGTCGCGCTGATCTCGACGCCGCTCTATTCGAACACCACGCTCGTCTGCTTCTTCCCGGCGCTGGCGGGCGGCGGGACGGTGGTGATGATGCCGAAGTTCAACACCGTGAAGTTCCTGCAGCTGTCGGAACGCCACCGCGTCACCCACGCCATGCTGGTGCCGGTGCAATATCGCCGCCTGATGGAGCACCCGGACTTCGACCGCTACGACCTGTCGTCCTACGTGATGAAGTTCGCCACCAGCGCGCCGTTCGCGGCCGAGCTGAAGGCCGATGTGCTGAAGCGCTGGCCGGGGGGCTTGATCGAGTACTATGGCATGACCGAGGGCGGCGGGGGCTTCATCCTCTACGCCCACGAAAACCCCGACAAGCTCCACACGGTCGGCCGCCCCGGCCCCGGCAGCGACGTGAAGATTATCGGCGAGGACGGCCGCGAGCTTGCGCCCGGCGAAGTCGGCGAGGTGATTGGGCGGGGTCCCGCGACGATGAACGGCTACCACAACCAGCCCGGCAAGACGGCCGAGGCGCAGTGGACCGATCCGGCGACGGGCCTTGTCTACATCCGCACCGGCGATGTCGGACGCCTCGACGAGGACGGCTTCCTGACGCTCATGGACCGCAAGAAGGACATGATCATTTCGGGCGGCTTCAACATCTATCCGAGCGACATGGAGGCGGTGATCGTCCAGCATCCCGCCGTCGCCGAAGCCGCCGTCGTCGGCGTGCCCTCACGCGAGTGGGGCGAGACGCCGGTGGCCTTCGTGGCGCTGAAGGACGGGCAGTCGGCGGACGCCGAAGAGCTGCGCGCCTGGGTCAACGCCAAGGTCGGCAAGACCCAGCGGCTCTCCGACGTGCGGTTAGTGGAGCACCTCCCCCGCAGCCACATCGGCAAGGTGCTGAAGCGGGAGTTGAGGGACGGGTATCAACCCACGCCGCAACCCCAAACCACGTCGGAATAACTACACCCGTCATCCTCGGGCTTGTCCCGAGGACCCATAATCGGGGCGGTGATCGATTAGGCGTGACGGTCGTCCAGCGTTATTCCCGGACGGCGGTGTTTATGGATCCTCGGGACAAGCCCGAGGATGACGGGGGATTGGTGCGGGCGGCGTCAGTTCCACACTGGGGGTTTCCGCCCCGCCCACGGCATCTCCTTCTCCAGCTGCCCGGCCAGGCGAAACAGCGTCGCTTCATCCGCGTATCGCCCCGTGAACTGCATGGCGATCGGCAGGTTATCCGCGCTCATATGCAGCGGCAGGGCCATCGACGGCTGGCCGGTGAAGTTGAAGGGCGGGGTGAAGGGGAAGGTCTGGGACTGGGCCTTGTCGAAGGCGCGCAGGTCGTCGGTCAGAGTGTCGAGGAACTCATGCTTCGGCGGCGTCGTGCCGAGCACCGGCGTCAGGAACACGTCGAACTCCTCGAAGTTGGCGAGAATCTGGCGGTTGGCCAGCCGCAGCTGCTGCCAGCCCCACATCGCCTGCTCGCCGGTGATCTGCATGCCGGCCTTCCAGGCGCGCCAGGCGAGGCCTTCGATGTCGCCGGGGTCCGGCTCGCGGCCGATCTTCTCGATCCAGCGGCGCAGGCCGGCCGCGAAGTTCGAGGCCGAGACCAGCGCCTGGGCGCGGTAGGTGGTGCGGTAGTCGATGCCGAGGCCTCGCTCCACCACCTCGTGGCCCAGCGCCCGCAGGGTTTCGGCGGTCTGCTCCAGTTTCGCCCGCACCTCGTCGGAGATCGGCTTGCCGTTCGGCGTCTCGGCCGACCAGAAGATGCGCAGCCTGCCGGGCGATTTGCTCACTTCCGAGAGGTAGGGCCCCTCTTTCGGCGGCGGCGCGTAGGGGCTGGCGGGTTCGGGATAGCCGGTGGCGTCGAGCATGGCGGCGCTGTCACGGACCGTGCGGCTGACCACATGGTCGACGGAGAAGCCGATAGCGCGGTCGTAGTCCTCGCCGCCGTTTGGGTTGCGGTCGCGGGTGGTCTTCAGGCCGACCAGTCCGCAGCAGGCGGCCGGGATGCGGATCGAGCCCAGACCGTCGCTCGCATGCGCCAGCGGAACCATCCCCGCCGCCGTCGCCGAGGCCGCCCCGCCCGACGAGCCGCCGGAGATGCGGGTCGGATCCCACGGGTTGCCGCATGGGCCGAGCCGGGCGGAGGTCGTCACGCCCGGGATGCCGAACTCCGGCGTGTTGGTTTTGCCCAGCATCACCACGCCGGCGGCGCGATAGCGCTTCACCAGTTCGGTGTCGTCGGCGTCGGCGGCGACCTCGACGAAGTTGGAGCCCGAGGTGCGCGGCCACCCCTTGACCCTCTGGCCAAGGTCCTTGATCAGGAAGGGCACGCCCTTGAACGGTCCCTCGGGCAGCTCGCCCTTCGCGGTCTGGCGCGCCTCGTCATAGGCTTTGAAAACCACCGCGTTGAGGGTCGGGTTGTGGCGTTCGATTCGCTCGATGGCGGCCTCGACCAGCTCCAGCGAGGTGACTTGCTTCTTCCTGACGAGGTCCGCGAGGCCGAGGCCGTCGTAGTCGGCGTATTGCGCAAAGCCCATGCCGTCCTCCCTTTTGGAACGAACGGTACCAGCCCTTCGGCAAACGCCAAACGATTGTTCGAAAGTCAGGCCAGAAGGTCGGCGTGCTCGCGGTGGCGGCGCAGCCACGCGGCCGCATAGCCGCAGATCGGCACCAGCTTCAGGCCCTGCTCGCGGGCGTCGGCGACGAGACCCGCCATGAGCCGCCCCGCCGTGCCCGCGCCTCTCAGCGGGACGGGCGAGAACACATAGTCGATGTAGAGCCGCCCGGCGTCGCGCCGGTAGTCGGCGTAGGCGGTCTGGCCCTCTTCCACCAGTTCGTAGCGGCTGCGGACCTCGTTGTCGGTGACGCTGCTCATGGCGCTAATACCTATTGCGGGTCAGACAAGTTCCACCGCCATGGCGGTCGCCTCGCCGCCGCCGATGCAGAGGCTAGCCAGCCCCCGCTTGCCGCCGCGCGCCTGCAGGGCCGACAGCAGGGTCGCCAGGATGCGTGCGCCCGAGGCCCCGATCGGGTGGCCGAGCGCGCAGGCGCCGCCGTTCACGTTCAGCCGGTCATGGTCGATGCCGAGTTCGCGCTGGGCGATCATGGCGACGACCGCGAAGGCTTCGTTGACCTCGAACAGGTCGACATCGCCGACGCTCCAGCCGGCCTTCTCCAGCGCCTTCTTCATGGCGGGCACGGGGGCGGTGGTGAACAGGCCGGGCTCGTGGGCGTGGGCGGCGTGGGAGACCACCCTCGCAACCACCGGGAGGCCAAGGGCTTCGGCCACGGATGCGCGGGTCATTACCAGGGCCGCGGCGCCGTCGCTGATCGAGGAGGCGTTGGCGGCGGTGATGGTGCCGTCCTTCGCGAAGGCGGGTTTGAGGCCGGGGATTTTCGACGGGTCGGCCTTCAGCGGCTGCTCGTCGGTGGAGACCGTCTCCTCGCCCTTGCGGGTCTTCACCGTGACCGGCGTGATTTCGGCTTCGAACGCGCCGCCCTCAACCGCCGCCTTGGCCCGGCGCAGGCTCTCGATGGCGTAGGCGTCCTGATCCTCGCGGGTGAACTGGTAGGCGCGGGCGGCGTCCTCGGCGAAGGCGCCCATTAGCTTGCCCGGCGTATACGCGTCCTCCAGCCCGTCCAGGTACATGCTGTCGGAAATAACGTCGTGGCCGATGCGGGCGCCGCCGCGGTGCTTGGCCATGATGTAGGGGGCGTTGGTCATGCTCTCCATGCCGCCCGCCACGATCACGTCCGCCGAGCCGGCCGCCAGCGCATCGTGCGCCATGATCGCCGCCTGCATCCCTGAGCCGCACATCTTGTTGACGGTGGTGGCCTCGACCGAGAGCGGCAGGCCCGCGCCCAGCGCCGCCTGGCGGGCCGGGGCCTGACCAAGCCCGGCCGGTAGAACGCAGCCCATGAAGATCTGCTCGACCTTTTCGCCGCTAAGACCCGCCCGTTCCAGTGCCGCCTTCACCGCCGACGAGCCGAGTTCGGTGGCCTTCGCGCCCGCCAGCGAGCCCTGGAAGCCGCCCATCGGCGTGCGGGCGAACGAGGCGATGACGACGGGGTCGGCGGCCATGGAAGTCTCCTGTTTCCCCTGGATGTGAGCCCTGCCCCACGGTCAGGCAAGGGTCACGGCAGAACCTTAACGGTCGGCCGGACGTTTACGCTGTCAAGGGGCCCTTCCGGAGACCATCTGCTCATGCGCACTCAACTTCTGCTCGGCGTCGCCGCCCTGTCGCTGGCCGCCTGCAAGCTCGATCGCGCGCCGACGGCGCAGCAGCCGGTCAATTTCAGCGCCGCCGCGCCGTTCGACCTGGGCCTCGCGCCCGGCTACGACGCCCTGCCGACGGCCAGCCAGCCGATCCCGGTCTATTACGCGCCGCAGCCGGTGGCGCAGGACTACTGGAACAACGCCTATTCGCAGGGTCAGAGCTACTACGACCAGCCGCCGTCCTACTTCCCCTACAACGGCGCGACGCCGCTGGTCTGGAACCAGGGCAGCATGATCACCCGGATCGTCGAGGCGCTCGTGGGCGGCGGACAGCGCGAGTACTACTACCAGCCGGGCGCGTCCTACCCCTACTTCGTGCGCGATCCGCAGTACGCCTACGCCTATAACGACGGCCGGCTGATCGCGGCCTACGACCCCTACGGCCGGCCGCTGGAAGAAACCGTCCTGGTCGAGCGGGCGCCGATCGCCAGCCGCTACCTGGTCCGCGCCCAGACCCTTTACGCCGTAGCGCGCCGGACCAACCCGCGTCCGCTGACGCAGAAGGTCTGGACCGTCGAACGCACCCGCCTGGCCCGCGAGGTGGAGGGCAAGCCGTGGAAGACCTGGTGGACGCCGGGCGACAACCGCTCGCCGGTGGCCGTCCAGCGTCTGGCCGAAGTTCGCCAGCGCAAGCTCGAACGCGACCTCGCCCATACGGAGTGGATGAAGGAAAAAACCGTCGCGCGGGAAGATCGCCAGCAGGCCAAGTTCGCCGAGCAGCACCCGCAGTTCCGCGCCGAAGCCGCCCCTCCGGGCAAGCGGGTGCACGCCCTCGTGCCGCCGGCCGAGCGCCGGGTCGAGCCCCCGAAGAAGGCCGAGGTCCGCAAGGCGCCCGCCCGGGTCATCCGCGAAGAGCGCCGTGAGGCGATGCGGCCGGCAAAGGCGGAGCGCGTCGTGAAGCATGAGCCGCCCAAGGCAATGCGCGTCGCCGCCCAGGCCCGCCATGAGGCCCGAAAGGCTTCAGCGGCGCATGTCCAGAAGGCCAGCGGGCCGGCCAAGGACGCCGACAGGCGCGGCAAGAAGCGCGGCTGACGCTACCGGGTCAGGCGACCGGCTCGTCCGCCGGGTTGCACGATGGATCGCCGGCCTGGCCGGTTTCGGCGTTCCAGGCGGAGCGGGCCGATTTCATGGCGTCGATATGCGCCTTCAGATTATCGCTCAGCTGGCCCAGCAGGCGAAGCTTCGTGTCGGTGATCTCCATGCGCTCGTTCTGCAGCTTGTTGAGGTAGTACAGCCAGCCGAGGCTCTCGCCGAACTCGGCCCCGGTCACTACCAGGCCAAGCTCCGGATTGCCCTGCATGACCTTCAGCGCGCCGAGCAGGAAGCGAAGCCTGGCGTTGTCCGGCTCCTCGCGCATGTCCTTACCGGTTTCGTAGCCCTCGTAGCCGGCCTTCGCGAGCTTCACGAAGGCCTTGTAGGCCTCGGCCTTGTCCGGCTTGTTTTTCGCCGCCGCCACCTTGCGCATGGCCGAAAACAGCAGCTCGTTGTCATACCCGCGAGCCTTCAGATCCTTGATGGCGGTGTTCACGCTCCAGGGGTTCAGCGACTTGGCGGCGTCGACGCCTTTTTCGGCGGCTTCCAGCCCCTGATCCAGCGCGGCCATGAGCGCCTTTTTCTGGAAAGCCGCCTTCTCCTTTTCGCCGAGCGCCTGGAACTGTTCGAATTGTTCCACGTCGGCTTTGAAGTCGATGGCCTTGATGGCGTCCATGTCGGACTGGGCCAGACCCTTCATCTTGCAGAACGCGTCGGCAGAGGCGGGGCGCAGCGGCTGGCAAACCGGGTGGACGATCTCCTCGTCCCCCACGATCTCGCTCTGTTCTCCCACCTTGGTGTAGCCGGCCGGACACCCGTCGTCGCCTTCCGCCGCCGTGGGCCGTGGAAAGGCGGCCACCCATGCGAGCGCCAGGAGCGGGAGGAGATACGACGCCCGGCGCATCGTTAGTGCTTCGGGGCGGGCGGCAGGAGGATCGGAGCGCCGACCACGACCTTCTTGCGGACTTCCGCGTTCGCGTGGGCCGCGTCGACGGCGCTCTTGGCCTTGTCCTGATCCGTCAGGGTATTGGCCAGCTGCACCTGCAGCTCGCCTTTCTTGACCGGGTCGGTCGTCGTGCTGAGCTGCGTCTTGATGTCCTGGGTCTTTGCCGCGGCCTCGTCATAGGCCTTCTGGGCCGTCGCGGCCTGCTGCTGGTATTGCTGATACTGCGGATCCGCGCCGAGCTGCTGTTGCTGCTGGGGCGTGAGCGCCTGCTCGACGGGCGCCGGCGTGGCCTGGGGCACGGTCACGGGCGCCGAGGACACGCTGGTGTCGTCATGGGCCGTGCCGTTGTCGAACCCCTGCCCGAGCGTGTTCTTCCCCGTCGCCATGTTGTTCAACTGCTGCTGGGCGTTGCTGGCCGGAGCCGCGCCACCTTCGACATGGCCGTCGGTTCCGTAGGCGAGCTTTACGTAACGGGGCGTCGGCAGCACCGCCGCGGCGGGGGCGGCGGCCTGATCGTGGATCGACGGCTTGTCCGCGCTTGCATCTGGCGTGGACGCGCGGCTTTCGCCGCCTTCCATGGCGATGAACGAGACCGTCATCCCAAACACCATCGCCCCGCTCAGCAACCCTTCGCGAAGCTGCGTGCGTCCTGGTCTCGCGAGTTCCCTGATGTGCAGCGGAAAGGGGTCCTGCAGCCCCAGCGGCGCATTGGGGTCCACGTGTTCGGCCGCCGGCAAGGCGTCATTTTCCACCACCTCGCAACGCTTGCAGCCGGCGCGCCTCAGCACCCCGAACAGCCGCGCCATGTCTTCATCCGCCAGGCGCAGTCCCCCCGCGGTGGCGCGCAATTCCCCCTTGGCGGATGCAGCGCCGCCGCTGACCAGCAGATGGAACCGGCCGTTGGCTTCCGCGTGCGCGGCGTCGCCCGCCACCCCTTCGATGACGACGACGCCGCCCCTTCCGAACTCGGGGGCGTTGAAGGCCGTGCCCTTGCCGCTCTTGAGGAGGTGGCGCACGGCATAGACGCCCTCGGGCGTGTCGCCATAGCGCAGCAGCGGATCGCGCCGCGCATTCCCGTTCGCCGCGGCGAGCGCATCGCCCGCGCGCCCCGCGACCGGGAAGGGTCCGCAGATCGTCTCGCCGTCATCGTTGAAGAGCGTAAGCCGCCCGCAATAGTCGCGGTCCCGCGGCAGTTCGATCAGCAGCCGACTCATGGTGAGGCCCCCCAACCGTCAAGCTCGACTATAACCTAACGCCGTTACGCGAACAGAACCAAATCGGCGGCTCATCCTCTCTCAGCCATGAAGGCCTTGCGCCCCTTCGCCACGGCCTCCGCCACCGCCGCGGCGACCTCGTCGTAGTTGGCCACGACCTCGCGCGGACGGATTTCGTTTTTCTGGTAGTAGTTCCGATCGGTGAATTGCAGCGGCTCGCCGATGAATTCCGAGACTTTCGTCTGCGCATCGTTTGAGAGCGCGCCGCCGACGAACAGATCTTCGTAACAGAGCAGCAGCGTGCGCGGATAATCCTTCAGATTATTCCAGAAATACTGCTCCGATTGGCACATCAGATCGGCCAGAGTACGGTTTTCCTCAACGTCGAGCGTTACCGGACCGCGGACATCCTCAGCTTTGATGTTGTGCCATTTTCCGATCGCCGCGCCGATACGATCGCTGATGATCTGGGCGACCATGTCGCGGCGCCAGATAAAGACGATCTTCGCCTCGTGGTTCTTCAGATGACCAAGAAAATAGGGTTCCTGGTGCAGGTAGGACCAGGGCGCGCGGATCTGGCCCCACGAATTAAACTTCACGTCGAACAGGAGATGGGCCTCGCCCGCCAGCGCCCGCAGCGAGGCGATGTATTCCTTGCAAAGGTCTTCGGCGTCCTGGCCCGAAAGAATGTCCGCGACGCCGACGGTCCGCTCGCGGCAATAGGCGAAGTAGTTGCCCGGCCAGGCCAGCGTGGCGGTGTTGAAGATCTCACCCACGTCGTGGACGCGGCCGGTGTTCGAGAGCGACTTTCGGAACGCGTTGGTGCCGCTCCGCTGGCCGGCGGTGACGCAGATGATGTCTCCGCTCATGAACCGCCCTCCCCGGGGCCGCTTGACGGGTTCCCACAATTGGATGAGCTTGACAGTGCCGGGGTTGGGGCGCCGGCGCAACATACAGACGTGCGGCGCGTCCGTTGGGGGACAGCATGATACTGGTCACGGGATCGAGCGGGCTGGTCGGCCGCCGGGTGTGCGAGCGCCTGGCCGCCGCCGGCCACGCGACGCGGCCATTCGATCTCAAGGGCTCATCCGATCAGGATGTCCGCAGCGGCGCGGCGGTCGCGCGGGCGCTCGACGGCGTCACCGGCGTGCTGCACCTGGCCGCGATCGCGCGCGTCATAGATGGCGAGCGCGATCCCGAGCTTTGCAGGCAGGTCAACGTCGGCGGGGTGACGACGGTCATCGACGCCGCGCTCGCGCGGACGGGCGCAAAGCCCTGGTTCATCTTTGTCAGCAGCCGCGAAATCTATGGCGACGCGGCCGTCTCGCCGACAACGGAAGACAGTCCCTATCGGCCGCTAAACACCTATGCGCGCACCAAGGTGGAGGGCGAGCAGCTCACCTTCGCGGCGCGCGGGGCGGGGCTGACCGCCAACGTCTGCCGGCTGTCGACGGTCTATGGCGCGGTCGACGATTACGAAGACCGGCTGCTGCCCGCCTTTTGCCGCGCGGCGGCGGAAGGCGGCGATATCCGCATCGACGGCGACCGGGTGGTGGTCGATCCGACCCACGTCGACGATGTGGCCCGCGGGATCGAACGGCTGTGCCTGGAGACGGCGCGAGGGGCTCTGCTGCCGCCTGTCCATTTCACGGGCGGGAAGGGCTACAGCCTGCCGGAGATCGCGGCCCTCGCCGTCGCCGCGGGCGATCCGCATACGAGCGTGCGCATGGCGCCGCCGCGCAGCTATGACGTGACCCGTTTCGTGGGCGACCCTTCGCGGGCGAAGGCCCTGCTGGGCTGGACGGCGCGGATTTCGCTGGAGGAAGGCGTGGCGGCCTTCGTCGACGAATTCCGCGAACGCCGGGCGATTTCCACGCGGGCGCCGCTGGCGCGGGCTGAGGCGCGGCTCGCCGCCACGCTCTAAGCCAATCGGGAGCTGGTCCATCGCCATGGCTCCGATCGCCACGGACAATAAAGTCATCCACGGAATGTGGTACGGGACGCAGCTGTCGAAGATGGAGCTGCTGACGCTCCATTCGTTTACGGACCACGGTCACGAATTTCACCTGTGGGCCTATGATGACCTGTCGGCCCATGCGATGCCGCGCGGCGTCGTCGTCCGAAATGCGACCGAAATAATTCCTCGTCGCAAGGTTTTCGTGAAGACCAGTATAGATCCGGAAACCGGCGTCGGGCGCAACAGCCTGGGCGCGCCCTTTTCCGATCTCTTCCGCTACAAACTGCTCGAAAGGCACGGCGGCATCTGGGTGGACATGGATGTCACCTGCCTGAAACCTTTTGATTTCGAGAGCGAGTATGTCTTCCGCCCACACCGCATCGGCGTCGTCGGCAGCATTCTGAAGTGTCCGCAAGGCAGCCCGTTCATTCGGAAAGTCCACAACGAGACCGCCCGCACTGTCAGCCCTGAAAGCGAATACTTGCTGCCGAATAAAATCCTGACGAAACACGTCAACGAAATGGGGCTTGCTCATCACATCGTCGATGAGATTTCGAACCCGGATCACTTCATGCACTACATTCGGCCCCTGATCGAAGGGCCGGCCGAAATTCCCGACCAGTGGCACGCAATCCACTGGATCAACGAGATGTGGCGGACGTTGCAAGACGACGACGGCCACTATCGCGGCGAGCCGCTGCTCAATTACGTGCCGGACAAGAACAATCCCCTGCCCGGTTCGGTGTTATGGGAGTTCTATCGCAAATACGGCCTCATCGACCGCTTCGAACGCGCGCCGCGCACGATCTCGGCGCCCGCCAGGCTGGGCACGGAGAGCCCCGAACCCCCGATCCGCACGGCGGCGCAGGCGGCGTACACACCGACCTGCCTCAACATGGTCACGCCCTCGATGGCGCGTGGGGGCGCCGAGCGAAGCATTGCCGAAACCATGACGGCGCTTCAGACAACGCCGGGCCTGCGCCAGAGGCTCTATGTGCTCGACCGTCTGCGGCGGCAGTATCACGTGCGCGGCGGCGACAATCTGCGGGTGATCTATCCCGACGGCGCGGCGGACAGGCTCGCGGCCATACGCGCCGTCGGCTGGGATCTGCTGCAGGAGAGCACGCCCCTCGTCTATGCCAATCTTCTCGGGCGCGAAGAGCTGAAGACCCTTTGGGAAATGGGCGTCTTCACGGTGCCGGTGGTCCAGAACATGAGCCCGAGCTGGACCGCGCCGGTCGAAACCTACGACGATCCTCATGTGCCATTCGTGGTCGGCGTTTCGGACGCGGTGAGCGCCGAGCTGCGGGCGGCCGGCTGTCCCAAGCCCGTCATCACCATCCGCCACGAGCTGCAGCGGTCCTTCTCGCCCGAGGACCTTGCCCGCCAGCGCCGCGAGGTCCGCAACCGCCACGGCATTCCCGACGACGCGCTGCTGATCGGGATGGTCGGCCAGTTCAAATCGCAAAAAGCCTACACCCGCGCCGTGCGCGTGCTGCACCGCGTGCAGGAGGCCACGCCGGCGCGGTTGATGATCCTGGGCGGCTGGGACCACGAGTACGGCGGCGGTCGCACGGCCTACGAGGCGGTCTGCCGGCGCGCCGTCGAGCTTGGCGTGATCGCCGACATGGTGACGCCCGGCGACGTGCACCCCGTCGAGCCCTACTACGCCGCCTTCGACGTGTTTCTGAACACCAGCCTCTACGAGGGGCTGAGCGTCGCCATGCTGGAGGCGATCGCGGCCGGATGCCCGGTGGTCGCCGCCGATGCGGGCGGCAACCGCGAAATCTTGCCGGAGAACGGCGTCGTGGTCGCCGACGGCTCCGACATCGAGGCCTATGCGCGGGGCGTCCTGAGCGTCGGGCTGCGGCCCCATCGCCTGGTTCCCGGCCGGCCCGTCGATCCGACGCTTGTGCCCAGGCTATGGACGCTCATCGCCAAGCACGGGCTCGGCAATTCCAGACCACAGGCGGGCCTTCCTTCCGGCACGCTTTTCCTCACCCAGAACCTTCAGATCGGCGGACCGCAAACGTCGCTCGTCAATCTGGTCAGCGGCCTTTCGCCCGCCGGGAAGATGGCCGTCTGCATGCTGGAGGGTGAGCCGCTCGCCACGCACAAGGCGCGCCTGGATCGGGCGGGAGCGCCGATCTATTCCGCCGCCGGAGCCGACAATGTCGTCGAGCGCGCCGAGTTCGTCCTGACCTGCATCGACACGCTCAACGTCCGCAATCTCTGCTTCTGGAACGTCGGGCCGGAGATGAAGCTGATGCTGACCAAGGTGCTCAGCCTCCGCGATATCCGCGTCGTCGACGTGAGCCCCGGCCAGATGCTGTTCGACGAGCTGGACGCGGCGAGCGGGTTCCAGCGCCGGGTCTCGCTGAACGCCCGGCAGTATTTCGAACGCCTCGACGCATTCGTCGCCAAGCACGCCGACGGACGCCCGCCTCCCGAGCTGGGAGTTCCATCGGAAAAGACGCACGTAATCCCGAACGGCGTGCGGCCGGCCCCCAACTACATTCCGCTGCCCCCGGCCGAAGCGCTGGCGCCGCCCGATCTCAATCGCGCCCTGGCGATTAGCGCCTGCTGCCGCATCGTGCCCGACAAGAAGATCGAGTTCCTGCTCGACATGATGGCGATCCTGAACGAACGCCAGCCCGGCGCCTCGCTCGCCATCGTCGGCGGGCCGGACGACCAGAGCCAGGACTACTTCCAGAGCCTCGTCGCGCAGGTCGAGGACAGGAGACTCCGGAACGTCTTCTTCGTCGGCCCCTATGCGGACGTGCTGCCCTGCCTGAAGCAGACCTCCGTCTTCGTCATGGTCTCCGACCGGCAAGGCTGCCCAAACGCCTCGCTCGAGGCCATGAGCCTGGGCCTGCCGGTCGTCTGCAACGCTTCCGGGGGCTCCGCCGAACAGGTGAGCGACGGAGTGAACGGCTACCTCGTCGCCACGCCCGAGGAGATGGCGGAGCGGGTCATCGCGTTGCAAAAGAACAGCCGCCTACTCCGCCGCATGGGCGCCGCCGGACGCAACATCGCCCTGAAACGCTTTTCGCTGGAAGCCATGCACACGGCCTACGCAAACCTGCTGGCGGCGGCGTCCGCCACCTGAAGTCATCCGAGTCATGGAAAAAATGGCGCGCCCGGAACGATTCGAACGTCCGACCCTCAGATTCGTAGTCTGATGCTCTATCCAGCTGAGCTACGGGCGCGCACTCGCCAAGACCTGTAGGCCTCGGCGAGGCGGCGGAAACTAGTGGCGGCGGGGGGAAAGCGCAACCCCTCGGGAGGCGTCAATCGCGCCAGCAGCGGACCTCCGCGCCGGGCCAGGGCGTGGCTTCGTAAACGGCGCGGGCGATGGCTCTGGCGAAGCAGTCGGCGGCCAGCGCGCCGAGGCGCGTCATGGCCAGGGGCTCGGGCGCGGGGAGCTCGCGGCGGGCGGTGGAGAGGGCGAAGACCACATCCCCGTCGAAGGGCGCGTGGACCGGGCGGATGGCGCGGGCGAGGCCGTCCTGGGCCATGACGGCGATGCGCCTCGCCTGGGCGGGCGTCAGCGCCGCGTCGGTGGCGATAGCGGCGATGGTGGTGTTGGCGCGCGGCTGCGGCGAGGCCTTGGCGAGGCCCCAGTCGTCCGGGGCGACGGACAGGCCCGCGGGCCCCAGTCCGCCGAACTCGCCGTCGATCTCATAGGGCGCGGCCCAGAAGGTGCGGCCGTCGCCGCCGACCACCGAGCCGAAGCTGTTGACCGCCACGATGGCGCCGACGGTGATCCCGTCGTCCGTCACGATCGAGGCCGAGCCGACTCCGCCCTTCAGCTGGCCGGCCATGGCGCCGTAGCCCGCGCCGGCCGTGCCGAGGTCGAACTGCGCGGCGGCGGCTTCGGCGGCGGCGATGCCGAGGCGGCGGTAGGGCGGCTCCAGACCCCAGGTCTTCTCGCCGCCGTTGGCGAGGTCGTAGAGGATGGCGGCCGGGACCACCGGCGACCTCGGCACGCCGGGCAAATCCACCAGCCCAAAGCCCCTCCCGTTGGCGCCCAGCCAGGCGGCCACGCCGTCGGCGGCGGCGAGGCCGTAGGAGGAACCGCCGGAGAGGACCACCGCGTCCACGGCGTCGACCAACGTATCGGGGGCCAGCGCATCGGTCTCGCGGGTGCCCGGCCCTCCGCCGCGCACATCGCAGGCGCAGACGGCGCGCTCGTCGGGCAGGATTACGGTCACGCCGGTCCGCACCGCCGCGTCATGCGCTTGGCCGACCATGAGGCCGGGCACGTCGGTGATCAGGTTGCGGGGGCCGGGACGCGCGCTCATGCGCCTTGCGTTGCACGAGGCGGCGTTTGTTGTCCATGGTGGGGCCATGCGTAAGCTCCTCCCTCTCCTCGCCGCCCTTTTCCTTGCCGCCTGCGCCAGCGTCCCGCCGCCGAAGGCCGGGCCGCATGTAATGGTCGCCACGGCCAATCCGCATGCGACCGAAGCGGGGCTGAAGGTGCTGAAGGCGGGAGGCTCGGCGGTGGATGCGGCGGTGGCGATCCAGGCGGTGCTGGCGCTCGTGGAGCCCCAGAGCTCCAGCGTGGCGGGCGGGGCCTACATGGTCTTCTACGACGCCAAGACGAAGAAGGTCATCGCCTACGACGGGCGCGAGACGGCCCCGGCGGGCGCGACGCCGGGCATGTTCCTGGACGAGACGGGCAAGCCGCTCCCCTTCTTCACCGCCGTGCTGAGCGGACGCTCGACGGGCGTGCCAGGAGCGATCGCGATGCTGGCGCTGGCGCAGCGCGAACATGGGAAGCTGGCGTGGTCGTCGCTGTTTGAGGATGGCGAACGGCTGGCCGATGAAGGCTTCGTGGTCAGTCCGCGCCTGTCGGGCATGATCAACAGCGAAGCGCCACAAGCCGCGGCGCCGGACGCGGCCCGCTACTTCACCAAGGCCGACGGAACCCGCTATCGCGCGGGCGACGTGTTGAAGAACCCGGCCTATGCCGCCACGCTGCGCAAGCTGGCTGCGGAGGGCCCCCGCGCGATCCTGGCGGGCGAGACCGCGCAGAAGATCGTCGCGCGCCTGCACGAACCGCCGATCCCCGGCAGCATGACGATGGACGACCTCGCCCGCTATTCGCCGAAGGAGGCGGACGCGCTATGCGCGCCCTTTCGCATCTACATCGTCTGCACTGACCGGCCGCCGTCCAGCGGCGTAGCCCTGCTGCAGGCCCTGATGATGCTCGACCACACGGACATCGCCAGCCGGGGACCGAAAGACCCGGTCGCCTGGGTCGAACTCGCCGAAGCCGAGCGGCTGATGTACGCCGATCGCGACCGCTACGTCGGCGATCCGGGGTTCGTGAAGGTTCCGGTCGAGGCTTTGCTGGACCCGGCCTATGTGGCGAGCCGCGCGGCGCTGATTGGCCAGCGCGCGGGACCGGCGCCGCAGCCGGGTGCCTTGCCCGCGCCCGCGTTCGGGCCGGACAACACCATGGAGCCCGGCGGGACCTCGCACGTGGTGGTGGTCGACAACGACGGCGACGTGCTGTCGATGACCACGACGGTGGAGAACATCTTCGGCTCCGGCCGGATGGTCGACGGCTTCTTCCTGAACAACCAGCTGACCGACTTCAGCTTCTCGCCGGTGGAGAAAACCGGCCTGCCCGCCGCCAATGCGGTCGCGCCCGGCAAGCGACCGCGCTCGTCGATGTCGCCCGTGATCGTACTGGACCGGCAGGGCAATTTCGTCGCCGCGCTCGGCTCACCGGGCGGGTCGGCGATCCTGGCTTATAACCTCAAGACGCTGGTGGCGCTGTTCGACTGGGGGATGCCCATGCAGCAGGCCATCGACCTGCCGAACCTGACAGCCAAGGGTGACACATTCGTCGGCGAGCCTGACCGGTTCGGACCGGAGCTGGTGCAGGCGCTGGCCGAGCGGGGTATCGTCATGAAGGATACGGGCCTCGAGGTTTCGGGCATCCAGGGCGTGATCGTGCGGCCGACTGGCCTCGAGGGCGGGGCGGACTCGCGGCGTGAGGGCGTGACGGCGGGGTACTAGACCTGAGCCTTGGTCCGCCGGCCGCGTTTGGCGGGCTCACGCTCGGGCGCGCCGGGGAGGCGCAGTTCGAACACCGAGCCGTCCGGTCCGGTGGAAGCGAGGGTAAGGTCGCCGCCGTGGCCCTGTGCGAGTTCGCGGGCAATGGCGAGGCCGAGGCCCGTGCCGCCCCTGCGCCCGGAGCCCACGAACGGCTGGAACAGGCGGCTGGCGGCCCGTTCCGGCACCCCGGGGCCGTTGTCGGCAAGCTGGACGATGCTCGCGCCATCCTCCTGCGTGAGGCTGACCACCACGCGGCCGGGTTCGCCTGTGCGGGGCGCGCCTTCGATGGCCTCGCGGGCGTTGCGCAGCAGGTTGACGAGGATGCGGTGCAGCTGGTCGGGGTCGGCGCGGACCTGGTCGGTTTTATCGATGCCGGTCTCCAGCCGCACGCCGCCGACGGTGAGGCCCGCGTCCTCGGCGGCGGCCTTCAGCGCGGGCAGCAAAGGTGTCGGCCGAGCGTCCGGCGCAGGCTCCTGCGTCTTGCCGTAAGCCAGCACGTCGGACGCCAGCGTCACGGCGCGGTCCAGCGCACGCTCCAACCTCGGCAGCGCCTGCGTCACGTTGGGGTCCCCGGACTGCGCCAGCCGCTCGGAGGCGATCTGGGCGCTGGTCAGCATGTTGCGGAGGTCATGGTTGATCTTGGCGACCGCCTCGCCGAGCTGCGCCAGCCGCGCGCGGGAGCTGAGCGCGGTGACGAGGTCGGCCTGCATGCGGCCGAGCTCCGCCTCGGCGCGCCCGATCTCGTCGGCGCGGCCCGAAGGCTCGATGCGCGAGCGGGGATCCTCGGGGTCTGCGCGGAAGCGCTCCATGGCCCGCGTGATCCGTTGCATGGGCCGCACCAGGAAGGCGTTGAGCGACAGATAGACCAGCGTACCGGCCAGCGCCGCCACGAAGGCCATCACGCCCAGCAGACGGAACAGATACTTCCACAGCTCCTGCCGCAGCGGCTCGTCAGGGGTGACGATCTCGACGAAATCGCCGGACCGGAAGCGCGGCTCGGAGATCACGCGGACCATCTGGCCGGGACTGCCGGACAGGGTGCGGAAGGGCGAGGAGATCCATGACAGCGGGTTCTGCTCGCGCAGATCGACGAGATAAGGCGTGCGCATGGTGCGCGGCGCGGCCAGCACCAGCCGGCGCATGCCGTCCTGCTGGATGGCCACGGAGACGACGCCGGCGCCGTTCAGCAGTTGCGAGGACAGGCGCTGGGTGACCTTGCCATTCGGAGAGGACTCGGTGGCGAGCGAGGCCAGCTCGGCCGCCCGCACGCGGTCCAGCAGCCACTGCTCTTCGAACGCCGCCAGCGCGGGCGGCAGGATCAGGGCGCCGGCCAGGGTCACGAAGAGCGCGGTGAGGACCAGCAGGCGCGCCGACAGCCCGCCGGGCCAGTAGAGGCGGCGGTCGCCCCGCTTGGTCGGCTGCTGCGCCTGGGGGTCGGCCATGGAAAACCCGTACTTCACGCCAGCCGCTTGAGCAACGAAACCAGCCGCCGCGTGCGTGGCGCGAACAGGATGGGCGAATACCACTGTCCCGCCAAGCGTTTGACGATCTCGCCGCGCGTCGGATAGGGCGCGATGTAGCCCGCGAGCTTCGAAAGCTTCATGCCCGCGGACATCGCCAGCACGAACGGCTGGATCAGGTCGCCGGCGTCCTTGCCCACGATGGCCGCGCCCAGGATGCGTCCCTTGCGGTCGGTGATCAGCTTGCCGAAGCCGCGCGTGTCGGCCTCGGTCTGGGCGCGGTCGTTGTGCTCGAAGGACTGGACGATCACGCGGATCGCATCGCCGTGGCGGGCCCGGGCCTCGGTCTCGGTCAGGCCCACCACCGCGAGCTCCGGTTCGGTGTAGGTGACGCGCGGCACCACCAGCGTCTCCACATTCACCGGCGAGGCGAACAGGGCGCGGCGCACGAACAGCGCGGCGTGCGCGCCGGCCGCGTGGGTGAAAGCTGGGCGGCCGGTGATATCGCCGATGGCGTAGACACGGCGGTTTGTGGTGCGCAGCGAGCGGTCCGTGCGGATGCCGGTCTTGTCATAGGCGACACCGGCCGCCTCCAGGTTCAGGCCCTCGACGTTCGGCGCGCGCCCCGTGGCGACGAGGACTGGCCCGCGTTCGACCGTCTTGATCCGCGCGTTCTGGCGCAGCGCGACGCCGTCGAGCTTCAGCTGTTCCAGGACAACGGCCGACAGGTCGGGATCCTCGCGCTGCAGGATCTGGTCGGCTTCGAGGATGGTCACCTTCGAGCCCAGCCGCGCGAAGGCCTGCCCGAGCTCCAGCCCGATTGGTCCGCCGCCGATGACGAGCAGGGTTTTGGGGAGCGCCTTCAGGTCGAAGATCGTCTCGTTGGTGAAGTAGCTCGCCTCTTCCAGACCGGGGATCGGCGGAACCTTGGGGCGCGAGCCTGCGGCGATGACGATCTTGCGGGCTCTTACGCGGACGCTGTCGCTCTCGACCGTGCGGCGGTCGGCGAAACGGGCGGCCTCGCGGATGACGGTGACGCCGAGGCCTTCGAAGCGCTCCTGGCTGTCGACGGGCGCGATGGTCTCGATGGTGGAGCGGACGTGGGCCATGGCGCGGGCGAAATCCCAGCCCCTGGCCGCCGCGGCGATCAGCGCCTTGGACGGCACGCAGCCGAAGTTGAGGCAGTCGCCGCCCATCTCGCCCTGTTCGAACAGGACCACCGAGAGACCCAGCTGCGCGGCCCCGGCGGCGACGGAAAGGCCGCCCGACCCGGCGCCGATGATGGCGAGATCGGCGCGCAGCTCCCGCTTCATGCAGAGCGGTAGCGGCGCAGGAGGCGCATGGCGGTCGGGATCATGGCCAGGCAAGCCAACCCGATCAGCGGCAGCAGGATGCGGGGCTCGGTGATGATGTGCAGGTCCGGCTCATCGCCCCGCTCGAACACCGTCCCCAGTCCCGAGCCCAGGAAGGCATAGACGAACGAACCCGGCGCCATGCCGATGAAGGATGCGGTCACGAAGGTGCGCGTCGAAACCTCAGCCAGACCCGCCGCCACGTTGATCAGCAGCAGCGGCGCGACCGGGATGATCCGCAGGGTGAAGAGGTAGGAAAAGGCGTCCTTCCGAAAGCCCTCGGCCAGCTTGCTGATCGTCGGCCCGGCCTTGCGGGTGATGATGTCGCCAAAGGCGGTGCGGCAGGCGAGGAAGGAGACCGTCGAGCCCAGCGTCGCCGCCGTGAGCGCCGCCAGACCCCCCGGCAGCGGCCCGAACAGGAAGCCGCCGGTCAGCGTCATCACCAGCGCCAGAGGCAGCGAGAGCGCCACCACGACCGTGTAGAGCACGCCGTAAACCGCCAGGCTGGCGATCCAGTGCGTCCCGACGAACGCCGACAGCTCCGCGCGTCGGGCCTTCAGCTCGCCCAGCGAAATGTGATCGGTCGCCCCGCTGGCGATCGCGGCCACGACCAGCACCACCAGCACGATCAGCAGGCCGAACCGCTTGAAGAAGGCGCCTGCCTTTCCGGTGGTCATGCGGTGTTCCTGGCCTCCGAGACCGACGCGAATCCGTCCGCCCTCAGGCGAGCGGCCAGATCGCGTTTGATGCGCCCGATCAACCCGGGACCTTCGTAGACCATCGCCGAATAAAGCTGCACTGCATGGGCTCCGGCCCTGATCTTAACATAAGCATCCGCGCCGGAACTCACACCTCCCACGCCGATCAGGATCAGGTCATGCTCGTTCACCTCGGCGAATTGATGCAGCACACGGGTCGAGAGGCTCATCAGCGGCGCGCCGGACAGGCCCCCCGCCTCGCCCCTCAGCCGCGAGCGGAGGGTGCCGGGCCGATCGATGGTGGTGTTGGAGACGATGATGCCCTGCAAGCCGTAGCCCCCGGCGCTGGCCATGATCGCGCCGACCTCGCCCTCATCCAGATCGGGCGCGACCTTCAGGAAGACGGGATATTTGCCGGGCAGCGTGGCGCGGACTTCCGCAACGCGGCCGAGCAGTTCCTCCAGCGCGGCCTTGGTCTGCAGCGCGCGAAGCCCCGGCGTGTTGGGCGAGGAGATGTTGACGGTGAAATAGTCCGCCAGCCCCCAGAGCCGCTGCAGGCCGGTGACGTAATCGCCGATGCGATCAGTGGCGTCCTTGTTGGCCCCGATGTTGGCCCCGACCACGCCTCGACGCCTGCGGGCGGCCAGGCGCCCCGCGAAGGCCTCCAGCCCCTCGTTGTTGAAGCCCATGCGGTTGATCACCGCCCGGTCTTCGTTGAGCCGGAACAGGCGCGGGCGCGGGTTGCCGGCCTGCGGCAGCGGCGTGACCGTGCCGCATTCCACAAAGCCGAAGCCCGCCGACAGCATGGCGTTGGGAACCTCGGCGTTCTTGTCGAAACCGGCGGCGAGACCGATGCAGCTCGGCAACCGCAGGCCCGCGATCTCGACCTGCAAGGCCGGATCGTCCGGCCGCTCGCCGCGCGGGCCGAGCCCCGCCTTCAGCGCGCGAATGGTCAGGCCGTGGGCGTCCTCCGGATCGAGGCCGCGTAGAAAGCCGGTGGCGAAGGTGTGGACGAGGCTCATTCCGCGCCCGCTCCGCCGAGATCGGCGGCATAGAAGACCCCGTCGTAGGCCGCCCTTCCGTGAGGATCGACGACGAAGGCGACGGCGGTGGCGGTGGGGAACCGCGAGGCGATCTTGCCGATCACCGCCGAGCCCGCGCCGCCTTCGTTCAAGAGGCCGACCGCGAGCTCGTGGATGCCCGGGTTGTGGCCGATGACCATGACGGTCCCGGCCGTGACGCCTTCCAGCGCATCGAGGATGGCCATCGGCGTGGCGTTGTAGAGCGCCTGGAGCGTGTGCACCCGGGCCTTTGGGAAGGCCGGCTTCATGGCCTCCCAGGTGTCGAGCGTGCGCTGCGCGGCGGAGACGAGGACGACGGCGGGGACCAGGTTGTCCTTCACCAGCGCCTTGGCGACGAGCGCCGCGTCGGCGCGGCCCTCCTCCGTAAGCGACCGCTCGAAATCGCCGCCGCTCTGGGCGCGCCGTTCGGCCTTGGCGTGGCGCATGAGGATCAGCCGGTCCATGGCTCCGCTCTTAGCCTTACCCCGCCGCCTCCGGAAGGGATGGTTGACACGGGGCCGAGCTAACGGTCCAACGCGGCCATGAGCGAGGACGGCGCAGCCTTCGTCGTGCAGGAGGACGGCGGAACCTGGAGGTTCGGCGCCGAGCGCCCGCTTGTGCTCGATTCCGGCCTCAAGATCGAAGAGCTGGAGATCGCCTACAAGACCTACGGGACGCTGAACGCCGACCGCTCCAACGCCGTGCTCGTCTGCCATGCGCTGACCGGCGACCAGTATGTCGCCTCGAAGCACCCGATGACCGGCAAGCCCGGCTGGTGGGACCGGGTGGTGGGACCCGGCCTGCCGCTTGATCCGCAACGCTATTTCATCATCTGCGCCAACGTCGTCGGCGGTTGCATGGGGACGACCGGTCCCTCGTCGGTGAACCCGGCGACGGGAAAGCCGTGGGGCCTGACCTTCCCGGTCATCACCATCGCCGACATGGTCCGCGCCCAGGCCATGCTGGTCGAGGCGCTGGGCATCGCGCAGCTGTTCTGCGTGGTCGGCGGCTCCATGGGCGGCATGCAGGTGCTGCAGTGGGCGGCGGACTATCCGGAGCGGCTGTTCTCGGCGCTGGTCATCGCCTCGGCCGCGCGCCACTCGGCCCAGAACATCGCCTTCCACGAGGTTGGCCGCCAGGCGATCATGGCCGATCCCGACTGGAAGGGCGGCGACTACGCCACGACCAAAAAGCGTCCCGAGAAAGGCCTCGCGGTGGCGCGGATGGCCGCGCACATCACCTACCTCTCGGAAGCCGCCCTGCAGCGCAAGTTCGGCCGCGAGCTGCAGCGCGACGGGCTGTCGTGGGGCTTCGACGCCGACTTCCAGGTGGAGAGCTACCTGCGCCACCAGGGCGCCACGTTCGTCGACCGCTTCGACGCCAATAGCTACCTCTACATCACGCGGGCTATGGACTACTTCGACCTCGCCGCGGCGCATGGCGGGGTGCTCGCCAACGCCTTCACCCGGGCGCGGGACGTGCATTTCTGCGTGCTCTCCTTCACCTCCGACTGGCTCTATCCGACGGCCGAGAACCGCCACATCGTCCGCGCCCTGCTGGCGGCCGGCGCACGGGCCAGCTTCGTCGAGATCGAGAGCGACAAGGGCCACGACGCCTTCCTGCTCGACGAGCCGCAGATGGCCTCGGCGATCAACGGCTTCCTCAAGTCCGCCGGCCAGGCGCGGGGACTGACGTGACCGTGCGCGAGGACTTCAAGGAAATCCTGCGCCTCGTGCGCCCGGGCTCGCGCGTGCTGGATGTCGGCTGCGGCGAGGGCGACCTCTTAGAACTGCTGACCCGCGAGAAGCAGGTGGACGGACGCGGGCTGGAGCTGGAGGGCGCCAACGTCTCGACCTGCCTGGCGCGCGGGCTGGCCGTTGTGCAGGGCGACGCCGACCGCGACCTCGACCATTTCCCGAGCCGCGCCTTCGACTACGCCATCCTGTCCCAGACGCTGCAGGCCACGCGCAATCCGCGCCACGTGCTCTCCGAGCTGCTGCGGATCGCCGACAAGGCGGTGGTGACCTTCCCGAACTTCGGCCACTGGCGGGTGCGCCTGTCGCTGCTCATCGATGGCCGGATGCCGGAGACCAAGGCCCTGCCCGAGCCCTGGTGGTCGACGCCCAACATCCACCTCTGCACGCTGGCCGACTTCAACGCGCTCTGCAAAGACCTCGACCTGCGGGTGGAGTCCTGCTCGTCGCTGAGCGGCGGGCGCCCTGCGCGGCCGATCGACCCTTCGCGGCCGGTTGAGAACCTGCGCGCCGAGACGGTGCTCTTCTTCCTCAGCCACCGAGTCGACGAAAGCGCGGAACCACCAGCGCCCAGGGGCGATCTATTCGGCGGATGAAGCTCCGCCTGATGACCTACAACGTCCACCGCTGCGTGGGCACGGATCGGCAGCTGGATGTCGAACGGGTGGCCGCGGTGATCGCCGCCAGCCGGCCGGACATCGTGGCGCTGCAGGAACTCGACGTGGGCCGCGCCCGCACCCGCAACGTCGACCAGGCCCACCGGCTCGCCGAACTGCTCGGGATGCGCTCCCACTTCCACGCCGCCATGCATGTGGAGGAGGAGCAGTACGGCGACGCCATCCTGACCGCGCTGCCCGAACGCCTCGTCCGCGCCGCCGCCCTGCCGGGCTACCCGCGCGTGCGGGGACTGGAGCCGCGCGGGGCTCTGTGGGTAGCCATCGACCTTGGCGCCGGCGTCGAGCTGCAGGTGATCAACACCCACCTCGGCCTCGTCCCGCAGGAGCAGCAGCGGCAGGCCGCCGCGCTGCTGGGCGAGAAGTGGCTGCTCTCGGACGCCTTCACCGCGCCGGCCGTGCTGCTCGGCGACTTCAACGCGACGCCCTACTCGCAGACCTACCGGATGTTCCACACCGCGCTGCGCGACGCCCAGACCGGGCGGCGGGTTTCGCCGACGGCAACCTTCCCTTCGCGCTTTCCCTTCATGCGCATCGACCACGTCTTCCTGGCCGGGGAGATCGAGGTGACGAGCGTGGCCTCGCCCTACGACGCGCGGGCGCGGGTGGCTTCGGATCACCTGCCGCTGGTGGTGGACCTGGAGGTCAAGGTTCCGGCGGCAGCTGAACCTGTGGCAGTAGACGCTGGATATCCCGCCTGATGTGAGCGCGGCGCACCCACGGCCGCCAGGCGTCGTCGGTGCGCAAGGGATCGCCGATGGCGCGGCTGGCGATGAAGTGCGGAAGGCCCTTCACCTCTTCCTTCAGCATGGGCTTGAGGCGCCGTGGCGTGCTGTCCAGCGCGTCGATGGCCGCGCCGATGGAGCCGTGCTCGGCGATCGCGGCCACCACCTCCTCCGGCTGGCGGCCGAGGAAGTGGGCGATCTCGCGGTGGCGGAAGGCGCGGATGGCGATGCGGGCTTCCTCGTCCTGCGCCTCGACCGCCACGTCGCACTCGCTGTCGAGGCCCGTCGAGCGGTTGTTGAGGTTGCTCGAGCCGACCTTCAGCAGCCAGTCGTCGATGATGAACACCTTGGCGTGGACGATGATCGGATGGTCGTGCGGGGTGCGGGCGCAATAGGCGTGGAAGCGGCCATACTTGTCGGCGTCGATCAGCCGGTTGATCGCCAGGCTGCGCGCCGAGTCCATCGTCATCTGGTCGAAGTAGCTCGGGCTGTTGGCGGGTCCGATCACGATGATCTCGGGACCCTCTTCTTCCTCCAGCCGCAGCGCCAGCGCCTCGGTGATCAGGCGCGAGGTGAGGTACTGGTTTTCGATGTAGATGGTCTTTTTCGCTGCCGCGATGGCGGCGAGATGCAGGGCGAGCGACTCCTCGGCCCCTTCCTGTTTCTTCCAGGTCGGCGTGGTGCGAGCGACGCCGAAGGGCTGGCGGCGCAGATCCGGTGCGATGACCTCCGGCCAGGGCGAGGCGTCCTCTTCCGTCGGCGTGGGCGGTGGCGGCGGGGTCTCGCCGGTGACGGCCTTCCAGCGGTCCGAGAACAGCTCTCCCAGCGCGCTTGCCGCCGGCCCGTCGACCATCAGCGACACTTCATGCCGGGCAGGATAGCGCTTGCCGGACGGGAGGCGCCGCTCGGGCATGTGGTCCTCGTGGTCCAGCGTATCCCAGCGGTCGGCGCCGAGGTCCCCGCCGCTCACGAAGGCGATACGGCCGTCGATAATCAGCGCCTTCTGGTGATGACAGGCGCTGCGGGGCAGCGTGTGATCGAGCCTGTACTTGACCCGCGAGCCCACGAAGTAGGCCCTGCCGCGCTGGCATGGCAGGCCCTGCGGCGCCCCGATCAGCCAGGGCATGTCCCAGGCCAGGATGCGCACATCCAGCGCCGGGTTCAGCGAGGAGAGACGCCGCAACAGCAGGCCCAGCCGGTCGGGATTTTCCGGGTCGCCGCTCTTCTTGTTGCGGTCAGGCGTCAGGCGGGTGAGCGGATCGAACACCCAGGCCAGCAGCCAGATCGAGTGCCTGGCGTTCAGGATCGCCGCCTTGGCCGCCGCGAAATAGGCCGCGCCGTCCACGAGAAGCGCCAGCCGGTCGGCCTGCGCGACGCGCCAGCAGGTGTCGCCCGGTCGCAGCAGGTTCGGCGGCGTCGCCTCGCCGGATACCTGAAGCGCGAGGCTTGCCCGCCCTTCCGCTCGTTTGCTCTCGCGCCGGGAGCTTTCCATGGCTTCAAATGTAGGAACTTCGACCGTCATGCGACATCCGGCAGGAGAGGGAACCTGCAGGGACGAACGCCCGGAACCCGCTGAAGCTCCGCTTAGCCGGCGATGGCGGCGGCGTTGCGTTCGCCGGTGCGGATGCGGATGGCCTGTTCGAGATCGAGGACGAAGATCTTGCCGTCGCCGATCTTGCCGGTGTTGGCGGTGCGGGTGACCGCCTCGATCACCGCCTCGGCGATGTCCTCCGGCACGGCGATCTCCAGCTTGACCTTGGGCAGCAGCTTCACCTCGTACTCGGCGCCGCGATAGACCTCGGTCTTGCCCTTCTGACGGCCATAGCCGCGCACCTCGGTGACGGTCAGGCCCGAGGCGCCGGCCTCAGTCACCGCCTCGAGCACCGCGTCCAGACGGCTCGGCTTGATAACGGCGACGATCATCTTCATGGGCGGCAGGCTCCTTCAGGCGCATCCAAGCTAAGGCGAATCCGGGTCTCTCTCCAAGAGGGGCGTCCGCGCGGGGGCCGGTCCCGCGGGAGCGGGCAGCGGCACGGGGTTGAAGCCGCGGGCCCTGGCCTTGGCGCCCTTCGGCTTGACCGCATAGGTCTGCTTGACCGCCTCCATGAGGATCAGGCCCGCGAACCGTGGCCAGATCCACGCGCCGACCTGCTCAAACCCCTCGGCCCAGCGCGCCGCCCAGCCGAACGGCGGCACATAGAGCGCCCGCGTCCAGCCGGACGGCTCCAGCTCCGCCTCGCGCAGCAGGGCTTCGAGCTGGCGGCGGGTATAGGGCCGGCCGTGGCCGAAGGGTGTCGCCTCGGCGTTCGACCACAGGCCGTTGCGCGCGGCGACGACCAGGATAGTCCGCCCCGACGGCGCCAGCACGCGGGCCACCTCGCGCAACAGCTCCACCGGGTCCTCCGTCTCCTCCAGCGCGTGGACGCAGAGGATGCGATCGAACAGCGCGTTGGGCAGCGGCAGGTTCAGTTCGTCGGTCAGGCAGGTCAGGTTGCCCTTGCCGCCCGGCCACACCTCGACCCCCTGCGCGGCGGGCATGGCGGCGACCACGCGGCGGGCTTTGGGCCGGAAGCCGTCGAGGTAGGGCGTCGCGTAGCCCAGCCCCATCGCGTCCAGCCCATGGGCGTCGCCCCAGGCCTCCTCGACCTTGCGGCCCACCATCTCCCGCGCCGCCGCACCCAGCGGCGAGGCGTAGAAGGCCCGCAGTTCAAGAACGTCGCGGCGCATGAGGCTCCCGTTTCCCGTGACGATCACTGTAAGATGGACGCCCCCGCCCCGTCACCCCGAGCGCGCCATGTCCCTCACCGTCCACCAGTTCCCGTGCCTGTCCGACAACTACGGCTTCCTGATCCGGGACGACGCCACCGGGCTCGCCGCCTGCATCGACACGCCGGACGCGGGCGCCATCCTGCGCGAGCTGGAGAAGCTCGGCTGGAAGCTCGCCTTCATCCTCAACACCCACTGGCACCCCGACCACGCGGGCGGCAACGCGCAGGTGAAAGCCGCGACCGGCGCGACCGTCATAGGTCCGGCCGAGGTGGAGAAGATCGCCGCGCCAGATCGGGTCGTGGTCGAAGGCGACGTGGTCATGCTGGGCGAGACGCGCCTCGATGTGATCGACACCGGCGGCCATACGCTCGGCCACATCACCTACCATGACGCCGCCGACCACATCGCCTTCGTCGGAGACACCCTGTTTGCGCTGGGCTGCGGGCGGCTGTTCGAGGGCACGCCGAAGCAGATGTGGGGCAGCCTGCAGAAGCTCGCCGCCCTGCCCGACGACACCACCGTCTATTGCGCCCACGAATACACCGCCTCGAACGCCCGCTTTGCGCTGTCCATCGATCGGGCCCCTGCGCTGAAGGCCCGAGCCGACGAGGTCTTCGCCGCCCGCGAACGCGGCGAGCCGACCGTGCCGACCACCATCGGCCTGGAAAAGGCCACCAACCCCTTCCTGCGCGCGCCGCTGCTGGAACCGGGGCTCGCGGACCACGAAGCCTTCGGCAAGGTCCGGGCGGCGAAGGACGTGTTCAAGGGGTAGGCCGAAGGGCCGGAAGTCTTCATTGCCGCCGAAGGTTCGCGCATGCGGGCACAGATACGCACGCCCGGAGGCGCGCGTGGGAAGGTGCGCGTGTATGTGCGTGCGCGTCGTGACGGCGGTTAAGGCGGCGAAAGCGTGGTCCATGCCTCATCATCGCACTGCCGGGCCGGGCGGGGATAAGTCGCTTTGGCGGCAGGGGTGAGAGGGGCCGAGTGTCTCCGGAGGGTATGGCTCGCTTGTACCCTTCTCCCCTCGCGGGAGAAGGTGGCAGCCGGAGGCTGACGGATGAGGGGGCGCACCGCCGTCTCAACCGCCGTTATTCGCCGAGGTTTCTGAGAGCCCCCTCATCCGGCCCTCCGGGCCACCTTCTCCCGCGAGGGGAGAAGGGAGGGATTAGCGAGCCCCCGCGGCGGCCGCGATGCGTTGCGACGACGGCCGTCCCGCTATGCCCATGTCCGGGCGCACGGTGACGACGAGGACGCCGTTCTGGACGGCGGCGGCGGGGCGCTTGCCCTGTGCCACGAAGATCTTCTCGATGCGGGTGAGCGCATTACGGCCGCCGCTGGTGCGGGACATGTGGACCATGGCTTCAGCAGCGACCATGGCGGCGTCGGCGATGATGGCGGCGGACTGGGGCGTGGCGTCGGCGCCGACGGACACCAGCCGCTGGGCCGCGCGGCTGGCCCGGGCGCTGGCCTGGGCGAGGCGCTGGAGGAGCGCGCTGGGGCCCATGGGGGCCAGGCGGATGGGGTTGCTCTCACCCTCGACGGCGACGGCGGCGCCCTCGGGCCGTTCGTCGGTGAACAGCGTCAGGCCGCCCAGCTTGGTGGCGCGCAAGACCGTCTCGCCGAGGTCGTTCTTGTAGATGATGTCGCCGCGCGGGCCCGACTGCGGCTGCAGCGCCCAGACCTCGGAGTCGTCGTCGAAGCGCAGCAGGGGCTGGGTCGAGGAACGGTCGAGAACAAATTCATCGCCGGTTTCGGCGACGTAGTGGGCCACGGCGGGCGTCGGCGCCCTTCGGCTGCTCGGCGAGGAGCCGAACAGACCGTCGCGCAGCACGGAGCCCAGATCGTCCGCATGGGCGGGCGCACCCACGCCCAGGGCGGCGGAGCCCAGGACGAGAGCCGCTACGATCGCAGGCCTTGCCACCATCCCCGACGCCTTGCACCCCGATGAGGGCGAATCTTGGACGTGGAGATGGCGCGCGGCAAGGCTTACGCCCAAGCTTCGGCCCGCCTCAGCCGGCGAGGTATTGCCCGCCGTTGGCCGTCAGCGTCGAGCCGGTGATGAAGGCCGAGCCTTCGCTGGCCAGGAAAGACACCGCATCGGCGATTTCCGACGCCTTGCCGAGGCGGCCAACCGGGATGCCCGCGATGATCGACTGCAGCACGTTTTCCGGCACCGCGGCGACCATGTCGGTGTCGATGTAGCCGGGGCAGATGGCGTTGACGGTGATGCCCTTGCGCGCGCTTTCCTGGGCCAGCGCCTTGGTGAAGCCGACCATACCGGCCTTGGCCGCCGAGTAGTTGGTCTGGCCGAGCTGGCCCTTCTGGCCGTTGATCGAGGAGATGTTGATGATCCGGCCCCAGCCGCGCTCGCGCATGCCGTCGATCACCTGACGGGTGACGTTGAAGCAGCTGTTGAGATCGACATTGACCACGTCGTTCCACTGCTCGGGGCTCATCTTGTGGAACAGGCCGTCCTTGGTAATGCCGGCGTTGTTGACCACGATGTCGACCGGGCCGAGTTCGGCCTCCACCTTGGCGATGGCGGCCTTGCAGTCCTCGAAGGAGCCCACGTCGCATTTGACGACCATGACGCCCAGTTCGGCGGCGGTCTTCTGTGCGGCTTCCTCATTGCCGGCGTAGGCGGCGGCGACCTTGTAGCCGTCGGCCTTCAAACGCTCGGAAATCGCGCGGCCGATACCGCGGGTGCCCCCGGTGACGAATGCAACTTTGGTCATGCGCTTCCTCTAAAGCTCGATGATGCGCGGTCCCCCCCCGAGGACCGCTGATGGGTGTTGGGCCGTTCGGCCTATTGAAGGTTCTCGACGCACATCGCCACGCCCATGCCGCCGCCGACGCAGAGCGTGGCGAGGCCCTTCTTGGCGCCCGAGCGCTTCATCTCGTGCAGCAGGGTGGTCAGGATGCGCGCGCCGGACGCGCCGATCGGGTGGCCGATGGCGATGGCGCCGCCGTTGACGTTGACCTTGGCTGGATCGAGGCCGAGGTCGCGCAGCACGCACAGCGACTGGGCCGCGAAAGCTTCGTTGGATTCGACGAGATCGAGGTCGCCGACCGACCAGCCGGCCTTTTCCAGCGCCTTGCGGCTAGCCGGGATCGGGCCCGTGCCCATGATTTCCGGATCGACGCCAGCGTGAGCCCAGGAGGCGATGCGAGCCAACGGCTTGAGGCCCCGCTTCTTGGCCTCGTCGGCGCTCATCAGCACCAGCGCAGCGGCGCCGTCGTTGAGGCCCGACGCGTTACCGGCGGTGACCGAGCCTTCCTTGTTGAAGGCCGGACGCAGCGCGGTCATGGCCTCCAACGTCGCGCCATGGCGGATGTATTCGTCGTTCTCGACGACGGTGTCGCCCTTGCGGCCCTTGATGGTGACGGGCGCGATCTCGTCCTTGAACTTGCCGGCCTTCTGGGCGGCTTCGGCGCGGTTCTGCGAGCCGACGGCGAACTTGTCCTGGTCTTCGCGGGTGATCTGCCAGC
>Ga0157373_10000508_pt1 | contig 30633 bp, 25 predicted proteins | sample C65metaG_FD_113460 | JGI IMG/M metagenome (GOLD analysis project Ga0157373, IMG submission 113460) | Corn rhizosphere microbial communities from Kellogg Biological Station, Michigan, USA - C6-5 metaG | ecosystem: Host-associated > Plants > Roots > Rhizosphere > Soil | place: USA: Michigan... | reverse complement strand
GTGCCTGTAGCCATTTCTCCTCTTCATGCTTGAGTGCAAGCGGATTACGCTGCAGCACATGGTACGTATCCAGTTGCCAGCGCTTCGCTATCTGCATGCGAATAGAGAGAGGAATTTGTGTTAATGCAAAATTAATCGCTTCGGCAAGTTGTGGATGACGCGGGCTAATGCCAAAGCTGAAATTCATTGGAATAGCGTGGTCATCTTTGGTTATATCCAGCGCATTTGCGAACATGAAGCGATTAAGGTGCGTAAGTGTGGCGGCATTGCCCCATACACGCTCTGTTTGGCCAAATACTGTTGCTGCGACAGCATCGTAGTAACCAGGAAAGCGAACTAAAAGGTCGCTCTTAAAAGTCTCTTCTAAATGTGCACGCATCAACGCTGAACCAGACCAGGCCATGCGATTGGGTTCATCAATTTTTAATGGAGCGTTCTGCCCAGACTTAAAACCGATCGCTGCATAATCCAGCATCCAGGGGTCGCTGGCGATCAAGGTTTGCGGCTTTGATACTGAGGGGGGTTCCACATAGATCGCCAATAGTTGCATTTCTCCGCTGGTTACGGCTTCCTGGGCCGCGCTATGGCTGGCGTAATAATGGATTTCTATTGTGGTATCCAGCATATTCTGAATCAGAGAGAGATAATCCGCACTCACGCCTTCGAATCGTCGCGTATCTATATCCATAAAAAGGGGCGGTTGTGGTTGCCCAGCGACAGCAACTTTGAGAACGTGATGACGAAACTCTGAAGAGATAGGTTCAGCCAGTTGTAAAGCAGGTTGAGCTACATCATATCGCGCCAGTAATTGCAGTTTTTTCTCTGATGCTATTAATGAACATGAAACTAAAGCTAGAAAAAATAATGCCAACAAGCGAAAAGTATTAAGATTAATTAGCACGCTGCCTTCTTAAGGTATCCATTAATATCTATTAGGACCAGGGATTATAAAGATATTATTATCTTTCGCTCGTTCTATTCTTTTACTGTTAAAATTTTGCGACCATTCTCAAATATTTGATTTTTAGCGAAAGAGAGAGGGTGATGACGATGTCACTATATGATGTTCATTTCTTAGCTTATTCAGTTAGTTAGATTGCTCCTTTTCTTTCAAGACAATTCTTATGTGGTCTTGTTAAGGAGTTAAGTCAGACTTTTCCCACTTTTACGTGAGCAGGCAAGTAAGAATCTATCACGGAAAAATATAAACCTAAAAGGGGTATATAAAAATGACCGCTATTAGGGTGACGCTATCGATTTAGAATTCTGATGTTGTGAAGGGTATTTTTTCACAGCTGTTGTAATCGACACCATTTATTTATTGAAGCGGGTGTGACAGTCAGAATTGGACAAAGTTAATGCTGTAATAAAGGAATAAACAAATGGTATATGCACACAATAAACAAGTGCGTGTGGCTGTCCTTGATGATCACCCCATGGTCCGTACCGTTTTCGAGTTGTGTTTGAAACATGAGCCCGATATTCATTTGGTGGGTACCTGGGCTTCAAGTAATGAATTATTTAATCAGCTGAGAAGTACCGTAGTCGATGTGCTGGTACTGGATTTCCTGCTGGGTGAACGTGAACTGGATGGTTTGGCGCTGGTGAAGCAACTGCGTAATCACTATCCACAGCAAAAAATTCTGATCTCTTCTTCAATGGAGAGTCCGGCCATCGTCAAAATGGTGCTAAGCGCAGGCGTGAAGGGCTTTATTGGCAAAAGCCACAATATGCAGGAAATTACCCATGCGATTCGTCAGGTGGCGCAGGGCCGTTTGTTCTTGTCTAAAGAAGTCGCCTACGAGGTTGAAAATCTCTATGTCATGAGCGAAGAGTCGCTGGATGACAGCCTCGATTTTAGCAGCAAAGGCAATATGTATGAGAAGGTGAAAACCCTCAGCCCGCGTGAAGTTGAAGTGGTGCGTTGTTTTCTCGATGGTTTGAGCGTGTCACAAATTGCCGTGAAGTTTAAGCGCAGTCGTAAAACCGTGAGCGGGCAGAAACAATCGGCGCTGAAAAAGCTCGGTTTACGTTCGGATTCTGAGCTGTTCAAATACAGCCACGACCTGATGTCAGGCTATTAATTCTCTTCACGGGCGGCCACTTACGGCCGCCTGTTTCCTCTTCGGCATCGCAGACTTCACGTTCCAGGTAACAGCTTTCCGTAACATGTTTTTAGGTGATGTTCATCACAGTTTTAAGCCGCATAACCCGGTCTGATGGCCCCCATTGCTACAGCTCTTATGGGGACGTTATGAATATCGAAACGCAATCCGGCGTAATCACTGGAAAAAAACAAGTCAGCGTTGCGCAGCAGCAGGTGAAATGGGACGGCAAAGGTACGCTGGTGCGTATCACGCGTGGCGGCATTTGTGGATCCGATCTGCATTACTATCAGGAAGGCAAGGTCGGTAGTTTTGAGATCAAAATGCCGATGATCCTGGGCCACGAAGTGATTGGTTATGTGGTGGAGAGCGACAATCCAGCACTTAAACCCCAACAAAAAGTCGCGGTAAATCCCTCTAAGCCTTGCGGCGCGTGCAAATATTGCCAGCGCGATCAGGAAAACCAGTGCACCACCATGCGCTTCTTCGGCAGCGCCATGTATGTGCCGCACGTTGACGGCGGTTTTACCCAATACAAAGTGGTGGATAGCGCGCAATGCGTGCCGTTCCCGCAGGATGCTGATGAAACGGTCATGGTGTTCGCTGAGCCGCTGGCGGTGTGTATTCACGCCACGCAGCAGGCAGGTGATCTCACCGGCAAGCACGTGTTTATCTCAGGCGTGGGTCCGATTGGCTGCCTGATTGCGGCGGCGGCCAAAGCGCGCGGCGCGGCCTCCATTGTGTGCAGCGATATCAGCGAGCGTTCACTGGAGATGGCGCAGCAGATGGGCGCAAGCGAGGTGATTCATGCCGCCGACGGCGATTTCGCGCCCTATCTTGCCGACAAAGGCTATTTCGATGTGGCGTTTGAAGCCTCCGGCCATCCTTCTTCGCTGCAGCGCTGCCTCGATGTGGTGTGCGCCAAAGGTACGCTGGTGCAGGTTGGCATGGGCGGCACCATTCCCAATTTCCCGATCATGGCGCTGATTGCCAAAGAGATTAATCTGGTTGGTTCCTTCCGCTTTACTCATGAATTCAACACCGCCGTCGAATGGCTGGCTACCGGCGTGGTAAACCCGTTGCCGCTGTTCAGCGGTGAGTATGCCTTGCAGGATATCGATGCCGCGCTGCAGTTTGCCGGCGATAAAACCCGTGCCGCTAAAGTCCAGTTAACCTTTTAAGGAGCAGTGATGAGCCAGTTATTTTCCCTCGAAGGCAAGCGTGTGCTGTTGACCGGTTCGGCGCGCGGCATTGGATATCTGCTGGCGCGCGGCCTGGCGGAAGCCGGTGCTGACGTGATCGTCAACGCCACCACGCACGAAGGCGCAGAGAAGGGCGCGGCGCAGCTGCGTGAGTTGGGCTTACGCGCGCACGCCAAAGCGTTTGATGTCACGCAATCGGCGCAGGTGAAACAGGCGGTAGATGAGATCGAAGCGGAGTGGGGCGCGATTGATGTGCTGGTGAATAATGCTGGCATCCAGCGTCGTCGGCCGTTCCTTGAATTCCCGGAGCAGGACTGGAATGACGTTATCGCGGTCAACCAGACCGCCGTATTCCTGGTTTCGCAAACTGTGGCGAAAAAAATGGTCGAGCGTCAGCAGGGTAAAATCATCAATATCGGTTCGATGCAGAGCGAATTAGGGCGCGACACCATCACGCCTTACGCGGCCTCCAAAGGCGCGGTGACTATGCTGACGCGCGGCATGTGCGTGGAGCTGGCGCGTCACAATATTCAGGTGAACGCCATTGCGCCGGGCTATTTCGTCACGGAGATGACTCAGGCGCTGGCTGACGATCCTGCCTTTACCGGCTGGCTAACCAAGCGCACGCCAGCCGCTCGCTGGGGCAAACCGGAAGAGCTGATTGGCGCGGCAGTGTTCCTTGCTTCCGGTGCGTCGAACTTCGTTAACGGGCATCTGCTGTTCGTTGACGGTGGTATGCGCGTCGCCGTGTGATGACCGGGCGCGGCTGGCATTATCATCGGGCCGCGCCTAAACCTTAATCACCCCTCTGTATTCCTAAGGATAATAAAAATGCCAATAACCATCATTGTGCTGGGTGTGATACTGCTGCTGGTGTTGATGATTGTATTTAAGGTCAATGGCTTCATTGCTTTGGTGTTTGTCTCGGCGGTGGTCGGTATTGCCGAAGGCATGACGCCACTGAATGTAATGGCCTCGATTCAGAAAGGTATCGGCTCGACGCTGGGCGGATTAGCCATGATCCTTGGCTTCGGCGCCATGCTCGGGCGGCTGGTTTCCGATACCGGTGCCGCACAACGCGTGGCTACCACGCTGATCGCCGCTTTTGGTAAAGAGCGGCTGCAATGGGCGCTGGTGGTGACCGGACTGATCGTCGGCCTGGCGATGTTCTATGAAGTTGGCTTCGTACTGTTGCTGCCGCTGGTGTTCACTATCGTGGCGGCTGCCGGTTTGCCGCTGCTGTACGTCGGCGTGCCGATGGTCGCCGCGCTCTCGGTCACTCACTGCTTCCTGCCGCCGCATCCTGGCCCAACGGCGATTGCCACTATCTTTGGCGCCAATCTCGGTACCACGTTGCTCTACGGCATGATCATCACCATTCCAACGGTGATTATTGCCGGACCGGTTTTCTCGAAGTTCCTTAAAAGCTTTGAGAAGTCACCGCCGGAAGGGCTCTACAACCCAAAAATCTTCACGGAAGAGGAGATGCCAGGCTTCGGCATCAGTATTTTTGCCGCAGTGATTCCGGTGGTGCTGATGGCGATTGCCGCCGTCTTCGAGTTGACCACGCCGAAAGAGAACGCGCTGCGTCAGTTCTTCGAATTCATCGGTAATCCGGCAGTGGCGCTGTTTATCGCGGTGGTGATAGCGGTGCTGACGTTGGGGCTGCGCAATGGCCGTAAGATGGAAGAAGTGATGGATATGTGCGGCGAGTCGATTGCCGCCATCGCCATGATCATCTTTATCATCGCGGGCGGCGGTGCATTTAAACAGGTGCTGGTGGATAGCGGCGTAGGTAACTATATCGCCGATATGATGAAGGGATCGTCACTGTCACCGCTGCTGATGTGCTGGACGGTTGCGGCAATGCTGCGCGTGGCGCTGGGTTCAGCCACGGTGGCGGCGATCACCACCGCCGGTATTGTGACGCCAATTATCGCTGCCACGCATGCCGATCCTGCCTTGATGGTACTGGCGGTGGGTTCCGGTAGCGTGATCGCTTCACACGTGAACGATCCCGGCTTCTGGCTGTTCAAGGGTTACTTCAACCTGAGCGTGGTGGAAACCCTGAAAACCTGGACGGTGATGGAGACGCTGATCTCAATTCTCGGTTTAGCCGGCGTACTGGCGCTCAATGCCATAATTCACTGATCGATAAAGCTTCACAAGGATGTGAAGCCCTTAACCGCGCGTGCGGATCCACGAGAAACGTGACTGATAGCCGCTGTCAAAATGGGTGTTGTAGCGATAGCTGGACCCCGATTCCGCCATGCAGTAGGTACAGACGTTCAGCACTTCAATATGTTCCGCCACCACTCCCCGCTGTAACAACAAGCCTCGCGCCAGGTTAGGCAGATCAAACCAGATTCCATCCTGCTGGGCCCGCGCCTGCGGACGGATCGCTTGTGCGTTGTGCGGCTGCTGGGTGGAGTAGGGTAACGGCGGAAGATCGTGACGATCCTGCATCTGTGTCACCAGATCGTTACCCAGTTCATAGCAGCACGGCCCGATCGCTGGACCGATTACCACACGCAGCGTTTCACGGCTGGCGCCGCGCTCCAGCAGACGATCAATCGCGTTGTTCAATACGCCACCGAGCGTGCCTTTTAATCCGGCGTGCACCGCCGCAACCTGCTGTTGTTGCGGATCAACAAATAACACCGGCAGACAGTCGGCGGTATACACCGCGACCGGCAGATGAGCTTCGCCAATCAAGCCATCCGATTCGCAACGTTTAGGCGGGATGTTTTGGCTTGCCAGCAACACATTGGCGCTGTGACGCTGTTGACCATAAGCCGCCTCTGCCGGAACGGGCTGGCCAGCCGGCTGAAAGGCGTATTCCAGCCAGGAAAAGTCATCCAATAGTCTTGATCGTGGACCGCTGTGGGGGTGCTGTACCATAAGTGTCTCCTCTCACCAAACCGCTGTTTTCTGCTGCTCACAGCTTACGTTAACTGCTACATTTTTAAAGCTTTACAAAAACTGACCCTAATCACTTAAGGATGAAATGATGAAGAAAACCACCATGCTGGCGGCATCCGGCTTAATGGCGCTGGCGTTAACCGGTTGTGCGCAGCCTTCTAAACAGCAGGCTCAGCAGCAGCTCGGCCAGCAATCGGTGCTGGCAGTAAACTGGTTCCAGCAATCCGGCGAATATCAGGCATTGAGTTGGCAGGCATTTAACAGCGCGCGCATGGCCTTCGATCAGGCGCCATCGCTGGCGGGTAAACCGAAAGCGGTTATCGTCGATTTAGATGAAACGATGATTGATAACAGCGCCTACAGCGCGTGGCAGGCGAAAAACGGCCAGCCCTTCTCGGGCAAAACCTGGTCAGCGTGGACGCAGGCGCGTCAGGCAACGGCCGTTCCGGGCGCAGTGGAGTTTGCCAACTACGTCAACAGCCACGGCGGCACTATGTTCTATATCTCCAACCGCGACCAAAAAGATTTTGCCGCAACGGTTGAGAACCTGAATAAGCTGGGCTTCAGCGGCGTGAGCGAGAAAACGGTGCGCTTGAGTACCGGCAATTCTAACAAGCAAGAGCGCTTCGACGCGGTGAAGAATGCCGGTTACAACGTGGTGCTGTATGTGGGCGACAACTTGAATGACTTTGGCGGTTCAACCTGGCATCAGGGAAATGCGCAGCGTCAGCAGTTCGTTAGCCTTAATCATCAGCGTTTTGGCACCCAATTCATCGTGTTACCGAACCCGCTGTATGGCGACTGGGAAAGTGGCATGGCGGAAAACTACAACAAACTCACGCCTGAGCAGCAACTGCAGGTGCGTGAAGCGCGTATGAAAGCGTGGAACGGTAAATAATTTGTCAGGTAAAATAGCGTCTGCTTAGGCAGGCGCATTCATGTCCTTTTCAGGTCCATCAATATTTACATAACTCCGTAACTATTATTCCCCTCACTGTTTTCCTGATCTCTTACTAAATTCATGGCAACTGAATAGCGAAATATCTTGTCTTATTTGCTGAATGGCAGTGAATCGCACTAATCATAAATTTTTTAATTAGGAATTCTCCCAGCTCATAAGGATTAAATTATAGCGTCGCTAAAATGGCATATAATTTTTGCGTGTATTTTTTTGTAATTGCACCGAAAATATCACATTTAAAATCGGTCTTATTTAATTGTTAATAATGCTTTTTATCGATCCTGCTCATCATTCCGCACCTTGCATAAACTTACCTGATTCATACGTTTATTGAAGTTTTGTTTACAAAAAGATTCGTTTTGTCGACGTCAGAAATATTCATGATGCAAGGTAATGCTTAAGCGTCTATAAACTATTTTTGTGAGGAAGTTCTGCTTTCATCCTCAATGGTTCTCCATAGCCGCGTTTAATGACGTCGCTATCTGCCTGAAAGCGATCTTTTTAAATGTTGAGAGAAGATTATTGTGATGACCCTGAAACCCTTATTAGTGATAAATCGTACTCTGGCTTTGCGGCGCCGCGCGCGGTTAATTCAGCCATTTGCAGAGGAATCAACGCCATGAATTTAAGCACGCTTCGTCAGGATATTCCGGCTGGTTTGGTGGTGTTTCTGGTCGCGCTGCCGCTCTGTCTTGGCATCGCGCAGGCGAGTGGATTGCCGCCCTTTGCGGGTCTGCTCACCGGCGTGATTGGTGGGTTGCTGGTGACTGCGCTGAGCCCCTCGCGTTTTGCGGTTAGTGGTCCGGCGGCGGGATTGGTAACGATTGTGGTCGCATCGATCGCCACACTAGGCAGCTTTTCCGCCTTTCTCACCGCGCTGATTCTGGCGGGTGCGTTGCAGTGCCTGTTTGGCTTACTGCGTGCAGGACGTTTTATCGCCTTAGTCCCGAGCAGCGTGATTAAAGGCATGCTGGCGGCGATTGGTATTTTGCTGATTATGCAGCAAATTCCGGTAGCATTCGGCGCGGCGGGCGATGTTGAGCTGTTGTCGCTGGTAAACGGGGAATTTCATTTTTCCAGCAGCGCGATGCTGGTTGCTGGCGTGGGATTGGCTATTTTATGGCTGTGGACCACGCCGCTGATCAAGGCAGTTAAAGTGCTGAGCTGGATGCCCGGTCCGCTGGTAGCGGTGCTGGTGGGCTGTGCGGCGACGGTGTTTGGCGATCGCCTGTTTCCAGCGTTAGCTGATGGCTTGCCGCGTATCGCGCTGCCCGCGTTCGACAGCATGTCGGCGCTGGTGGCTGAACTTGAAACGCCAGACTGGCAAGCGTGGCAGAATCCTGCGGTGTGGATGGTGGCGATCACGCTGGCGCTGGTCGCGAGCCTTGAAACGCTGCTCAGCCAGGAAGCGCTGAAGAAACTGCGTCCGCAACATCCTGCACCTTCACCCAACAAAGAGATGTTTGCGCAGGGCATTGGTAACCTGACCGCTGGTTTCCTTGGCGCGATGCCGATTACTGCAGTGATTGTGCGCAGTTCGGTGAACGTCAGCGTTGGCGCGCAAACCAAACTGTCGATTCTGATTCATGGTGTGCTGCTGTTAATCTGCGGCCTGTGGTTCAGTAATCTGCTTAACGCGATTCCCCTTGCCAGCCTTGCGGCGGTGCTGCTTTATACCGGCTATAAGCTGGCCACGCCGCGCCTGTTCATTGAGCAGATGCGCATGGGACCGCAGCAATATGTGCCATTCCTTGCCACCATTGGCGGCATTATTGTGTTTGGCATGCTGGCCGGCATCGGAATTGGCATCGCTACGCAAATCCTCTACAGCATCTATAAAAGCCATCGCAACGCCTTGCAGCTTACGCGACATGACGATCACTACGTTTTACGCCTGCAGCAAAATCTGACCTTTATGCACAATCCAAAGCTGCAGGGATTGCTGGCAGAGATCCCGGAAAACAGTGTGGTGATTGCTGAGCACGGCAATGCCCAATATATGGATCCCGACGTTAAAGCGGTGCTAAAAGACTTTGGTGAAAACGCACGTGAACGTGGCATTCGTCTGAGTCAATGGCCTGTTGCGGTGAAATAGCCATAAGTCAGTGCTGGAACAACCGTTTTTAAAACTAAAAATCGGATATCTCGGATAGCCGATTTTTTTATTTACAGGGCATAATTGCCACAAGTTTTATCCTTTGTCTCTGGCGTTTCCACAATGCCATTAGGCGCGACGCTGCTTTTTATGGCAGGTGAGCGCCGCCCAGCCGCAGAGTAGGATGACGAACACTTGCTTAATTACCGAATCATCGCACGGGTATTTCCGGTTTAATGCTTGCTGATGCTTAGGGTTGATGCCGGCACTTTCCAGGTTACAGGGTTCAGACGTATGCGCGTTATGCTGTTTGAAGAGAATAATTTTAAAAAGAATGCCCTCACGCTGTTCTTCATTACGCTGTTTTTCTGCTTTATCGGCAGCCATTTACGCATCCCTGAAGAGTTCTCACTATTCTGGCCGGTGAATGCGCTGGTGGCGGGATTAATAGTGAGGAATCCGTTTTTGCACACTACCTCCAGCTATCTGGTGTGCTTCAGTGCGATGATTTTTAACGACACGGTATTTTCCGGCTGGGCGCTGCCAGCGTTTACCGTCAATTTTGCCAACATTCTGTTTATCCTCGTCGCGGTCAGCATGCTGATCAAACATCTGCAACGTCCTTCCGCCCACAGCCAGGTGTTCAATGCTATGCGCATTTTTCCCGCCTGTTTTCTTGGCGCGGCGGCTTGTGCAACATGGGGCGCGTGGGCACAGGATATTGATTTTAATGCGCGCTTTATTGTGGCGTGGAGCGACTGGTTCAGCGAACAGTTCTCTACTTCGCTGATGCTGCTGCCGGTGATGCTGGCGCGCCCGCTGCGTACGGTTTCACCGCGCACCTTAATGCATCCCGGCAAATTGCTGCCGTTGGCGGCGGTGATTCTATCGCTGACTGTTGGGGCACTAATTGGCGGGGCCGGTAGCCTGACATTCCCGGTTCCTGCGCTGATCTGGTGCGCCATTGTGTTACCAATTCCATTGACCAGCTTAGTGATCCTGATAACCGGTATCACGGAGATTGTGCTGGTGTCGCATGGTGTGATGAACATCCAGGGTGACGATGCACTGCTGCCGATTAGCCATCTCACCTCGGCACGGCTTGGCGTCGCCACCGTTGCGCTCAGCCCGCTGCTGGTGGCGGTGAGCATGGATGCCATTCGCCAATTAAATCATCGGCTTGCACTTCGCGCTAATTTTGATTTTCTCACCCAGTTGCTGTCCCGTTCCGGTCTGTATGAAAGCTTAAGAAATGAACCTTTCTCGCTACAACGGGAAGCAGGCGTTATTATGCTTGATGTCGACTATTTCAAAGCCATCAACGACAATTTTGGCCACGATGCCGGTGATTGCGTGCTGGAAGAGATTGCGCGGCGCATTCAGCGCGTGGTTGGCAATCGTGGCATGGTGTGTCGCTTTGGTGGCGAAGAGTTTGTGATGGTGATGTTCGATTGTAGCCATAGCCAGCTTTACCAACTCGCCGAAACGGTACGTCAGGCGATGGTCAAAGAGAAGTTCTGGATTCAGGGCAACACGGTGACGGTAACTGCCAGTTTAGGTCTGGCGCGCGGCAGTGCGCAGAACGAACGTGAATGGCCAAGCGTGATCAATCGCTTAGTGTCAGCGGCGGATAAGAATCTTTATCTTTCCAAACGCAATGGCCGTAATCAAACCTCACCGGCGATGGAGCCGCGCAGCATGATGAATGACGTGGCCTGAGCCACGTCATGGCGATTCAAACGCTACTTTTCAGTTGGCTGGTTTGCTGGTGACGCTGCTGAGCCAGCTCAATCAGACGGGAAATCAGATCGCTGTAGCTCAAACCCGCTGCCTGCCATAACTTCGGATACATGCTGATATTGGTAAAACCTGGCAAAGTATTCACTTCATTGACAATGATCTCACCGCTATCCGTCAGGAACACGTCAACACGCGCCATGCCAAAACACTCCAGCGCCTGAAACGCAGTAATTGCCACCTGACGAATCGCCTCGCTGGCTTCATCGCTGATTGCCGCTGGCACCACCACTTGCGCACCGCTTTCGCTGATGTATTTGGTGTCGTATGAGTAGAAGGCATCATGCACCACCACTTCGCCGCACGGGCTGGCTTCTGGCGTATCGTTGCCCAGCACGGCACATTCAATCTCGCGCCCCTTAATCCCTTGCTCGATCAAGACCTTGCGATCAAACGTAAAGGCGAGATCCAGCGCGGCATCGAACGCTTCAGGGCTCTCGACTTTGCTCACGCCAACGGACGATCCCTGGTTAGCCGGTTTGATAAACAGCGGCAGGCCAAAGCGTGCAATCACGGCCTCAGCATCAATGTTCGCTCGCTGTGCCTGCGTCACGCTCAGCCAGGGGGCAACGTTCAGTCCGGCATCACGCAGCAGCCGCTTGGTAAAATCTTTGTCCATGCTGACGGCAGACCCGAGCACGTCAGAGCCGACAAACGGCAGATTCGCCATACGCAATAAGCCCTGTAGCGAACCATCTTCACCCAGCGTGCCGTGCACGATGGGGAAAATGACATCCAGCTGTGACAAAGGCTGCGCTTGCTGACGGGTAATCAGCTGCTGGGAAGAACTGCCCGGAACCAGCGCGACATTTTCACCTGAACGATTAAGCGCAATCAGCTTCGGGTTCTCAGCGTTGAGCAAGTAACCCGAAGCATCATTGAGATGCCATTCACCCTGTTTATCGATTCCCAGCAACACCACCTCGTACTTGCTCTTATCGATGGCTTCGAGGATGTTTTTGGCTGATTGTAATGACACCTCATGCTCGGCCGATTTGCCGCCAAACACGATCCCTACGCGCTGTTTTACCATTGCTATTTGTCCGATTGCGATAAAGCGAGCCAGTAAGATAACACGCCCAGGACGAGCATCAACAGCCTTGCATTTTTCTGCGCCAGGCAGTGCAAAAAGCCCGCCTCCGTGCCTGCAATCACGAGTTTAAACAATTATTCCTAACCGTTTGAGACAAGTCTTGGACTGCTCAAAACCTGCCTTCTGTCAGAATTTTCCCAATTCAAACAGGTGCAACGGTGGGCAATGTGCTCACCGTTTTTTTGTCAGGTTTACAGGAGTCGGGAAATGGTCGACCAGAAGCAGGATGCTGTGGAGCAGGATGCGCGTTCTGTTGCTCGTATTGAAACCACGGTAGATGACACGCTGTTAAAAAGCGTGGCTTGGATCTGCAAACACTACAAACGCGAGAAAAGTGAAGAAGCGCTGGTGGCAGGTTTGCCAAAAGCGACATTGCTCTCACCATCACAGGCCATGACAGCGCTCGAAAACGCCGGCATTACCGGCGGCATGGTTGAGCGTCGTCTGCAGGATCTGCCGGAGCAGTTGATGCCGATGATTCTGCTGCGCAAAGGGGGCGGCGGTTGCATTGTGCTGTCGCGCCGCATTCACACTAATGAGGAAAATCAACGCGAATTGCGCTTCCAGCTGGTGATGCCAGAAGTCAGCGCTTCAGCCGTTGAGATGAATCTGGCCGAGCTGAATGAGATCTACGCGGGCTTCGCCGTCATGGCGAAACCCACTGCTGTGGTCGATGAGCGTGCCAGTGAAATGCTGCCGGAAGTAAAAGGCCATTGGCTGTTCACCACACTGTGGCGCTATCGCCGCTATTACCGCAGTGCCGCGATTGCGGCGGTATTGATCAACGTTCTCGGTCTTTCCAGCATCTTCTTCACCATGAACGTCTATGACCGTGTGGTGCCGAACCAGGCCTTCGTGACGCTGTGGTCACTGGCGATTGGCGTGACCATTGCGATGATCTTCGAAGCCGTTACCCGCTTCGTACGCGCGCATCTGCTGGATATGGCGGGTAAAAAGGCCGATTTAGTGCTCGGCAGTATGCTGTTCCGTCAGGCACTTTCTATCCAGATGGAACACAAACCCGCTTCCTCCGGTACCTTCGCCAACCAGATTCGTGAGTATGAATCGGTACGTGACTTCGTGGCATCTGCCACGCTGGCGGCGATTTCCGATCTTCCTTTCATTCTGATGTTTGTGGGTGTGATCTTCTTTATCAGCGGTCCGCTGGCGATCATTCCACTGATGATGATCCCATTGATCATCATCGTCAGTGCCGCGATCCAGTGGCCGCTGGCGCGCATTATGAAAGAGAACTTGCGTGACGCCTCACTCAAACAAGGCGTGCTGATTGAATCAGTTGAAGGTATGGAAACGCTGAAAGCAGTGGGCGGTGAAGCACACATGCAGCGTCGCTGGGAAAATTTCAGTGCACTGCAATCCGCTAACTCGATGAAATCAAAACGCTACTCAACGCTGGCAACCGGCGTGGTGACGTTCCTGCAGCAGTTTCAGACGGTGATGTTGGTGGTGGCCGGTGTTTATCTGATCAATGAAGGCACGTTCACCATGGGTGCGATGATCGCCACCGTGATGCTTGCCAGCCGCGCGACTGGCCCGCTCGGTCAGGTTATTGGCCTGGCTGTACGTTATCAGCAGGCAAAAGCGGCGCTAACGTCACTCAACAAGCTGATGGAGATGCCTATTGATCGTGACAGCAGCAAAACCTATCTCACCGATCCGCCGTTGAGTGGTGAGATCACGCTGACCAACGTCAACTTCTCCTATCCGGCACCGCCAATGAAGCCCAACCCGGAAATCCTCAAAGATATCTCGTTGAGCATTAAAGCCGGGGAACGCGTCGCGATTCTTGGCCGCATCGGTAGCGGCAAATCCACCTTATTACGTGTGATGGCGCGCCTTTACCAACCGGTGAAAGGTCAGCTTTCGGCCGATGGTCTGGATGTTAACCAGATTGATCCGGCGGACTGGCGCAAGGCTGTTGGCTTTGTCGGTCAGGATGCGCGTCTGTTCTACGGCACGCTGCGCGAAAACGTGATGATTGGGCGTCCGGACGCCACCGCCAATGAGCTGCTGCGCGTGCTAAATCTGACCGGTTTGGACCACGTTGCGGCACGCCATCCAAGTGGTATCAATTTAACGGTTGGCGAGGGCGGCGAAGGCTTGTCTGGCGGTCAGCGTCAGCTGGTTTCTCTGGCGCGAACGCTGCTCACCCGTCCTAAAGTGCTGCTGATGGATGAGCCAACCAGCGCCATGGATAGCATGACGGAAAACCAATTCCTCGCGCATTTACGTCGCGCCAGTGAAGGACACACGCTGATTGTGGTGACGCATCGTCCATCCATTCTGGCATTGGTCGATCGCATCATCGTGGTGGAAGAAGGCAAAGTGGTGGCGGATGGCCCGAAAGATCAGGTGCTTGCCGCTTTAGAAGGAAAAAATAAAGCCCGCAAACAGCCGCGTCAGGCGGTTGAACCGGCGGTACGTGCGCCAGCTCCCGCTAACGATTCAGCGCCGAAGCAAGCAGCAGCAGAGGAGGCCGCAGTATGAGCAAGTTAATGTCATGGCGTAAGAGCGAGAAAGGTATGTCCGCTGCTGATGCCGAATTTATGAATGACGTGCAGGCTTCTCTGCTGTCGCAGACCACGCCGGGTTCCAAGCTAGTGATGTGGATCATCATCGCGGTGTTAGTTGGTGGTCTTACCTGGGCCAATTACGCACGAGTGGAAGAGATCACTAAAGGCGATGGCAAGGTCATCTCACGCAGCCGTGAGCAGGTTATTCAAAGCCTGGAAGGCGGCATTCTGGCAGAGATGAATGTGCGTGAAGGTACGGTTGTAGATCGCGGTGATGTGCTACTGAAAATTGACCCAACGCGTGCGCAATCCAGCTATCGCGAAGTACTGAGTAAAGTGGTGGGTCTGAAGGGCAGCATTGCACGCTTACGTGCTGAAGCTTATTCATTGCCACTGGCGTTTGATGAGCAGGTACAGAGCGATCCCGCCGTTGTGGCGCAGGAAACTAAAGCTTATGAATCGCGCAAACGTGCGCTAAGTGACAGCATCAACTCATTGCAACGCAGTTACGCACTTTCGATGCGCGAGATTCATCTGGCTGAGCCGTTAGCGGCCAAAGGTCTCTTGTCAGAAGTCGAACTGCTGCGTATGCAGCGTCAGGCCAATGACATTCAGGCGCAAATCGTCGAACGTCGTAACCGCTATCAATCAGATGCCCACACTGAGCTGGGACGCCTGGAATTAGAACTGAGCCAGGTTAGCGAAAACCTGATTGGCCGTGCCGATATTGTTGATCGCACCACGATCGTTGCACCGGTGCGCGGCACGGTGAAAAACGTACGCGTTAACACCATTGGCGGGGTTATTCAGCCGGGTGAGCACATCCTTGAAATCGTTCCGCTGGAAGAGCAGTTGCTGGTGGAGGGAAAAATCCGTCCGTCGGACGTCGCCTTCCTGCGTCCAGGCTTACCGGCCAAGGTGAAAATCACCGCCTATGACTTTGCCATTTACGGCGGGCTTGATGGGCACGTGGAGTATATCAGTCCGGATACCTTAAAAGACGATCAGAAAGCCGCCAGTGGACGCCCGGATGATACCTACTATCGCGTACTGATCCTGACGGATAAAAGCACGCTGCACGCAGGTAACAAAGATCTGCCGATCATTCCCGGCATGATCGCTACCGTCGAGGTGCGCACGGGTGAGAAAACCATTCTCGATTACCTGCTGAAGCCGGTCCTGAAAGCTAAAGAAGCATTCCGCGAGCGTTAATAATCATGAAAAATAATAACAAGATGCGCCATGCACAGGCGCGTCATTTCTCTCTGCTTGCCGTTTGTATTGCCATTGTGATGGCGCCAGCGGTCAACGTGATGGCGGATTCCACCAGTGAGTTGATGATGTTTGCGGAAATGAGCGGCCAGCGTCCTGTCGCTCCTGCGGCAGCGCCGGTGCGAACGCAACGTTTGCCAGTTTCTACGGCGCCTGCATCTGCTCCAACGACACCTGCGGCAAAGGTTGCGCAACCAACGTTCACTGCGCCTGCGCCGCTGTTTGTTGAAAGACAGATACCGGAGGTTGCGATTACTCCGCGGGTTCAGCCGTCAGTTGCGCCAATCGTACCGGCCCCAATAGCAGAAGCGCCGCACCAGCGCGAAGCCGCCGAACGTCCTGCACAAATCAGCGCGAAAACCAGCCAGCATGCTGAAATTCAGGGCGGAGGTTTCCTGACGGAGGATCAGCGTCGCCCTGAACCACAGTCGTTTAACCCGATGCAACCGTCGCGAAATGTGGGTCAGCAGCAGGCGGCAGCAACGAAAACCTATGCTCCAGCTGAAAGCGCTAAGGCAGATTTTAGTTATGTTAGCCCTCCAGCAGCGACTATAGCGGCAGAAACGACTTCACCCGTTACGTTAAGCGGCGGAGTTAATGAAACAGTTGCCGAGAGTGAAATACGGCAAAAGTTTCTCTCAGCTGCGCGTATCACCTGGCGAATCAGCCCGGCGCTGAAGTCCTATATTGCTCAGGGTGATGCGGCTGAAGCCAGCGTGGATGAAGCGAAAGGTCAGCGCTGGCCACAAGTTGATGTAAGCGCCGCTTCGGCAACCAAAGAGTTTGGTGGTGGAACTAAAAATTATGAATACCAAGGGAATATGCCGTCTTTAGGTGTTTCAGTAGCGACTAATCTAATCGACTTTGGCCAAACCAGTCGCACCATTGAAAGTCGCGAAGAGCGCGTTAAGTCAGCCTTACAGTCGGTGCAGGCACAGCGAGAAGATTTGGCGATGCAGGTAAGTAACGCCTTGATTGAGTGGAATAAACAGCAGCACGTCATCGCCATCAGTAAGCAGTATTTGGCACGTATGGCTGAGCTGACCAAAATGCTCAGCGGTATTGTTCAGTCAGATACTGGACGTCGCAGTGAACTGACGCAGGCAAAAGGGCGCTTACTGCAAGCGCAAAGCTACCTGGAAAATGCCGAGTCTCGCGCGCGGGATGTTGAAATCACTCTGAATCGCCTGATGGGCAACAACCGCGTGACGTTACCAGCCAGCGATAAGTGGGCGCTTTCCTTTGGTGATTTAAACCGCCAACTGACGAGTTTGGATGTCCATCCTCTGATCTTGCGCGCCAGCGCTGAGGAGCGAGCAGCCTTTAAAGAGGCGGAGGCAATCAAAGCTTCTGGCCTGCCAAAGCTCAACTGGACGGTAAGCAAAAACACCCGTGAAGATCAGCTCGGACGACAACAGGCATGGCAAACCGGCCTGAACGTTAGCTGGGGCTTATTCCGCGGCGGTTCAACCAACGCCCAGGAAATTGCGGCGATTAAACGTGCCGAAGCGAGTCGTCAGCAGGTGCAGGAGCAACGCCGCGATCTGGAAAACCGTGTGCGTGCTGCCAACCAGAATGCCCACTCAACAGCGGAACGCGCCGTGCTTTACAAAAACCTGATTGTGGAATCCGATCGGATTCGTAAGGACTTCTTTGATCAGTGGTATCACTTAGGCCGCCGTTCATTGCTGGATGTATTGAGCGCAGAAAGCGATCTCTACAACAACCAGGTTAGTGAAGTCAGCAACCGTTTCGATAGCTATGCCGCCATTATCAGCGGATATGCTAACTCGGGCACGCTAAGTCGTTGGCTAACAACGGGGCGATAACAATTCCATACACCCGCTTCGGCGGGTTTTTTGTTTTAACCCAACGTAAACGAATGGGCTATTTGAGTTGGCAACACTGCGTAAGTCACTTTAGAATCGCGGCGGATTTTTACCCAAGAGGAGAACGGCATTGGACACAAGTCCCAAACGATTACAGCAGGACCTCGCGGTAAGATAGCCTTCACGCTGTCTTAACTGCGCGTTAAGACGGTGAATTTCCTTCCAGAATCACCCCTTTTCATAAGCACAATGCGGCTGGTTCCCAGCGGTATTCGCACTGTCTGTAATCCATTTATTAACCTGTTGTTCCGCAAATAGAAAGCTGCGGATTGAGGTCTATCATGGATTGGAAAATCTTTTTACTGCGAGTCACTGTCGCGCTGGTTTTGGGTGCGCTGATCGGCAGTGAGCGCCAACTGCGTCAACGCATGACCGGATTACGCACCAATGCGCTGGTGAGCACCGGCGCTTGTCTCTTCGTTCTGATGACACAAAGCGTGCCCGGCATCGCTACGGATGCGTCACGCGTTGCGGCTTATGTGGTTTCCGGTATCGGTTTCCTCGGCGGCGGAGTGATCATGCGCGATGGCTTGAACATCCGCGGATTGAGTACCGCCGCCACCTTGTGGTGCACCGCCGCCATGGGCGTGCTGTGCAGCATGGGATTGCTGCTGGAGGCGGCCCTCGGCTGCATGGTGATCCTGTGCGCGAATATACTGCTGCGTGAACTGGCCTTGGGTATCAACCGCCAAACCATCGTCTCAGCAGCCGAAGCGATGCAACACTACAAAGTACAAATCATCTGCCTCGCGCAGGATGAGGTTCAGGTTCGCAGCCTAATGCTGCACACGCTGGGCGGCAGCGGATTGCGCCTGCAATCACTGCACAGTGAAGATTTGGATCCGCCGCATCGCATGGAGGTGAATGCTGAGGTGATTGGCAATCCAACATTAACCGATCAGCTGGAAAGCCTGGTGAGTCGCATCAGTCTGGAAAAGGGCGTAAGTTCGGTGCGGTGGCAGGTGAATGAGTTGGAGCGTGATTAATATTTAGAATCGCTTTAGAAAACGTATCGCCATTTAATCGCCACTATGAATGACAAACAAAAAAGCCACCTTGAAAAAGGTGGGTTAACAGTATGATTTACATTACTAAAATTAGTGGCGCTGCTGGATTTGAACCAGCGACCAAGCGGTAACAAGTTAAAATTTATAGCGAGTGGAATCAGTAATTTACTGAATTTAATGTTTTCTTTAGGCCGAATAGTGATGAAAAGTGGCACATAGCGTTGAGCTCTGCTGCCACTCTGCTGCCATTTCTACACAAAAATTTCTCTAGCTAGAATTCCCATCCAGTCAGAGTTGTCTAACTTCCTGTAGAGAGGGGTTAGACGCTCTTTAACATGCAAAATGAGTTCGTTTTCACTCATTTCAGAAGCTTTTGAATAAAAGATAGGTATTGCTTCTTCAAACAGTTCCCAATAAAAATTGGATAGAATATTCGCTGATCTGGCGAAAGCTCTTGGCGGAAAATCTAAGAAATAATGAGTAAATAATTCAAGCTTGCCCTCAACATCTTCACCGGATTTAGAAGCAATCAAATATCCTATTTGCATCCGTAGCCATACTAATGCGCTGTAATGAGGATGTGGATTTTGTATGTTCATCTCTCGCTGGTAAATTTTTAGATATTGCTCTACTTCATTACGATCAGGTATCGGCTCTAAATTCAGAGATGCCAGAATAAGGAGAGTATCAGACTCTTCGCCTGTTAAGACTTTTCTTTCAGCCCATTCTGTTATCGCTTTGTAATACCTATCCAAGCCAATTACATGAAATGTATTACTGAAAACCTTAACGCATAGGAGTTCTTCGAGTTCTAAATCATCACACTGAATTTCCTTTTCCATCACGATTCCATTTTGCTGAGAGGGTTAAGTAAAATAGCTTCAGACAAGTGATCTGGCGCAAAATGCGCATATCTCATTGTTACCTTAATATCTGTATGCCCCAGTATCCGCTGAAGTACGAGAATATTGCCGCCGTTCGTCATGAAATGAGACGCGAACGTGTGGCGCAAAACGTGCAAAAACTGCCTAGCATGTGTTTCGATACCGGCACGTTGCATGGCCTTCCTAAAGGCTAAGTAACAAGGTTTAAAGAGCACCTGTGCTTTCCTGCAGGCTGGCAGATCAGCTTGTAATTTTTTAGTTATCGGCACCTCGCGGTTTTTCTTGCCTTTAGTTTTCACATAGATGAACTGACCGGCGCGGATTTGGTTGCCCTTTAAGCCTTCGGCTTCACTCCAAAGTGCGCCAGTTGCCAGGCAGATCTTCATAATAGTAGTTAAATCTTTAGAACGGCTGTTCCCACATTCAGCGAGGAGTGTTTTAATTTCCTCAATGGTGAGAAACGCCATCTCCAATTCACTGATTTTAAACTCGCGCACGTTTTCAAGCGAGTTCGGAGCGGTTCATTAATCTAACCGGCGTAGCTCGTTAAACATTGCCCTAAAATATGCCAGCTCTAAATTAACAGTGCGCGGCGTAACCGTCTTCACTCGGCTGGAGCGGGTGATCTTCCCGCTTATCCGCTTTATCTCCCAGCCAAGGCTTATGTTGAGCCTAATCTTTTACGAAATCAGGCAAAGCGTCGCGGCTACACGTCAGGAGACTATCGCGCCAGTGGTTTGGATTGGTTCAGAGCAAATCAACGTGGCGCAGTTGATGCTTGACAGTGTTGCGCTTATGCAGTGAATGGCAAGTCATACGCACCCGTCTACCGGGCAGCCAACCAACAGAGTCGCCATCGGGAAAAGTGCCATACATGTCACTGCACTCGCCGCGAAATATTCTCAAGTTATCGGTAAATTATCCACTTCACCAGACCTGCTAACACAGCGTTTTTTTATGCCTGCTATCACACCACACAGAACGCACGTAGCCGCACGCATCAGAACAGCCACTCGACTAATCACCCTCACATGGATCATCCGCACAGTAGGGCACAGGTGCAGCAACAGCCCCACAATGACGAAAACGGCGCTACATCGCACCCGGCTGTGGGTTTTTACATCATAAAAATTTTTCAGTTTTATTTTTATGCAAACCGATGCGCCAGTGCACGCGGCTGCTGGCTTTCTGATGTAATTAGGCAAATTAAAATCTTGAAAAGATTTTGAGTGCTTTTCAGTTTGAAGGATCAATGTTGGATCTTGGTAATTGCACAGATCAATGAGAAAAAGACAAGATTGTTATTTGCAGATTATTGGATCTTGAATGGATCTGCTGCTTGAGCGTAAGCAATGTCCATTTGGCCATGATTGGTTAGGGGGCTGCGGTAAAATTGACTGATTCGAATGGACTGAAAAACAGAGGGGTAAAAACAGTGTCAGGCGTCATTAAAAATTAGCACGATTATAGGTGGTTGTGCTTTCCAAAAGTTTAAATGACGCTAAGAATTAACCGTTTATTGTCAACCTAAAATTATCACAAGACGAATTGTTTAAATTTTTCTCTGTTCGCAACAAGGTAAGATGGGAATTTATCATTAGTTAATTCTTGCCTGACAAGTTTTCTTTCCCTATTCCATAAATCTTTACCATTTTTCAGCGCATCAATAATGTGCTCTTTATTATTTAAATGAGGTAAATCATATTCGGTATGAGAAATTGAAGACATTTTTTCTGATATCCGTTCTGGAGTCATAATCCATGAGAAATGCCAGCCTGCATTTTTTATGACCTTGCTGCGTAACTTAAACCAGTTTCTTGAAATAAAATGACTGTATAATTCTGATTTCTTTATGTTTCGGAACAACTCTGGCTTACCGTCAAAATAATGTTTGAGATTATGCATATTAGTAGCCCGTGGTAATCGGCATTGACGCTCTGATCCGTCAGCATTGAATACTTGAAGATTAAATTGATAATTATAAAAAGGCATATACAATATCGTACATAATTTTTTGGGGTTTATTTTTTTTACAATTGCTGAGTTAAAAATTTCATCAACATCGGAAATTAATATCAAATCTTCATCCTTAGCCTTTTTTAATCCTCGCATTATAGCGTTTCTTGTTGCAGCCTCGTTTGCCCAGGCATCATAGTTCCCTGCTTTACCATTTTTTAGAATTGGTAACTCATCAAAGACAACATAGATAATCTTATCTTTGAATCTTTCATATTTATCTATATCGAAATTTAATTTCTTAGGTTTCCCAGTGAATGTATGAGTAGATTCTACAATGACAAAATAATCTACGGCATCGTCCAAAGTATTTAATCTTATATCAAGTAGCATATCTTCGTCGTAGTATAAAAAACAATCATAAATCATTAGGTATTCCTTACGCATTGAGTTAGTTCCAGCGTCTTATGTTCACAAATGATAGATGCTGCTGTCTAGCTTTTGGATCTCGGTGGACAAAAAGGGGGCAATGAAAGCCAAATACGAAAAAGCCACCTCAAGGAAGGTGGCTTAAGAGCATGATTTAAATCACTAAATTTGGTGGCCCCTGCTGGGTTTGAACCAGCGACCAAGCGATTATGAGTCCCAATTTGAAACGAGTGAAATCAGTAACTTACTGATTTTAATGTTTTCTTTAGGCCAAATAGTGATGAAAAGTGGCACATAGCGTTGAGCTCTGCTGCCACTTTGCTGCCAAAAAAGGAAGACCTATTGAGAATCCTGCTTGTGACTCTGTGAGGATAGTTATCAAGCAGGAATTGTACCTAGTTCCAACTCTCCAACATCAGAACTTAATCAGGTTTATAAGAAATCAATGCTAATTTTTATCACTATTTCTTATCAATAAATTGTTTTTTTTCAATGTATTAACATTACAAATCGGATTTTTTAAGGTTTCCAATAAACTAATAAGTATGAAATGAAAATCAAATGGTAATTTTACTATTACCAAAGTTAATAGATTCCAATCAGATACTCCATTTTTTAGTTAGCAAGTGAATAATTGTTTTTCATTTATATGTTTTCTTAGTTTTTTAGTCTGTATATGCTAATTGGGGATTTTAAACACCCAATTACGATATAAATTATGATAAATATACTCATAGATTTAATCCGCGAAAAATCCTACTAAATCAATTCAGTTAAATTTTAATTAATTTATTACATGGAGGTCTTATGAAAATCGTTTTTTCAAAAATAAAGAAAGGAAAGATATTCACTGATGAATTTATCAATTTGGATAAAAATAACAAATTAGAATTTGGCCAAAAGAAAACATGTATTTTATACGGACCTAATGGTACAGGAAAAACTAGTTTTTCTAAAGTACTGAATCAAGAGGCTGGCTCAGAATATATTATATTTGTTGATGATGAAGAACACACACATAAAACCCCAAAAATAGCCCATGTTATATCAGATCAAAATGATAGGAATATAATTCAGGGAGAGACCCAAGACTTTATACTTGGCGATGACATAAAAAAAGAATATGAACTTAAAGAAAAGTTAAACACTGCATTTTCCCTTCTCTTTGAGAAAGAACTTGTTGATATATTGAAACGTAAATATCAAATATCAAAAATTAGCACTAATTTTGATGGTGTTATTCAAGATAAAAAGTTAAAGGCTTTTATTTCTGATGTGGCCAACAATAAATCAAGAGGAAAAAAAATAAACCGTGAAGAGTTCATTGATACTATATATAAGCAAGAGGTAAATGAAGTTATAGATTATGATGAGCTTAAATTTAGTTTTTTTATAAATGATTTTGCAAGTGACGATTCTATAATTCGCAATCTATCAAACTATAATTTCAAGCTCAATGGAAGAGAAGAAGGTTTTGTTAAATTGGAAGAGCAGAGTGAGGCTCTATCATTATTACAAAAATTTCATTATATAAATGAATGCTTAGTTTGCGACCATGCGCTTGATCCAGTAATTAAACTAGCTGAAAAAAAACAACAGTATGAAAAAACAACAAATCAGATGGATGATCAAGAGAAAAGAATAGCTGAAAAAATCATAAAAAACTTAAGTGGTGCCGACCCATTCAAAATTAAAGAAACAGTTAGGCTTGCTATCAGAAGTGCAGACAAAAAGATGATTGAAGCGCTAGTTGAGGATTTTAATCATTACAAAAATATTTATTGGCAACTTTTAAAGTATGATTTTATTACAATTTCGAAAGGGTATGAGTTACAGAAGAATCAGTCAGAATATTTAAAGCTACTACAAAATAAGCCAATGTTTAGTAGTGAAGATATTCTTTTTGTTGAACAGTTTCTTAATGAGTCTCTTGAACGAGAGATATCATTGGAACGAGACAATGATAAAAATATAAGATTGATGTTAGGAGGAAAAGACTTCCTGAATAAAAAAAGGACGGATTTGGAGCTTAGTAACGGAGAACAGAACTTCCTTTCACTTGCTTTTGAGCTACTTAAAGCAAAGAATTCTAATTCGAAGCTCATTATTCTTGATGATCCAATTTCAAGTTTCGACTCAATTTATAAAAACAAATTAGCTTATGCAATCTTGAGTTTTCTTCGTACTAAAAAGACTATTATACTCACTCATAACACCGACTTAATAAAACTGCTTGAGCATCAAGAAAAAGAATGCTCGAATGTTTATTATTTTAATAATGTTGCAGGGGAGAATAATGGCTTCACGCCAATAGTAACAAAAGAGATGACAATTCTTTTATATATCTACGAGTTTCTCAATCTATTGAGAGGTGATATAAAGCATGAGGTGAATAATGAAGAGCAATTTGTGGTTTCATTAGTGCCTTTCATGCGTGGTTTATGTCAACTTAATGGATACATTGAAGAGAAAAATCAATTGACCCAGTTGATGCATGGCTATTGTGAAGAAAAGATAGACGTAAAAAAAATATATAACAAACTCTTTTCAGATAAGGTTCTGGAAAAAGAACATAAATTATCCGCTGCAGATATCATAAATTGGGATTATGAAGGATTTAGTCCTCTAAAATCACTTGAATATCCTTTATTATCAAAAACCCTCAGGCACACTCTTACATATTTATTTCTGAGATTAAGTGTTGAGAAACGTTTGGTTGAAAAATATAGCATTAATACTAAAAGGTCAGATATGTTATCCAGTATCATATATGCTTCTTTTAAAGGAGATGAAGTTGAGAAAGTTCAACACCGTGTTTTCTTTATGTCGAAAAAGACTTTATTAAACGAATTCAATCATTTCGAGATGGATATGAATATATTTCAACCGGCCATTGATATTACTGACAAGGCCTTGAATGCTGAAAAAACAAAAATTTTAAATAGACTTAATTCGCTTTAAATTCATGGATGGGTGTCGAATGGCACCCATTATTTTAATTGAATTTAATTGTTTTATTAGGCACTGCTCAAAAAAGTGTGGATCTCATATATCATTAAATTCTAAGGGGTTAAGATCTTTAGCCTGAATCAAATGATCCGGAGCAAAATGCGAGTACCGCATTGTAACTTTAATATCTGTATGCCCCAGTATCCGCTGAAGCACAAGAATATTGCCGCCGTTCATCATGAAATGAGACGCAAACGTGTGGCGCAAAACATGCGTAAGCTGCCCAGCAGGTGTCTCGATGCCAGCGCGTTGCATGGCCTTTCTAAAGGCTGAGTAACAAGGTTTAAAGAGCACCTGTGCTTTCCTGCTGGATGGCAGATCAGCCTGTAATTTCTCAGTTATCGGCACCGCTCGGTTTTTCTTGCCTTTAGTTTTAACGTAGATGATCTGACCGGCGCGGATTTGGTTCCCCTTCAAGCCTTCGGCCTCACTCCATCGTGCGCCAGTTGCCAGGCAGATTTTCACAATGGTAGTTAAGTCTTTAGAACGGCTGTTCTCACATTCGGCGAGGAGGGTTCTGATTTCCTCAATGGTGAGATACGCCATCTCAGATTCACTGATTTTAAACTCGCGAACGTTCTCTAACGGGTTCGGTGCGATCCATTCATCTAACCGGCGTAGCTCGTTAAACATCGCCCTAAAATATGCCAGCTCTAAATTGACCGTGCGAGGCGTAACAGTCTTCACTCGAGTGGAGCGCGTGATCTTCCCGCTTAACCGCTGCTCGCGATAAGACGCAAAAATTTTTGCGTTAAACTCGGTTGCGAGTGGGTTTCCCATCGCCTCGCAGGCGAACGCCATTGTGGTTCGCCGCTTCTCACCATCCGCCAACGTAATACCATGCGTGTTGAACCACAATTCAACCAGCTCAATTACCCGCCGCTTATCTGCTTTCTCTCCTAGCCAAGGCTTATCTTGAGCCTGTTCTTTTACGAACTTCTCATAGGATTGCGCTTCGCCCTTCGTCGCAAACTGGCGGCGAATCCTTTTGCCGTCACGGCCGTTTGGGAAAACCTGTGCCTGCCATTTCCCGTTGGGTAATTTGTTTATCGCCATTCCATGCCTTAAAGGTATTCGGTTCGGGTGATCACTTTGCCTAAAACCACGATGTCACTTGATTGGCATTCAAATGACGATTTCCCATTCTCGACACGTATTCTTCCACCGGGAAAACGTACCAGTTCTCGAATGCTGACTAACTTATCAATCTCGATAAGCCATAACCCATCGACGATCTCGCCTTCATAGGTATCAACCAAATAAGTGCTTCTGTCTGCGTTGATCACAAACGGGGCGTTTAAGCCTTCAGGTAGTGATGCTTTATCCAGAATGAAATCATCCATGGTCTCTAAAATCCCATTTGAGATTTTTTTGTGTGTCGCAATCACAACACGGGATTCCTCTACTTCCATAAAGCGTGCACCTTTACCTGTAGTAAGCCAGGTGAGCGATGCTCCTGTTTCCATATGGCAGATGATCACCCAGTCAGCGGGGAAGGTATCGCGGGCTGAACGGTTGGCTAGCGTGCTTTGCGAAACGCCCAAATGGGTGCATAGCGCCTGACGGCTGCTGAATCCGTAGGCTTCAACTAAGCGAAGAATCGCGTCTTTACCGCCCCGGTTACTTTCTACCGCTTCACGAACCACTTTCGCATCATGGCGATTTGTGTTTTCTTTCGTTGACATATCCGATTTGTGATCCTATTCTTCGGTCTGTGATGAGATGAATAGCGTTTAATAGTGATATCTAATACCTAAACCGAGGAATACTGCATCATGACCCGTAAACTTTCAATGCGCCCATCAATCAATCTCGTGATTTCGGAACCGTACATTACTGTCGAGGAGTTCTGCCGTCGCACAGGTTACAAGAAAGGCACTGTTCGCCAGATGTACCGCGAAAACCGCCTCCCTATCAGGAATAAGGATGGGGTTAACGGCCTCATCGAGATCAACATGCTTGCCCTAATTATCGAAGCAGCAGCCGGTCATGAAATCACAATGCAGGCTTGATACATCCATATTGGGATAACGTGAGGTATTAAGCATGTTTGATTTCAGTGTCTCCACACATAGCCATTTTGATGAAGCGTGCCGCGCGTTTTCTGCGAAACACAACATCATCCAGCTGGCTAAAAAGGCGGGGCTTAATCCGCAAACCATCCGTAACAAGCTAAACCCGGATCAGGTCCATCAGCTTACCGTTCGTGAAATGCTGATCCTGACCGACCTGACGGAAGACTCAACGCTGGTTGATGGCGCATTGGCTCAACTTCAATGCCTGCCATGCGTGCCGGTAAACGAAATCGCTCAGGAGAACTTACCGGCTTATGTCCTCAAAGCTACCTCCGAAGTCGGGCAGTTAGCTGCGGGCGTTGTGAGTCAGAAAAAATTTACCTCGGCCTGTCGGCGTGGATTTGTGCAGAACGTTAATGCCGGCATTCGCTGCCTGACTTTAGCTGCGATAGCTGTTCAAACGCGCGTGCATTCAAACCCTGCAATGGCTGGCACTGCAGATGTGTTAAGCGGGATCGGCGCATCGATAGGGGTTGTTTAGTTATGGCGTTTTCAGTAGCACCGCTTCTAAAACGGCAAAGCCCTTCACATGCATTCGGTCACGGCTGGATTGCAGCTGAAAATGGCAGGCGCTGGCATCCGGCAAACTCTCAAGCCGAATTGCTGGCAGGTTTAACTGGCAACAGGAAAAAAACGACATGGCTTACAAAGCTGAAAGCATCACTGTTCAAATGAGCGCCGGGCAGCGAGTTAGCGCGCTTAATCATATTGCCGCACTTCGCACCATGATGTACGGCGATTGCGGTAATGAGCTAAAGCGGTTCATCAGTGATATGCGTAATACTCGTGATCCACAGTACAAACAAAATAATCGAGCGATGAGCGCCATTTTCTTTTTGGCAAACATCAATAAAGAACGTCACAACGTTGAATACAGTGAATTGACGAGTGACGAAATTAACGCGCTGATAGGTGCAATGAATCACTTTCGCGCAGTCGTGAGTTTATTTCCTAAGAAACTAACGCTTCCAAACTAATTAACCCAAAGAAATTAAATGGCGTAAACCCGCCGGGATTCACTTTGCCTAAAAAAGGAAAGAATTCATGCTGAATAATACCTCTCAAACTAAACAAACTAAGTCGCATATTGAACTCGATATGATGCTTAATTACGCACGTAAAGAGGAGCGTCAAAACCGTGCGGAATTAATGATCTCTCGCCTTCAAATGCTGGCTTGGATTATTCGCCGTGATGAGATGTCATGCGTTGAAGCTGCTGAGCTGCTACAGCAAGAAGTTGAAAAGCTAAAGGCGCAAATCGAGGTGGCGTTCTAATGGCCGACTCAATGGATCTGGTTCAGCAGCGCGTCCAGGAAGAATTGGCGCGCAACCTGGCAATGGCTATTCACCGTCCTGCAGGAGCGAGTGAGTTTTTCTGCCTGTCATGCGATGCAGCTATCCCCGAAGCGCGTCGCCGAGCGTTGCCGGGTGTCGAGCTGTGCGTTAACGATGACGACGAGGGCGGCGGCATCCTCAACGCCTTCCGTGAGGGTGCGCTGGAGAAAATCAAAGAGAAGGCGCAGGACGCCGGGCAGACGCTGGTTGCGTCCTTCCGTAACCCGATGGCCGGTGTGCGGGCGCTGGGCGCGCAGGTGCGCGGGCTGGCCGGTGCCGCCCTTGCGCCGCTGGCCGCCTCGGTGCGCGGTGCCGGTGGCGCGCTGTTGTGGCTGGTGAAGTCGCCTTTTGCCCTGCTGCGCACGGTGCTGGCGGGCGTGGTATGGGCGCTCGGCGCGCTGCTGAGTCCCGTCGGGCCGGCCGTCGCGGCACTTGCGGGTGTGGCGCTGGTTATCTGGAAATACTGGGCGCCAATTAAAGCGTATTTAGGCGGCGTGGTGGACGGCTTCCGGGCAGCCGCCGGTCCCATCAGCGAGGCATTTTCACCGCTCCAGCCGGTGTTCCAGTGGATTGGCGACAAAGTTCAGGCGCTGTTCGGCTGGTTTAAAGACCTGCTGACGCCGGTGCAGTCCACGGCGGCCGAGCTGGACAGCGCCGCCGCGAAGGGTAAAGCGTTCGGGCAGGCGCTGGCCGACGGGCTGAACATGGTGATGCATCCGCTGGACAGCCTGAAGGCCGGGATCGGCGAGCTGCTGGATAAGTTCGGCCTCGTCAGCAAGGCGTCGGCTAACACGAAGCTGCCGCAGGCACCGCAGGCACCGCAGGCTGCCAGTGTCAGCGGTGGCGGGGTTAAGTTGCCAGTGGGCGGCTTCCCGGCGTTTGCGGGCATGTACGACACCGGCGGCAACATCCCGGCGGGCCAGTTTGGCGTCGTGGGTGAAAACGGGCCGGAAATTGTCGGCGGGCCGGTAAGCGTGACCAGCCGCAAGCGCACCGCGCAGCTGGCGGCCATGGCGGCAATGACGCTCGGTATGGCAGCCGGAACGGCGGAGGCGAAGCCGCTGCACCCGCTGAGCCTGCCCGCGCAGGCGTACCGTCAGGAGGCACCGCGCCAGCAGTCTGCAGCAACTACCGCGCCCGTAAGCATTCACGCGCCGATCACCATCGTGCAGCAGCCGGGACAGAGCGCGCAGGACGTGGTGGACGAGGTGATGCGCAGGCTGGAGGCGAAAGAGCGGCAGGCGCAGTCCCGCGCCCGCAGCAGCTACCGAGACCGTGGAGGATTTGACTCATGATGATGACGCTGGGCCTGTTTGTTTTCATGCTCAAAACCGTGCCGTATCAGGAGCTGCAGCTGCAGCGCAGCTGGCGCTTCCCGTCAAACAGCCGCGTGGGCGTGCGTCCCGCGCTGCAGTTCCTCGGCCCGGATAACGACACGATCACGCTGTCGGGCGTGCTGCTGCCTGAAATCACCGGCGGCAGGCTGTCGCTGTTCGCGCTGGAGCAGATTGCCGAGCTGGGCCGCGCGTGGCCGCTGATTGAGGGCAGCGGCACGATTTACGGCATGTTCGTGATCGAGAGCCTGAGCCAGACCAAAGCGGAGTTCTTCAGCAACGGCGTGTGCCGGCGCATTGAGTTTACGCTGACGCTGAAGCGCACCGACGAATCGCTGGGTGAGATGTTCGGAAGCCTCAGCGATCAGCTGTCGGCCATGAAGGGCGCGGCCACCGACGCCGCCGGTAAAGTGGGCGCAGCAGTGGGCGGGCTGTTCTCATGATGGCGGGCAGCTGGATTAACGGGCAGGCGAACGCGCCCGCTTTTCGCCTGACGCTTGCCGGGGCTGATGTTACGCAGAAGATAGAGCAGCGGCTTATCAGCCTGACGCTGACCGATAACCGCGGCTTTGAGGCGGACCAGCTGGACATTGAGCTGGACGACGCGGACGGGCAGCTGATGATGCCGCGCCGGGGCGTTGAGCTGTCGCTGGCGCTGGGCTGGAAAGGGGAGGCGCTTTTCCCGAAAGGAACCTATACGGTGGACGAAATCGAGCACAGCGGCCAGCCGGACC
>Ga0157373_10000506_pt1 | contig 30654 bp, 31 predicted proteins | sample C65metaG_FD_113460 | JGI IMG/M metagenome (GOLD analysis project Ga0157373, IMG submission 113460) | Corn rhizosphere microbial communities from Kellogg Biological Station, Michigan, USA - C6-5 metaG | ecosystem: Host-associated > Plants > Roots > Rhizosphere > Soil | place: USA: Michigan... | reverse complement strand
TCAACTCGATCCCCTGTGGGAGCGAGCCTGCTCGCGAAAGCGGAGTGTCAGTCTCTGGAAATATTGGCTGTGCCGGCCCCTTCGCGAGCAGGCTCGCTCCCACATTTGATCTCGGTTCGGTTGAAGATCTCTGATCAACTCGATTCCCTGTGGGAGCGAGCCTGCTCGCGATAGCGGTGTGTCAGTCTCTGAAGATATTGGCTGTGCCGGCCCCTTCGCGAGCAAGCTCGCTCCCACATTTGATCTCGGTTCGGTTGAAGATCTCTGATCAACTCGATTCCCTGTGGGAGCGAGCCTGCTCGCGATAGCGGTGTGTCAGTCTCTGAAGATATTGGCTGTGCCGACCTCTTCGCGAGCAGGCTCGCTCCCACATTTGATCTCGGTTCGGTTGAAGATCTCTGATCAACTCGATTCCCTGTGGGAGCGAGCTTGCTCGCGAAAGCGGAGTTTCAGTCTCTGAAGATATTGGCTGTGCCGACCTCTTCGCGAGCAGGCTTGCTCCTACAGTTGAACTGCGCTCGACTGATGATCAAAGCCATAGCCATCAATGCCACCGCGACGCCAAAAGTGATGTGCAAACCGCTGGCAATCGATGTTGCCGGCGCCTGCGTCGGATCGCCCGCCGCCAGCGCAAACACTGCGCCCATCACCGCCGCCCCAGTGATCAACCCCAGATTACGTGCCAGTCCGAGCATCGCCGAAACCACACCGCGTTGCTCCTGACGAACTCCGGCCATCAACCCGGTGTTGTTCGCCGCCTGAAACAGCGCATAGCCGACGGCGACCACTGCAATCGGCAGCAAATAGGCGGGCAACCCCAGACTCATCGGCAACAGCGCCAACAAGCCACAACCGCAGGCCATGGCGAGCAACGCGCCCGGCACGATGCGCCGCGCGCCGAAGCGGTCCACCAGACGCCCGGCCGGCACACCGCCCAACGCAGACAACAACGGCCCGAGCGATAACGCCAAGCCGACCACAGCACTGCTGAGGCCCAATCCGCGACTCAGGTAAAACGGTCCCACCACCAGCGTGGTCATCATCACGGTCGTCACCAGCAAGGTCAGCGCCAGGCTGCTGCTCAATCGCCGGTCAGCGAACAGTGACAAGCGAATCAGCGGCGCCTTGGCCTTCTTCTCGGTCATGAAGAACAAGCCAGCGCCACCCAGGCTGGCCAGCAGCAACGGCAACATGAAACCGTCGAGCGTCATTGCCAGCGCATAGGCCGCCAGCGTGAAGACCAGCACCGCGCTGCCAGAATAATCGAACGTCATTCGCGGCCCAGCTGCGCGATCCGCCGGCAGAAAGCGATACACCAGCCAGACATTGAGCAAGCCCAGCGGCACGTTGAGCAGGAAAATCGCCTGCCAGCCGACATGCGTCATCAACAACCCACCGAGCGACGGCCCAAGACTGGTGCCCGTCGCCGACATCGTCGCCAGCAAGCCCATCGCACTGCCAGCCCGCGTCTTCGGCACCGCATCGGCCACCAACGCCACTGTCAAAGCGAACATGATCGCCGCGCCGACGCCTTGCACCGCCCGTGCGCCGATCAGCCAACCCAGTCCGGGAGCCAGCGCACAGGCCAACGAAGCGCTGGTGAAAATGCCGATCCCGATCAACAGCAGTCGACGTCGACCAAAACCATCGCCCAGACGCCCGACGCTGACGATCAACGTGGTGATCGCCAACAGGTAAGCGAGCACGATCCATTGCACCTGTTGAAACGTCGCCTCGAACGCCGCCGCGAGGATCGGCAAGCCGGCGTTGGCGATGCTGGTGTCCAGGGAAGGCATCAACATCGACAAGGCCAGACTGGTCAGCGCCCAGCGGGCGGGAGTGCTCAGGGGTTCTTGGGGCATGGCAGGCTCGCAGTGCAAAGGTCATGCGTCATGCGTCATAGCCTGAGCCTCGACAACACACGGCGCAAGACGCATGCTTTGCACTCAATACCTGCATGGAACGCCATGTCATGACTGCACCGGATCTGAACCTGCTGATCACCCTCGACATCTTGCTGCGCGAAGGCAGCGTCGCCCGCGCCGCCAAATGCCTGCGGTTGAGCCCGTCGGCCATGAGTCGCGCCCTCGCCCGTTTGCGCGAAACCACCGGGGATCCCTTGCTGGTGCGAGCAGGTCGTGGCCTGGTGCCAACGCCGCGTGCACTCGAATTGCGCGAGCGGGTCAGTCATCTGGTGCAGGAAGCCGAGGCGGTTTTACGCCCTGCTGAGGTGCTCGACCCGAGCCGCTTGCAACGCACCTTCACCCTGCGCAACACCGACGGCTTTGTTGAAACCTTCGCCGCCGCCCTGCTCGCACGCATCGCTGAAGAAGCGCCGGATGTACGCCTGCGCTTTGTGCAGAAAGCCGACAAGGACAGCACGCCGCTGCGCGAAGGCCGCGTCGATCTGGAAACCGGCGTGGTCGATGACAGCACCGACCCGACACTGCACAGCCGCATCCTGTTTCAGGATCAATGGATTGGTGTGGTGCGTGAGGGGCATCCTTTGAGCACGGGAAAAATCACCAGCAGGCGCTTTGCCGGCGGCGAGCACATTCTCATTTCACGACGCGGGCGCAGCAGCGGACCAGTAGACGAAGCGTTACTCGCGCTCGGTCTGACGCGGGACATCGTCACTTCATTCGGTGGATTCTCGGCGGCGCTGACGCTGGTGCGTGAGTCAGACCTGATCGCCACGGTCCCGCAGCGTCATACCAGCAAACTGCGCACAGGCCTGCACAGTTTCGCCCTGCCCTTCGCGATGCCGGACATCAGTGTGTCGATGCTCTGGCACCCGCGCATGGACGCTGACCCGGCGCATCGCTGGTTGCGTGATTGTGTGCGGCAGGTCTGCGCCTAACGCGCGTCACCACCGGCAGGTTTGTAGAAGAGAAATTTTTTCGTTTCCGCGGTCTTGCGATATTCCTTGGCCCAGCTCGGATGCACATTGCGGTCGTGGAAATACAGCGCGCCGTTGGTGCGATCCTTGAGCTGGCGGTTCAGCGCTTTGCGGGCGATATCCTTGGCCAGCGTGTATTCGGCATCTTCCTTGACCTGATCCGGACGCCCGTCGCACCACCAGGAAAACTGGCAGCTCTTGGTTTCCGAGCCTTGTTTGACGACAGCGCAGACCGTGTCGGGGAAACCTTCGTGGCCGAGGCGATTCATCACCACACTGGCCACCGCTTCCATTTCCGGCGTGTCTTTGCCTTTGGCTTCCCAATAGATACTGCGCGCCAGGCAAGTGATCGGATCGTCCAGCGGCGCCGCGCCGGCCGGGTCGACCGCTTGCACTTCGGTCGGGGTGATGGCTTCGGCTTTCGGTGCCGGTGCGGCGCTGACCTTGTCCGCCGCTTTCTCTTCCAGCACTTGGGCTTTTTCTTCAGCCTTCGCTTTGATCGGGGCCTGATCGGTGGCCCATGCAGAGCCTGCCAACAGGGTGAATACGAGACAACCCGCCCAGCCTTTCAATCCCATGTCTGTTCTTCCGGCAGCGCCCGAGTCGGGCAAGGTGTTACGTCGGGGAGACACCCGTATCCCGGGGTCTTCGGTGAGTGTAGACGGCAAACCCAGAGACAAAGTTGCGCAGAAAAACCGCTGAATGAAGAAAAAAGACATTGCACTCACAGGGTGCCTTTCGCGCATCATGGGCGCATTCAGCTCAAGGGAGATTTCCATGCGCTTCATGCCGTTCGTTTTGCGTCTTGCCGCTTTGTCCGTGGGCGTTATGTCTGCCATTCCCGCGCTGGCTGGCGATGAGTCGCAATTGATCGAGTCGATCAACAGCTACCGCAGCCAGCCGCAGCGTTGCGGGTCGCAGGCATCGAATGAACTGCCACCGCTGTCGGCTGATCCCCGGCTGAGATTACGCGCCACCGGTGCTGTCGATCTGCAACAAGCCATGGCCAGCGCCAGTTACCCGATGGTCAATGTGCAGGCGATCACGCTCAACGGCCCGCGCGATGCGGCGTCGGCGATGAAGGCGATTCAGGAAAGTTTCTGTCAGGTGGTGCTTGATCCGCAGTTCGTCGATGTCGGTGTCAGCCGCGATGATCGTGACTGGCGCATCGTATTGGCGCGGCCGCTGCTGTCGGCCAAGCTGGGGGATGCGCAAAGTGAGGGGCAGAAGTTGCTCAGTGAACTCAACGCCGCGCGCAGCCAGGCACGTCAGTGTGGCGGTCAGGCATTCGCCGCTGCCGCACCGCTGGCCTGGAACGCGACGCTGGGCACGATCGCCCAGGATCACAGCCGCGACATGGCCAACAACAATTACTTCGATCATAAGGACCGCGACGGCCGCACCCCGGGCGATCGCGCGGAACTCGCCGGTTACAGCGGGCAACAGGTCGGCGAAAACATCGCCGCCGGCCAAGACACCGTGCACAAAGTCGTCGAAGGCTGGCTCGCCAGCCCCGGCCACTGCGCCAACCTGATGAACCCGCAATACAAGGAACTCGGCGCCGCCTACGCGACCGACCCGAAAAGCAGCGCCGGGATCTACTGGACCGCGATGTTCGGCGCCCAGTAAACCCAATCTCAAGTTCCCCCCCCTGTGGGAGCGAGCTTGCTCGCGAAGAGGCCAGTACATTCAACATCAACGTTGTCTGTCCTGACGCCTTCGCGAGCAAGCTCGCTCCCACAATGTTCGGCGGTGTTTACATATTCTCCAACCACCACAAATCCCTGTAGGAGTGAGCCTGCTCGCGATGAGGCCATTACATTCAACATCAATGTTGTCTGACCTGACGCCTTCGCGAGCAGGCGAAGGCCTACTGGGGGTAGTCAGTGACCTCAAGATCGGCGGCAATAAAAAACCGGAGCCAGGCTCCGGTTTTTTTGGGGTCAATGGGCTCTCATGCCCGCTGCATACATCGCCAGTTTCAGCACACTGGCGACAACCGCCAGCGACACCACGCTGCCCAGCCAGATCAACAACAACCAGCCCAAACGCTGGTACCAGCGACTGCTTTTCACTTCGCGCGAATCAATGGTAGCCATCGCCAATCCTCACTTTGCCGCGGAACACGTAGTAGCTCCAGAAGGTGTACATCAGGATCACCGGCAGGATGAACAGTGCGCCGATCAGCGCGAACAACTGGCTCGACGGTGGTGACGCGGCGGCCCAGATGCTCACCGACGGCGGGATGATGTTCGGCCAGATGCTCAGCGCCAGGCCGATGTAACCGAGCAGCATCAGCACCAGCGTGAACACGAACGGCCAGTGCGTATGCCGCTGACGCAACGTGCGCAGCAGCCCGAACACCGCCAGCAAGGCCAACACCACCAGCCCGGCAAACACCTGCAGATGCCCGTGCGTCGACCAACGTGTCACCAGTTCCGGATGCAGTTGCAGGGTCCACACGCCAATCACCAGCACCATCGCCATCAACAGCAAGGCCAGCGGCCGGGTGAACAGGCGCATCCGCGACTCAAGCATGCCTTCGGTCTTGACCAGCAACCACGTGCTGCCAAGCAACGCATAAGCCACCACCAGCCCCACGCCACACACCAGCGGAAACGGCGCCAACCAATCCAGACCGCCACCGGCAAATTGTCGATCGACCACCGGAATCCCGGACACATACGCACCAATCACCACGCCCTGGGAGAACGTCGCCAGCAGCGAACCACCGATAAACGCCTTGTCCCACCAATGGCGTTTTTGCGGCGAAGACTTGAAGCGAAACTCAAACGCCACGCCACGGAAAATCAAACCGCACAGCATCAGGATCAGCGGCAGGTACAGCGCTTCGAGAATCACCCCGTACGCCAGCGGAAACGCGCCATACAACGCCGCGCCACCGAGCACCAGCCAGGTCTCGTTACCGTCCCACACCGGCGCGACGGTGTTCATCATCACATCGCGTTCCTGCTCATCCGGGATCAGCGGAAACAGGATCCCCAGGCCCAGATCGAAGCCGTCCATGATCACGTACATCATCACCCCGAAGGCAATGATCACTCCCCAGATCAACGAGAGATCGATACCTTGAATACCCATGACTCAATGCTCCTTCATAGGGGCGATAGCCGCCGAAATCGGTCGACGCGGCGTCTGCAATTCATCGCCCGCAGGCGGATGTTCGTGATGCGGCTGCGGACCTTTTTTCACCAGTTTCATCATGTAGCCGATGCCCACGCTGAACACCGTGAAATAGATCACCACGAACAGCGCCAGCGACGTGCTCATCTGCGCCACCGAGTGATGCGACGCCGCGTCATGGGTGCGCAACAAACCATAAACCACCCACGGCTGACGCCCGACTTCCGTGGTAATCCAACCGGCCAGCAGCGCAATCAAGCCGCTCGGCCCCATCAACAACACCAGACGCTGGAAGCCGCGATGCTGATAAAGCTTGCCGCCCCGGCGCAACGCCAGACCGAGCAAACCAACGAGGATCATCAACATCCCCAACCCGGCCATGACGCGGAAGCTCCAGAAAATCACGGTCGAATTCGGCCGGTCTTGTTTTGGGAAGCTCTTCAGCGCCGGGATCTGCTTGTCGAGGCTGTGAGTGAGAATCAGGCTACCGAGGTACGGAATTTCCAATGCGTATTTGGTCTTCTCCGCCTCCATATCAGGAATACCAAACAGCACTAGCGGCGTCGGGCCGTTGTCGGCGTTTTCCCAGTGGCCTTCGATGGCGGCGATCTTCGCCGGTTGATGCTCCAGCGTGTTCAAGCCATGGGCGTCACCGACCACCGCTTGAATCGGCGCAACGATCAGCGCCATCCATAAAGCCATGGAGAACATCTTGCGCACCGGCGCGGTGTTGTTGCCGCGCAGCAAATGCCAGGCAGCCGAGGCGCCGACGAAGAACGACGTCGCCACAAACGCGGCAATCGCCATGTGCGCCAGACGGAACGGGAACGACGGGTTGAACACAATCGCCAGCCAGTCCAGCGGCATCACCCGACCATCGACAATCTCGAAGCCCTGCGGCGTCTGCATCCAGCTGTTCGACGCAAGAATCCAGAAGGTCGAAATCAACGTACCGATGGCGACCATCACCGTGGCGAAGAAGTGCAAGCCACGGCCGACGCGGTTCCAGCCAAACAACATCACCCCGAGGAACCCGGCCTCGAGGAAGAATGCGGTCAGCACTTCATAGGTCAGCAGCGGCCCGGTGATGCTCCCGGCAAAGTCCGAAAACCCGCTCCAGTTGGTGCCGAACTGGTACGCCATGACCAGTCCCGAAACCACGCCCATGCCAAAATTGACCGCGAAAATCTTCGACCAGAAATGGTAAAGATCGCGGTACGTGTCGTTATGGGTTTTCAGCCACAGGCCTTCGAGTACCGCGAGGAAACTCGCCAGGCCAATGGTGATCGCCGGGAAAATAATGTGGAACGAAACCGTGAACGCGAATTGAATTCGCGCCAGGTCCAGTGCCTCCGGATTGAACATGATGATGTCCTCATCAGGACTGAAAAGCGGCAGCACGAACCCGGGCCACCGCCAGGCGCGAACGCCTGCAGCCAGTAAAATTGCCAGTGTTTTTATGAGTCGCGGGTTACGCCACCGACGACGGGATCAGGTTGCTGACCTTCGCGGCTTCGAGGCGGATCGCCACGAATTTGGAGGTCGGCGTGTAGGTCCGGTCGCCGTAGCTTTCCAGCGGTACCAGCGGATTGGTCTCCGGGTAATACGCCGCCGCCTGCCCTGCCGGAATGTCGTAAGCGATCAGGGTGAAACCGCTGACCCGACGTTCACGTTCGTCATCCCACAGCGCCACCAGATCAACCTTCTGCCCCGGTTCGAAACCGAGACGCTGGATGTCCTGTTCGTTGGCGAAGATCACATCGCGCATGCCGTAAACCCCGCGATAACGATCATCGAGGCCGTACAGCGTGGTGTTGTACTGATCGTGGGAACGCATGGTTTGCAGGATCAGATGCGGCTTGACCGGCAGGTTGCGCACGCCTTCGCTGATCAGATGTTCTGGCAGCACGCACGGGGTGAATTGAGCCTTGCCGCTGGCGGTGTTCCAGACCCGATCCGAAGCGTCGTTGCCGAGGTGGAAGCCACCCGGAATCAACAGCTTTTCATTGAAGTTTTCGAAGCCCGGAATCACGTCGGCAATCAGGTTGCGGATGCGTCCGTAGTCGCCCACCACCCACTCCCAATCGATCGGGTGCTTGCCCAACGTCGCGGCGGCGATCCCGGCAATGATCGCCGGCTCGGATTTCAACTGCGCCGACTTCGGCTTCAACTGACCGAACGACAAATGCACCATGCTGAAGGTGTCTTCGACGGTCACGCCTTGCGGACCTTCGGCCTGAATATCGATGTCGGTGCGCCCGAGGCACGGCAAGATCAGCGCATCGCGACCGGTGACCAAATGGCTGCGGTTGAGCTTGGTCGCGATGTGCACGGTCAGGTCGAGTTTGCGCATGGCGGCGTGGGTGCGCGGGGTGTCCGGCGTGGCTTGGGCGAAGTTGCCGCCCAGACCGATGAACACCTTGGCTTCGCCACGTTCCATGGCGCCGATCGCCATCACCGTGTTGTGCCCGTGCATGCGCGGCACGTCGAAGTTGAAGCGCTTTTCCAGCGCGTCCATCAAGTCTTTCGGCGCCAGTTCGTTGATGCCCATGGTGCGGTCGCCCTGCACGTTACTGTGGCCGCGAACCGGCGACAGACCTGCGCCCGGACGGCCGACATTGCCGCGCAGCAGTTGCAGGTTGATGACTTCCTGCAAGGTCGCCACCGAGTGCACGTGTTGGGTCAGCCCCATGGCCCAGCACATGATCACGCGCTTGGCGCGGCCATACATGCGCGCGGCCAGTTCGATGTCATGCAACGGCACGCCGGACTGCTCGAGAATATGCTCCCAGCTGGTTGCCTCGACTTCAGCCAGATAGCTGTCCAGACCCGTAGTGTGCTCGGCGATGAACGCGTGATCGAACACCGGCTCGCCGCCAGTCGCCTGCGCCTCACGCTCCCACTGCAGAAGGAATTTGACCATGCCGCGAATCATCGCCATGTCGCCGCCAAGGGCCGGACGGAAGTACGCGGTATTGGTCGCTTCCCAGCCGTTGCTGAGCATTTCCAGCGGGTTCTGCGGGTTCTGAAAACGCTCCAGGCCACGCTCTTTCAGCGGATTGATACACACCACTTGGGCGCCACGTTTTACCGCTTCACGCAACGGTTCGAGCATGCGCGGGTGGTTGGTGCCGGGGTTCTGGCCGATGACGAAAATCGCGTCGGCGTGATGCAGATCTTCGTAAACGACGGTGCCTTTGCCGACGCCGAGGGTCTCGATCATGCTCACCGCACTGGCTTCATGGCACATGTTCGAGCAGTCGGGGAAGTTGTTGGTGCCGAATGCACGCACGAACAATTGATAGAGAAACGCCGCTTCGTTGCTCGCGCGGCCCGAGGTGTAGAACTCGGCCTCGTGCGGCGATTTAAGGTTTTTCAGATGATCAGCGATCAGCGCGAACGCGTCTTCCCAACTGATTTCCACATAGCGGTCGACCCGCGCGTCGTAGCGCATCGGGTGCGTCAGACGACCCTGATATTCCAGCCAGTAGTCGCTCTGTTCGGCCAGGCTCGACACCGTGTACTTGTTGAAGAATGCCGGGTCGACCAAACGCCCGGTCGCTTCCCAGTTCACCGCTTTCGCGCCGTTCTCGCAGAACTTCAACATACTCGCGCCGGGTGCTTCACCCCAGGCACAACCCGGGCAGTCGAAGCCGCCGTTCTGGTTGGTCTTGAGCATGGCGCGGATGTTTTTCAGGGCGTTTTCACTGCCCAGCCAGCTCTTGGTCAGGCTGATGACAGCGCCCCAACCGGCAGCGGCGCCTTTGTAGGGTTTGTAACGGTCGACTTGTGACATGGGACTCTCCATGACGATGCACACAGGCATGAACCTGATTCGGTTAAACAGCGACGGCCGACTTTCAAGGTTGAAAAGTGGTCGTTGGGTTTGCCGGGGCAAGGATATGAACCGTTACAAAACGTTGTCTAATCGCTATTAATGACCGCTTTATCGAAAGCATCTATCACGGCTAAAAAACCCTTATTTACGGGGCCTTGCGAAACTAACGGAGCAACTTTCAGCGAAAAATAATTCATCATCGACGGCATCAATCAGCTGTTCATTAAGAGTGATTGGACGGCACTTAAAGTTAGCCATAACCTGCGCTGACCAAACTCCTTCAACCGGGGTTTTCATTCTTGCGAGGCTGTCATGTCAGAGCGTGTCTTGATCGATGGTTACAACCGCCGCGTCGACTATCTGCGCATGTCGGTGACCGACCGCTGCGATTTCCGCTGCGTCTATTGCATGGCCGAAGACATGCAGTTTCTGCCACGCCAACAAGTGCTGACGCTGGAGGAAATCTATCAACTGGCGCAGAGCTTCGTCGCCCTCGGCACGCGCAAGATTCGTCTCACCGGCGGCGAACCGCTGATCCGTCCGGGCGTGGTCAAGTTGTGTGAGCAGATCGCCGCCCTGCCCGGCTTGCGTGAACTGTGCATGACCACCAACGGCTCACAACTGGGCAAACTCGCCGCGCCGCTGTTCGACGCCGGGGTCAAACGCCTGAACATCAGCCTCGACAGCCTCGATCCGCAGCGCTTCAAACAGATGACCCGTACCGGTGATCTGGCGCAGGTGATCAACGGCATCGATGCCGCGCGCAAGGCCGGTTTCACGCGCACTAAACTCAACGTCGTGGTGATGCAGGGCCGTAACGATCAAGAGATCAATGATCTGGTCAGCTTCGCGATCGACCGGCAGCTCGACGTCTCTTTCATCGAAGAGATGCCGCTGGGGATCATCAGCGAACACAGCCGTGCCGAGTCGTTTTTCTCCAGTGCGCAGGTGCGCGAAAAGATTGCCGAGCGCTACACCCTGATCGACTCGGCGGAATCGACCCAAGGCCCGTCGCGCTACTGGCGGCTGGCCGAGGCGCCGGAGATTCGCCTGGGCTTTATCTCGCCGCACAGCCACAACTTTTGTGGCACCTGCAACCGCGTGCGGCTCACCGTCGAAGGGCGCCTGCTACTGTGTCTGGGTAACGAGCATTCGGTGGATCTGAAAGCGGTGCTGCGCGCGCATCCGGGGCAACCGCAGCGGCTGGAGAAAGCCATTGTCGAGGCGATGAAACTCAAGCCGTATCGGCACAATTTCGAAGTGAACGATGATGTTCAGGTCGTGCGCTTCATGAACATGACCGGCGGCTGATCCCGCCAGTTTCATCGGTTATCGGAACCGCACAGCATGATCATCAGACCCAAGGTCAATCAGTTCGCCATTCTCTTCACCCTCAAGGGTTCGATTGCCAAGCGCATCGCCCTGCGCACGTTGATGGTCACCCTGCTCGCTTCGGCTATCGTGCTGGTGGAAATCCTCCATCCGAGCAACTTCACCAAGGTCAACGCCACGCCGTTTACGTTGTTGGGTTTGTCGCTGTCGATCTTCATGAATTTTCGCAACAACGCCTGTTATGACCGCTGGTATGAAGCTCGTAAAGCCTGGGGCGAGGTGATCGTGCACATTCGCTCGGTGATTCGCGAAACCCATGTGATTCGCGAGTCCGCTGAGCGCAAGCCGTTGTTGCTCAATCTTTGTGGTTTTGCTCATGCGTTGAACGCGCGGTTGCGTAAAGAAAGCGAAGCGGACGCCAGTAGCCAATGGATCATGCCCAAACCCGATCCGCAGACACCGGATTACAGCGGCCGCATTTTGCAGACGGTTGGCCAGCAGTGTTCCGATCTGCACCAGAACGGTGAGCTGACTGAGTGGCGCTACATGTTGCTGGCCAATCACCTGACCAGCCTGACCCAGGCGCAAGCCGTGTGCGAACGGATCAAGACCACGCCGCTGCCGTTTCCTTACACGCTGTTGCTGCACCGGACGATTTATCTGTTCTGCATCCTGCTGCCGTTCGCCATGGCCGAACCGCTGGGCTGGCTGACACCGCTGTTCACGGCGATCGTCAGCTACACATTTTTTGGCCTGGATGCGATTGCCGATGAACTGGAAGACCCCTTCGGCCGCGATGAAAACGACCTGCCGACCGACGCGCTGGTGCGCACCATCGAACGCGACATCCTCGCCGAACTTGGCGCAGAAGTGCCGCCGGCGCTGAAGCCGGTGGACTATGTGCTGAGCTGACCCTTAGCTCTGCAGACACCTCAAAACCCTGTGGGAGCGAGCCTGCTCGCGAAGAGGCCCTGTCAGCCAACATCAATGTCGACTGACACTCCGCCTTCGCGAGCAAGCTCGCTCCCACAGGTTTTGCGTACACCGCGGATATTGTTGAGCACCACAAAACCATTGTAGGCCTTCGCCTGCTCGCGATAGCGGTTGACCAGCCAACGCAGATGTTGACTGTGCCACCGCCTTCGCGAGCAGGCTCGCTCCCACTGTTTGATTGGTGGTGAGGTCAGAAGAGTTCGTTGAACGGGATGAAGCGCAGCGGGTCGCCGAGGCTGTGCGTGCTGTTCTCGGGGATTTCCACCAGGCCATCGGCCCAGGTCGCGCCGAGCAGGACGCCGGAGCTTTGATTGGGATAGAGCACCGCACGCCCCGCTTCCAGCTTCACCCGCAGGTATTCACGGCGGCCGCCAGCCTTGTGCCAATCGAAGCCCGCGTTGACCGTAAAACTCAGCGGCATGACATCTTCCACACCCTGAATACGCAGCAAATACGGCCGTGCCAACAAGCCAAACGTCACCAGCGCCGAGGTCGGATTACCCGGCAAACCAATCACCGGCACCGTGCCGAAATGGCCCACGGTCAGCGGTTTGCCAGGTTTGATCGCGAGTTTCCACAACAGCGGTTTGCCGTTGTCGCGCAGCACCTGCCCGAGGCAATCGGCATCGCCGGCAGACACCCCGCCCGTGGTCAGAATCAGGTCGGTCGCCACTTGCAATTGCTCAAGTTTGAGCCGCGTCTGCGCCGGGCGATCCGGGAGGATGCCGGCGTCGATCACTTCGCAGCCCAGCTCACGCAACCAGTGGCCGAGCAATACGCGGTTGCTGTTGTAGATGCTGCCGGGGCGCAACGGCTGACCCGGTTCGACCAGTTCGTCACCGGTCGATAGCAGCGCCACACGCGGGCGACGCACCACGTGCAGGTGCGCCAGCCCTTGTCCGGCGGCGACCGCCAGTTCGAACGGTCCAAGGCGCTTGCCGGCGCGCAGCAGGATGTCGCCGACGCGATTTTCCTGACCTTGCGCGCGGATGTTCTGCCCCGCCTTCAGCGGCTGCAAAAAGCGCACGCGGCCGTCCTCCAGCACTTCGACGTTCTCCTGCATTTCGACGCAGGTGGCGCCGGGCGGCAGCGGTGCGCCGGTAAAAATCCGTGCGCAGGTGCCGGGCAGCAACGTGTCCGGCGTCAGCCCGGCGTAAACCCTCTGCGAGACCTTCAGCGGCTGTCGGTGCAGATCGGCGAGATTGAGCGCGTAACCATCCATAGCGCTGTTCGGCCACGGCGGCAAGTCGAGTGTCGCCAGCAGATCACTGGCCAGCACCCGCCCACGCGCATCGTCAAGCGCCAGCAGTTCGCTGTCGGCCAGACGTTGCTCATTGGCCATGCCGAGCAATTGGTCGAGGGCGTCCTCGACCGGCATCAACGGTGCCTTGCTCATCCGCGTGGCCCACAGGCTTGCACGGCTTTCAGGTGCGGGACGAAGTTGCACGGGCGATGACGGTTATCCAGTTGTTCGGCAAGAATGCCTTCCCACGCGGTGCGGCAAGCGCCAGTCGAACCCGGCAGGCAGCACACCAGCGTACCGTTCGACAGCCCGGCCAGCGCACGGCTTTGCACGGTGGAGGTGCCGATATACAGAATCGAAATCGCCCGGAACAGTTCGCCAAAACCATCGATCTGTTTGTCGAACAGGCAGGCCACCGCTTCCGGTGTGCTGTCGCGACCGGTGAAACCAGTGCCGCCAGTGATCAACACCACCTGAATGCCTTCGTCGGCGATCCAGTTCGCTACCTGAGCGCGGATTTTGTACAGATCATCCTTGAGCAGATTGCGCTCGCTCAACGTGTGACCGGCCTCCAGCAAACGACTGACCAGTAATTGGCCGGACGTATCGCTGGCGTAATCGCGCGTATCGCTGACCGTCAACACGGCAATATTCAGGGGGACAAACAGGGCATCGGCTTTTGCGCTCATGGCAGTTCTCCGGCAGCAGTCAATCAACATTGCCGAGCAGCCTAAGTGCCACTTATGAGTACTGTCTAATCACTCTGGCCAACCACATTATCGACCGCCTCTATCGGTGCCTTTCACTTTGCTCAAGGCCAGTAAAACCGGGCGTGATAGAGCTGATCGATAGTCCCTTAAACACTTCCGATTGGACGAACAACCGTTCAGATGAGATCGTCGCACCCTGCGCTTTTCGTGCGACTCGCGCATCCGCGTCAATACTCAATCAAAAAATTCCCATCGAGCAGGTGCCATCGTGGACATCAAACAACTCAAGTTCCTGATCGCGCTGGTCGAAACCCGCCACTTCGGCCAGGCCGCCGCACGCTGCCACATCACCCAACCGACGCTGTCGATGCGCCTGCGCAATCTGGAAGACGAGCTGGATCTGGTGCTGGTCAACCGTGGCCAGCGCTTTGAAGGTTTCACCCAGGCCGGCGAGCGTGTGCTGGCCTGGGCGCGCACCTTGCTCGCAGCGCATGACGGATTGTTCGCCGAAGCGGCGGCGTGTCGCGGGCAATTGGTGGGTAGCTTGCGGTTGGGACTGGTGCCGCTCAGTAGCTTCAACCCGGTCAATTACATTCAGGGGTTGTCAGGGACGTATCCGGAGTTGAAGTTCAGTCTGTCGTCGCTCAGTTCCGACGAGATCATTGCCGGGTTAGGCAATAACCAACTGGACTTGGGCGTGTGCTATCTGGATCACGTCAACCCGAACTATTTCGAGTTTTTCGAGATCGGTGAAACCCGCGTCGGCCTGCTCTACGACAACCGGCATTTCCAGTTCGAAGGCTCGGAAATGAGCTGGGAAGACGCCGCCGAACTGCCGCTGGGGATGATTACCGCCGGCATGCATTACCGTAAATCCATCGATTTGAGCTTCCGCAGCCGTGGCCTCAGCCCGCAGCCGATCATGGAAAGCGACTCCACCTATCAGCTGTTGCAGGCGATTCACCAAGGCTTCTGCTGCGCGATCATGCCGCTGGACAGCGGCCTGGAAGAGCCGATCGAGCACTTGTCGTTCATGCAGTTGCCGGATGCCAGTGTGCTTGCGCCATTGGGCCTGGTGATGCGCAAGACCGAACCGCGCTCGGCGATTGCCGAGAAGTGTTTTGCCGAGGCGCGGAAGTTGTTTGGGGTTGAGGTTTCTGCCGAATAAATGATGGTGAATGTAAGGCCGCCTTCGCGAGCAAGCTCGCTCCCACAGTTGAAATGCATTCCCCTGTGGGAGCGAGCTTGCTCGCGAAGAGGCCCGAACAGTCGATACAAATCCTGGTTGATCGAGCAAAGCAATCACCACATCAGAACAAGCGATTGGACGCACTTTTAACGCCCCCGTAGCCTGAACACTCTTCAGCGCTTCGGGACTTTCAAGATGCTCTGCCACGTCGAAACCCTCACAGAATCCGCCACCGAGCCCAACGCCCCCGCCCCGCAACCGGCGCAAGTGGCGTTTCGCGAATACCTGCCCGACGCCACCATCACCCACGCCGCGCTAGCCTCGGAAATCGCCCTCGCCATCACCTACAACGGCCTCAGCCAAGCGGTGATGATGGTCTCGCCCGGCAACCTCGAAGACTTCATCCGTGGCTTCAGCCTGAGCAACGCGATCATCGACAGCGTCGACGAGATCTACGATATCCGCCTCACGCATTTCGATCAGGCCTGTCAGGCCGATGTGCAGATTTCCAGCCGGGCGTTCTGGGCCTTGAAGGATCATCGTCGGCAAATGACCGGCACCAGCGGTTGCGGCATCTGCGGCGTTGAAGCGCTGGAGCAGGCGCTGCCGCAACTGCAGATTCTGCAACCTTCACCGCTGCCGCCGGCAGAGCATTTCGACGGCATTCGCCAACGCATCGAAGCCGCTCAACAACTCGCCCGAAGCAGTGGCGCCCTGCACGCCGCGCTGTACTTTGACGCCAACGGTGAAGCGCTGCTGTGCCGCGAAGACATCGGCCGCCACAACGCCCTCGACAAGCTGATCGGTGCGATGCAATTCGACGACATCAATGCTGCTGAAGGCTTCGTCGTGGTTACCAGCCGTTGCAGTCTCGAACTGATCCACAAAGCCGTGCGCGCCCGCCTCGGCACCCTCGTCAGTCTGTCCGCGCCAACCGCTTTGACTGTGCGGTGGGCACTCAAGCACCGGCTTAATCTGATCCATGTGCCGCACCGCAACGCCCCGCGAATTTACAGCCCGATCCAGGAGCATTCCGCATGAGCCACACCCTCACCCACCTCGACGATCAGGGCCGCGCCAACATGGTCGACGTCAGCGACAAAGCCGCGACCCGCCGCGAAGCCAGCGCGCAAGCCTGGGTGCAGATGCGTCCGGAAACCTTGCAGATGATTCAGGCCAACGGTCACCCGAAAGGCGATGTCTTCGCCGTGGCGCGGATCGCCGGGATACAAGCGGCCAAGCGCACTCACGAACTGATCCCGCTGTGCCATGCGTTGCTGCTCAGCTCGATTCAGGTCGAGTTGAAGGCTTGCGAACCGGATCGCGTGCAGATCAACAGCACCTGCCGCCTGACCGGCCAGACCGGCGTCGAACTCGAAGCCCTGACCGCCGCCAGCGTCGCCACGCTGACCATTTACGACATGTGCAAAGCGGTGGATCGGGCGATGGTTATCGGTGATATCCGCTTGCTGAGCAAACAGGGCGGACGCTCCGGCCACTTTCAATCGGAGGACGCGCGATGATCCTGATCAACTACTTCGCCAGCTACCGCGACCGGCTCAATCTGGGCGGTGAAAAAATCCCGCTGACCGAGGCTTTGGGCAGCGTTGAAGATGTCCGGCAAATGCTCATGCAGCGCGGCGATCTGTGGCGCGAAGTGCTCGGTGCCGGGAATCTGATGTGCGCGGTGAATCAGGAACTGTGTCAGCCGAGCCAGGTGATTGAGGATTTCGATGAGATCGCGTTTTTTCCGCCAGTGACCGGGGGTTGATCGATGGCTATTCGAGTCCAGCACAAAAGCTTCGATGTCGGCCAGTTGACGGCTGATCTGCACGCGCGCAACCCACGAGTGGGTGCGGTGGTGAATTTCATTGGTTATGTGCGTGATCTGAACATTGGCCAGAGCGTGAATGAGCTGTTTCTTGAGCACTATCCGGGCATGACCGAAAAAGCTCTTGAGCAGATCGCCGCAGAGGCCCGCGAGCGCTGGCCGCTGTTGGGGGTGGAGATTGTGCATCGGGTTGGCGCGTTGTCGGTGAGTGAGCCGATCGTGTTTGTCGGGGTCAGCAGCAAGCACCGGCACATGGCGTTTGAAGCCTGCGCGTTCATCATGGACGTGCTCAAGACCCGTGCGCCGTTCTGGAAGCGTGAGACTACGCCTGTGGGTTCTCACTGGGTCGAGGGCCGTGAGAGCGATCGGGATGCGGCGTTGCGCTGGAGCCTGGCGCATGCCTGAAAAGCAAAAGCCCCTCATCGGAACGCCGCCCTCCTAACCCTCTCCCCGAGGGAGAGGGGACTGATTGGGGGATATTGCAGAAGTACGCCGACGTGAAGGAATTGTGGTGAATCCATGACCGACCAAACCTTTCAAGGTCGATGTGAAACGCAAATTACCTCGGTACGCAATCTCTCCCTGAGTAGCTGGCCGGCCGCTCGCCCTCAGGCGTCTGGCTGATGACCCAATCCATAATCGACTCGATCTTCCAGGTCGATGGATAACACCAGACACCTCGGTCGGCCCCCTCTCCCTCTGGGAGAGGGTTGGGGTGAGGGTTGAAAGTCTGATTAGATAGCCACTCCGCCAGGATTCAACTCCGGAGTCTCGCTTGAGCACAGCGCCGAACAACCTGCCCCGCCCCGATCCCGTCACCCTGCGCCAAGCGTGGCGCTTCTGGCTGAAACTCGGCTGCATCGGTTTCGGCGGCCCGGCCGGGCAGATCGCGATCATGCATCAGGAGCTGGTCGAGCGTCGGCGCTGGATCTCCGAAAAACGTTTCCTGCACGCACTCAACTACTGCATGTTGCTGCCCGGCCCCGAGGCTCAGCAATTGGCGACGTACATCGGCTGGCTGCTGCATCGCACCTGGGGCGGTGTCATCGCCGGAGCGCTGTTTGTGCTGCCATCGTTGTTCATTCTGATTGGCTTGTCGTGGCTGTACGTCGCTTTCGGTGACGTGCCAGCGGTGGCTGGACTGTTTTACGGGATCAAACCGGCAATCACCGCGATAGTGCTGCACGCCGCGCATCGCATCGGCTCGCGCGCCCTGAAGAATGCCTGGCTATGGGCGATTGCCGGGGCGTCGTTTGTGGCGATTTTCGCCTTCAATGTGCCCTTCCCTTTGATCGTCCTCGGGGCTGCGTTGATCGGCTATCTGGGCGGACGATTCGCCCCTCGGCGGTTCAACAACGCAGGTACGCGCAACAGCGAGAAATCCTTCGGCCCGGCGTTGATCGACGACGATACGCCGGCGCCCGAACACGCCCGTTTTAGTCTGCCGAAGCTGCTGCGCTTGGGGTTGATCGGCGCAGTGCTCTGGTGTTTACCGATGGCGTTACTGACGGTGCTGTTTGGCTGGGACGGCACGTTCACGCAAATGGCCTGGTTCTTCACCAAAGCCGCGCTGCTTACCTTCGGTGGCGCCTACGCGGTGCTGCCTTACGTCTATCAGGGTGCCGTCGGGCATTATGGCTGGTTGACGCCGACGCAGATGATCGACGGTCTCGCCCTCGGTGAAACCACCCCGGGCCCGCTGATCATGGTGGTGGCGTTTGTCGGTTTCGTCGGTGCCTACGTGCAACCGGCGTTCGGCCCCGAACATGCCTTTGCCGCCGGGGCGCTGGCGGCAACGCTGGTGACCTGGTTCACTTTCCTGCCCTCTTTTCTGTTCATCCTCGCCGGCGGGCCGTTGGTGGAATCGACGCACAACGAACTGAAGTTCACCGCACCGCTGACGGCGATCACCGCTGCCGTGGTCGGGGTGATTGTGAATCTGGCGTGTTTTTTCGCCTACCACGTGTTCTGGCCGAACGGTTTTGCCGGGAAACTGGATCTGTTTTCGCTAATGCTGGCGGTTGCGGCAGCATTGGCCTTGTTCGTTTTCAAACGCGGCGTGATCAGCGTGTTGATCGTTTGCGCCCTCGCCGGGCTGGGCTTTGAGCTGACGCGCTGAAGCGGGGCCTGTGAATCTCCCGTTTACAGGCCCGCGAATTCCCCCTTACTATCCGGGCACACCGGTCGGCGGGTCAGCCCGCCACCGACGTTTTCCGCCAACGGAAACACGCGTTATGAGTACGTCACCACAACAACGAAAATCGTTGAACGTCTCTACCCTGCGCGCCCTCTCCCACAGGGGCGGCGTATGAATCGTATCGTCAATCTCCCCATGGCCCTGCGCCGTTCCAAGCTGCGTCACTCCGCACGCCCGCCGGATATCGCCCGGTCTGTCTGATCGCGTCCGTTAAAGAACCGCGACAGTCCCCTACTTCTTGATATCCCTGCCAGGACACCTACGCCTTTTTGTCGCGTCGTGTCCGGCCCGAATCTGCGCGCCTGCGCGGCGCCATCGTGAGTGATTGATTATGAAATTCGCAGCCATCGAAGACGCACGCCTGTTCCTTGAACAGAACCCCGATATCGACATGATCGAGCTGTTTATCCTCGACGCCAACGGCGTGCCGCGCGGCAAGCTGTTGCACCGTGAAGAACTGCTCGCCGTGTACCAAAGCGGTCGGCCACTACCCAGCACCATCCTCGGTCTGACCGTACAGGGTGAAGACGTCGAGAACTCCGGTCTGGTCTGGGATGTCGGCGACATCGACTGCCGCGCCTATCCGCTGGAAGGCAGTCTGGTGCGCCTGCCATGGCGCAAGATTCCGACCGCCGCCGTGCAGGTCAGCATGCACCCGACCGAGGGCATGCCCGCGAGCATCGCCGACCCGCGACACTTGCTGATCAAGGTTATCGACGGGCTCAAGGCCGAGGGTTATCACCCGGTGATGGCGTGTGAACTGGAGTTCTATCTGCTCGACGCCAAACGCGATCACAACGGTCGCCCGCAACCGGCGCTGGACGCTGACGGTGGTCGACCGCGACATACGCAGGTTTATGGTTTGCGCGAGCTGGAACAGATCGAACCATTCCTCGCCGACCTCTACAGCGCCTGCAAACTGCACGGCATTCCGGCGCGCACGGCGATCTCCGAATACGCCCCGGGCCAGGTGGAAATCACCCTCGAACATGGCGACGCGCTGGAGGCGATGGATCAGGCCGTGCGCTACAAACGTCTGGTCAAAGCCATCGCCCACAAGCACGGCATGCAGGCGACCTTCATGGCCAAGCCGTTCGATGATCTAGCCGGCACCGGCATGCACATGCATGTGAGTCTGGCCGATGGCGCGGGACACAATCTATTCGCCTCCGAAGACCCGGCCGGCACCCCGCTGCTGCGCACGGCGATTGGCGGCATGCTCGCGTCCTTGCTCGACTCGTTGCTGCTGTTCTGCCCGAACGCCAACTCGTATCGACGCTTCCAGGCCAACAGTTACGCACCGCTGGCGCCGACCTGGGGTGTCGACAACCGCACCGTCAGCCTGCGCGTACCCGGTGGCCCGGCCAATACCCGACACATTGAACACCGCATCTGCGGCGCCGATGCCAACCCGTATCTGGCGGCAGCGGCGATCCTTGCCGGGATTCATCGTGGCATTCGTGAAGACCTTGATCCGGGCGCTCCGGTTGAAGGCAATGGCTATGCGCAGGCGAAGGAATTGCTGCCGACCGATTGGCTGACCTCGCTGCAGGCACTGGAGAATTCGGTGTGGGCGCGGGATGCCTTGGGGCGGGAATTTCTCGGGGTGTATCTGGCGGTGAAGCGTGCAGAGTACCGGCAGTTCATGGCGGAGGTGGGTGAACAGGATTGGCGCTGGTATCTCACCGAGGCCTGAAGACTCACCACTACCCCCTGTAGGAGTGAGCCTGCTCGCGATGAGGCCATGTCAGTCAAATCATCTGTGAATGACACACCGCTATCGCGAGCAGGCTCACTCCTACAGGGACCGCGTACAACCTAAGAATTTGTGTGGACACTGACATGACCGAACGCTGCAATTCCTACTACACCGCCACCCTTAACCAAGACACCGACTACCCGACCCTGCAAGGCCGACACACTGTCGATGTGGTGATCATCGGCGGCGGCTTCACTGGCGTCGCCACTGCCGTCGAACTCGCCGAAAAAGGCCTGAAAGTCGCCATCGTCGAAAGCCACAAGATCGGCTGGGGCGCCACCGGGCGCAACGGCGGACAAGTCACCGGCAGCCTTTCCGGCGATGGTGCGATGCGCAAACAGATGCGCGCGAAACTCGGCGACGAGGTCGATGATTTCATCTGGCACCTGCGCTGGCGCGGGCACGAAATCATCCAGCAGCGTGTTGAGAAATATGCCATTCAGTGCGACCTCAAACACGGCCATTTGCACGCCGCGTACAAACCCAGCCACATGACCGACTTGCGCAAGGATTATGAAGAAGCCGTGCGTCGCGGATTAGGCGATGAAGTCAGCCTGCTCGACCGCAGCCAGGTGCGTGATCTGCTGCAAAGCGACCTCTACCACGGCGCAATCAAGAATACCCGCAACATGCATCTGCATCCGCTCAACCTGTGCATCGGTGAAGCACGGGCGGCGGAAAGTCTCGGTGCGCTGATCTTTGAAAACAGCGAAGTGCTGGAGATCATTCACGGTGCTACGCCTAGCGTAAGAACCGCCCACGGCCAGATCGACGCCAAGCAGGTGATGCTCGCCGGCGACGTCTATCACAAGCTCGAACCGGGACAGCTCAAGGGCAAGATTTTCCCGGCCATGGGCGGCATCGTCACCACCGCGCCACTGGGCGATCTGGCAAAACAGATCAACCCCGAAGACCTCGCGGTGTACGACTGCCGCTTCGTCCTCGACTACTACCGCCTCACCGCCGACGGCCGCTTGTTGTTTGGTGGCGGCGCCAACTACAGCGGCAAGGATTCACGCGACATCGCCGCCGAACTGCGCCCGTGTATCGAGCAAACCTTCCCGGCGCTCAAAGGTGTGCAGATCGATTACCAGTGGAGCTGCGCGATGGGCATCGTCATCAACCGCATTCCGCAACTGGGCAAGCTCTCGGACAACGTCTGGTATTGCCAGGGCTATTCGGGGCACGGCATCGCGACGACGCACATCATGGGCGAAATCATGAGCCGCGCGATCACTGGGCAGATGGAGCAGTTCGATACGTTTGCCGCGTGTCAGCACACTCGGGTGCCGATGGGGGATTTGCTCGGTAACCCGTTGCTGGCGGCGGGGATGTGGTATTACCAGATGCTTGAGCGCCTGCGCTGAAACATGTGTTGAATATACCGGCCCCTTCGCGAGCAAGCTCGCTCCCACAGTTGATCGAGTTCTATCTCAGAAACGCGTTCGAATGTGGGAGCGAGCTTGCTCGCGAAGGGGCCATCAAAACCACCGCAAAACCTCAATCCGGCAACTGCTCGACGACAATCCCCAACCGCCGATAATCCTCGACACTCCCCGACGCCACATGCCGTTCGGTAATCAGCGTATGCAGGCGCGTACAAGGCGCCACCACAAACGGCTCCACCGCTCCCAACTTGTCCGCCGAAGTCACCGCTATCACCCGCGTCGCGCCCTCCAGCATCGCCTGCTTCACCGGCACTTCATCGAAATGCAGCGAGGTAATCCCCACCTCCGGATGAATCGCGCACACCCCGGTAATCGCCAGATCCCCCTTGATCCCCGCCAGCAGCCGCAGCGCCTCATGCCCACCCGCCGCCATCGTTCGCGGGTTCAACTGGCCCCCTGCGAGAATCACTTTCACACCCTTGAATTCAGACAAGGCAATTGCCGTCATCGGTGAAGCGGTCACCGCCGTGATGCTGATATCGGCACGTAACGAGCGCGCCACTTGCAGCGTCGTCGAACCGGAATCGAACAGCACAATCTGCCCGTCCTCAATCTCCTGCGCCGCTCTTTGCGCCAAACGGATTTTCACCTCATCGGTCTCGTCCAGCCGGGTGAAGTAATCCTTGCCGGAGTCCTTCGGACGCGGCAGCGCCCCGCCGTGGACACGCTGTACCAGTCCGGCGTTGTCCAGTTCGGCGAGGTCGCGGCGGATGGTGTCTTCGGAGACTGCGAAGTGCTGGCTCAATTCGGAGGCCATGACCTTGCCGTCACGCTCAAGGAGCAAAAGGATTTTCTGCCGGCGCAGGGATGGCAGTTCAGCCGCGGAATGATCGTGCATGGTTATGCCTGTTTATGCTTGTAATTGCAGGTTTTTACGAGATTAGCCAAAGCCCTGAGCGAACACAATCTGGCGGGGTATCAATCGTTTCGATCATTGGAATCGACAAGGCGAATTTTTTCTTTGCTTTCAACCTGTTCAAAATGGCCGCACTTCTAAAAGGCTCAGGATGAACACCTCATGAATCTCAATTTTGCGTTCGCGTGCATGATCGTCGTGTCGTTTGCGATTGCCCTTGGCCACGCCTGACAGCGCCTCAGACCGACGCCAGCAGTTGTTCGCGCAACCATTTGTGCGTCGGATCGCGGTGCGAACGTTCACCCCAGAACATCGCCATCTCGTAACCGGGTACTTGCAGCGGCGCGTCGACCACTTGCAAGGCCGGGTTGCCACGCACCAGACGTGACGGCAGCATCGCCACCAGATCGGTGCTCGCCAACACCGACATCGCCATCAGAAAGTGCGGCACCGACAACACCACTTTGCGCATCAGCCCGACATCGGCCAACGCCCGATCGGTCACCCCGAAAAAGCCCCCGCCTTCGCGCGACACCATCACGTGTTCCAGCGCACAGAATTGCTTACGTGTGGGTGCAGACTTCAATCCCGGATGGCCAACTCGACCGGCCAGCACATAACGCTCGGTGAACAGCGGCCGTCGATGCAACTCCGGCGGCGCGTCTTCGCTGATGTGCAGCGCCAGATCGAATACACCCTGCTCGGCCTGTTTGACCAGATGCGCCGGCGTCAGATCGATCACCGCCAGACGCGTGCCCGGCGCCTGCTCGCGCAAGCTGCTCAGCGCCGGCAGCACCACCGTCGACTCGCCGTAATCGGTCGCGGCGATCTTCCAGGTGTGCGTCGCCTGCGCCGGGTTGAACGCACTGGCCGGCGCCACCGCTCTCTCCAACGCCTCCAACGCTTCGCGCAACGGTTCACGCAACTCATCGGCGCGCGCCGTCGGGCGCATGCCGCGCGGCCCGGGCAACAGCAGCGGATCACCAAAGATGTCGCGCAACTTGGCCAGATGCACGCTCACCGAAGGTTGCGACAGGTTCAGCCGCTGCGCCGCACGGGTGACGTTGTGCTCCGACAGCAAAACATCGAGGGTCAGCAGCAGATTGATATCCAGCCGTCTCAAATTATTCATGGCTATACCAGACATATCAGAAATTCATTTCCAATATACCGGTTGAACGCCGATCCTGCAGTCACTCAGCTAACGGAGCTTCAACATGAACGTCTTACTCGTTTACGCCCATCCAGAACCGACCTCCCTCAACGGCTCGCTGCGCGACTTCAGCGTCCAGTGCCTGCAAGCCGCCGGTCACACCGTGCAGGTCTCCGACCTTTATGCAATGAACTGGAAAGCCACCCTCGACGCCGACGACGCCCCGCAGCGCGATGCGACGAAACCGTTCCACGCCTCGCTCGACTCGAAAGTTGCCTACGCCGAAGGCACCCAGGCTGCCGACATCGCTCGCGAGCAGGAAAAACTGTTGTGGGCGGATGCGCTGATCCTGCAGTTTCCACTCTGGTGGTTCACCATGCCGGCCATTCTCAAAGGCTGGGTCGATCGGGTGTACGCCTACGGTTTTGCCTATGGCGTCGGTGAGCATTCCGACAGTCGTTGGGGCGAGCGTTATGGCGAAGGGAAAATGCAAGGCAAACGGGCAATGTTGATGGTCACCACCGGCGGCTGGGAATCGCACTACGCACCGCGTGGGATTAACGGGCCGATGGATGATTTGTTGTTTCCGATTCAGCACGGGATTTTGTATTACCCGGGGTTTGAAGTGGTGCCACCGTTTGTGGTGTATCGGACGAGTCGGATGGATGCGGCGCGGTATGCCGAGACTTGTGATGAGCTGGGGCGGCGGCTGGATGAGTTGTGGAGTGCACGGCCGATTGGGTTTCGGCAGCAGAATGGGGGGGAGTATGAGATTCCTGCTTTGACGTTGAAGAGCGATATCGCGCCGGATAGCGAAGGCTTCGACGCACACATCCGCTAGCGCCGCATTGCCCTCACCCCAGCCCTCTCCCAGAGGGAGAGGGAGCCGACCGTGTTGGATGTTCGAGTTACGCCGACCTGGTATATCGAGCCGAACTCAAATTTCGAACAGCCCACAATCGGCTCCCTTTCCCCCTCGCCCCCCTTGGGGGAGAGGGCTGGGGTGAGGGGGATGGATCTAACTGACACGCCGCAACATGCAGGCATCAGTGGCTCAGGTCAGGCCTCTTCGCGCGCCCGCCGCACTTGCACCAACAACGCCGGCGCGAAATGCAACAACACCATCCGGCTCAAATGATGCGTCAGAATAAACACCACATTCAGCCCGCCACCAAACGCGACAATCGCAATCGTCTCAATCGCCCCCGGCATGTACGCCAGCCACAGCGACAGTGGATCACTGCCCAACCAGCGTGCCGCGACTTCAGCAAACACCGCCGCGACCACGATCATCAAACCAACCGAGACCAACGCCGTGCGGCCGTGACGTGTCAGCTCCGCGAAGCCGAGACCTTGAAATCGTGAGCCGATCCGCACGCCGAGAATCAGCGCCGCAAGATTCAAACTCCAGTCCGGCATGTGAAACCCGTGCAACCATCCCGATTTCACAAACACCGCCGTAATGATGATCGCCGTGAGCATGAACGGCGCCGGTACGCCGATCACCAGCAGCAAGCGCCCGAGCAGCACGCTCAGCGCGATGACCGAAAACGCTGTCAGAGCCATGCCTGTCGTCAAAGGGTCGCCATCGGCAACCGCCACTGCAGCGGCTTGCCCGAGAATCAGGAAACTCACCAGTACGGTGATCAACAGCAAGCGTATCAAGTGCACGATGATGACCTTGCTCGATGCCTTTTCCGACTCGAGTAGATCGAACACTGCGGCCAGTGCGCCCGGATAAACCGCCAACAATGCATCGGTGCGATTCCAGCCCGCGCCGCGCGTCAGCCACCATCCGGCCAATGCGATCTGCACTGCCAGGCAAATCAGCAACACACCGAGGCTCGGCAACATCGTCGAGGCCGTCGCGCTGTCCCACGCTTCGAACATCAGCCCGGTGGCGATGCCCAGCGTGACCTGGATGTAGCCGAGTCCATAGGGAGTTGCCGGTGCGATACCGGTTTTACTGGCGAACAATGCGGTGACGACAATCGAACCCAACAGCAGGCCATGCGGCACGCCTTCGAACTGCAACAGCGCGCCGAAACCGGCAGCCATCAACAAACAGAGAATGGATTTAATAGTCGCCTTCCTGGCTAATAAACTGACCCAACATCACCCAATAATGATTAGTCCCTGTGGGAGCGAGCCTGCTCGCGAAAGCGTCTTGCCAGTCGCAGATAAGTCACTGACTCGACGCCTTCGCGAGCAGGCTCGCTCCCACAGGGATTTCGTTCACATACGCAACCGTGCAATCGCCCTTCGATACTTTTCGATTCGCTCCAGATCCTCCCAACTCGGCGAGGCAATTCGCGACAAGTCACTGTTCTCTTCCAGATCCGCCAGCTTCACCACCCGACCGATCGGGTTCTGTGCGGCGCGGTCGACGAAGTCTTCATAGGATTCGCCCGGCACTTTGGTCACCGATTCGATAGCGCTCAAAACTTCCTCGCTGAAGCCTTCCTTGCGCAAATCATCGAGGCTGACACCACAGTCCTCAACCACATCGTGCAGCACGGCAACGATACGTTCTTCCAGCGTGCTCATGCGTAACATGACTTTCAGCGGATGCAGAATGTACGGCGCACCGCCCTTGTCGACCTGCCCGGCGTGGGCCGTGGCGGCGATGGCGATAGCACGTTCGAGGGTCTGGGTCATGAGAGTCTCCGTGGGTTAAACGCCATAGCGGCCGCCGACATGGATGTTGCGTTTGAGCCAGTTGCTGATCGCTTTAAGCCGTCCGGTTGGCTTCGTTGGCTCGGAATGACGCTGAAGAATCAGCGACACCAATGTGGCCTGATCGGCTTTTGGACGGGCATCGATCAACTCGACAACCCACGCGCAATCGGCCTTTTTCAGATGCTCGCGCCACTCTCCCGGCCAGGCATCCAGCTCATCCAGCGCCAACCATCGGGCACCGCCATGCTCCATATGCCCGCCGGACATCGACTGCTCGAAACAGAAAGGCGTGTCTGGCTTGGCAGGGTCAATGTGGAACAGGTAGATGTCGTGGAATGGGTGCTGCGAGGGGGACGCATTATTGCGGCTGCCAATTTCGATCATGGGCAATGTTCCAATCCTTGGGCGCTGAATGTTTCCGATTGTTTCGCAGTGTACGCCATGGGAGCAAATCAAAAACCCGATGGAACCTCCCTCCTCCGCGCCGTCTCGAAACTATAAAGCGCCAACATGATTGATCAGACCCGGCGCCATTGAAGAGGAAACCCCGATGAACATTCGCTTCCTGCTTCTGATCGCCACCTTCGCCATCATCCCCACCTGCGTCATGGCCGAAGGCTGCGACGTCCAGACCCAATCCTCCAGCGCCTCAGTGCCCTCGGTCGAAAGCCACAGTTGTTATGAATACGAAGGCATGCCGGTGAACTCAATCGACTGGTCGTGCAGCAACGAAAGCAAAGACATGCTCAGCAGCACCAAAACAAAGGTCGAGCACTGCGCCGATCACTATCAGGCTACATGTATCGCCACGATTACCCAGGAATCTCTGGCCAACCCGCATTCCACCAGCAAGGACAAGAACGCCAAGGCATTGAACATCCCCGACAACGCTCAGGTGACCACGTATTACTACGACATGGAGCATTTGGCCCAGGCGCGGATTGATTGTGAGAATGGTGGCGGGCATTGGAAAACGAAGTAAGAGTCTGGCAGGCATTAAAAGCCCGGCTCAAGGCCGGGTTTTTCAAACGCACACCATTGACTAGCTGCCACCTCCGCTGCCGCCGTTGCCACCACCGCTGCTACTGCCTCCGTCCTGACCCGCGCCACTCGGCTTGGAACCAGCGGGCACTGGCCCATTGTCGGTTTTACCGCCATCCGCGCCTGGGGGCAGCGCATTGGCGTCCGGATCGGCATTCGTAGCGGGCGAAGCTGGCTCCCGCGTCTGGCTGCTGCCATCGTTCGCCGTCGGGGTGGACGTTTCGCCAGCCGCAATTGCATATAGCGAACTGCCGGAGATAAGCGCCGCGAGTGTAAACACCGCAATTTTATGGTTCAGCATGGTGCTTTTCCTTTGCTAGGTGAGTTACAGCATTGGAAGACCGGCTGGCGTGAAGGTGCGGTGTATCGGATGAATGGTCATGGTTTAGGCAAAAAAAACCGACGCCTGTTCAGGCATCGGTTTCCCCTATTGGTGACAGGTACCGGATATCAGCGCTTCATCGCTTCACACTGGCTGCGCAGAATCTTTCAATTGGCACTTATTCTTTGGGCGTACTGACCAAGCAGGCAGAGAAGTATTTGTTCTGGAATTCAGTGGTCGCGGCCGTTTGCTGCTCTGCGGTTTCGCGCCGTGGCTCTTCATATGCATCTTGAATGAGCCTCTGATACATCTTGGTGATCAACTTATTCTCATTTTTTTCCGATATATCCCAAAGCGTCGCCATGGGAGCACCATCCTGACGCGCCTGCATCACGACCATCGCGGCGTTTTCCAGGATCTTGCAGCCTTTCAGATATTCGGTTTTTGAGATGGCTTGTGCGGAAAAGCTGCAAGTAAGTAATGCAGCACATACAAAAAGACGATTACGTAGCACAGTGTTCTTCCTTGGAAAAATGGCCCGGGACTCTATCATTGATATCGTAATGCCATCAATTCGAACTGATCTGCAAGGTTCAACGTTTCAGGGCTTCGCAGCGGGTGCGCAGGTCATGGTTGTCGATATTCCCGCAACTGCTGCCGCCGGTCGTGGCGTTGCAATAGGCTCGTTGATCATGGTCATCGATGTTGCCGCAGGAACTGTTGCCCTGCTCCGCATTGCACCGCGCACGCAAGTCGTGATTATCAATATTGCCGCAACTGCTGCCGCTCTTCTTCGCGTTGCAGTAGGCGCGCTGATCATGGTCATCGATGTTGCCGCAGGAGCTGCCTCCCAACTCGGCGTTGCACGAGGCGCGCAAATCGTGATTATCGATATTGCCGCAACTGCTGCCGCTCTCCCTCGCATTGCAATAGGCCCGCTGATCGTGGTCGTCGATGTTGCCGCAACTGGCGAACGTGTAACTGCTGAACATCAACAACATGGCGAGTAATAGTCTCATCACACACTTCCTTGGGTTGCCAGGAAACAGCCTGGCACTGGTTGATCCTGTTCAATGAGCGTCGCGACACGCCATCAAATTGACATCGTTTTTTAGGAAAGTTCAAATTGAGGTGTGTGCGGATTTGAGTTCTGAAAAAGGCGCAGGAAAACGCGCCGTGTGGTGAGGGGATTCGTCCGTCGAGAGCATCGCCAGGATCCTGGTGCAGGATGTGAGTGATGTGTTTCGGATGATTGAGCAGCGGGGGTTTGAGCCCGCCTCTTAAAAAGAACAGGTAAGGAAAGCGCGGGCATTCCTACTCCACGCATTAGCGAAGTGATGCAGGCAAACCTAAAAAGAAATAATCCGCACTGGTGACAGATCACTTTATAAATAGATCTGTCACCTTTTCGTTTTTTCCTGGAAAAAACTGATTCTTCGGAAACGGCATGATTAAAAAATCTTGCATAGCCGTCTTCTATTCTAAATGACACCTGATGAGGGCAGCCTTATGGCTGCCCTCATTAATTAGAAATTCGCTGGCGTATTCGCACTAATAATCTCAGCCTCATCCGCCCCGATATTCCGAAACTTATGCGGCAGCGTGGTCGGAAAATAATACCCATCCCCCGCATTCAACACACTCACCGACCCATCCACAGTCAACTCGACCGTGCCACGCGTCACCAACCCGCACTCCTCTCCTTCAGCATGCACAATCGGCTCTTCCCCGGAACTCGCGCCCGGTGCGTATTGCTCACGCAGCAAGCGCATTTGGCGGCTGGGCACGGAGGCGCCGATCAGCAGCAGTCGCAAGCCATGGCGGCCGAGGTCGGGTTGTTCGTTGGCGCGGAAGACGTATTGGTGTTCGCGCGGGGGTTGGTCGAAGGTGAAGAAGTCGGCCAGGGACATCGGTATGCCTTCGAGCAGCTTTTTCAGTGAGCTGACGGAGGGGCTGACGCGATTCTGTTCGATCAGGGAGATGGTGGCATTGGTCACGCCGCTACGCCGGGCCAGCTCAC
>Ga0157373_10000505_pt1 | contig 30682 bp, 27 predicted proteins | sample C65metaG_FD_113460 | JGI IMG/M metagenome (GOLD analysis project Ga0157373, IMG submission 113460) | Corn rhizosphere microbial communities from Kellogg Biological Station, Michigan, USA - C6-5 metaG | ecosystem: Host-associated > Plants > Roots > Rhizosphere > Soil | place: USA: Michigan... | reverse complement strand
GGTGAAGAGCTGGCCATCAAGGCAGTTACGATTAAAAAAACACCGTAAAAGGCTCCTCCTACGCAACTATCGGAGCTTGCCTACAACCCGGAAAAGGACATCCATTTTATCCGGCAGGTCGAGTCCTCTAGCCATACACTTCCGTACCACCGAGCCCTAGTCCCGAGGCTACGTCGCCTTGCGCCTTTGCCTACAACTAAGCCAGAATCCGCCCGATTGTGTGCCCCGGGCCGTACCGGTAGCTTGGTTTCCGTCACTGCTCATCAGTGATCGGGTTTAGCGACCCGAACCGTAGGCACATAAGCGTCCATGCTCCGTTGCGGGATCTAACTGCAATGACGTTATGGCGGCTGTATGTAGGAGACCTTCGGGTCTACCGAGTGCCTATGTCCGGTTCGCTAACCTGCGTGCAGTCGCCACCATTCTGTTTAGCGACAGGTCTTGGCGGCTCCCATTCCCCCATAGGAGCGTCATCATGTTCAAAGTAACTCCCAACCCTCCGCAAACAGACCCCAGCGCCAACGACCTCGATCCAAAGAAAGCTCAAGAGGCCACCGATCGGGCGTTGGATTTCTATCTGAACCCGAAAGACACCGACGCCGGAACCGACACACCCCCGGGTCAGCTCTTCACCGTCATCGACGGCATCGACACCGAAAGTCTGCTCGCCAACCTCAGCGAGAGCTTGGCCTCGGCCAACGCCATGATCAACGACCTGGCGTTCGACCTTGAGGGGTCGCGGCGGCATGTTGCGCTGGGTATTCAGCAAGTCATCGAGTTGAGTGAGCTGTTGGCAAATCGGGCGTTGGATAACGTCGATCCACGCTAGCACCCAGCCTGTAAAGCAAGGCCGAGTCGGACCGGCACGGGAGCGTTGAGCCACTAAGCGCTATAAGCTTCCGTCACCTGCGTGTATCAGCCCAACTCACGTTGCCCGGAGCCGATCTCGGATTCCGGTATCAATACGTTGTAAAACGCGTCAGAAGCCTTGCACCCTGCGCAAAAATCCAAACCCTATGTACCTCGCCCCAGAGCCCGAGTTTTTCGCGTTCGGCATCAGGCAGATGCAGAGAGTCCTGTACTATGCCCCCTCCCCGCCAACCACTTATGAACGTGGAAACATGGAACTGCACTCAGTCTTGGCCTTTACCCTGGTCGCTGCGATTGCTATCGCAAGCCCTGGACCTGCGACGCTAATGGCGATCAACAACAGTCTGGCGTACGGGCCGCGTTACGCGGTGTGGTCATCCTTGGGCAATGCGTGCGGACTGTTCTGCCTGTCGGCTGCCGCGATGTCCGGCCTGGGCGCCTTGCTCGCCAGCTCCGAATGGATGTTCAACGCGGTAAAAGTCCTGGGGGCCGGCTACCTGTTTTACCTGGGCGCGAAGCAGTTGTTCAACAAACGCCCGATCCTCACCCAGGATGTGCAGCCGGATGGAAAAGCAACGGCCCCGTCGCGAATGAAGCTCTACAAGTCGGCGTTCCTCACCGCCGCCACCAATCCAAAAGCGACCATGTTCTTTACCACCCTGTTCCCGCAATTCATCGACCAGAGCGCAGCCCTGCTGCCGCAATTCCTGCTGCTCACGACAATCTTCATGGGCTTGTCGCTGACATCATTGAGCGTGTATGCCCTCGCAGCGGCTCAGGTCAAAGGCTTGCTGACCCGCCCGGCGTTCTCTGTGTGGATCAGTAGGCTGGTGGGCTCGACATTCATCGGCTTCGGCGCGGCTATCCTCGCCATGCGTCGGCCTACCGCTTGAGAGCAGCCCAGACTCGGGCGTGAACACGCCCGTCAAAGGCCACGGTGAAATGACTATCAGCCGGTAAGCGCCAACCTGCCCATCGCCAGCGAACTGCTCTCTTCCTCGAGAAGAACTGCACCTGCCTGAAGCAAACACAAGGCTAGAAGATTTTCTATCGATAAAACACATTTAATCTCGTTTGTTGACCGCCAGAAATGATCGGAAAATCCCAACCAAGCCAGGGAGATTAACCCAAGAAACCAGGGCAGCAGAGTCATTCGAGCTGTCCTTCATCAAATAGATTTTCTTGCGTTCATCGCTGACCCTGGCTTGGGTGGCAGAAGCGTCGAGCTATGCCCCGGTTTCGTTTCTCAAATCCAACGGGAGAACCACCATGAGCCACGTCAATAAACAGAAACGCATCCTTCTCATCATGTCGTCCCTCGACGAGATGGGCATCAGCGGCAAGCAGAGCGGCACCTGGTTTCACGAGCTGGCAGCGCCTTACTACATCCTGACCGAAGCAGGCCATGAGGTGGTCTTCGCATCTCCGGCTGGCGGCGAGGCCCCCATTGATCTGTTGAGCATGAAGGCGCCCTTCACCACCGAGTACACCGATCGCTTCCTCGCCGATCCGGTCGCCCTGTTTGCCGCCAGAAACCCCCGCAAGCTGCGCAACATCGATTACAGCGGTTTCGACGCCGTTTTCTTCCCAGGCGGCTACGGCCTGCTTTGGGACCTGGCGTCCGACTCCCATGCGATCAAGTTGATCCGCGACTTCTACGAATCCAACCGCCCGATCGCCATGGTCTGCCATGCACCGGCCATCCTGCGCGACGTCAAGAAAAGCGACGGCGAGTATCTGGTCAAGGGCCTGAACGTCACTGGTTTCAAAAACGCCGAAGACAGCGAGATCGAACTGCTGCATCACTTGCTGTTCTCGCTGGAAGATGAACTGAAGGTACGCGGCGCCAAGTACAGCAGCGCAGCCAACTGGGAACCGCACGTGGTCGTCGACGGCTTGCTGATGTCTGGCCAAAGCCCGGCGTCGGCCGTCCCCCTTGCCGAAACACTGCGTGAGCGCCTGAAAGGCTAAAGCGACCGAGGGAGCTGTCTTTTTCGAAGAGAGAGTTCCCTCATCGCTCCGTCCCCGACGACTGGAGATATGAGATGAGCAATAACCTGAACGGCATTGATGTCGCTGCCCTGCAGCAGTTTTCGAAAAGCGTGGCCGCATCACCGGCGGCAGGCGAAGTTCGCTTCAACGTGAAGACAAAATGGCAGCATCAGACGCGCACAGTGGCGACCGTCAATCACTACACCCTGGGCGGCGAAACACACCAGCGCCACTTTGAAATTGCCGCCCACGAACCGCCAGAGTTGCTGGGCACCAACTCCGCCCCCAATCCTCAGGAACTGCTGATGGCCGCCTTGAACGCCTGCCTGTCAGTCGGCTATGTGGCAAACGCCGCCGCCATGGGCATCGAAATCAGGAGCCTGGAAATCGAGACCGATGGCCGCCTTGATCTGCGCGGTTTTCTCGGCCTGGATGATAACGTCAACCCAGGGTATGACGAAGTTGGCTATGTGGTACGTATCAGTACAGACGCTGAACCCGACAAGGTCGAGGAACTGCACCGGGTGGTCAGCAGGACATCGGTGAACCTGGCAAATTTTTCCAAGGCCATTCGCATGGTACCGACGTTGGAAATCCAGGGCTCGAGTACATAAGGAAGATCAAAAGCGGGGATCTGCCTCAAAACACTGAAAAGCGCCTCCGTTCGCAGAGGCGCTTCATCGTTAGCGAATCAGAATTTATAAGTGATGGACGTGCCGAACCCACTGGCGCTGTTCTTGTATTTGGAGCTGTAGGCGCCCCTGCTGGCTGAAGCGTCGTTGACCTTCACACTCTCTTCCCACAGATAGGAGTAAGCGAGGTCGACGGTGACATTGTCCACGGGCGTCCACCCGGCGCCCAAGCTGACCACCGTACGGTCACCTGTTGGAATCCGTGGCGAACGGTTGGTGTTGTTGGTGGGGGACTGATCCACCGAAAAACCGGTGCGCAGCACCCATTGCTTATTGAGCTGGTACGAAGCGCCGATCGCGTGTGCCCAGGTGTCGTGCCAGTTCTCCTCTTCAGTGACACTGCTCAACGTGCCGCTCAGCGCCGGAGGCAATCCGCTGTTCTCGATGGTGATGTCCTTGAAGCGACTCCAACGTGTCCAGGTGCTGCCCAGGTACAGGGTCCAATCGTCATTGAGTTGCTGGGTCACCGAGAAGTCCACGGATTCGGGCGTGTCCACGTCCAGCGAAGCATCGTAACTTTCGCCGCTGACTCCCAGTAGGGAAAAGACGCCGCCGGTGACTTTGGTTTTGGCATTGTCCAAGTGATAGCTGACCTTGGAATGGTAGGTCATGCCCACCCGGGTGCTGTCCGTGGCCTGCACCAGAATACCGGCGTTGAAACCCAGGGCGGTGTCATCGCCCTTGCTTTTGAGTTTGCCGTCATTGGTGCCGGGGCTGACGGGGTTCAAGACCATTGCCGACAACTCACCGCTGATGCGGTTGATCGTCGGACCGAAACCGATGGAAACCCTGTCATTGAAGGCGTAGCTGACCGTCGGTTGGAAGGTCAGTGTCTTGACCTCGCTTTTGTTCGTGAAGTAACGACCGGCGAACCCACTGCCATAGTCCGTTATCAGGCCGAACGGCGCGTAGAAACCGACACCGAACGCCCAATGCTCATCGATGGGATTGACGTAGTAACCCATGGGCACCGTGACCACCGGCACCATGTCGCCGTCTTGCTGGCCGCCGAACGTGCTGCGCGTCTGGCTGATGTCTGATTTGGCGAACAGCGTCGCAGCGCCCACGCTGACTTGCTCTCGCTTCAAACGAGACATGCCCGCCGGGTTACCGAAAACGGTGCTCGCGTCATCGGCGGAAGAGGATCGACCGGCAAAACCGGTGCCCATCCCACTGATGCTTTGTTCATTGAGCGCAAAGCCGCTGGCGAACAGTTGTGAAGAGGCCAGTGCGACAGCAAGGCCAAGCGGAGTCTTGAAGATCATTTTTTTCATTATTGGATCTCTAGGGTGGTCGCAGATAGGTGTTGCAGGGAAAACAGGGGCCTCGGCTCTTTTGGCTTCAAGCAAAAATCGCCACGGTCTGGCGTGCACACAGCACGCGCAGACCGCTTTCATCCCAGATCTCCATATCCTGGACGGAATAGCCCTCTTGGGTTTGTTGGCTGAACGAATTGATCAGGAACCATTCGCCGACCACGGCGGGTTGCGGCAGGTCGATGGTCCAGGAAACCGAACTGATGGCGGCCGGCGTGGTAAAGCAGGTCATGGCCGCGGGCGGTAAGCTGTCAGCCAGTGCGATCAACGCGACGGCCGGATCGACCCCCTGGGCGTCCAGATGACGCACCCACATCAGCAACTCAGGATTTTCGGCACCCGACACCGGCAGCGATCCGCCGGCCGGGCGCATCTCGAAGTTGTAGGCGCAGGCGGGTGCAACCCGTCTGTCCAGCTCCAGCGTCTGGTGCTCGGAGGGCCCTCCCACGGACGGACACTCCCATGAGTCGTGTCTGATCCGACTGGCACGCGGATGGGCGAACAACAAGGTCGTGCGTAGCGCCAGTTCATCCCCCGACAGGCAGTCAACCGCCACCGAGGTGACTGATCGGCCCTCGCGCAAGACGCTGGTATTGAACGTCTGCGCCTTGGTCACCGGGCCGATGAAGGACACCTGGGCGGACTTGAACGGCGGCAGTTGCCCACCATTCACCAAATGCACCGCCTGCAACGACAGAGCCGTCGAGAGCCCGCCAAATACGGTCCTGCCTTGCAGCCAATTGGCGGGGGCCTCGAAAGGCCTGTCAGGGTCGAACTGATTAACCAGCTGGGAAAATGAAGTCACGGTCTTTTCCTCTACGGGAAACTGAATATTCAGAATCGATACTCACGACGAAAACCTACGCAGACAGTCCCCTCGCGATCACGACGCCGACTCCCAGCGACGAAACAGAACGCTGGCATTGACGCCGCCGAAGCCGAATCCATTCGAGAGCGCATAGGTGATCGAGGCCTTGCGTGCCGCCAGGCCAACCAGGTCGAGGCCGCCAGCAGCTTCATCGGGGTTGAGGAGATTCAACGTCGGGGGAATGATCTGATCCCGCAAAGCCAGCACGGTGAAGAGCGCTTCGATGCCCCCCGCCGCGCCCAGCAAATGCCCCGTGGCCGACTTGGTCGAGCTGATCGCCACGTCTGAGTGGCCGCCGAACACGGACCTGATAGCCGCCAGTTCGCCCTTGTCGCCCACCTGCGTCGAAGTCGCATGGGCGTTGATATGCTGTACCTCGTCAGCACTGACACCCGCCTGGCGCAAGGCTTGTTCCATGGCGCGCCGGGCCCCATTCCCATCTTCCGGCCCTGCGGTCAGGTGATAGGCATCCGCGCTGGTGCCGTAGCCCACCAGTTCCGCCAGGGGCGTCGCGCCACGGGCGATTGCGTGCTCCAGCGATTCGATCACCAGCAACCCTGCGCCTTCGGCCATGACAAACCCGTCTCGCTCGCGATCGAACGGACGCGACGCCTCGTGCGGTCGGTCAGCGAACCCGGTGGACAACGCGCGGGCGGCAGCAAAGCAACCGAGCGTCACCCGATCGATCGCCGCTTCGGTGCCGCCGCAAATGGCGATATCGGCTTCCCCGCTCCTGATCAGTCGCGCCGCATCGCCAATGGCTTGTACGCCGGCGGCACAGGCCGTCACCGGTGCGCCGAGCGGGCCTTTGAAACCGTTCTGGATAGAGACATGACCCGCAGCCATGTTGGCGAGGAATGCCGGCGCGGTGAACGGCGATAATCTACGCGGCCCGCGGGTATCCGTGGTTCGCACAGCTTCGGCAATCGCGCCGAAACCGCCGACACCGGAAGCGATAATGGTCGCGGTCCGCTGTTGTTGCGCTTCATCCGTGGGATGCCAGCCTGCCTGCTCCAGCGCCTCATGGGCGGCCATGAGCGCGAATTCGATGAAGCGGTCCATCTTCTGGCGCTCTTTGGGCGCAATGATGCGCTCGGGCGCGTAACCGGCGACGGGATCTTCTTCCAGGGTCGGCACCTGCCCCGCCACGGCGACGCCAGTGCCTTCAGCGATTTCGTCTGGCAGGCGGCGGATACCCGAACGGCCGTCCAGCAACCTGCTCCAGACTTCTTCCATGCCGCATCCCAGGGGCCCGACAATACCGCCGCCCGTGACTACGATTCGCTTTTGATCATTGGAATTCATCATGAGAACCTCTTGATTCTGAGTCGACGTTCAGTTGGCTGTCTGTGCTTCGGTTCTTGCTGCGGTGTCGGGACGGATCTTGAACCAGATGGCATACATCGCCGGCAGGAACACCAGCGTCATGACGGTCCCACCGAATGTCCCACCGATCAGTGTGTAAGCCAGTGTTCCCCAGAACACCGAATGAGTCAGCGGAATAAAGGCCAGGATGGCGGCCATCGCTGTGAGCAGTACCGGCCTGGCGCGTTGCACCGTCGCCTCTACAACCGCATGGAATGGATCGAGTCCTTCTTTCTGGTTGTGATCGATTTGCCCGATCAGGATCAGCGTGTTGCGCATCAAGATGCCCGACAAGGCGATCAGGCCCACCAAGGCATTGATGCCAAACGGCTGATGGAAGATGAGCAGGGTCGGTACCACACCAATCAGTCCCAGCGGCGCGGTGAGGAACACCATCACCATCGCCGACATTGAACGCACCTGCAGAATGATGATCAGCAGCGTCAGGGCGATCATGATCGGGAACAGCGGCAACATCGCTTTTGAGGCTTTCCCCGACTCTTCGATCGAACCGGCCTGTTCGACGCGGTATCCGGCCGGCAGCGTGCTGATGATCGGCTGCAGCTGGTTCAGGATGTTCGTGGATACATCCGGCGGCTGCAGGTCCTCGGCAATGTCCCCGCGTACCGTAATGGTGGGTGTACGGTCACGACGGCGCAGGACCGGCTCTTCCATGCGCACCTCGACGCTGCCGATCTGCGACAGCGGCACACGTTGTCCGGCCGCGCCCACCAGCGTGAAGCCCTGGATTTTTGCCGGATCGAGGCGGATATCGCCCGCCGCACGCCCTACTACTTGCACGGAACGGATGTCTTCGCGCACAAACGTGATCGGAATACCCGACAGCAGGAACTGCAATTGCTGGCCGACCGTACTGGACGTCAGCCCGACCGCCTGCAATCGGTTCTGATCCAATGAGAAATGCAGTGTCGGTATGCGCGTGCCCCAGTCGGTGTTGACGGTCCTCATCAGAGGACTTGCCCGCATGACAGCCTCGACCCGGCCCGCAATCTCACGCAGCTTGGTGGGGTCCGGCCCCATCACCCGATAAGCGACGGGAAAGGGGGAATAGGGACCGAACACCAGTTGTGTCACCCGCACACGGGCCTCAGGCGCGAGTCCGTCAGCCACCGCTTGGCGGAGACGGTGCTTGAGGGTTTCACGCGCCTCCTGGCTACCGGTCAGTACCACGATTTTTGCGAAGGATGGGTCGGGCAGCTCCGGCGCCATCGCCAGGTAGAAACGCGGTGAACCCTGTCCGATATAGGAGGTGACGATTTTCGCTTCGTCCTGCTTTTGCAGCCAGGCCTCAATGCTGGCCGTCGTCGCGCTGGTCTGCTCAATGGCCGTGCCATAAGGCATTTGCACTTCAACGAGCACTTCCGGGCGATCGGACGCTGGGAAAAACTGCTTCTTGACCAGGCCCATGCCGAGGATGGCGATGACAAACAAGGCAATCACCGCTACGGCCACCAGCCATTTGCGAGCGATGAGCCGTGTCAGCAACCGGCGAAAACGATTGTAGTGAGGTGTGTCATAGATGGCCGTATGACCACCCTCGACTTGTTTGACCTGCGGCAGCAGCTTCACACCCAGGTAAGGCGTGAAGGCCACCGCGACCACCCAGGACGCGATCAGGGCAATGCCCACGATCCAGAACATGTTGCTGGTGTACTCGCCCGCGGTCGAGTGCGCGAAGCCGTTGGGCATGAAGCCGACAGCCGTCACCAGCGTACCGGCGAGCATCGGTGCGGCGGTATGGCTCCAGGCATAGGCCGAGGCCTTGATCCGGTCGTAGCCCTCCTCCATTTTGACCATCATCATTTCGATGGCGATGATCGCGTCGTCCACCAGCAGGCCCAACGCCAGAATCAGCGATCCCAGGGTAATACGGTCGAAGTTCTTGCCGGTGGCGGCCATCACCATGAACACCACGGCGAGGGTCAACGGCACGGCCGCCGCCACCACCACACCCACATGCCAGCCCATGCTGAGGAAACAGACCAGCATCACCACCAGCAACGCGACGAAGAACTTGATCATGAATTCGTCGACGGCCGAACTGATATTCACCGACTGATCGGTGACCTTGGTGAACGTCATGCCCAGCGGCATGCCTTCGTTGATACTGACCGTCTCGGCATCCAGCGCCTTGCCCAGATCCAGGCCGTTCCAGCCTTCGCGCATCACGATACCCAGCAAGAGGGCAGGCTCACCTTTATCGCGGACAAGAAAAGTCGCCGGATCTTCGTAGCCACGCTCGACCGTCGCGACGTCCGAAAGCTTCAGCGCCCGCCCCTGCACCACAATCGGCGTATCGCGAATTTTCTCGAGCTTGTCGAACGCGCCATCCAGGCGCACGAATACCTGCGGTCCCTTGGTATCAATCGAACCGGCGGGCGTCAGTACGTTCTGATTGTTCAGCGCGGCAAAAATGTCCTGGGGCGAAAGCCCAAGCGTCGCCAATCGATCATGGGAAAACGACACGAAGATACGCTCGGACTGCTCGCCGATGATGTTGACTTTTTTCACCCCCGGCATATGCAGAAGGCGCTGGCGCAACGACTCGGCATCGCGGGCCAGCAAGCGCTGCGGCTCGCCCTTGGCCTTCAACGCAAACAACGCAAAGGTCACGTCCGAGAACTCATCGTTGACCATCGGCCCGATGACACCGGCCGGCAGGGTCTTCGCCTCATCCGCGATTTTCTTGCGGGCCTGGTAGAACTCTTCCTGCACTTCTGCCGGCGGCGTCTTGTCCAGCAGCGACACCATGGTGAACGCCAGCCCAGGCCGCGTGTACGTTTCGGTGCGGTCGTACCACTTCAATTCCTGCAAGCGCTTTTCCAGCGGCTCGGCGACCTGGTCCTGCATTTCCTGCGCGGTAGCCCCCGGCCAGGCAGAGATGATCGTCATCTGCTTGACGGTGAAGGGCGGATCTTCCGCACGCCCCAGACCGAAGAACGCCAGGACACCGGCAATCGTGATGAGAAAGATCAGGAAAAGGGTAATCGATCGCTCACGAACGGCAAGGGCCGAGAGATTGAAACGCCCCTCGCTCATGGCTGGTTCCCCTTGGCGACAACCTGTTCTTCTTGCGCCACCCGAACCTCATCGCCGTCATGCAGCAAATGCGCGCCCAAAGCCACGATCTGCTCACCCGGCTTCAGGCTGCCGGAGACCGTCGCCATGTCTTCGCCGAGGTCGAGGACCTGAACCGGACGCCACGAGACCTTTGCCGGTTCGCCGGTAACGCCCCATACGCCGGAACCCTTACCCGCGTCGAAAACAGCCGCGACCGGCACTCGCAGGGCCTGCCCCGGCAACTTGTCCTGGGCGATATTGAGCGTGACGGTCGAACCGAGCGGCGCATTAGCCAGCGCGCCTTCCAGCACGTACCTGGCCTCGAAGGTGCGCGTTACCGGGTCGGCGGCATCGGAAAGCAGCCGCAGCTTCGCAACCGTGGCTACCTTGCCGTTGCTGTACAACGTCGCCTGGGCCACCGAGCCCGCAGCTGGACGCAGCGTTTCGGGCAGGTTCACGCTGGCTTCGCGTTGGCCTGCGCGTGCCAGCTTGACCACCGGCTGTCCCGCACTGACGACCTGGCCAGGTTCGGCCAGGGTATCCATCACGACGCCATCGGCGTCGGCCAACAGGGTCGCATAACCCATGGCATTGCTGGCCACATCAGCCTGCGCTTGCGCCGCGCTCAACTGCGCCTTTGCCGTGTCAGCGGCGGCCTTTGCCTGGTCGTATGCAGAGGCCGAGATCGCCCCCGCCGCCACCAGCTCGCGATTACGCGCCTCGTCATCCGCCGTCTGCTTGGCTTGCGCCCGGGCCACAGCCACGGCCTGCTGCTGCGCACGCGCCTGCAGGCCAAGGTCGACCGGGTCCAGGCGCATGAGTGGCTGACCACGCTTGACCGTCTGGCCGGCATCCACCAGACGCTCCTGCACCTTCCCCGACACTCGAAAGCCAAGATCGCTCTGGACACGAGCGACCACAACGCCGGTGAACGAACGCGCGATGTCGACCGAGTTCTCGACGCCCGCGACCCTCACCAGAGGAGGCTGGGTGCGTGCGTCGACGGCGGTCGATGAATTACCGCACGCCGCCAGGACGAGAGGCATTAAGCAGACGGCAACAGGTTTTAGCCGAAGCATGGTTCTCTACTCAATAAAAAGAACAGGAACACATCTTCATTCTAGTGACCAATAATGTCAACAGTCACAAATATCAGGACGACTGCGCCGAAAGGCTTCGTAACAGCAGCGTCGATAGAAGCGCCGCGGCCGATGAGGCCGTATCAAGGTTGTATTGCAGCTGCACGGGATTGGCATAAGGCTTCATGACCAGGTAGATCGCCTGGACGGCTTCATCCAACGGAGTTTCCCCCTCGAACTCCCCGGACTCACGCCCCTCCAGGAGGATTTGCTGGATAAGCTGGCGCAAGCGTTCATCATGCGCCTGCGCAGGAAGCCACTGCTCGCGAGCGGCAATGGCAGCAATGTCGTAGAGCTTGCGGTCATGGAAGAACAAGTCGCTGCCCGCCTCTGCCAACGCCCGGAATAGACGCTCCAGCTTTCCGGCAGCGGTCGGCGCATCCACGATCGCTGAATCCACAATCGCCATGATCATGACGAGACGGTTCGTACAAATCGCTTCTCCAATCGCCTGTTTGGAATCGAAAAACTTATAGACATAAGCCTTGGAGAAACCAATGGCCTTGGCGATGTCAGACACGGTCGTCTTCTCATATCCATAGCGGCCAAAGTGCAGCGTGGCGGCCTCCACGACTTGATCGCGAACGCTGTGATCTGACGGCCCACGTATCTGGGGTGCATGCATGTGTTTAGTCATTTTTCCAGCTTAGCTCCATGCACCCTCATTGACAACGAGTGACCAATTGGTAATATCGTCACGAACAGTACCTGGCTAAACCTGGAGTCGTCATGCCTTCCCTCCGTACGCTTGCTCTGCTTGTGAACACCGGCTTAATGGCGGGCTGCGCGGTTGGCCCGGACTATCAACGTCCGGACGCTCCGCTGTCGGACAGCTATCAGGCTCAATCCGTCGTTCAACAGAGGACGGCAGCCCGCCCGGCAAACTTTGCCAGTTGGTGGGAAGGCTTCGGTGATCCGTTGCTCAGTGACTTCATCGCCAAGGCGCTTGCGCAGAACCTCGATCTGGCCCAGGCCTCGGCACGAGTCACTCAGGCACGCGCGGGGCTTGGCGCGGCGACCGCGGCCCTGTTGCCGTCGGGCAACATCAGCGGACAAGCCGCACGCGCTTATCAGTCAGTCGAAACGCCACTGGGCCAGGTGCTCAACTCGACGCCCGGCTATGATCGTTATGGCAATTTGTATGAACTGGACCTCGGCGCAAGCTGGGAGCCGGATGTATTCGGCGGCCTACGCCGAGGCCGCGAGGCGGAACTGGCGGAATACCAGGCGTCCGAGGCCGGTTTTACCGCGACGCGCCTGGCGGTCGCCGCGCAGACCGCGGACAGCTATATCACCCTGCGAGGCCTGCAGGCCCGGCTGGCCATTGCCAATCGACAGGTCAAGACCCAACAAGACCTGCTGGAGAAAGTACAACTGCTCCACGGCAAAGGGCTTGCCGCCGAATTTCAGGTTCGGCAGACCGAGGGGGCGCTTGCGCAGGTTCAAGCGACAGTGCCGGTCCTCAATACTGGTCTGGACGCTGCGATGAACGCACTGGATGTCATCCTCGGCACCCCTCCCGGCACCCACCGGGCTCAATTGACTGAGACGGGGGCGATTCCTCAGGCACCGCAGATTACCTCCGCTGGCACCCCGGCCGATCTGCTGCGCCGCCGGCCAGACCTCATCGTGGCCGAGCGCAGACTGGCGGCGTCCAATGCCCGCATCGGCGTGGCGATCAGTGAGTACTATCCAAAGTTTTCGCTCAGCGCCTTGATTGGTAGCGCGACAGCCGTTTCCAGCGGTCATCTGTTTTCCAGCGGGGCCAGCCAGGCCTCGGGGGTCCTGGGGTTGCGTTGGAGGCTTTTCGATTTCGGCCGTATCAACGCGCAGATCGATCAGGCGAAAGGAGAAGAAGCCGAAGCGCTTGCCGCCTATCGCCAGTCAGTGCTGCGAGCCACCGAAGACGTCGAGAACGCCTTCTCCGCGCTGGTCAACCGCGAGGCGCAGGCATCTACGCTGACCGGAGGTGAAAGCGCTTTGACCAGCGCTCGACAGTCGTCCTTCATTGCTTATCAGAGAGGCTCGGCCAGCCTGATCGACGTGCTGCACGCCGATGAAACAATGCTGCAGGCATCCGACGCCAGAGCGCAGGCCCAAACGGAGTCGGCACGCGCAGCGGTCGCTGCGTTCCGGGCGCTCGGTGGCGGTTGGCAGCCGACTGCAACCCAACCCGTGGCTACGCGCTGACTGCATTTGCTGCTCGACCGTAAGCTTCACTTCCATTTTCCTGAATGAAAGCGGTCTCATGAACCGCTAGAACGGACGCTCGGGAAATGAACCCGATGCCTATCGGTCAACATGCATGCGTTCGTGCTTAGGTCGGATGTTTTTCTCAGGCTGTACTCGCTGCTACCTGGTAACCATTTTAGCCAATGGTCACAATCCATGTAGAGCGAGTTTCCGCAGAGGAGCCCAGCGTTAATCCTGCTTTTATCGAATGGAGGAGACGTATGTCGTGATGGAAACGCAGCTGACCGCTATACCCGTACCGCCGAGACTCAAGGCATGAGGCTACGCAGTACCAGATTGGCGATGCTCGTGGACGCATCCTCCACGCCATCAAGGCTGTACTGCAATAGCAATGGATTGATGTACGGGCGCAATGCCAGGTAGATTGCATTGACCGTTTCATCCAGGGGCGTCTTGCGTTCGAACTCACCCAGCTCACGCCCATCAGAGACGATCTGCCTCACGAAGGCCCGGATGCTGGCCTCGTAGAACTGGGCGCTAGGCCAACTCTCCGACGCCGCGGACGCCGCGATGTCGTAGAGCTTCCGGTCGTTGAAGAACAGGCTGACACCGGTGACGACCGCGGTTTTCACCAAGCGGCGAAAGCGCTCGGTGGCGCTGAGGGACTCCACGCTGACCGCCTCATCCACGGCCGAGACGATCGTCTCCAGGCAATTGCTGCAAATGGCTTCGCCGATTGCCTGTTTCGAATCGAAGAACTTGTAGATGTAGGCCTTGGAAAAACCAATGGCCTTGGCCAGGTCCGATACCGTGGTTTTGCCATAGCCATAGCGACTGAAATGCTCATTCGCCGCTGCGACAATCTGGGCTCGGATTTCATGGTCGACAGGACCACGGACATTGCGCGAAGGGAAGGATGTTTGGTTCATGGCGCCAGCTTACCTGTCCCCCCATGGGGTGACAAGCAATGACCAAAACACAATCTGGTCACAAAATTGCGCCTTCATATACCTACATCGCCTCATCAGTTCAGGTTAGGCGCTCCCCCCTCCGCTCCGGATTTCGAGTACCCTACCCGCCAGTCGAATAGTTGATGCAAGGACGCCAATCGTGCACTTGAACCGTTGGAGCTACACCCTATTAGCGTGCCTGCTACCTCAGTGGAGCATGGCCAATGCGCTACACATCGATCCTCGTGGCGAGAGCCTTTACCAGCAGGCTGTTGCGCAACTGGTACAGGCGGATCGCAAGCTTGAGGCGGTCACTGCCGAGACACCTACGACAAGCGCAGAGGAGAGAGAGCGCTCCCTGGCCCTGGCGCAAGAAGGTGGCGCGTTGCTCAAGCCAGCCTTTACGCTGCTCGAACAAGCCGCGACCCTTGATCATCCCGTCGCCCAGTATCGCCTCGGACTTATCTACGTGATGCTGTCTCCAAGCGAAGTGATCAAAGACAAAGCGTGCCCCTTGTTCGAACGGAGCCTCGCCCAGGGCTTCGCTCCGCCTGCACTTGAAATTGCATATTGGTGTTTGGCATTCACCGACCCGCCCCAATACGAAACAGCCTTGCTGGCGCTGGAAGCCAGCATGCCCCTCTACGAGCAGTATTTTCCGCAGCCGGTTGTCAGGCTTGAGTGCAGGCAAGAAGAACCGGTGGGCTTCGCCATGCAGTGGGGCGGCAGTCGAGACTACCAGGCCGAAATCTACCGACTGTTGGGCGACAACAATCGCGCGCAACGATTGGCGTATTACCAGAAGGCGCTTGATATCAATGATTGCTACAAAGTCAAAAGACGCATGGCGTACCTCAAGTAGCTTCCATCACAACGCTGATCGACACATCCCGACGATGCTCTATCATGAGCTGACATTCATGACACGCCTGTTCTGACGATTCGCCGGGATACCCTATTCATGAGAGATCTGCCGCCCACCGCTACATTGCGTGCCTTTGAAGTCGCCACCCGGCACACCACCTTTACTTCAGCCGCACAGGAGCTGCATGTCACTCAAAGCGCGGTCAGCCACCAGCTCAAGCACCTCGAAGCGCTTTGGGGATTGCAACTGTTCGAGCGCGGCAAATCATTAAGCCTTACCCCAGCGGGGGCTACGCTGGCGCCCATCGTGAGGGAGTTCTTCCTGAGCCTGGAGGCGACCCTGGCCGATCTGCGCGAGCAAAAAGGCAGGGTCCGGCTCGAAGTCAGCACCACGTATTCCTTTGCGCTGAAATGGCTGCTGCCACGCTTGCCAAGTCTCTCTCGCCAGCATCCCGAGCTGTTGGTCTCGCTGGACACCACGGACAAGATCATCCACTTCTCCGACGCCCAGGCCGATGTCGCGATCCGGCTCGGCAAGGGCATCTACCCGGGCCTGTATTCAGAGTTCCTGTTCGGCGAACAGGTGTTTCCAGTGGCAAGCCCCGATCTGCTGCAGCGATACGGGACACCACGCAGCCCTGCCGAACTGTTGCACTACCCACTGCTGACCCGAGATGGCGCCGACCTGGTGCCAAAATGGGAGGCCTGGTTCCAAAAGGTCGGGCTGGAGTTTTTGCCACTCAAGGAAAGCGTCAGGTTTGGCGATAGCAACATGACGGTCGAAGCCGCTCTGCTGGGCCAGGGAGTTGCCCTGGTGCGCAGCGGGCATGTCGAGACCGAGATCAGCGATGGTCGTCTGGTACGGCTGTTTGACGTGCCGTTCCCATCACCCCTTGCCTACTACTTCGTCTGCCCACAAGGCATCGAATCGCAGCCACACATCGTCAGCTTTCGCCAGTGGCTGAACGGTGAGGCGCTGAAAGTCCAACGCGCCTATGAATGATGCATGAGGATTTGCTCATGAAACGATGAGGAGACTTCGCTGTAGTTCCTCCCGTCCGAATGCATAAGATGGCGAATGCCAATCCAAATCACCCTGCTGGTTCTTTTCGCCGCGCTCCTGCATGCCAGTTGGAATGCGTTGCTGCGCGGCGGCGCCGATCGGCTCTGGTCGATGACGATCATGTGCATCGCCATCGCTATCGTCAGTGCCGTCGCCGCAGCGTTCATGGTGCCACCGGCGCCCGCCAGCTGGGGCTACATGGTGCTTTCGGCACTGCTGCATGTCGGCTACAACCTGTTTCTCGTACGCAGCTACCGGGTCGGCGACCTGGGGCAGACCTATCCGATTTCCCGAGGGTCGTCACCGGCGCTGATCACCCTTGGCGCCGCTGTCTTTGCCGGAGAAAGCATCGCCCCTGTCACATTACTGGGGATTGCGCTGGTCTCAGGCGGGATTATTTCGCTGGCCTTCCGGGGGCGCAGACTGTCTGTCCCCAGCCTGCCCTACGCCCTGGGAACCGGCTGCTTCATCGCCGCCTACAGCGTCACCGACGGCATCGGCACCCGGCTCTCCGGCGCCCCGCTCGCCTACACCGTGTGGATGTGCGCCTTGTGGGGCTTGATGATGCCGGGGGTGTATATCGGCCTACGCGACGCCCGCAGCTTGTTCTGCGTCCGGCCCGGAATGCTGGCCGCCGTGGTCGGCGGGCTGGTCTCTTTGCTGGCCTATGGAATTGTCATCTACGCCATGAGCGAAGCGCCCTTGGGCGCGGTATCGGCACTGCGCGAAACCAGCGTGCTGTTTGCAGCGCTGATTGGCTCCGTGTTCCTCGGCGAGAGACTCACCGCCCGCCGGGTCCTGGCGTGCGCGGTGATCGTCAGCGGCACTCTCATGATTGGCTGACACGTCTGTTCCCCCGCTACAGGAGGTAATCTCGATGAATAACGTCTCACAGGCCCCGTTGATGCTGATTACTGGCGGCGGTCGCGGAGTGGGTGCCGCCACCGCGCGGCTAGCCGCAGCCCGAGGTTACGACGTCGCGATCAGCTACGTGGCCAACGAGTCCGCGGCGCTGGCCGTGGCGGCGGATGTGCAGGCAATGGGACGCCGGGCGTTGGCCATGCGGGCCGACAGTGCCGACTCCGAGCAGGTCGCCGAGTTGTTCGCAGCCATCGACCGCTCGTTCGGACGCATCGACGTCCTGGTCAATAACGCCGGGATACTGTCCGCTCAGTCACGCCTGGAGGACCTCGGTTTCGAGCGCATGCAGCGCATCTTTGCGGTCAATTCCATCGGTCCGATGCTTTGCGCCCAGCAAGCGGTGAAGCGTATGTCTTATCGGCACAACGGTCCGGGCGGCGTAGTGATCAACGTCTCTTCGGCATCGGCGCGCCTTGGCAGCCCCAATGAATATATCGACTACGCGGCGTCCAAGGGGGCTCTGGAGACCTGCACCATCGGGTTGGCCAAAGAGGTGGCTCGGGAAGGGATACGCGTCAACGGTATCCGCCCCGGTCACATCTACACCGACATGCATGCCAGCGGCGGCGAGCCGGGGCGAGTCGATCGCGTCAAGGATTCGATCCCCATGGGCCGAGGCGGTCAGCCGGAGGAAGTGGCGCGGGCCATTCTGTGGCTGGCCAGTGCGGAGGCATCCTTTGTTACCGGCACGTTCCTCGACGTGACTGGGGGGAAATGAGCGGTTGGGCTGGTCGCACTATTAGTAGGGTCAAGGTCCGCGTCCGCAGATCAAGTCGATCTGCTGCGCAGGAATTGCAGCTGGAGAGCACCTCGAAGAAATGCCCGCAACTGCAACTCGAACATCGGCACGATCAGAGGATCGTCCCAGGGCCCTGTACGGTTAGGACCTAGTGTCCTGTTTCGCAAATACGTTCCTTTTGACGAGTGTCTGTTGTCGTCAGGCAAGGCGCCGCGACGAGTCATAGCCCGCTATGGCGAGGAGCGGCAACGCAGCATGACGACGACAGACGCCGTCAAAAAAGAACAGTATTTGTGATACAGGACACTAGCTGCCGGACGGTGGCGGCATCGATATATCGTTAAGCTGCAACCCCAGCAACGACATGTACTCATAGATGTGCTGGTAGCCGGATTGAGCCTCATAGCGCGAGCAATTGGATTTAGGTTCCCCACAGAGCCGCAGCTCCATCTCTGGGCCAGCAAGACCGAGTGTAGTCGCAGTTTTTGGAAGCGTGAGTGCAGCGCATGGAACGAATTCATGGCCACCGTTCGTCCCAAGGTTCACTGGGTCAGCGACTCGCGACCGTTGGCCTGTGATGATCAAAACGTCCAGGCCAGCAACATCCGGGCATACAGAATCTTCCCCAACGGAACCACAAGCCTTGGCCTACCGAAATGAGTAACCGAGCAAACTCTTTGTTAGTTGATCCCGCGAAGATTGGTTTTCCCTTCGCCTAGCGGGCATGAAACTCAACAACAACGTTTCCTTGGTCACAAAGTCGAGTGAGACGCACATCAACAGCGATGAACTGCTGGATCACCGCGGCATTGGTACGGATGTGATTGCTCAAGCGCTCCGTCGTCAGTTTGCCAGCGCCGGCGATGGCCATCGGCAACATCAACTGATCCGCCAGGCGATTGCCAACCGCTGTGGTTGACTGGGCCCACGCCGTGAACTCGTCGATTGCCAAGTCAGCGACTTGCTCTGCGCGCACACGTTCTTGCCCGATGTTCGCGAACACCTCGGTAACGCCCGCTCTGGTGGCAGTGATCGACACCACATTACCGGGTCCCGCCTGGTCACCCAGATCGGTAACCGACAGGTCGCGTCGCGCTATCTTCAGCCTTGCCGAGAGTCGATCGAGTTCGCGATTCCCGATCGAGACAGGAATACCTGAAACCAGCGCTCCAGCCGAAACGATGGTGACGGGTTCCTGTCCGCCGTCCAGCACCAATGGTTCGAGCGTCGATGGTCGAATGGTCGCTTCGATCACGCCACCTCCGCAGGGGACAAAACCATGACGCAGCAGCGACAATTCCACCTGTGCCCCCATACGCCGTATCAAAGGCAGCCACGCCTGCTCTATGAAGTCGAAAGGCGGAGCCGCCGGATTATGTGTTCCGCCGGTAATCCGGACGGTACTCGTCCCTGTTGCCTGCAACAGCGCAGGCAACAGGGTCTGCAATACCAGTATCGTGCTGCCCGCCGTGCCGATCGCGAACGAATACTCGCCTGCCTTTACGGTCCCGGGACGGAATTCGATAGCGGTCGAATTGAGTTCCGCTCCCAGGACTTTGGCGCCGCAGATCTCAGCCGCTGCTCGTACTGCGGTGAGGTGCTGGCGCAACAGGCCGGGCCGGGAGCGCTTGCCGCGTATCCCTGTCATCCGAAACGCCTGGCCGGTGATCATGGATAGGCTGAGGGCGGTACGCAGCACCTGCCCTCCTCCCTCGGTGCCGTCGATGAGAATCAGATCCTGGCTCATCCACTCACCCCTTCACGCAGACGACTTGGCGCAGCGTATGGACCACCTCAACCAGATCGCGCTGGGCCGCCATGACCGCATCAATGTCCTTGTAGGCCATCGGGATCTCGTCGATGACCGCCGCATCCTTGCGGCATTCGACATGGGCGGTCGCCCGCACCTGGTCCTCGACCGTAAACATGGCCTTGGCCTTGGTACGACTCATCACCCGACCTGCACCGTGGGAACAACTGCAAAAGGCTTCCTCGTTCCCCAGGCCCCGGACGATGAAACTCTTTGCGCCCATCGACCCGGGAATAATCCCCATCTGGCCTTTCTGCGCAGAGACAGCGCCTTTACGGGTGAGAAGAATCTCCTCCCCAAAGTAAGTCCCTCGCTCCACATAGTTGTGGTGACAGTCGACGGCGATCAGCCGCGAATCAAAGGGCTTGGTGATGACCGATCGTACGGCATCCAGCACCGCCAACATCATGACCGCGCGGTTCTGCTTGGCAAAATCCTGGGCCCACTCGACAGCCTCGACGTAGTCATCGAAGCTGGACGTTCCTTCCCGCAGGTAGGCCAGGTCCCGGTCAGGCAGGTTCACCATGTACCTGCGCATTTCCTCACGGGCCTTCTCGATAAAATAGGAACCGATCGCGTTGCCTACGCCACGGGAACCGGTGTGCAGCATCACCCACACATGGTCGGCTTCGTCCAGGCACACCTCGACGAAATGGTTGCCGGTGCCCAGCGTTCCGAGGTGTTTGTGGTTGTTGGACTTCTCAAGGCCAGGATGCTTCTGGGTAATGAGGTCGAAACGCCCCTCGAGGGCTGACCAGGCCTGGTCGACAATCGCCGGTGCGGTGTCCCAGGCCCCTTTGTCCCGGCCGCTACGTCCCGAGGTGCGTCCGTGCGGCACAGCCTTCTCGATTGCAGAACGCAGGCCGAACAGATGATCGGGAAGATCGCTGGCGCGCAGCGAGGTGCGGACAGCCGACATTCCGCAACCGAGGTCGACCCCGACGGCAGCGGGAATGACCGCGCCCTTGGTAGGAATCACGCTCCCGATCGTCGACCCCTTCCCCAAATGAACGTCGGGCATGACGGCCATGTGCTTGAACACGAACGGCATCTGCGCCGTGTTCATCAGTTGCTGCCTGGCCTCGGGCTCAACCGGAACGCCTCGGGTCCACATTTTGATGGGCTTGCCGTTTTCGACTTCAAGCAGCTCGAAGGTTTGAGTGGTCATTGTTTTTCGCTCCTGTGATTTCTGTTTGGGAGCTCTATAGCGAGCGGCATACCAGTTCTACGGTTGACGGATCATATTCCTACTATCCGATTGATATTAAAGGACTTTAAACGTAATTCCGTTAGTCCTCACTGGTCGGTACTGTTCACTGAAAGGCCGCAAAACTATACTCCATTATCGCTCGCTATCTTTTGAGATATTCAACAATGCAGGACAAAAAGACGATCGCCATTGGCATCCTTGGGTCAAAGCTTGACCGCGTCGGCAAGGGGGAGCAACGCTGGAACAAATGGCGCCCCACCCTCTCGCTGTGCCAGCAGCCCGACCTGGTGATCGATCGCCTGGAACTGATTCACGGCGAAGCGCGCTGGGACATCGATCTCGCTCTGAAAATAGCGGCTGATATCGCCCAAGTCTCGCCGGAGACCGAGGTTCGCCTGCATACCATGGCGATGCGAAACCCCTGGGACTTCGAAGAGGTCTACGCCGCACTGCATGATTTCGCGGCTGACTACCCGTTTGATACGGAGGATGAGGATTATCTCGTTCACATCACGACGGGCACCCATGTCCAGCAAATCGTCTGGTTCCTGCTGGCCGAGTCCCGGCACATCCCTGCCAGGCTGATACAGACGCAGCCGAGCGGGTTGCGCGATGATGATTCAGGGCCAGCAGGCAAACACGTCATCACCGACCTCGACCTTCAACGCTACGACCAGATCGCAAAGCGATTCCAAGCCGAGCGCCTGGAAGGCACGGAACTGCTCAAGTCCGGTATTGCGACCCGCAACGCGGCGTTCAACCGGACGATAGAACAGATCGAACGGGTCGCCGTGCGATCCCGGGCGCCGATCTTGATTAGCGGCCCCACCGGCGCAGGCAAGTCCCTTCTCGCGCGGCAGATCTACGAGCTCAAACGGGGCCGCCACCAGATAGACGGTCCGTTCGTCGAGGTGAACTGCGCCACGTTGCGCGGTGATACCGCGATGTCGACGTTGTTCGGTCATACGAAAGGCGCGTGCACCGGCGCTCAACAGGCTCGCGAGGGCTTGCTGCGCTCGGCACACAAGGGCGTCCTGTTCCTCGACGAGATCGGAGAATTACCGCTCGACGAACAAGCAATACTGCTGAAAGCGATCGAGGAAAAAAAGTTCCTGCCGATGGGCTCCGACAAGGAAGTCGAATCTGACTTCACGCTGATAGCGGGCACCAATAGGGATCTTCACGAGCGCGTTGCCGAAGGCCTGTTCCGCGAAGACCTGTTGGCCAGGATTAACATCTGGACGTTTGCACTGCCCGGACTGGCCAGCCGGAGCGAGGACATCGAACCGAACATCGATTTCGAATTGCAGCGATATGCCAGAGACCACGGTCAGCTGGTTCGCTTCAACACCGAAGCTCGGCGCCGATACCTTTCCTTTGCGACCGCCAGGGATGCCGCCTGGCCAGGAAACTTCCGACAGCTCTCTGCTTCGATCACTCGCATGGCTACACTGGCTGACAGTGGACGCATCGACATGGCGCTAGTGGAGGACGAGCTGGAGCGACTGCGCCTGGATTGGCGGATACCGACCGCACCGGACCCATTGTCAGAGCACTTGGCAAAGGCCGGTCTTGAGATCGACTTGTTTGATCGGCTGCAACTGGAATCGGTCCTGCAGGTCTGCAGCACAGCGGCAAGCCAGGCGGATGCCGGTCGCAAGCTTTTTTCACAAAGCCGATCGGTCAAGTCATCGAGTAACGACTCCGATCGAATTCGAAAATTCCTGGCGCGATTCAACATCACCTGGAACCAGGTCCATGAGCTTCTGGGGTATCGTCATGGAGCAAGTTGATAAGCGCCTTGGCTTCGCCGCCGGACCACAGTCCATGGGTTTCAGCATCAGAACCACTCCATGCGCTCAACCAGTGTGTGGCGGATCAATTCGACGAGCATCTGCACCTGCGGCGTCTGCTGGACCTCGGAGCCCACAGCCAGCCACAGATGACGCTGCATCGGCTGGTCGAACAGTCCCGGCAAGCCCACCAGGCCACGGTCGAAACGGCTCATGTATTGCGGTAAAAGGCCAATGCAGGCGCTGCAGCGGATCATTTCCAGCATCAGTCCATAGGATTGCACTTGCACGACGCCAGCGTGGCGTTGCTCCACCAGGGCATTCCATGGCGTGAAGCTGTCCAGCTGCCGGTCAGCCTGCCATTGCACCAGCAGGTAATCATTCAAATCATCCAGCCGGCCTGGGCGGGTGGCCGGTCGCGAATAGCGTTTGGCAATGTGCGGCAGGTAATCCAAGCGCGCCAACCGCTCCGGCGCCTGCGTTGGAAAACTCGGCCCAGGCGCCGATCCCTGTGGATCACTCAGCCACAGCGCCAGGTCGGCGTTGACGGCCTGCAACGCCAGCTCGCTATCCAGGGTGATGATTTGCAGTCGCACGCTGGCGTTGCGGCGCAGCAACGAGATCAGGTCGCGGCCCAGAATGTCATGCAGGATCGACTCGGCGACAGCGAGGCGGATCAGCGGTTGACCGGCAAGCGGCGGCGGGTCGTCCTCGACCAGCGTGAGCAAGCGTTTCTGCAACTGCCGGCCTTCGCGGCTGAGGGTCAATGTGGTGCCCTGGAAGCTGAACAACGACTGCTGCAGGCGTGCTTCCAGTCGGGCCAATTGTTTTCGCAGCCAGGAGGTCTTGACGTTCAAGCTGCGGGCCGCCTGCATGAAACAGCCGCAACGGGCACTGACCAGAAAACACTGTGCCACCTGGGGTTCGATGCTGACGGCGAGGGACAGCCAGGACTCGGGGGGGCGCAAGGGCGCGCGGTATCCGGTGACAGCCAGGCGTCCTGCGGGCTCGGTGAATGACATTGTTGACTCCCTGTCGTTTTTTGGAAAAGCGGTACTGCCAATCTTCCCCGTGGCGAGGGAACAAACCTCCTCGCCACAAAAATCAGCGCCGATGGTTACAACGCCTCCTCCAGCACTTTGCTCAACTGCGCGCCATCAATGCTCAACGTCGCGGTGTCGAGCATGCCGTCCAGGTAGGCCTTGGCAATCTGTTCCTGGCGCTGGGCACGCAAGGCCTGGGTCAGGCGCTCGCGCACTTCATCCAGGCTGGCTTGCCGAGGTGGTTGCTGCTCGGTGAGTTTGATCACGTGAAACCCCGCCGCGCTCTGCACCGGATCCGACACCGCCCCCACCTTCAACCGCATCACCGCTTCGCGGACTGTGGGCAGCAGTTGCTGCAAGGGCTGGAAACCGTTGTCGCCGCCGCGCTCGGCACTGGCGCGGTCCTGGGAGAAGCGGCTGGCCAGCGCGGCGAATTCAGCCGGTGAGGCCTGGGCCTTTTTGCTCAGCTCCACGGCTTGCCGGCGTACCGCTTCCACCGTCTGCGGTTCGGTCGCCGCGAGGAATATCTGGCTCACCCGATACAGCGCAGGCGCGGTCCAGTTGGCTTTCCCCGCCTCGTAGGCCTGCTTCAGTTCCTCTTCGCTGGGATACCCCGCCGGCACCTGGCTGACCGACTGCAGGTAATCACGAAAGACAATCTGCTCGGTAGCCGCCCGGGTCTGGCGCTCCACGTCCGGTCGCTGCCGCCAGCCCTGGGCATCGGCCTGTTCCAGCACGGCCTTTTCCGCCAGCCGCGCACGGATCCAGCCTTCCAGTGCAGCCCGGTTGCCGCGCATCTGCTGGCGAACCTCGGGCGCAAGCCCGGCAAGCAAGGTCTTCAATTCTTCGGGGCTGACCTGTTGGCTGCCCAATCGCGCCAGGCTCGGCGAGTCGGTTGTCGCCACGGCGGCTGTCTGCACCGCCGCGACCGGATCGTTGCCGGGGCGCAAGCCGAGAGTGACAGCGACGGCCACCAGGCCCAGCGCCGTGGCGCTGATGACAAAGGTTGGCTTCTTCACAGTGCAGCGGCCTCCTCCCGAACGGCTTCAGCAGGCTCGGCGGCGCTGTCCATCCGCGCCGCGTTCTGGCTGAATTCGCGCAGGTAAACGATGAACTCCTGAAGCAGACGGTCCCACAGTTCCAGGTTGCTGCGCAGGTGCTCGGCGCTGACACCGGCCGCCACCACCACGTCCATTTCCATGACCAGGAACTCGCTCTGCACCGACAACCGGGCGAAGCGCCGCGAGGCGTTCCACAGCTCCGCCAGCCCGGCCGGCAACTCACCCTGCACCCGCAACGCACAGCTGAAGGTGAAATCCAGGTATTGACCCGGCGTGGGCGTTGGATTGCCGAAACGCACCGCGTAGCCGATGCCCTGGCTGGCGCTGAGCAGTTGCACGATGCCGTTCTGCTCGGTTTCGTTGACGCGATAACCGGCGGCTTGCAACACCTCGGTGAGGGACTGGGGCGTGACGTGTTCAATCAATGCAGTCATGGACGGTTCATCCTTGCTATCAATGGGTGATCGAGGCCTGGGGGGCGTCGAAACGGTTCTTGTAGAGTTCGTCGCCAAAGCCCTGGGCCAGCTCTTCGAAGCGCACCCGGGCCTTGCCGGCGAATGGCTGGCGGATTTTCATGACGTCAGCCATGTCGATGGTCTCGTAGGCATGCAGCACCTCCTTGGCGACTTCGTACATCTGTTGATTCTTGACCGAACATTGCTGCACTTGTGTGTCACGTTCATGCAGCTGAGCCTCGAGACGGGTCCGTTCGGCTTCCTTGCCACGGGCCAGGACCAGCAGTTCGTCATAAGCCTTCTTGAACTTGCCGATCTGTTCGTGACTGGCCGCGACCTGAGCCTGGGCCTGGCTTTGCAGGCTTTCCTGGCGCCCGGTCAATTGCTCGATCACGCCTTGGGCCTTGGCCAGTTCGGCGCTCAAGCGCTTGGCCTGCCCCTCGGCTTCCTTGGCCCGGTTTTCCGCCGCCTGCCGGGCGGCACTGGCCTGGGCCTGTTCACTCTGCAAGGCCTGCAACTGGGCGGTGGTGCTGCGCAATTGCGCCCGCAGGCGTTCTTCCAGGCCTTCACCGTGGGCACTACCGCTCAGCAACGGACCGAGCAGCAGGCCCAGCAGCAACGCGGCCGGACAAGGGTTGATGGCTCGCCTTTTCATGAGGCCTCCCGGCGCTTAGAAGCGCGTGTTGATTTCAAGCTGCAAGACATCGATGTCGTACGGCGCGCCATAGACCGCTTCGGAACTCAGCCAGCGACCGGTCGCGAAGACGTTGCTCGCCAGGCCGTAGTTGCCACCAAGGAAATACCCCTTGGCGTTGGTACCGCCCAGGTGGAACGACGAATCGTTGAAGCCATCCGGCAAGGCGTCCGGCTGGATGTACTTGTAGCCAGCGAACAGGTTCCAGTCGCCCTCGCGCTTGAGTTCCAACGAGTTGCCGAGGGTGAACTGGAGCATCCAGGCGTTGGCGCCGCTTTCCACCTCGCCGTTCTCGTCCAGGTTGTTGGCGAACTGGCCTGCGGAGCGCTTGCGCATCTCGCCTTCGTCGTAGCCCAGGTTGTGAACGTAATGGGCCTGGCTACGCAGCTTCAGGTCTTCGGGCAGGTCGGTGTCCCAGGCAAAGTTCAGGTCCAACAGGTTGAACTCCGAGGCCAGGCCGACGTATTGCGGCTGTGGCGTGGTGGCCGGATTAAGCGGATTGGGCGTGATGTCGCGCAGCAGGAACACAGTGTTGCCCTTCTGCATGAACGCCACCCGTGAACCGTCGCTGTCGCACCAGGGATCACCCGCCCAGGGCTGGCACGGCGAAGAACGCTGGCCTTCGATGTCGTCGAAGCGGTAATAGGCCACCGCCCCCTTGATCCGGTTGCTGTCGTTGATGGCCCAGTTGGCCCCCAGTTGCGCGCCGTACAGCCACTTGTTATCGCTTTCTTCCTTGTCACTGCCGTTGCTGGTGCTGGTGTCGTTGGTGTACTCCACCGGGAACGCGCCGACGGTGCCGAACAGGCCCCAGTCCTGACTGAGCTTGTGGTTGAAGTTCGCCGCCACGCCATCGAAATTCAGATCACCGGAATACAACAGGTCGGTGGAGAAAAACGGGTTGGCGAAACGCCCGCCGGTCAGGGTCAATTCGTCCGAGGGCTTCCAGGTCAGGTAGCCCTGGTCGAGCCAGATGTCTTTTTTGCCAAAGCCGCCACCCAGTGTCTGGGTAGTGGACACCGGATTGTTGTCCGAGCCGGTGCCGATGCGGATGCCCGCCGTCCATTGCGGAGCGATCACCGCCTTCATGCCCAGGCGGGCGCGCAGACGGAACAGGTTTTCCCGGTCTTCGCGGGTATTGAGCAACGGTGGCAGGCTGGAGCTGCTGTTGGGATTGACGTCGTAAGGTCCCTTGTCATTGAGTCGGGCGAAGTCGACGATCTCGTTGCTGTTGGTGCCCGAGTAATAGCGCGACTCATCCCGCAGGCGAATGTCGCCATCGAAACTGATGCGCGAGACCCAGTCCGGGAACGTGTTGGGCTGGGCCCAGTTTTCCTGCTTGGCGGTGGCCATCACTTCAGCCTTGACCTGATCGCGGATCTGCTCGCGCACGATGTTCGGCACGTACTGCACCCGCACATCGCCCGGGGCGCCGCTGGGGGCGGCGCCCGCAGTGGCAGCCTGGCGAGCCTGCACGGCTTCACGCTCGGCCTGGGCGATCAGGGCATCGGCCTGATCCTGCTTCACCACGCCCTGCTGCACCAGCAGACGGATCAGATTGATCGTGGCGTTTTCCGAAGGCGCCGGGGCCGCCGACGCGTGCCCGGCCAGGCTCAAGACAACCAGGCCGACCGCCCACGACAATCGATTCACATTGGCAATCATCAGCACACAACTCCTGTTGGCAAACTTTGAAGAATTCGGGTTAGCCCGGACGCCGTCCCTGCAAGGACAGGCGCACGGGCAAGGTCAGGGAGGCCGGTGGCCGTTCACTCAAATGGGGCGCGGCGCGCAGGGCGGAAATCACTTGCTCGTCCACTTGCGGGTTGCCGCTGGACTTGACCAGCTCGACGCGGGTGATTTCGCCCACGGCACTGAGCCAGACATCGGCTTGCAGCGAGAACGCCAGGCTGCGCAAATCGGGGTTCTCCCGCAGCAGGCGCTGAAAGGTGAACGCCAGGACCTGGCTGTAGGTGCCGTTGCCCAGGCGCCCGCCTCCAGCCCCGGCCATGCCGCCGCCCTTGCCGGCGCCGATGTTGAAAGCGTCGTTGCCGGACTGGGTATCGCCGTCCATCTGCATCGGGTTCGCCAGGTCATCCACCGGCGACGGTGGTGCCTCTTCCTCGGGCTTGACCTCTTCGGGCTCCGGGGTCGGCTCTGGCTCGACCACTTTCTCCTCGACCTTGGGTTCCGGCTCCTTGGGTTTTTCCGGGGGCGGCGGTGGGGGGGGTGGGAGCGGGATGATGGTCGGCACCTTCGGCGCTTCACGGCGCACGCCGCTCATATCGTTGGCCCACTGCCACAGCAGCCAGGCGGCCACGGCCGCCAGCGCCAGGCCGACGGCCCACTTGAGCAGGCGCAGCGGCGAGCGCTTCACCGGGGGTGGATTGACGGGAAGTCTGGCGGTCATGATCAGCCCTGGCTCGGTTTGCCGGTCACCAGACCGACCTGGGACAATTCCAGACGCCGCAACAGGTCCAGTACTTCAATGACTTTCTGGTACTGCACCGTCGCGTCGCCACGCACGATCACCGGAAAGTCCGGGCTCTGGGCCTTCTCGATGCGCAGGCGCTCTTCCAGCTCGGCCAGGGTCACCGGGTAGGCATCGAGGAACACCTGGCCGCCGTCGTTCACCGAGATCGCCTTGGTCTTGGCCTCCGACAGCGACACCGAGGCGCTGGCCTTGGGCAAGTTGATCTGAATACCCGAGACCTGGGCCGTGGCGGTGAGGATGAACATCACCAGCACCACCATGAGTACGTCCACCAGCGGCGTGATGTTGATGCTGTCGACTGCCGCATCATCGTCGTCATCGTGTGAAGCATTGACGCTAGCCATGGCGATGCTCCTCAGGCCGGTACGGACGATTGGAGGTGGTGGTCGCGGCGATGAACCGCTTCACCGGATTGGCCTTCACCGTGCATTTCCGCCAGGCGCGTAATGAACTCGTCGACGAACACCCGCATGTCGGCGCTGACTTCCTTGTTGCGGGTGATCAGGCGGTTGTAGCCGAACAGGGCCGGAATCGCGACGAACAGGCCCATGGCGGTGGCGAGCAAGGCCGCGGCCATACCCGGGGCGATGGCGTTGATGTTGACGTCGCCGGCCATGGCCGTGCCGAGGAACACCACCATGATCCCCAGCACGGTGCCGAGCAGGCCGATGTACGGACCGCCGGCGATGGCGTTGGACAAGGTCGAGAGCTTCGAACTCAGTGCCTGGTTTTCACGGGTGCGCACGCCGTCCATGGAACAGCGGATCGCCTCAATGGTGGCCGCCGAGACCGACGAGGTATCGGCGCCCTGCTCGCGACGGGTGCGGATTTCCTTGACCGCCACCAGGTACAGCCGCCACAGGGACGAGTGTTGCAGGCGCTGGGCGAGTTCCTGGTCGTCGGCGAACATTTCCAGGCGCGTGCCGATCCTGGCGAACTGCTCGCGGAAGGCTTCGTTGGCGACGCTGAGGCGGCTGACCATACGGTTCTTGCGGATCATGATGATCCACGACTGGAACATCATCAGCACCAGCACAGCGATGATCACCCAGGCGTCCAGCGGCACGGCGTTGAGCAGGAAACCCAGGCTGCCAAAACAGAACCCGGACTGTTCTTCATCGACACCGTAGGCCACCAACTTGGACTCGGCGCCCTGGGCATTGGCGTCAGCCAGGAGCAGCGGCGCCGGCCGGGCGACCTTGGACAGGCGCGCCTCGTCCATGGCCCCGTTGAACGGCGCGAAGGGACCGGCGATAACATCCGCCCCCAGGGCGATTGGCGAGTTGAACGCCGGCATCGCCAGCGCCAGGCTCGCGGCTTCACGCCCATTGACGTACAGCACGACCCGATCACCCGAGGCGGTCACCGCCAGGTGCTGCCATTGACCAGGGTTCAGCGGCTGAGTCGAGACCGCACGCTGGTTATCGATCGCCACGAACGGCACGCCCTGATTGACCCCAACCAGCAGACTGGCGGCTTCGCGACGGGCCAGGACGATCTGTTCGCCGCTGGCCTGGTCCTGGCGCAACCAGGTGCTGAAGGTAAACGCCGCGCCGGCGTTGTGTTGCAACGAAGGACTGGCGGGTAACAGCAGCGGCTGGCCATTGAACTGCAAGGCCCGTCCAATCACGCCGTCGATAGTCGCACCCGCCGCGCCCCGGGCATTGTTGCCGTAAGCCGTGGTGTCCTTGGGCGGCACGCCGGTGGCCGTGTCGAAGTGGTACAGCGCGGTGTAGTCCGGGTCGAAGGCCAGTTGGCCGCTGGAGGTGGCCGCGGCTTTCGGGTTGCCGTAGTACATCCACAGCTCCTGGCGCTGGCCGCCCTCCAGGTTCGGCACGTCGACCCAAATCAACGCCATGCCCATCAACGGGTCGAAGCTTTCGATCTGGTGATTGAGCACGGTCTTGTCGTCGGCACTGACGAAACGCAGGTCCGAACCGTCGTCCTTGACCCCGTCGAAGGTGAAATTGCCGGTGTGCAGGCGCACCAGCAATGCCGTGCGGCCCAGTGCCTGGGCGATGGCCGCGCCCTGTGGCGTGGTGTCCACCGAGATCTGTTTGCGGTAATGC
>Ga0157373_10000503_pt1 | contig 30754 bp, 22 predicted proteins | sample C65metaG_FD_113460 | JGI IMG/M metagenome (GOLD analysis project Ga0157373, IMG submission 113460) | Corn rhizosphere microbial communities from Kellogg Biological Station, Michigan, USA - C6-5 metaG | ecosystem: Host-associated > Plants > Roots > Rhizosphere > Soil | place: USA: Michigan... | reverse complement strand
TGCCCTTCGCGCACCAGGGGCATCACCTGGCGTCCCGGGGTTTTATTCAGTTGCGCCAGCTCGGCCTGGACTTGGGCGAAGTCCGGCACCTCGCCTTCCTTGAGCGCTGGGACGTCTTCGCGGATTTCCACAGGCGAATAATGCTTGGCGCCGACCACCCGCACTCGGCCCACCTTGGTCTCGCTGACCTGCAGGTAGACGATGCCGTCCTCGACTTTCTGCTCCGGCAACTCCACGAACACCGACTGGTAGCCGCGAGCCTGATAGACCTTCTGCAGCGCCTCGCGGGCGCCTTCGATGTCGTTCAAGGTCTTTTGCGGGCCCAGGAACGGGTACACCGCTTCCTCGATCGCCCGGGCATCGAGCACCGTATTGCCCCGCACGAAATACTCGTTCACGTCCACCAGGCGAGCCGGCGCCGCTTCGACCTCCGGCTCTCCTTCTGCCGCATAGGCTGACGGCCCCCCGACCGTCAGCAACAGCCAGCCCCACAACGCCGGCCGCAATTTGAAGAAATGCTCCACATCACCCCCTGAATTCAAGATACGGCTCAATTGCTTGCGGTCGATGTCGAGGCATGTCGGGCCAGCCAGGTGTGCAGCAGCGCGAAGTTCAAGGAGAACTCCGGCATTTGCAGCAAGGCGCCACAGAACACTTCACCGATGATTTTCTCGATGAGCCGCACCGCCCGCCCATCGCCCAGCAGCGTGGCGAGGTCCTTGCTCAGGACGTTGAAGCTCCAGACCTTCTGATTCAGGTCCAGGCCGACGAACCAGCGGAACAGCAGGTTGTAATTGAGTTGTTCGTAGAGTTGCTGCTCGCTGGGCACCGAATAGAGCAGTTGCAGCAGCAGGATGTGCATGGCCGTTTGCGGTGCGATCAGCATGCCGGCATCGGCATTGAGGCCCTGCAGTACGTCGCGGTGTTCGGCCAGCAGGTCGTCGATCTGTGGCCGTAACAGCACCAGGGAATGACCCTGGGGGATGTAGCTGGACACCTCCTTGAGCGCGCCCTGCCAATCATCCTGGGAAACGATCCAGACCCACGGCGCGCCGTAGCGATACACCGAGACCGGCTGCTTGCGCGCCGCCTCGACGATTTTCGACAGCCGCTGGTCGAGCTCCTGCATGCCCACTTTCGAATAACGTTCCATAGTCCCCATCGCCTCACTCCCGGCTTCGCGCCCCGGTTCCAAACGACCTGAAAGGTCCCCTCGAACACGTCACACAGGCATGACGGGAATGGCGATGTGCTACCGAACTTTTGTCATGAAAGCTTCATTTCGCGGAGTGAGGCGAGGAAGCTTGCGCCCCCTCTCTGTGGCGAGGGGATTTATCCCCGCTGGGCTGCGCAGCGGCCCCCAAACCAGGCAACTCGGTGTGTCAGGAAAATTGAGTTGACTGCCTGGGGCCGCTACGCAGCCCAGCGGGGATAAATCCCCTCGCCACAGAGCCTTGTTACCAGCGCAGCGTCGTCGGGCACTACAAGCTCAGGCGCCCCCGCTCCTCCTCGGTCAACCGCTGCCGCGCCTGCTCATCCAGCGGCCCCGCGCCCAGTACCTGCACGGGACTGGTCGGATCATAGCTGCGTGGCGCCTCACGACTGGCACCGTCGCGCGATGGCGCCAGTTGCTCCGAACCGAAACTCACCACTTGCACGGTAAACACCGACGCCTGGTTCTGCCGCGCCGCGTTCTGCTGCTGGCGCGCCACGTCCTCCGCCGCTTGTGTCGCGGAGGACGCCGCCGAACTGGCCGAGGTGATGGCCCCGGTGTTCACCGAAGCCGCCAACGGCACCCCGGTGGACTTGCCCTGGGTCTGGATGTTGGCCGCGTTCACCACAGTCAACGCCGCAATGTTCACGTTGCCTGACACCCGAATCCCCGCCTCGCCCGCATCGATGGTGCCCAGCGGCGCGATCAGGTCGATATCCCCCGGTGCCACTTCGGGAATCGGGTTGAGGGTGGCGATACCGGCACCGGTGCTCGGCACCGACGGCGACAACGTCACGTTGCCCCAGGTGTCGTACAAGCGCTTGGGCGGTGTGTAGACCACGGTGGTCGTCGAACCACGGCCGGCGTTGATATCGCCCTGGGCCGACCAGCCGAGAATCGAGCCACCGAAGGTGGTCATGATCCGGCTCTGCCCCAGCAGGATGCTGTTCTGCGCATACAGCTGGATATCGCCCTCGCCTTGGGTAATGACCCCGGCGGTGGATGGCGGCGCGTTGCCCTCGATGCCGAAGGTCTGCCCGCCGCCCGGCGTGAGCATCTGGATACCGCCACCGACATCGGTGTGCACCCCCGCCCCGCCGAACATCGTGATATCGCCCTTGTAGGTGATCGGATTGCCCGCCACGTCCTTGGTCGGGAACAGCAGCGCAATAGCCTCCCGGCCTCGCAGGTAGCTCCCTTGGCGCACGCCGCCGGCCTCGTTGTACTCGCGGCCAGCGGCCTTGAGTTCGGCGAAGTACACATCGCGGGCAAATACCCGCTGCTGCTCCGCCGGCAGCCCCGCGAAGAAGTTGCGGGCCTGTTCGGTGTCGCCGCTGAAGCCGAAGCGCTCCTCGAGCCAGTCCACCAACTCGGCCTCATAGGTCTTGGCAACCTTGCCGTCCTGGCTCGCCAATGGCACACCGGCCAGGGCCTGGTTCGCCGGGTCCAGGTAGGCTTTGACGAAGCGCTGGTAATCCGCGCCGTCGAGGCCCGCGCCGGCTTGCAGCACCAGGCTCGCCCCAGGGCGCGAATCCCCCGGCACCACGGCGCCGATGCTGTTGATGCTGACCTTGTCGTCCATCAGGATGTTGCGCCCGGCAGTGATTTCCAGCAGGCCGGGACCGGCGACGTTGAAACTGCTGTAGAGGATGTCGCGCCCGGCCGAGACGATGGAGATGTCGGTGGGGGTGTTGTGGATGAAGAGGTTGCCGGTGCTGGTGTAACTACCCACCTCGGGAGTGCCGCCTCTGCCGCCGCTCAGCGGCGTGCCGCTGCTGACAATGTCCCGCCCGGCCATCATCCGTACCGGCCCGGTGCCTTCGTAATAGGTTTGTCCGAGTCGGCTGTCGTTCGGGGTGGTGAACGTCATCGTCCTCCCGCTATTAACTGCCAGCAAATCACCATTGAGCGCATAAAAACGAGCTGGATTGAGGTTCATCGCCCATTCGCTGGAGGCGCTGCTGCTGGCGAAGGCAAACAAGGGCAGTTTGCTTTCGCCGAGAGGAACGCGATTCCCATCGGCAGCGAGGTTGCTGACCACCACACTTCCATTGACGAGGCCCATGAAGGCCGGCCGAAATGGCGTGTCCATGGCCGTGGACGAGGCGCCAGAACGGCTGACCGTCAGGTCACCGCCATAGATGGAGTCGCCGGCAAGGAACTGCAACTCGCTGTTGACGCCGGGGGCAAGCAGCAAGGCTGAGCGATAACCGTCATTGGGGTTACCAGTGCCTGCGACTGTGGCCGAACCGTAGTACAGACTGCCACTGGCCGCAACCGCCCGTAGGATGGATGGGTAGACCACCGCCAGATCCGTCTCTGCACCTGTCGTCAAAGGTGTCAAATTGCCTCCGGAGGACCATAGATCGATCGCCGTATTGGCCGTCCACAATGAGAACCAGCTCATGCCTGATCCGTTGATCGCAGCCTGTTGAAGGGGCGACGCACTCATCATAGGCTCACGGCCCGGGTCGGCGACGTCCATCACGACAAGATCGCGCGCAGTTCGCAGATTAAAGGTTGCATCACCAGGGACGAGTGTCAGTCCACCGGCGACAGATCCGCGTGTGGACCTGAATGAGTCGTAGGCCCTTGTTTCTCCAGGAGACTGCATTGGGGCGCTGTTGCCGTAGAGCAGGTCGATACGACCAATGGCGCCGCTATCGATCTGGGCGTGCCCTCTCAAATTGACGACCGCGCCATTGAGATGCCCTTTCGTGAACCAACTATCAGGGTTCAAGGTACCACTGACTCGTAGACTGAGGTCGACGCCACCGGTCAAATGCAGGCTGCCGTCGGCACCTACGCGTCCGGTACTGCCCACAGCCAGCACTAGCCCTTGGCTGCGACTGTTGCTGCGAGGCTCGAGAAGGCTGCCAGCCATCTGATCGATCACCCCGGCATCGCCGGCGACATCGACATTCAGATTACCGCCGCCCAGTGTGCCGAAGCCCGTGAACCCGACCATCAAATCAGCCTTGCCGTCCTTTGCGGCGGTATAGCTGCCGAAGTTGATCCACCAAGCGGTGGGTTGTACCTGTGAGCCGGTAGCGGTTGAACCGTTGCCCTGGCGCCACAGCCAGTTACCAAGATTAACAGTGTCGTAACCAATGTCTTGGGGATTGGGGCGCAAGGTGCCGCTGCCGGTTGCTACATCCATATTGTTGCCAATCAAATTCCCGCCAACTTTTAAAGTCAGGTTGCCGCCAAAATTCGGGTACCAGGCGCGGTAAAGACTGTTGTTACCGCCGTCTACAAACTGCTCGTTTTCACCAAGCGCATCATTGAGCACCTTGTCCGCCGTACCGCGCGCCCTGGGCTGGTTGTATGGGTCGCTAGCATCTGTCTCGCTGGCCGAACTGCCGGCGGTATAAACGCCGTATAGCGAATCCATTTTCAGATCACCTGCCGAGAACAGCTCAAGATCAGCCGCACCGGTACGAATCACACTCCAACGTTGGCTGCCGGCCTTGTATTCCGTTTGCCCGACCGCTAGGCAGAACGATGGGAGGTCGTCACACATTCCCGGATATGCAACGTTTTCAAAGTCGATCGGCTGACCTGCGAGGCCTGGATCTCCAAAATCGATAGCACCTTCCTCTGTCCAGACAAAGCCACTGCTGGCCTACAAAAGGTCGGATTGTCGTCACACATCCCTGGATAGGCAACGTTCTCAAAATCAATAAATTTGCCTGCCAGAGTTGGATCGCCCCAGTCGTTAGCACCTTCCTCAGTCCACACCAATCCACCAGCCCCAGCCTTGGCGAACATACCGTAATGACTATCAGCCAGATGCAGGTCCCCGCCAGTCACCATTGGCTTCAAGACCCGACTGTCCGCCGCCTGCGTATCGGCACCCGCCACCAGTCGCAGTGACCAGGACTGCGAGCCCTCGGCCAGCATCGGCGCGATGGCCCAGTTGCTGCCCGCCACTTCCGGACGCAGTTGCACCGATTCGACCCCGGTCGGCAACTTGATGTCGGTGCCCGACGGGATCTTCGACCCGATGCTCAGCGGCAGTTCACCATTGAGGCGCTGTACATTGGTCAAACCGTTGCTCGCGCCCGCAATGCCTGGCAGTGCGACGCCTTTGGGCCAGATCAGGTTTCGTACCGTGACGCTGCTGCTCATCAGGCTGCCGGCCCCGAACACCGTTCCCGCGTCAAAAGTCTGGGTCGTCGGCAACAAGGTGCCGGCCGCAAACAACAGGTTGCCCGAGGCATCGTGCACCGCCGCAGCCAGCACCGTGCCGGCCGGCAGTTCCAGTGGCTGGTCGAGCGTCGCCGCCACTGGCAGCCGCGTTCCCGCCGCCAACGTGGCGCCCTTGAGCGGCACGTCGAAATTGAGTACCGAACCCGCCGGAAACGCCGTGCCGTCCGCCAGGGTCACGCCGGTACCGGGCACGACGATATCGCCCGCTGCGAAATCAATCCCCGGCAACAGCACCCAGCCCTTGTCATCGTTGCTGGCCGGTGGCTGGGCAAATCCGTCGGTGATGCTGCCGTAGATGTTCAGGTCGCCGCCGGCCCGCAGTGTCAGGCTGGCGGACTCACCGGAACCGTAGACGTTGGCATCCAGGACGTTATGCGGATTGAGGCTCGCATAGCGATAGCGCGACAGGTCCAGATCGCCCTGGACCACCAGATCGCCATCGGCGGTCGCGCTCACCACCTCCACGCCTGGGCGCAGATGGACACATCGCGATAGCGGCTGTTGTTCAGCCCGGCGAGTTTGTGTTGCAACAGATCGGTGTTGTCGAGGGCGTTGGTGATGAAGGCAGTGTTGTCGTCATGCACCCCTTCCAGCCACGCTTGATTGATGACCTGATAAGGCTTGCCGCTGGCCGCCGGTACGTTAACCAGCGGCGCGTCGTTGTACTGCCACGTGGCAACCACCGCGATCGAACGAGCGCCTTGTACGTCCAGGGCGCCGCTGGCGTCGATCGCCACGTCGCCCCCGGACACGCCGCCCAGTCGCGGTGCGCTGAGTTGCAACGTTCCGCGAGGCCGACCGTCATTCATGCCGGACGCATTGCCCTGCGCGACCTCGGTACCGTGACGCAGGTCGATACGCACGCCGTTACCCAGGGTCAGCAGCCCTTCCCTGGCGGTCAAATCAACGATGGCGCGGTTCGGTGAATCGATGATCTTGCCGTAGCTGTCCACCCGCAGGCGGCGGCCATGGGCGTCGAGCACAGCGCCGTCGCCCAGGGTCAAGGCGTGCCCGGCGGCCAGATGGATGCTGCCGACGCGCTCGCCACTGGCGTCCACCTTGCCGTTGACCAACAGGCTGCCGTTGTCCAGGGACACGTCGATGGACGAGGCCCGGAGCTCGTTGCCAATCACCAGATCGCCCTGCTTGAGCTGGAAACCGCGGGAGCCGAACACCTGCCCGTCATTCAACCGCTGGTTCAACGCCGCGAACTGCTCACTGAGATTGCCGTTGCCACCCAGACGCTGAGCCTGGATCTCCACGCCACCGGCCAAATACGGCATGTCGGTACCGCCGGCGTCATATTCGCCCGTGCTGGTGCCCAGGATCCGTCCTTGCAGATCGACGACTTCCCGCCGTGCTGCCCAGGGCCACGGCACTGAGCCGACCGGCCTGATTGTGGCGGGCCGAGAGGTCGATGCTCGAGCCATCCGCCTGGCGGATGCTGCCGTTGCGGCTTTGCAGGATCACCTCGCCACCGGCGCTGTAGCGCGTGACATCGTTGAAGGTCAGCGTGCGGCCGGCCACATCGATCAGCGCCTCATCGGCCAGGTTCAGATCATCCGTCGCGCTGAGGGTCACTTTGCCGCTGGGCAGTATGATCGCGCTGGCGAGGTTGAGGCTCGCGCCCTTGAGGGATAACTCGCCGCCAAGTCCCGAAACGGTGCCCGGCTTGGCGGTTGTTCCCGCCACATTGAGGGCTCCGCCTGCCGTGATGCGGTTGACCGATCCGGCTTCACCGGTCAGCAACGGGGTGAGGATATTCAGGTTGCCGCCGCTGTAGGCATAACCCGTTTTTGCGTCATAGGCCCCTTGGCTCTGATACACCGCCAGGCTGCCCTTGTGGTTGGCGGTCAGGCGTTCGCTGGCACGGAGGTTGACGTTGGCGAACCCCAGCGCCAGACGATCCAGGGTGGTGATCGAGCTCGGTTGGGCGAAGTCGCCGTAGCCGAACTCGATGCGCTGGGCCTGGATGTCCAGGCGACCGGCACCGGTGCCGGCCCCGCCGGCAATCACCGAACCCGGCGCGCCGACAGCGCCGTTCCAGATCAGGTTGGTCGTGCGGACGCTCGCCACGTCACCGGCGTTACCAGCGCCATAGAGGGCCGGGGTGCTGAGCATCAAGTTGTTCAGGCGTGACTTGCCTGTCGCGGGGTCATAAGTGTCCAGGCTGACGGTGCCGTAGAAGTTGAGCGCCTGGCTGGCCGACAGCTCCAGGGTTTCCAGGGCCGGGGCGCCGTATTCGGTGTCACCGCGCAGCAGGCGATCGAGCACGGCTTGGCTCAGGGTCAAACCCGCGGGCAAGACGTGGCGCGTCGCCGCGTCGTTCAGGGCCTGGGCGGTGCCGACGTTGATGTTGCTCAGGGCCAGGGTCAAGTGACGGGTGCAGTAGCGCACCTGGTCGTCCAACGCCAGGCTGCTGCCGGAAGCCGCAACGATGCTGCCCTCGGAGTGAATCCGCGTCACGCCGCTGCACGGTGTCAGGCTGCACCCGCCTATGTCGACGCTGCCAGTGGCGCCTGACATAGGGGCCCGTACATTGAGCAAGCCATTGGAAACAGCCAGCAAACTGTAGTTTTGATTTCTCACATCGAGGTTATAGATAAAACCATCACGCGCATCGTAAGCGGCCTTGCCCTGTCCGACGGTGTTGATGGCGGCGCCTTGTTCCACCAACAGTTCCCCCCCATCGGCCAAGAGGAATACCTCAGGCGCCGACAGGGTCGCACCTTCACGCAGCGCGACACTGCGGGATACCCGTTGTGGCGTGATGTACTGACCACCCTGGCCATAGAGGACCGAAAACTGGCCGCCGATCACTTGGCGTGAAGCATTCAACGCATTGAGGCTTTCGGCATTGAGGGTCACGCCCTCGAAGCCGGCCGTGGCCCCTCGCCCCTCGGCAACCACCTCCAGCGCGGTGCCGGTGCTGCCGACTACCGCGACGGAACCGCCATACCCTCCGGCCTGAGGCGCGAACTTGCCGATCCCCTTGAAGGAGAACGCCTGATCTCCTGCGCCCTTTGCCAGGTTCAACTTCAACGTCTTGGCATCGACCGGCAACAGAGCCCTGGGGATACCCAGGCGCGCGGCGTCGGCCACAGCGAACTGGGCGTAGCTGGTTTCGTTGTATTGCGAGTAACGACGCAGCACCTCTCCCGAGGTCAGGATGACTTGGCTGGATAAACTGTTACGTTGCCCGGTATTGGCCACCGACAGCACACCGGCGGTGGTCCAGGACCCGTTGCGCATCTGTTGGGTACCTGAAACGGAGCCTTGCCCCGCCAAGCCATTGATCTCGACCCGGAACGCTCCCGGCAGCAAGGCGTAGGTGGATGGCATCAGCGTATAGGTACCGGCGGCGAGCCCTGGCACACCGGCGCCAATGGTCATTTGCTGACCGACCCTGGGATCCACGGCGCCGCCTTCAGGGGCGACCGGCGCGTACTGGCTCTGGTTGCCCGGCACGATGGCGTAGACCGGGTTGCTGGACAGACCAGGCAAAGTAAAACCACCGTTGGCGCCGATTTGCACCAGCGGGTTGAAACGCGCATCGGTGGAACCGCCGCGGCCCGAGATAAAACCGGCGCCGAGCAACTCACCGCCACCCGAGAGGTCGAGCACCGAGCCTTCCTGCGCCGCCACCGATCGACCACCCAGAATCACGCCGATGTTCAAATCGCCGTTTTCGCTAGGTACCGCGCCTTGCCCCAACAACACGACCTTCTTGCCGGCGTATTCGTAGCTCTGGCCATCGACAGTGCCGCCGTAAGGTAAAACGAGGCCCAGGCCACTGACCGAAGTCAGGCTACCCGGTAACAACTGCACCCGATCAGTGGTGCCGGTGCCGTCGTTGATGCCGACTTCAATCAGCCCCAACGGAGCTCGTACCACACCGCCCTGCTCGATCTTCGCGCTGCCCAGTTGCAAGCGGCCGAATACCGAATAGGGCACTGGCGGTGTGACCTGGGTAGTGCGCTCGATAACCAGACTGCGCGTCGGATCAAAGACCGGGGCATCGGCGCCGATGTATCCCGCCAACACCCGCGCGCCAACGCCGGTCGCCGGGTACAGCTGCGCCGCTCGCAGCAGCATGTCCGAAGGGGTCAGCAATTGAGTGGTGAAACCGGTAGGCAACCCGTCGCTCGAAAGCCCGGCCAGGAATCGAAAATCACCCCGACTGCTTAGCTGAACCTGGTCGAAACCGGCGCGTTCCAGCTCGACCGTACTGCCGTCGGCCTGCCTCACCGTGCCTTTGCTGCTGAACATCACATTGCCCCGCACATCCAGCAGGTCAGCGTTAACGGAAAGCACGGCCTCGTTCGACGACCGCGACACCCCGCCGCCATCGACCACAGGTCGGGTGTAAGGGTCAAAGCTGGGTCGAGTGGCCGTCAGCCCTGTTGCAGCAGACAACAATACATGGGGAGCATTGAGCTGGACCCGAGTGCCGGCAGGCGCAGTTGCGCTCAGTCCAAAGCTGCGGGCATACAGACTCAGGCTTTGTCCGAGGGACATCGACAGGTTGCCATCGACGCTCATCAGACCGTTGCTCAACAGGGACAGGTTGTCGAAACCACCCGCCTGGACCTGGTCGACACCTAGCCGGCCGTGACCATAAGTCAGCAGGTCCGCCGAGGTTTCAGGCGTAGCGTCCAGCGAATTTTTCTGGGCAAGTTGCTCCAGCACCAGTTCACGCACGTTCAACACACGGTCATTGACCGCGCTTTTCAAGTAATAGGGGGTTTCCAGCGCCACCGACAAGCTGCCGCCTGCCGCCCCTGTGCCCCCCGAACGGGCGCGGAACTCGCCGTCCAGGTACAAACCATTGGCCGACGCCAGCGAAATGCTGCCACCCTTGCTCGCCACCAGCGTGCGTCCCTGGCCTGGAATGTCCAGCAGCGCCTGGCTGCCATCCGCTTGCAGACGTGCACCTTCGCGCACCACCACAAACAGTTCGGACGCTGACGTCGATCCTTTCGCGGCATCAATCTGGCCGCCGATGACTATCTGGCCGCCGTCGCGGACCAGGCCATAAGTCTGGCCGCGCATGTCCCGAGCAGTCATGGCCCGGCTCGATACATCGATCAGCGCGTGTTCACCCAGCCAGATGGAGCGACCGTGACCCTGGGCATTGCCCTGATCGCGGACCGTATCGTTGACGCTCAACTCGGTCAAGCTGACCCGGCCACCCCAGGCATTGAGCGTGCCATTGACGGTCAATTGCCCGATGCTGCGCACATCGATGCCCTGGCCTGGATCAACGCTGATCACGCTGCCTTTGCCCAGATTCAATACCGTGCTCGCCATGTCGGCGGCGCTGGCGTTCTCGGTGCCAGCCTTGAGGCTCAGGCTCGCGCCGCGACGCTGGGTAAGCACACCCCTGATCGCGTCTTCCTGGTACAGCTCCGGCGTCCAACGCTGCAAGGCAGCGGCCGGCTCCGCATCGCTGCCCGTGCTCAACGCCTGCTCGCCCAAGCGGTACACCGGCATGGTCACATCGACGTGGGTTCCGTCGGCCACCGTCAGGCCCTGGTTGCCGGTGATGTCATAGGCTGAAAAACCCTTGTCGAAGAAATCGCCGCCGAGTTGCAGAGTGCCGGATTCGAGGGGAGCGACGCTGTTGCCGATCAGCACCTTGTTGGCCGCCAGCTTCAAGGTACCGCCACCATTCACACCGGTACCGCGCAGTTCACCGCCCAGGTTCAAGTCTCCGCCTGACGACGCAAGGGTGGCCGCCGTCAGGGTCAAATCACCGCCCTTGCCGCCACGGGTCTTGCCATCCGCCATGACGGCGGCGCCGGAACTGACGTCGATGACGCTGCCCGGGCGCATATCGATGTCGCCGCCGCTGCGCACGGACACGGTGCCGCCATTGATGAACGGCAGGTCCTGACGGTCGCCCCCCTCCAGCAACAAATTACTCCAGCGGCCAGCGGTATTGAGCGTCCGGCCTTCGGCCAATGTGACCTTTGCACGCTGACCGGCGGCAGGCGCAAGCACGACATCTTCGACCTTGAAATTATCGGTCCTGACCTGTTTAAGCACGTTACCCAAGGCAATACGACCACCACGGGCAGTCAGGTCGGCATCCACTTCGACCTGCGGCGCGTAAAGCGTGATGTCACCGCCATCGGCGACCTGGAGTGCGCCCTCGACCTTGATGCCCTCGCGCGCCGCCACCTTGCCCGCGCCGAGCTGGAAGCCATTGAGCAGATCGTTATCCAGCACCAGTTTGCCTTGCCGATCAGTGCCGACCACCGAGGTCAGGTCCAGCCCCGCAGCGATCTTATCGGTCACTTTGCCAAGGGTGACCTGATCGAAGGTCGGATTCAGGCCGCTGTTGATCACGCCGCTGGCCTTGTCATAGATCGGCGTGTAGCTACCCACCCACAACTGGGCGCGTCGGGCCACGGCGTTTTGCGATTGCAGGTAGCCATCGAGGTTGAGGTTCGGTGCCTGGGTCTGGCGTTCGCCCTGGTAGACCTCGCCGACGATCTGGCCTTCCAGCACCGCGTTGCGGGTCGACACCACCAGCTTGCCGGCATCGCGCCCCACGGTATAACCCGCTTCGAAGCGCTCGCACGGAGCGATCAGCGGGTTGTAGTAGTAATCGGTCTGGCCCCAGCGTTGGCTGTGGTCTTCATAGCCTTTGTAGAGGCCGGTATAGAGGATGTCCCCCGGCGCCTTGGACACCTCGTACAGCCGACCATTGGCGCCCTTGAGCCAGGACTGGCGCAAGTAGCCACTCTGCACATCCAGGGTGCCGCCGGACAGGTTGAGCTGCGCCGCCTGCTGGGTCACCACATCGTTGCCGGTGAACGTCAGCGTACCGCCCTGGGCCGCCCATTCTCCGAGACTGTGCCCACGGGTGCCCAGGTACCCGCCGACCTCCAGCAAGCCACCCGCCGTGTACCAGCGATCGGTGGCGTAACCGTTGGTGCCCGCCGGGACGTAGATCAAGTCGCGCACGTCGACCCAGCTATCGTTGTTGGTGAGTTTTCCGCCCTCGCGGTTGACCGGCGCATCGCGCTGCTCGTTACCCTGCACGTTGACCTTGATGGAATTGGATTCCATCGCCACCTTCACGCCAATGGCACCGGACACATCGATCACCGCGCCGTCGCGCACCAGGCTGCGACCGGCCGCGCTGACCGCGACCTGGCCGCCGGTGGCCAGGGTGATGGAGCCGTTCTGGAAATCGACACTGCCGCCACTGACGATTTCGACCCGCGACTGATCGGTGCGGTCGACCACGCTGCTGAGGTTGTTGAACTGACCGGTGATCAGGTTGTTCGGTGTGCCGTCCAGGCCGGCAGGCCCGGCGTTGCGCTGGCTGTCCAGTGCACTGCCGCCGGCGGCATCGAGCAGCACCGCCGTGGCGCTGCCCTGCCCCAGGGTCACGCTGCCGCTGCTGTCGCTTGCGGCGTTGAGCAGGTGCACAGTGCCGCGGGTGTCCACCGAACTGCTGGCGACGGCGACGCCGTTTTGCTCCACCCGGTGCCCGGTCAGGGTGATGTCGCCAGTGCTCGCCTGGATCAGGCCGCTGTTGATCACCGTGCCGGCGCTGCTGCCCGGTTTGAGCGACGTCGCGACCTCGTTACCACGGGTGGTAGAGCGCAGGGTGCCACTGGTGCCCTGGCCGCGCCGGATGTAGAAGTTGTCACCCGCCGCCAGGGTGGTCTGGCCCTTGGCGGTGATGATGGAACCGGCGTTCTCCACTTCCGAGCCCAACAGCAGGGCATAACCACCGCCGGCGGTGGAGGTAGCGGCGCGATGGGTTTCAATCCGTGCGCCGCGCTGCACTTCAACCTTGCCGGCCGCATCGGTGAAGGTCGGCTGGCTGCCGGTGGCATCGACGTACAACCCGCGCTGGCTGAATTGCTCATCGCCGATGTTGGCCGCCACCGCTGCCAGGTTGCGCACGTTGACCTGGCTGGTGCCGCTGAAAATGATGCCGTTGCGGTTGACCAGCATCACCGTGCCGTTGCCCTGGATCTGGCCTTGGATCTGGCTCGGTCGCGCCAAGGGATCATTGACCCGGTTGAGCACGGCCCAGTCCGCTTGTTGCTGGAAATCCACCGTGGTATTGCGCCCGACGTTGAAGGTCTCCCAGTTGAGAATCGCCTTGTCGGCGGTCTGCTCGATCTTCACCGTAGTCTTGCCGCCGGCCTGGGTCTGCTGCGGTCCCTTGGCGTTGAGCCAGCCCTGGGTCAGGCTGTTATCGACCTTGAGCCCACCCTCGCCCAGGCCATCCGGCACGACCTGCACCTGCCCAAACGCCGCTTGCCGCCCCGCAGCCTGGGCGGCCTGCTGGGCTGCGATGGCGGCGACGGTGTTATTCAGGTTGGTCAACGAACGCTGCAACTGCGCATTGGCCCGTTGTTGTTGCGCCAGGGGCGGCGGCATGCCTGGCTGCGCGGTCGTAGGTCGCGTCGCGCCCCCGGCCTGGGATGCGCCCTTGGCGGCAAACCAGGCCGAACTGAACGCCGTCGCCGCGTGGGCATTGCCGGCCACCATCAGCAGCGCAATGGCCTGAGCCAACGGTTTGAGTCGCAAGAGCGACAACTCACCATCGCAACGTGGAGCATTCAGGTTCGTCTGAGGTTTGCAGCGCAGCATCCTACTCATCCTTTCGGGTTCGCTCTAAGGGATCGCAACGCAGTGCCATCAAGCTGCCAGCGTTGGTTATAGGGGATAGGCGGTTACAGCCGCTCGGGACCGAACGGATGTCATGAAAATTTCATGTGGCTGTGTCGGTACGGGCGTTACGCAAAAAATCAGCAACGACTGACGTCGTTGCTGATTGATACTGCGTGCCGCTCAGGCGTGGTGTTACAGCGGACGACCGATGCCGTTGCAGACGTTGGTGTTGCCGATGCTTTGAGCGCTGGTGGTGGTCAGGAAGCTGCTACGAACAGCTTGCTTCCAGGCAGCTGGCAGCGGTACGAAGCGGTTTGCAGTGATGGCGGCATCGTTGCTGCTGGCTGCCGTGCCGTTGTAGTGACGGGTGAAGAAGTCACGCACTTGCGTGGTTTGTGCAGCGTCGGCATAGCACTGGCTGAAGATCAGGTTGGTGAAGCTCAGGATCGGGTAGCCGGTCGAAGGGTAAGGCACAACACTTGGATCGTTGGGGTTGGTGGTCGCGGCGAACACGGGTACCCAGGCGTTCGGGTTGGCACGGTTGGCAGCGGCCGGCACGGCTACCGCAGCGATGGCGGCTGATACGTTGGCAGGGGCTGGGGAAATACCGGCAACGCGGGCGACCTTGGTGGCGTCATCCAGGCCGGCCAGGGTGGTAGCGGCGTAATCCGGGCTCATGTAGGTGATACGGCCTTGGGCAGCGTTCAACGCAGTCATCACAGCCTGGCTGCCAGTGGCAGACACGGCGCCGGCCGGCAGGCCACCGCTGTAGCTGGAGGCAAAGTTGGTAGTGATCGCGAACGTGCCGGTTTCAGCGCATTTTGCGTTCAGGAAGCGGGTGAACAACTCACTGGTGCCGCTGCTTTCTGCACGGTAAACCACGGTGATCGTACCGGTACGGCCCGAACCGGTGATCTGGCTCCAGTCGGTCAAACGGCCGGAGAACACACCGCACAGTTGATTGACGCTCAGGTCAACGTTGGCAGTGCCAGTCTTGTTGAACGGAATCGCAACCGAAGTGGCAACCGAAGGCACTTGGATCAAAGGACCCCAGGCAGCACCGTGAGCGGTGACGTAGTTGTTCAGTTCAGTGGTGCTGAGCTTCGAGTCGCTGCCAGCCCAATGCACGTTCTTGCTGGTGTTGCCGGCCACGAACTTGGTGTAGTCGTTGTTCAGGAACGCCAGTTTGCCGTTACCGCTGCCCACGCCGATGTAGGGGGCGAAACCGGCAGTCAGTACGCCGGAAGTCTGGTACAGCGGCTGAGGCAAGGTAGCACCACCGCCGTTGACATCAGCCATGGCGGCCTGAGCGGCGCAGAGGCCGGCGGGGGTGCGGGATACCGCGAGAGCGTTGCGCGTAAACATGAAGTATATCCTTTCATCGTGTTCGTACGTAGGTTGGATGACGCGTGCTTGCCGTCATGGCGCTCGGTCCTGTGCCGTCGGCGATGGGGTGAGGCCATGGGTTAGAAATTCGCAGCTTCCGGTGACAGATAAAGGAAAAAACCTCGGGAGCTGAGGGCCGTTTTCCGAGTTTTTTCCTCGGGTGTTCGAGGGCTCTGGACTAAGGCTTCAGGCTGGTTTTGCGGGGATGCGGCAAGGGGTGTCGGCGAAGTCGGCGGCGGGCGGTGGTGCGACGGCGAAACATGACAGAACGAGGAACCCGAGTTTGACGATAGCGAGGCTCGGGAGGTGTTGGCGGTGCCAAAATTTATTTTGCTCGGTGTGCTTTTGTGGCGAGGGGATTTATCCCCTCGCCACAAGGACTGTGCCTGCCACAAATAATGGGTCAACCAGAAGGCGGTCGGGTTATTGAACCAACTGATTGATCTCGATGATCGGCAGCAGCACCGCCATGACGATCACCAGCACCACACCGCCCATGACCACGCTCATCAGCGGCTCCAGCAGCGCGGTCATGCCCATGGCCCGGCGTTCGATGTCGCGGGACAGGGTCTGCGCGGCACGTTCGAGCATCGGTGGCAGGCAGCCGGTTTTCTCACCGCTGGCGATCAGGTGGATCAGCACCGGCGGAAAGACTTTTTCCACCCGCAGCGCTGCCGCCAGGTTGACGCCTTCGCGGACCTTGGCGGTGGCCTCGCTGACGCTCAGGCTCAGGCGGTCGTTGGACAAGGTCTGGCGTGCAGCCTCAAGCGCCCGTAGCAAGGGCACCCCGGCGCCGCCGAGAATCGCCAGGGTCGAGGCGAAACGCGCGGTGTTGAGGCCCAGCACGAAACGTCCGAGCAGCGGCAGGCGCAGCACCCGTGCGTGCCAGCTCAACCGCGCCTGGGGGTTGCGCAGGTACATCCGCCAACTCCAGAAGCCACCGACTAAGATACAAAAGCATAGCCAGCCCCAGGCACGAATGAAGTCGCTGGCGGTGAGCATCGCCAAGGTCAATCCGGGCAAATCCTGGCGCGCCTGGGAGAACGCACTGACCACCTGCGGCACCACGTAACTGAGCAGGAAAATCACAATGGCGACCGACACCAGCCCCACCACGCCGGGGTAGATGAACGCCGTGAGAATCTTGCCCCGCAGGTTGTTGCGCTCTTCGATGTAGTCCGCCAGCCGCTCCATCACCTGGGCCAGGTCGCCGGACTCTTCACCGGCGGCAATCAGCGCCCGGTAGATTTCCGGAAAATCCCGGGGTCGTGCCGCCAAGGCTTCGGCCAGGCGCATGCCGCTGCGCACATCGGCGCGCACCGCGCTGAGGGTCTGGGCAATGTGTTTTTTTTCCGCCTGTTCCACTGTGGCGCTCAACGCGGCTTCCAGCGGCAGACTGGCACCTAGCAGCCTCGCCAGTTGCCGGGTGGCCCAGGCCAGGTCGTTATCCGACAGTTTGGCGCTGAACAAGCCGCCGCCCTTGGCTTGGGCGCTGTTGCGTTCCAGCTGCACCTGCAGCGCCGTCAACCCGCGACTGCGCAGCAGGTTGAAAGCGGCGCCCTGACTGTCGGCTTCCAGGTGGCCGATCTCGATCTTGCCGGTGGCGTCGGCGGCTTCAAAACGGTAACGATTCATCAGGCGTCCCGTGTCACGCGCAGGATTTCTTCAGGCGCCGTGGTGCCACTGCGTACCCAGCGTTCGCCATCCTCGCGCATGCTGAACATGCCGGCCTGGCGGGCGGCGGCGCGCAACGCCTGCTCCCCTGCCCCTTGGTGGATCAGTGTGCGAATGTCGTCGTCGATACAGAACAATTCATGGATGCCGGTGCGCCCGCTGTAGCCGGTCTGGTTACAGCCCGGACAACCCACCGGGCGCCAGGTGCCGGGCGTGGCCGGATCAGGCTGTTTGCACTGCGGGCAGAGCCTGCGCACCAAGCGCTGGGCCAGCACACCGAGCATCGACGAGGCCAGCAGGAACGGCTCGACGCCCATGTCGATCAGGCGGTTGATGGCCGACACCGCGTCGTTGGTGTGTAACGTCGCCAACACCAGGTGACCGGTGAGGGAAGCCTGCACGGCGATTTGAGCCGTCTCCAGGTCACGGATTTCGCCGATCATGATGATGTCCGGGTCTTGGCGCAGGATCGCCCGCAGGGCCAGGGCGAAGGTCATGTCGATCTTGGCATTGACCTGAATCTGGCTGATGCCCGGCAGGTCGTATTCCACCGGATCTTCCACGGTGAGGATGTTATGCACGCTGGCGTCGAGTCGGGCCAGGGCGGCATAGAGGCTGGTGGTCTTGCCGCTGCCGGTGGGGCCGGTGACCAGCACGATCCCGTGGGGCTGGCGGATCAGGTGATCGAGTTTGCCCAGGACGTCCGGGTCCATGCCCAGGGTTTCCAGTTGCAGGCGTCCGGCCTGTTTGTCCAGCAGCCGCATCACCACCCGTTCACCGTGGCCGGTGGGCACCGTGGAGACCCGGATGTCGATGGGCCGCCCAGCCACCCGCAGGGCGATGCGGCCATCTTGAGGCAAGCGTTTTTCGGCGATGTCGAGCTGGGCCATGATCTTTATCCGTGACACCAGCGCGCCATGCAGGGCCTTGCGTGGCGAGACCACGTCGCGCAGGGTGCCGTCGACCCGGTAGCGCACCACCGAATGGCTCTCATAGGGCTCGATGTGAATGTCGCTGGCCTCGTCCCGCGCCGCTTGGGTCAGCAAGGCGTTGATCATGCGGATCACCGGCGCGCCATCCTGGGTGTCCAGCAAGTCGGTGATCTCGGGCATGTCTTGCATCAGGCGGTCGAGATCCACCTCGTTCTCTGCCGCGCCCACCACCGCGGCGGCGCTGCCGGTGTCGGCATAGGCCGTGTTGAGCAGGCCGTCGAGCTCCTCGTCACGCACCCGCTCCAGCCGCACCTCGCCGAACTGGCGACGCACTTCGCTGATGGACCAGCCCGGCGTGGATGGGCACACCATCAACACCGCCTCTTCCCCGGCCTGGCGCAACACCAGGCGCTGGGCCTTGGCCCAGGCGTATGGAAGCGTGCTCATGAAAACAACCCCCGACCACTTAGCCATGCACAAAACCTGTGGCGAGGGGATTTATCCCCGCTGTGCTGCGCAGCAGCCCCCAGCCTGACACCACGGTATGCCAGGTGGATGTTGTAAGATTTTTTGGGGCCGCTGCACAGCCCAACGGGGCGGTGCGACGTTTCGCTAAATCCCCTCGCCACAAATGCAGTGTTTCCAGGGTTGTTGTTCATCAGCGAGTGCCTCCTTCGACAGGCACCGCCTTGATCGCCGCCCTGGGGATTTGCATCCCGGCGGGCGCGATAGCGGGAATCGCCCGGGACGAGGCCGGCAATTGCGGAGCCTGCACGTCCGGCAGCGCCCAACTGCGCTCCGGTTGCAGCAGGCCTTGGGCGCGGCGCATGAAGTCGTAGCGATTAAGGGTAATCCCGCGCCCCGCCGCTGTGTCGCGGATGATGTAGGGCCGCAGGAACACCATCAGGTTGGTCTTGGTGACCTGACGCCGCTCGTTGCGAAACAGCGCGCCGATGCCGGGGATGGTCGACAACCAAGGCACCGCGTCGTTGCTCTGGCTGTAGCCGTCCTGCAGCAAGCCGCCGAGGACCATGATCTGTCCATCGTCCAGCAGGATGCTGGTATCGATGGCCCGTTTGTTGGTGACGATTCCCGTGGTGCTGGAGGCGCGGTTGTCGACACTGCTGACCTCCTGGTAGATGTCGAGCTTGACCGTACCACCCTCGGAAATCTGCGGGCGGACGTTGAGCTTCAGCCCCACCTCTTCGCGGGTTACGGTCTGGAACGGGTTGTTGCTGGTACCGCCCCCTCCGGTGACGTAACTGCCACTGACAAAGGGGATGGTCTGGCCGACAAAAATGCTCGCCGCTTCGTTGTCCAGGGTCAGCAGGTTCGGCGTCGATAAGACGTTGGTGCCACCCTTGCTCTTCAAGGCCCGGGCCAGCACCTTGAGGTCGAGGATCTTGCCAATGCCGGGGACGTCCACCGTGCCGTTGACCAGGCCCAGGTTCAAGCCCTGGGGCAACACATCGATGCTGGTCTTGCCGTTGAGGTTGAGCCCGCTGCCACCGAGGTTGACCCCGCCGATCACGCCGCTGCCCCCCAGGTTGCCGGTCTGCCATTGCACGCCGAACTCACTGGCATCGTCTTCGCCGACTTCGACGATCAGGCTCTCGATCACCACCTGGGCCCGGCGCTGGTCCAGCAGATCGATGACCTCGCGCAGGTTGCGGTACAAAGGATCCGGCGCGGAAATCAGCAAGGTGTTGGTGGTGGCGTCGGCCTGGATGGTCACGCCACCGGCGCTGAAGGCCGTGTTCTGCTCGCTCTGGCTGGCGGTGGAAGTTTGTCCGCTGCTGCTCTTGGCGTAGCCGCTGCTGCTGGTCGAGGTTGCGCCATTCGCCGTGCCGGTGCTGCTTTCGGTGCTCTGCCCGCTCTGGCCATTGGTGCTGGCGCCCATGCCGCTGAGCACCGGACGCGAGTTGTCGTTGCCCTCGCCTTCGCTTTCCCCGGTGAGCAAGCCGCGCAAGGCCTGGGCCAGTTTGGCGGCCTGGGCGTTGCGCAGGTACACCACATGCAGGTTGCTCGGATTGTTCTGGGCATTGTCGAGCTTGTAGATCAGGTTTCGCGCCAGCTCGGTCCGCTCGGGGCTGCCGGCGCGAATGATGATGGCGTTGGAGCGCGGGTCGCCGATCACGTTGATTTTCTGGGTCTGGTCGCCACCCTGGGTCTCCAACAGGTCGGAGACCATCTGCGCGATGTCACGGCGATGCCGTTCTGGATCGGCACCACGTCGGTGTCGATGGCGCTCGGCGTGTCGATTCCCTCGATGAGCTGCGCGACACGGGTCAGATTCTCGGCGTAGTCGGTGACGACAATGGTGTTGTTACCGGGGTACGCATTGATCGGATTGTTCGGCGAAACGATCGGGCGCAGCACCGGGATCAGGTTCACCGCGTTTTCGTATTGCAGGCGGAAGGTGCGGGTCAGCATGCCGTTGCCGGCCGGTTTGTCGGCGCTGTAGATCGGCCCGCCCAGCAGCTTGGCATCGGCCTCAGGCACCACCTGGGCCACCCCGCCGACGTCCACCACGCTGAACCCCTGCATGCGCAAGGCGGCGAGCAGCATCTGGTAGGCCTGGCGGGCCGGCACCTGGCCTTCGGAGACCAGGGTCAGATTGCCTTTGACCCGCGGATCCACCAGGAACTGTTGCCCGGTGGAACGGGACAAGGCCCGAACGACCGCCTGGATATCGGCCTCGACGAAATTCAGGGTCACCGGTTGATCGCCCAAGGGGTTGGCCGCCGGAGCGCTGCTGCGCGGCTCGCGAGCGCGGGCCGTGAGATCGACCTGGTGCCGCACCGGCGGCTTCTGCTCACGCGAAGCCTGGGCCCGTTGGCGGTCCAGCAGCACATCGCCGCTGCGCTGGGTGCTGCCCAGCGGCATGCCCAGTTCGCTGTCCACCAGCAAGTGTCGCTGCGATGCCGGCGGCGTGCTGTTGCACGCGCCCAATGCAAGCAATAGCAGCGGCGCGACCTTGCGCCAATGATGCGGGTATGCGGAGCCCTTCATGAAGCTTCCTTAGCGCTTGACGCCTGATTCATGCGAACGGTTCCGGACAGAGTGCAGGGGGTTTGGGCGGAATTTGCCGGGGCCGTACGGTGCAAGCGGGCCTCGGTCACTTCCAGGGAAAACTGCCGTGGATTGCCCAGCAACCAGTCGATCACGCCATCGGCCGGCGCGTCAGGGAACGTGAGCTGCCAGGTTTCAGTGGCCTCGCCCCCCGGCGGTTGTAACTGGTAGTGCTCGCCCAGGCCACTGGCCTCCAGGCTGTGGCGCAGGGCGACGTCAAGGGGTTCGCCTCGGGCAGGCCCGCCGATGTCGCGCAGCAGCACTTCGAGGGCCTCGGTCTGTGAACGCAGCTTCGGGGTTTCGGCCTGCCAGTAGGCGATGGTTTTCAGCGGCGGCTCGATCAGCGTCAGCCAGGCCAGCCCGCTGCCCAGCACCAGCGCCGCCAGGGCCACGGCACGTCGTTCCCGCGTAGCCAGGCCCTGCCAGCGCATACGCCAACCCGCGCGAAGGTGCTGCCAACGCGCCCACAGCAGGCCTGCGGATGACTTATTCATCGTCCGACTCCGGGGTGTCGCCGGAGCTGCCCTGCCCCACGGGGGCCACCCGCAGGATCCAGCCCTGGTCAATGGTTGCGACCTCGATGCCGGCCTGGGTCAGGGGCATTCTCCAATCCTCTCCCGCGGCGGTTTTCTGCGCCTCGGCCACGACCTTCAAACGCAACTCACCGTCCTCGAACACCAGTTCCTGCACGTTGCCGCTGATGAACGGCATGGCGCTGCCGGCCTGTTGGACCAGGCTGGCAAAGCGTTGCGCCGGGTCCGACACCGAACCGTTTTGCCGAGCGGCGCCTTGCTGGCGCGCCTGCTGCAGAGGGTTGAGAATCAGCGGCAATTCAGGAAACGCCTGCTTGACCCGCTGGCTCATCTGCGCCTTGAGTCGTTGTCCCTGAGCGGTTTCACGGCTGGCATAGAGATTCAGACCGATCACCCACACCGCCAACGCCAGTGCGCAGATCCCCGCGGCCCGTCCCCACCCGCCACGTTCGCCCCTACCTTGCGTCAGCCCGGCATGCAGTCCCCAGCCCGGCGCAGTACCGGTCCACCGCTGGGTAGCGGGCAAGGTGTCGATCGACCCTTGCGGCGGCGACTCGCCCACCCAATGCAGGCCGGGGCCTACTTCCAGCAACCACTCATCCAGCGCTTCCTCCATCAACGGCTGGACCACGGCGTGCTGCAATCCGTGGCGCACCAACAGGTGCCCGTCCTCAATGCAAGCCACTGGCCCGGACAGCACCGGCAAAGCGTAGGCGGCCGGATAAAGGCCGCGCAGTTTCCGGCCCGCCTGGAGCAAGATCCGGCCCAGCGCGCCCAGCGACTCACGGTCGAGCCAGGCGACCTGCACCTGTCCGTCGGCACCTCGCGGGCCGTGGGCCACCTGCATCTGGTCATCGGCACCCAGCATCAACGCCTGGGCCGCGCACGTCACGGCGGCAGTAATCTTCGCCGCGGACAACGGGGGTAATTCCAGGCTCGTCAGCAAGCTGTCACGCGGATGCAGGAAACACTCGACCGTCACGTGCTTCGTGCCCTGGCCTAGGGCCCTGAGAGTGCTGTGTCCGGCGTCGCGAACCTGACCCTGGCGATCCAGCCTGGCAAACGCCACCGAGCTGTCGAGGCCCAGGCCATCCAGCGGCGCCAGGGCGATGCGCAAACGACTCATACCCCCACCCGCGACCAGATCACCTGTGGCAATCGGTCCTGACTGCGTTGCAGCAAGGCATCCAGCTCGACCCGCCGTTGACCGCTGCGCGCCTGGCCCCGCAGGCGGAACCAGTCGCTGGTGATGCCGACTTTGACGGCGCTCGTTTCCAGCTCCGGCATGCGCAGGCGATTGACGAAATCCCCACGGTTGATGAACCAGTGGCCGCCGTCGCGTTCATTGACCAGCGCCTGAGCCCGCTGCAACGACAATCCCGGCACATAAGCGGCCAGCACTGGAGCGCTGGCGGTGTTGCCGTTGAGCCAGGTATTGGCCGGCAGGATCGTGACAAAAGGGGCCAGCGTCTCCAGCAATGCCGGGGTAACGCCCTCGATGTCGCTCAGGTCTTGCAGCGTGCGGAGCATTGGCCGGGTCGGCGCCAGGACGCCGGGCGCGTCCGGGGCGGTGCTGCGACCACTGTCGAACGTATTGTTCGCGGGCGTCTTGTCGGCGTGCTCCGGATTCAACAGGCGCGGATAACCGGCAATCACCCGCTCGACGATCCGCGTCCGCACCGTAACGGCGACGCCAAGCTGCTCGCACAGCCGCTCGAAGGCCCGCAGTTGTTCCTGATCCACCTGCTCATTGGCCACGAGATTACGCAGGTTGAACTTGCCCTGTTCATCCTCCAGTTGCCCTTCGAACGGCGTGTCGACCAGGCCGGAGCCCGGCATCACGATAGGCTTCGCCCAGGCCTGGCCGAAGCGCGTCAAGGGGTCTCGCTGGCGGGCATCCCAAAGCAACTGGCGGCTCACTTGCAGACCTCCCTGCAACCGCGCCGTGCCCTGGATGCGCAGTTGCTCGGCTTCCAGGCTGCGGGTGAACAGGGTCTGGCGACTGAGCATGCCACCGGCGATCACCGCCACCACGGCGGCGATCAGCAAGGCACTGATGACCGCCATGCCGCGCTGCTTCGCCGCTGTGGGCGAATCCGTTCGCATCACGACCCTTATAGCTGCCAGGAGCCGATATCGGCATTCACGCCGTCGCCATCGGGTTGACCGTCGGCCCCCAGGGAAAAGACGTCGACTTCGCCGTTCGCGCCAGGGTTGAGGTAGTTGTAGGGGCGGCCCCATGGGTCGTTGGGCAAGCGTTCCAGGTAGGAACGCCAGGTGCTGTTCTTGGCATCGGCCGGCCGCTCCACCAACACCTTGAGCCCCTGGTTCATGCTGGGGTAGCTGCCGTGGTCCAGGCGATACAGCTTCAAGGCCTGCATCAGTCCGCCAATGTCCTGTTTCGCCGCCGTGGCGCGGGCCTGGTCGGGCCGATCGAGGACCTTGGGCACCACCATCGCCGCGAGGATGCCAAGGATGACCACCACGACCATGATTTCGATCAGGGTGAACCCCCGCTGCCCGCGTGGACCTGGGGTGTTGTAACAGGCGATCTGCATCTCGACGGTCCTTCGCTGGATTCGATTCGAGGCGCAGTGTTGCAAGAAAATATGTCAGTGATATTGAAATTGCTCAGGAGCTTGCGTCGTCATTTTGTCATAAGCGTCGAGTACGCTTGGGGGCTGCCCTCGCCCATCGAGCCCTACCGATGCCACGCCCTGCCTCGCAAGCCGGCTTCACCCTGATCGAAGTGCTGGTGGCCCTGGCAATCATTGCCGTAGCCATGTCGGCGGCGGTGCGTGTTGCCGCGGTCATGACCCAGAGCAACGGCTTGCTGCGGGACAAATCCATCGCCCTGCTGGCGGCTCGCAGCCAACTGGCGCAACTGCGCCTGGAAGGACGCTCGGTGCCGGGTACGAAGGTCTTCGATTGTGACCAGGGACGGTTGCTGCTGCGCTGCGAGCAGAACCTGCGCCCGGCGGAAAACGGGCGGATGCTGCGGGTCGAGCTGAGCGTATCCGACCGCAGCCATGAAGCGCCGCCGCTGGCTCGGCTGGAGACCCTGCTCAGTCGGGAGGTCAGCCAATGAAACGCGGTGATCTCAGGGACGGGTCAGCGAAGGCAACACCACCGAATCCGGCAACCGCGCAAGCGTCAGCCGGGTTTGCTCGCCACCGCGCTCGATCACCACGGATTGCGCCTCGATCGACACCAGCCTCACCCCTTGGGCGACCCGTTCGCCGGCCAGGAAGCTGCGTGGCGGTCCGTCGTTGAGGCTCATGATCGCCACAGCGCCGCGAGCACTGGCCAGCACCCCACTGACCTTGATGTCCACCGCCGCCGGCTGGCTGGAGAACCACTGCAACGCCGGGCTATCGGAGCGCTCGGCCATGCGTTGCGGGGCCACGTCCGGGGTGCGTGACTCGGCGGAAGTCAGCAGCAGCGAATACCAGGTCGCGACCCCGGCCAGCGCCGCCAACAATCCCAGCGCCTGTACGATTTGCGCCGCGGACACCCGCTCGATGAACACCATGGCTTGATCTCCTTTTCGATCCAGTGCCCAGCGTACACGTCAATTCTCTCCGTTTTATTTCACATCCCTATCATCTTTACCCGGCAGGATGAGGACCGATGCCAAGGAGCGCGCCCCCTATGTGCGACAAGCAACGCGGTTTCACCCTGATCGAATTGATGGTGGTGCTGGTGATCATCGGCATCGCCAGCGCCGCCGTGAGCCTGAGCATCAAGCCGGACCCGACGAAGCTGCTGCGCCAGGATGCCCAACGGCTGGCGCAACTGCTGCAACTGGCCCAGACGGAAGCTCGCAGCGACGGGCGGCCGATCACCTGGCGCGGGGACGCCAAGGGGTTCGGTTTCAGCCGGCGTCTGGACCAAGGACCGGGGCTGGACCGCTTCAAGGAAGACCCGCAGTTGCATCCGCAGCGGTGGCAGAGCCCGTCCATGGAGATTCGTGTGGAACCCAGGCAACGTGTCGTACTCAACGCCGAATGGATCGGCGCCCCTGTAGTGATCCGCCTGTCGGACGGCCAGAACAGCCTCAGCGTGCAACGCAGCGCTGCCGGCCAGGTGCAAGTGCAATGAGAGGCCGGGAGACGGGCTTCACCTTGCTTGAAGTCATGGTGGCGATCCTGCTGATGGCGGTGGTCAGCCTGATCGCCTGGCGCGGTCTGGACAGCGTGACCCGGGCCGACAGCCACTTGCAGGCCAGCACCGAGCAGACCGAAGCGTTGCTGCGGGTGTTGAACCAACTGGAGCGCGACGTCGCCCTGCGCGCCAGCGTCGAGTTGAGCGAACCGGGAAAGCCTGGCGCCGACGACGAACCCTCGACGGCCCCACCCGCCGTCACTGTGCGCAGCACCGACGGCCAGGGGTTTCGCCTGGCCGTGATCCGCGAGGCCGCCGATCTGGAGGGCGGGCTGCAACGGGTGCGCTGGTGGCTCAAGGGCGACACGCTTTACCGCGCCCAGGGCCAGTCCCGCAGCCGCTACCCGTTGCCGGCACCGGGCGCAGGGCTTGCAGTGCTCACTGACGTCAGCGATGCGGGGCTGCGGTTCTGGGACAAGGAAAAAGGCTGGCGCAAGCTCAGCGGCAACCGGCAGGAGAACCCGGCGGGCATCGAGATCAGCCTGACCCGGCAGACGCCTCAAGGAGTTGAACGCTATCGCCAGGTGCTGGGGCCCTTGGAATAAATCCCGCCACCTTGTAGAGCGGCCTCGCTCGCGATGAGGCCAGCCCAGGCCCCGCCGACCTTAACTCAGCACCACCACCCCACCCGGTAACTCGGTGCACTTGGCACCGTAGGCATCACGAATCAGCAGCGCCACGCCCGCCAACTGATCGAGGCGGAAGCGAGCCTGGACCTTGCGCAGGCCCAATTCGCGATTGAGCAGCAACAACATGCCGGGACGATAGCGGTTGATCTCATCGATAACGCTCGCCAGGGTCGCATCGTTGAACACCAGCACTTGTTCACGCCAGGCAATGGCAGACGACACATCGGCGGGTTGTGGGCTGCCGACATGACGGGGGTCGTAAGTCAATTGCATGCCTGGCTCGAGGCGAAACTGTTGGCCTTGCACCTGGATCTGCACCACGCCCTCCAGGCAGGTCGTGCAGACGCTCTGGTCGACGTAGCGAATATTGAACCGGGCGCCGGCGGCGCTGATCCTACCGGCGCCGGCCTGGACACTGACCGTCGCCGTGCCGCCGCCCGACACTTCAACCTCGCCGGCGAGCAATTCCAGCCCTTGCTTGCCCTCAGCCAACGGACGGCGACTGAGACGAGTCTGGGTATTGAGCTCAAGGCTCACGCCGGCTCCCAGTTCGACCCGACGCTGCTCACCCACTTCGGTGACGTAATCCGCACCCAGCCCGGAAACGCCACCCGGCACCGTGGCGCGGATCAGCAGGAACCCCGCCGACGCGGCGATCGCACCACCCAGCAAGGCGCGCCGGCCGAAATGCCGAGGCCCCTGCACTGCCTCGGCGGCCGGTTGCAAGCCGTGCCACAGCGCCTTGGCCTGTTCGAATGCCCGCGCATGCTCGGGGCTTTGCCCGCACCATTGACGCAAGGCGCGGGCATCGGCGACGGTGGCGCGCCCCGAGGTCAGCAGGATCAGCCAATCCCGGGCCTCGCTGGCCAATCGGGTCTCTGGCGTATCGTCAGGGGAAGCGATGCTGAAGATGTTCAAGCGCACACACACTCACCAAAGGGTCGGGTCTCTACTCTCAAGACGGTTTTCCCGCGCCGGGACCGAACCGCTGAATGACTTTTCTTTCCAGCCGCAGGGCGCAATGCCCCAGCGCAGCCTTGATTTCCTTCTCCACCATGCGCGTGGAAATGCCAAAGCGCTGGGAGATTTCCAGGTGCGGGGCTTCTTCCAGGCGCGCGGCGATGAAGATCCGCCGGCGCCGCGCCGGCAGCTCATACAAGGCCTTGAGCAGTGTCTGCAGCTCTTTCTGCCCACCCACCACCCGGGCGGGGTCCAACGCGTCGTCCGAGATCTGCAGCAGCTCCTCGATCTCACTGCCGGTGAGCAGGCGAGCATCGGATTGCCGGCGGTCGGCAGCGATATTCAGGGCCATGCGGTATAGATAGGCGTTGGGCTGGGCGATGTCCGGCGTGTCGACCATTCGATCGACCCTCAGGTAGGTTTCATGTAACACATCGTTGGCCAGCTCTTCGGAGCCCAAGCGCCTGCGCAAGCGCACCTTGAAATCTTCATAGGAGGTGAGGAACAGCTTGACCATCGGGCTACGGCCAGCGTCTTTCATCGCCCGAACACCTCTTCCCCTGCTGTGCAGTCCATGCTTTTTCCTGATGAGTCGGGTAACAAAAGCAGGGTCACCGGCTGGCGCAGCGAACTGGGCGCCGGGCGGTCGATCCTGAGGTTTTGCAAACTGTTGACCAGGGCCTTGTCACGCAATACATCGCCCGTGGAACTGACCAACCGGCTGTGTTGCACCACGCCGTCACGACCGATCCACACTTGCAGCACCGCGCGAAAACTGCCCGGCCTGGGCAACGGCGAATGACACAGGTTGCGCTGGATAACCGCCTGGATCGACGCTGCATAGTTGCTGTCGCTCAAACCAGGGGTGGCGCCGGGCGGCAGCGGCACCTCACGGACCCGCGCCGGTTGCAAGGTGAATGCATCGGCACGGGCGTAATGTGCCACCAGACCGGTGCCGCTGAGCAGCACATTCAACCCTTGGGCGGGAGTGAACGTCCCCTGGACCCCCAACGTACGCCGCTTGCTCGACAATGCGTGATCCACCAGCACCGCCATGCCCGTCGCCCGGCTGAATTGCTCCAGTGCCGGAGCCAGTTCCTGCGGAGCGATGTCCAGGTCCACCCAGCCTGCCGCCTGGACCGGCCAGGCACGTAGACACCACGCGACCATCAGCCACCCTAAGGGCGCCTTGGCCGATCCACGCCTGCGTCCGCCCCCGGTTAAGCCCTGCTGCACGACTGACGTATCCGTTGAAAAACGTCATCCTGATGGGTGTTTATGAATGTCGTATGACAACCGATACAAATCTCATCGCCCGCACTAGACTGATGCCGTGGCAACGAACCGCCGCCGTGACGCGCCAGGAGGGGAACGATGAAACCGTGGATGAGCATGACAGCCGGTATCGGGTTGCTGATGACATTACCCGGGGCTCAGGGCGAAGAAGCCCCGGCCTGTAGCGAAGTGATCGTCGGCGGCTACAAGACCCCGGACTACCATTGCCTGAGCCGACAGATGGGTAACGATCCCCAGGCCGGGGCTGCTGCGCAGCACCTGCAGGAGGGGTTGAATGTACCGATCGATAAACGCGCGCCGAACAGCATCGGCCTGGCGACCCCGGCGGCCACCGGGGTGCGCATGGGCAACACTTTCGGTACGTCGGTCAAGCCCCAGCGGCCGCCGGCGCCAGTGGTCAATTCGCCGCTACCCAAGTAAGCGCTGTTGTGAAGGCGTACGGAGCCGGTTGATAGCGGGAATGGTGCGAACAGCATCAGCAATACAAGGGGTTTCCGTGATTCCCGAGTTTGCCCTATAAATTCCTGAGCCCCCCTGGGGTTTCGATACAGGAAACCAAGCGTGACGTTTCCATGCTATCGCAACGATGAAGCCGAACCGGCCCGGAAAAATTCATGGCATCAAGCAGGTGGCTGATCCTCTCTGGCGCAGGATGGAAAATATCGAGCATCTGCAATGAGCAACCTCTATCTTCAAGCGTCGCTACCGGGTGCGCCGGCTGCCCCCATTGAATCAGGCTGGGGGCAGCTCCCCCCAAAGGCAATCTACCGTCCGCAAGAATCGTGATATCCCAGCTCAACTCACCTCGGCTCATCGGCTGTGGCTGGCCGACGACCTCTGCGAACATCGAGCCAAGCGATTTCAGGGTGTCGGTTCTAGCAACCCAATGGGCCAGCCGAGGAGACGCGTTGCCTGGCAACCCGTCCAGGGCAAACCAGCGAGGCCGTCCTACAGGCGGTGCCGCCGGGTCAATAGCGATCACTTCCAGATAGAAACTCGTCCCCAGGCGCAGCAGTTTGTTGTGGGTTCCCATAAGCGAATGGCAGCCGCCCTGTTGAAGCGCCACACCCAATCCTTGACTCACGAAGCGGTCACCCGCGTCCAACGTAGGCGCCACGACGACTAAATGGTCCAGTGATGTCTGCATGACGGTTCCTAAATCGCTGCCCTTCATTCACGGCACTCATGAGGGGCTTTTTTCTGAATTCTGGAGCGGGGAACGAGACTCGCATTTTTCGTCCGATGGCTCGCGGATGGAAGCCACGCGGCTTCTGGTTGGGTCCCGCTCCCATAGTGCGCTGAAGCGTCTCGATCAGCCAGTGATTCACCAAAGACTCAAAACACATATGTTTATACGCTGAGTGCTGCCAACAGCTCGCCTACCTGCCCGTGACTGATCCTGCTATTCGCACTCAATGACTCAACGCCTGGCTGAAGGACGTATCGATAATCCCGGCAGTGGCCAGCGGAGCCGGCAGTGCCTTGACGCTGAACAGGAAGTCCGCAGTACTTTGCAGATCGGCGGCGGCCTGCTGGTCCACCGGGCCGACGCTCATGTGGGCCTGACGTAACCAATGACGCGAGACGTTCTGGTCGAGATTGGCTTTTTTCGCCCATAGGTCGGCGTATTGGTCGGTATGGGTGTCAACCCAGGCGCGGGCTTGTTTCACGCGAGCGAGGAAGTCGGCGATCGCTTCACGCTTGCTGTCGATGGCCGGCGTCGAGGCGGCGATGGCGCTAAGGCCGGGCATCAGGTTCTTCGCCGTCAGGATCGGCCGTGCGCCGGAAAACAGAATCTGTTGCGAGATGTAGGGTTCCCACACCGGGAAGGCATCGATGCTGCCTTGGGGCAAGGCGGCTGCCGCGTCGATGGGCATCAGCTTGATCAGTTGGACATGATTCTCGGGCAAGCCCGCCTGTTCCAAGGCACGCAGCGTCAGTTGCTGGCTCCAGGCACCGGGCCAATAGGCAATCTTCTTGCCCTTGAGGTCGGCGATGGTCTTGACCGGCGAATCCTTGGGTACCAGTAGCGCGATGGTG
>Ga0157373_10000501_pt1 | contig 30877 bp, 42 predicted proteins | sample C65metaG_FD_113460 | JGI IMG/M metagenome (GOLD analysis project Ga0157373, IMG submission 113460) | Corn rhizosphere microbial communities from Kellogg Biological Station, Michigan, USA - C6-5 metaG | ecosystem: Host-associated > Plants > Roots > Rhizosphere > Soil | place: USA: Michigan... | reverse complement strand
AGGGTGCCGGTAGGTAGGAATAGCAAAACCTATACCCTACATCCCTCATGCTCTCCTTCTATCTCACTCTCGTCTATAGATCACCTTGCTCATCCATATATACTAATATATATTAATATATACTATAAGCCTCTCTGAATCGTGCTTTCCTTAACGAAGGGAGGGCGATAGGCTATTAATAACAATCATTTGAGCTGGATTAAAGCGATGTATAAAGAATCGTTAGAGAAGAATCTAAGGGAAGCAAAGGAAGCAAGAAGCACACTAAAGCACCTACCCGGTATCAAGGTCGGGCCAAGAAACCCGATCAAGAAAGGCTTATACCTCACGAACTATGCCAATTGTTTACTCAATAGGCAGATCGACATCTTTGATGATTCGCTTTTTCTTTTAGAGAAAGGTCGTATCCAATCAGCGTGTGTTCTTAGTAGAGGCATGATAGAAACACATGCTTTTGCCAGATTGATGAATAAAGAGATAGAGAAAATCCTCAACTCTCAGGAAGGGTTTGAAAGTGTAGATACAGCAATAGACATGCTACTAACTTTCATTAATAGCTCTCGCTTTAAAGAAAAAGACCAGAAAAACATGAAAAAAGGATTATTTGATCCTAATGATTATATGTTTACTGATGAAGCTAAATATCGTCTTGAACACATGCTTGCCGGAAGTAAGCATGTGATGGATGCTTTGAGAGACTTATACAGAGACGAGCTGAAAGAAACAGGGATGAAAGAAAGCCAGTTTGAGCAGCTATATGACGTCCTGAGTGAGTGGGTTCACCCCTCTCAGAAGAGCATCTATCATTACTATGTCCCTGAGACGCATACTGTCCCCACTTCCGTAGGAGACATACATATGAATGTTTCTGCCAGCTTACATTGTGCGAGAGCATTACACTTCATAATGGATACGCAGAGGCAGCATCAGTGGTCTTATCAACTTGCTCAAGAGATTGACCGCAGAAGCTAAAAAGATACAGCCCTGACTTGACCAACTTGACCTGACCAACTACCGAGCGTATGATTAATATATGTTCAATATGAGGTGCTCTATATGGAAAAGGTTAACATCTACGATGCTAAAACTAACCTGTCCAAGATCGTTCAAGAGGTAGCCCGGACAGGCGAGCCGGTATTGATAGCTCGCAACGGCCATGCGTTAGTTAAAGTAGTTGCCTATAAAGAAGAGAAACCCAAACGCAAGTTAGGCTTCTTGAAAGGAAAAGGTAGTGTCCCGGCTGATTTTGACAATCTGAACAGTAATGAAATACAGGATATGTTTGAAGGAAAATACTCTTAATGGATTTGCTGTTAGATACCAACATTCTCTTGTTCATGGCCTATGAGCCGGAAAGACTCTCTGAGAACGTTGTAGCATTGCTTGAAGACTCTGATCTAACCCTCTACTTTAGTGCTGCCAGCGTATGGGAAGTGGTCATTAAAAGCGGTTTGAACAAGCCTGATTTTGATGTAGACCCTGAACAGTTCAGGAATGGCTTGTTCAACGCAGGATTAATCGAAATACCCGTTAAAAGCGAGCATACGCTGGTTGTCGCTGACTTACCTGAGAAACTACATAAAGACCCTTTTGATCGTCTCATAGTAGCTCAGGCGAAGCATAACAAGGTGCCGTTGATAACAAGTGATAGTAAGCTGATTGAGTTTGTTAGCGACTACATAACCATCATACCTAATAGATGAAGCAAAGCCCCGTATGGGGCTTTATTCTTGCTTAAAGTAAAAGTTGATAATATAAGGTGTTATAAATTCATATTCAAAATAATAGTATATTCAGGGTTTAATTATCATCGAACACATCAAACCCCTCTGTTAAAATTTTAAGATATGCTACTGGTTTTTTATATACATTTAATGTTTTGAAGTATAACCTCTCAATTTCAAAACCCACTCCAGTTAAATCTAAAACTCCTTCATATTTAGAGCCTGAGTTTAACTTATATACAGCTACAACTTTTTTATTGCTATTCCCCTTAATTTCTGAGCATTGAAGGCCAATCATTCTCTTGAAGTTATTTTCTGTTTCTACTATGAAAACATAAACTCTTTCTTTGTCGATTCTAGAAGTGCCATTTAATGACTCATATTCATTTATAAGATCTGCCACCTTATGCTTATAGCTGAATCCAACCTTTTCATTCAAACGTCTTAACTCATAATACATATCATTTAAGTAAGCACGGTATATAAACCTATCATTTCTTTTGATGCGTGCGGCCTTAACAGACTCTATATAGGCTTTATTGTTTTTAATGAATTCGTCGTGTTCAATGCGGTTATAGCTTATAAGCTCATATTTATAAAGCAAGTTTATAAACTCTTTAAAGTAAAGAATCTCATCTTTTTCTAAGTTTAACTCCTTTAGTTCTTTAAAGATCATTTGTGCTGATGTTTGTTTTATTAATGTGTTCATATTAAATAACTAACCTGATAGTTAGCCCCTCCACCTTATACTATCTTTGATACATTCAACGAAACTAGCTACAGCATCGTCTAAACTCGCAAATCTAACTATCTCAGCCCCTACAGAAGCCTCATAGTAATCTGGGCCTATATCCGTTCTGATACTTATTTCAAACATTCCTCCGCAATATTCAGCGCATGGATAACCTCTCTCATAATGTGCCACATATGGAAATTCTTTGGTGTTCAGCTCTTTTTCAATAGATAAACCGATAGCCAATCCAAGTTTAATCAAATCAGAAAAGTTTTTTAACTCGGCTTTTTTTTCATTGCTTACACGAGAAAAGTTATCAACCTCATCTATATACAAGAAACCATTTGAACAGTTTTTAAGCTTGAGCATTTTACCACCTACTGGATTTTCTTTTAAAAAACATATGGAACTATGATAAAAACTTCCATCCAACCTATTATTAGATGCGTTCAATAACTCATCTACTTTTGATTTTACTTTTACTTTCTTAGGATTACTTTTCATTTCACACCTCAATTTAGTTAACATATTTATTAATTAAGGCATGTTAATATAAAAGTCAAACATAATTGGATTTTTGTTTTAAATAAAAGATGAGCGGATTACTTATTTGTTTGGTGTTTAATAACGGGAGTTATAAACCTTCCCTTGAACAGCTTTATTTAAGGGAAGGTTTTTGAAGTAATGAGAGGGGATTAAATTCTTTTCTTTTTAGGCTGTGATACAGTGTTGTTGACATTGAGTGTAGTTAGTAGTGCGCCTTTCTGTGTTAGCGCGATAATTTGATTGGCGAGGTCTGTATTGACGTTTTTACAGTTTTTGATGTTAAATGACCCGTTGATAATTCTTTTCTTAATATGCGCGAGTCTTCCGTTGAGGACTTTCTCTACTTCTGTCATGCCTGTTTTCCTCTTGATTTCATCTAAGATGATAATCGCTTCACCATCACTAATTTCGCCTCCCTTCTCTAACAGACTCTCAATCATTGTTTTTTGTTTTTTTTCTTTCATGGCAACTCCTTTGTTAATTTATAGGAATAATATTTATATATTTGATATTTAATTAAAGCAAATATATTTACATATAATTTAAAAAGCCTCAATTAAGAGGCTCAAAATGCTATGTGTGTCTTTGCTTTTATAATCTGTGTTGAAAAACGACTCGTTCAGCGTAGATTGCTTTACCAATACCCGCTGTCAAACCGAAAACGATCAAGAACGCTACAAAGAAGCCAACCGGCCCGTTAAAAAATGCTGCCACAGCGCCAAGCAGGAATGCCAGTATGCCTCCTATTGCTATGAACCATTGCGGCACAAGGCCATAGCCTACATGAGCTTTACAGGCTAAGCAGATCTTCACACCATGATTAGACTCAGTATGGCAGAACGGGCAAGTAATCTTTTTGATTTCCATTTCATCAATCCTCTTTAAAAAAGGCACCATCATAATAAACACCGCCATCCGCTTTTTTAAAACGGAAGTTCCATTTCATATCATTGCCTTTACTGATGTTGATTGTTGAATGGGCTACGTAGGTTTTCTTCTCATCGTCAGCATCCCATTTCACAACAGTATAATCTTGACCTTTAAACTCAATGTTTTTCTCAGACAGCTTCAGTGTCAGACCATACTGAGTATTTTTATAAGTTCCATACACCCCTTTGTCTTTACATCCTGTCAAACTTAAAGAGGCAGCTATAAGAGCCGCTATCACCAATGTCTTTTTCATAATGCGCCTTCAGATTATCTGTTTTTTGATCAGAACAGAGATAAAATGGCGTAACGAACAATTAAAATCAAGTAATTAATTGGTTAAACCGATCAAAAGCTGGATTTGATAGTATTTACCTATTGATAGGTGGTTCAATAAAAGAAAACCCCTTGCTCGGGGTTAGCGGGCGAGCTTTTCTTTAAGATTAATATTTCTTTGAAAGAGAAACCTTTGTGTTAACTGATAAGCGGTCATCAATACACCGATCAAAAAGATGGCATAAGAGTTTAAGTTCATGCCGACTGCTTCAGTAAAACACCATACTAAAACGTAAGTGAGTAATGATTTTAATATAAGTCTTATAAGTTGCTCGACATCTACTCCTCCTACAGCTACGTTGTAGTCTGTCAATGTTCCATTTTCCTCTAACAGCGTTTCTACAATGTTTTCTCTCTTTGTAAAACAGCTTCTTACAAATCGTCTTCTTTCACTCTTTGTAAAAAAATCAGATATATAAAACAGATATACAACAAAGAATATTTGAAGAGCTTCACTGAGTTCACTCACTTATGATTCTCCTTGTTTTGATTCTAATGTATAAGTTGTGAATGTTGACCCCAACTATAAAGAGAAGGCACGCATCAATATAATAAATAAAAATTTTAGCCATTATGAATCCCGACTCCCCTCCTAACTCATTTGCGAAAAACATTGATACAAGTAAAAAGGCACCAATAGCTATCATTCTTTTAAACCAAATGCCATAGGTCTTATTCTGTAGTGTGCTTTGAATAAGTATGAATAGTAAATATAAAGAAAAAATACTGCCGCACAAAATTAATATCCTGATATATTCCATGTTAACCCCCTATCAACTTTTCTTTAATATGTTTAATTTCAACATCAACTTCTTTGATTGCTAAGTCTATAACTTTCTTATAAATGGCTTTTGCTTCCCGCTCCAACTCTTCAATCTTGTCTTTATTTGCTCCAATCCAAACTTTCAACTCTGTAATCATATCCATGTTCTTTTTTAAAAAGTTTTTTGGCTCAGATATTTTGTTAGCATGTATACATTTGAAGTCTCTGTTCACTCGATAAACAAGAAGTTTTACATACCCATTGCTCTTACTTTTTTTTAAAATGTAGTTAAAATCCCCAATAGTTTCTTTCATTATAATCATTGCGTTTCTTCCTCTGCTCTCAGTAAGATGACTGACTTATGATTTCGATAAGCAAATGTCTTTAACCGAGTCTCTAAAATATCAATCCTTTCATCCTTTACGCTTACTGAAATTAGATAAATATCGTTCTTATCCACTTTTTTATACATTCCATGTAAAAGCATTGTGAAGTCTCCAGTTTCAGATATTCCTTTTATTTTATGCTTAGCTACTAATTTACCTGGTAGCAATTTATTTATGAGGAATTGAATGTTATCAATATCTCCTCTATCATCAACTAAGATGTCTAAATAGTAGTTATTTACCTTGTTCGCTGTGATAATGTATTCTGCTATTTCTTTTGCTGAATCATAATCCATACTCATACTTTTCTCCTTATGTTGTTTTATATTAAACAAATAACACTACTCTCTATAATGTCAAGTTTATAGAGAGTATAAATTTATTAATTAGATGTGCGGGCTAGGTAATGCTTTTATGTTCTATGATAAGAGAACTTATTTCATAAAGTTCTTCTTCTTTTAAGAGGTTTTTATAGAATACATTCTGATAAAAGGATAATTTTGCTTTGTTGGAGATTCTTTTTTGGTAGTTTAGAAGTAATCTTATTATCATCACGGAAGGTGCGAGCGATAGTGTGCGGAATGAATCAAAGTATTCTAATAGATAGTCATGCTTTACATCTGTAAAATCTAACTTGCTTCTTGAGCATTCACTTACTACTGCCTGTATCTCTTCTTCACTGCCAGATCTGACAGTGTGAAAAAGCTTATCAGCGAGACGTTTTCTATGCTGCTCATCTCGCTTCTGTTTATCGATGAACTCTTGTAGTGATTTATACTTCACGTAGCTGATACCTCATAAACACGCTCTATAAGAGTTCTAACACAGCTCTGTCAATCATCAAAACCATAAGGCGTGTCATCGAACTCTGCGGTTCTCATATCGTTCACGCAGTGTGTGAGCACACCAAAGATGCGCGTAGCGGCGTTCTCGTCCATATCAGTCAGATCTATAGGTATACGCCTGCCGGTATAGTCTAAACCCGTTAGGGAAGGCTCAGGTAAAAGCTGTAGCCGTTTAAGATGGAACTTACCGGCGTATTCAACTACGACAACACTGCCGTCAAAAGCTTTCGCTGAAGCGTCTATGACGAGGATAGCGCCTTGTTGTATGCCTGCTCTCAGATAGCACTTGTCAGCTCTCATCATGTATGTAGCTGCAGGCTTAGTGATACATAGCTGATCGAGCGACAGACTCTGTTCTACGTAATCCTGCGCGGGAGACGGGAAACCCATGATATGCCCTCCTTTATACTGTGTTTTTATACAGTATAGGCTGAGCTATCGAGGCGGGTAAAGCTCCAGATGGAGCAAAGGGGCTAACGCCCCCTGTGTTTTTAATGCTTATGATTATTTTCTAAACATTTCGTATAGCATCACTCCTGCTGTAATCAGCAGCATAAAGGGCAAGTAGATGATTAATGCTGAGATTACTATCAATCCTCCCGCTATATTTTCAATAGCGTTCATATGAAAGTCCTTCAACCTCTCAAATGTCATTCCATTTTCCTCAACTACTTCTTCAACGTCTTCATCTTCAAAAGTCATAGTCAATGTTTCGTTGCTAAGTTCATCTTCATCAAAATCGTAGTCTTCTCTTTTAATAGCCATTTTAACCCCTTATATACTCTTATTTGCTTTTAAAACCAACTCAGCAAGATCAGCTAATGTTGCCTCAAGTTTATGGTTTTTATTATATAAAACATCAATCTCATTATGTGCCTTAGATAAGTTATCCTTTAAGCTTTCTTCCAAGTTTTGCTTTTCCTTGTATAAAAATTCAATCTCAATATGCGCATTAGATAAGCTCTCCTTTAAACTTTTGTTTGTCGCCTTTAAATCTTCAATGTTGCTAAGCAACTCAAGTGTTTTTTTATCACTGTCTATCGATGAGTTTTCTTTTGGTTTCACTCTGTTCTTTTCATTAACAAGACTCACCGAGAAGCACTTAACCCTCTTTTTGCCAATGATTGATTTAAAGCGTTCAATACTCATACTGGAAGCAATAAGCAAGCTAACACCCATCCTATCAGCTATACCCACTAACCATTTTATATCCTCTTCGAAGTCATTTTGAGATTCATCCAGATCAATAAGTATTGCTTCTATTAACATTTCAGTATTATCATCTATTTTTTTATTTAACTGATGAACAACTACCCTCGTCGAATGAAACAAAGAATACTTATTCCCTGATAACTTCCTGCCAAAAAGTTCTTTATTAGAAAGTTTCTTAAGCTTATTTAATATTGTTGTTTTTCCTGTTCCATTCTTTCCCTGTAAAAAAACTATTTTGCTTTCTTCAATTTTGTTTGTTTCGAGAGCATTTAAAATGTGGGATGTTTTAGTCTCAATGTATCTTTCCACTCTATTCATAATATTTTCCTTTTGGTTAATTTTAAATTTATTTTGTTGGTTTATGGCATTTTTACTCTGATGATTTTAACTTTTCTGATTCTCCCGAAATTGATTGATGTTTTCTTTAACAATGTCATTGACACCTTCTAATCCTATATTAGAGAACATCGAGCTAAGCAGAAAATCAATACCACTTTCATCTTCTTTATTCATTTTATTTCCTTTTGGTTTGTTATATGTATGGTTATATTAAACCTATCTAAAATGTCAAATATTTAGATAGGTTTTTTTATATTTATAGATAATCGGCATAAGTTGCCCACTGGTTGCTTTTAAAACCCCGCCGACTTATTATCTAAGCCAGCGAAAAGGCTAAAAACTTACTTTTATTTATGAAAGAAAATCGAGCGCTTTATAGGCCCCTATCATAAGCTTAACTCTATTAATATTTAACTTATAACCGATATCTTCACCAAAATAACCGTTATTATATTCAGTAATGGCATTTTTACAGTGTAAGCTCATTGAGATAATGGCAGGGTTTCTCATGTTGTTGTATGCCAACTGAGCGAAGCAAGCGGCAATCGCTACCGGGTCATTATCTAAGCACATCAATGTTTCTATAGCTCTGCCTTGTTTTAATGCTTCTTTAGCCTTCGCCAATGATATAGCCCCCATGCCGCAGCAAAAGTCGGCTTCTAAGCGCGATGGTTTATTAGTCATCATGGCAAGCGCTTCGGCAATGCTGGACGGCGTGTAAAATCGACCGTTCCTTTTAGCATCATCTGATCCGTCTAAAAGCAGATCGCTATAGATTGAGCTTAACAAGTCTGTAAAAGGCTCAGTTATTGATATGAGTTCTATGTATGTGTATATAGCATCGCAGGTAGCTGTATAGCTCGACCGCTCATATAGGTCAGGTCTAACTAAGAAGTCGCCTGTCTCGATCTCATAGCCTAGCAAGCGGGATGTATCACGTGCGGCTGTAGCTGAAGCGAAAGCAAACGCTGAGAAGCTTGTATGCGTGTTGTCGCTGATAGCCAGAATCTGACTAATCAGTTTAGATTTGAGAAGTGCCTCATGATCCTTCATACGGCACCTCCTTTTTGGATTAGCTCAAGCACATATTCAAGGTCATGCTTATCCCCCATGCTAATCATGAGTAAATAGTAATAATGCGCCAAGTAGTAATCCATTTTATAACTAACGTAAAAAGCACTATTAGAAACCTGATCCTCTCCAAAGATAATGTTTAATCTTCTCATCATGTCCTCATAGCATTCATCATCAGGCGCATAATCATTAATATACTCAGTAAGAAGCTCTTTAACGGCGAGTGTTTTTAAATCCTTCTGGTAGCCGCTGTCAGTGGGGTGCTCAAGAAAACATTCAGGCGTAATAGATTTATCTTGCTCAATCCAGATTTTCATAAGAGGTTTTACGCGTGCTTCAATCATACTAAAGTTATCTTTTTTCATTTTTTATTTTCCTTTTTGTTGTTGTAAATAATTAAGCTGCTTTTTTCTGTGTTAAAGACTCTTGCTTCCAGATCAGGAGTAGGTCAGTCGCCTTCACCGCTTTAAAGCCGTCTGCTGTCTTCTTACGTCTTCCAGCGGTGTAGGTAATCTCAAAACGAAGCACAGACGCGTCTGAGGCGTGTTCTTCAAAGAAGTTATCGTTAGCTTCCCTGTTAGCTAACCAAACGCTACAGCCCTGTTCTTGTTGCTTACGACACCATCCGATTAGTGCCTGATGGTCTCTATCAGTGAAGGCGTGGCCGTAGTCAGCAATACTTGCCCTGTAGGGGGGATCACAGAAGATAAAAGCGTGTGCCGGCACATCGAGATCAGCATAGGAGCCGCAATGGATTGATGTGTGTTGTAAAGCTGTATGCCACTCACGCAGGAGTATGTAATCAAAGAGGCTATCCGTATGCTGCAGTAAGCCTGCAGCAGTTCCATACCGGCCCGTTTTCTTGCTTACCTGCCAGATACCATTGAAACCTGTCTTAAGGAGGAAGAAGAGCAAGGCAGATGCCCGGACAGAACCGATCTCTGCTTTCCAATATTCTTCACGACGCTGATAAAAGCGGTAGTTGCGAACTTCGTAAGAACGGATAGATAGGTAAGCTGCTTCAAGCTCTTTCAGCTCAAGACTAAGAGCTTCAACGTTGTGTTTGATTGTATTGAGTAGAGCGATAAGCTCAGGATTGATGTCATTGATGATCGAGGGGATATGGCCGTAGGTAGAATGAACAGACGCAAACAGAGCGCCAGCGCCAAAGAAAGGCTCTACGTATGCGCTTACGCTGTTCAGATCTGGAAGATGTGGATTGTAGCTTTTGAGTAGCTTAGATTTGCCGCCTGCCCACATGAAAAGAGGCTTTAGGGCGTTTTTAGGGATGTTAAGGGATTTGATTTGATGAGTCATAGTTCAACCTTCTAATAGTTAGATCAATCCCGCTTTGGGCGGGATAGGCTGGAACCATTTCCAGCTTTTGGTTGATGCTCATCATTCGAAGGATGAAGGCGTAAAAGCCTGACCGTCGCATCAGCTAACTATCAGAAGCGTCATAAACAACCATGACTGCTTTGATGTTGTATAAGATATGAAAAACGCTTATGCCGATCAACAGTTTTTTTCAAAAATTAAGATTTATTTTTAATTAGCTCTTCATAGATGACGGTTTCATACTTCAACACGAACGCTAAGAACTTTTCATTTTCATCTCTTATTATCATTTCATATGTAGAAACCCCCTGCTCATTAAAGATCTCAGGGTCTGCGCCATTCAGTAGCATGAAGTGAAAATATTTTAGGTTGTTAGCTTTATAAGCAATCTGGAGAGGTAATAAACCTTGAATTGTATGGTTGATAAGTTCAATGCCAATGATTCTAATCATCAAGTGAAAAAGATCATCTCTTGAGCGATCTTCATTTTGTGAGCAGGTTAGCAAGTAGAATAAAGCCCAACCTTTGATGATAGGGCTTTCTGCTTCTTCGTGAGAATGGAAGTATTCATAAAAAGCGTTAGAGTTCCCATTCTTAATAATGCTTTTTATGGTATCAAGTGAAAAAGTCCTTTCCATATTTTAAAAACACTCATCAGGCTGCTGAAAGAAGAACTCTCGACATCGAGGAAGCATTTTGTAAATCCATTAACTTAATCAAGTCGGCTGCTATTCTACCTTTATTATCTCTGATTGAAACATCCCCGCCATTAGAAACAAAAAACTTTACGGCTTCTAAATTACCCATGCGAACAGCCTCAAATAAAAAAGTCTTCCCATAAATATCTGTTCTGTTAATATCAAAATATTTGGTTAGCATTTTTGCCACCTCGTAGCTTTTAAAAGCTTTAACTATTAATGTGAAATGAAAAATATTAGCAACCGCATCAATGTAGATGTCATCATCATTTAGGTCATTGCTAACCACACAGTCTTCAATCAGTTTTACATCTTTAGTTTTCAGTATTTCGAAAAAATCAGTCATAGTTAATCCTCTTTTACGTTGTGTATTCAAAATAAATAAATGATTATATATATCAGTCAAGTGCTTTAAATGAAAAACCCGCATATAGCGGGTTGTATGAGCGAGGTAGTCCATTAATTCAAGTTAGGCTAACTGTAATGCGTCTTGTTCCATGCGTTTTTTTATCATTTGCTTAAGCAAGAAAATAAATGAATCATACTCATGTTTGTCTTGTTCTTTTATTTTACACTCATGAGTTAAGCCATCATTGTTTTTAATAAAAGGACTACAACCAAGCTTGATAAGTGTTTTAACAACTCTAATATCGGAAGTATGGAAGAGAGCATTCTCCCCATTCTTATTTAAGTGGTTAATTTTTATTCCTTTCTCAGCAAGGAATCTTAAGACATCAATATTTTTATTGAGGAACAAAGCATTTTCACCATCTTTGTTCTTAATGTTAACGTCAGCTCCATTTTTGATAAGAGCTTTTGCCACTTCAACATTAGCCGCTAAAGCCAGCGGAAACACTTTCCCCATCACGCCGTTTACATCTGCGCCTTGCGCGATAAGGCTCTCTACTTCTTCTGCTGTTTCAACAAACAGAAGTTCGCGTTTTATATCAAAAAAATCCGAATTCTCCATAAACTCCCCCGCTTATATTTATAATAATCTGCTCATAATATTTATATATTATAAAAATGTGATCTTGGCAAATTTAAATCGTTCTAAAACCCAATTTTGAATAGAAAAAATTTGCTATTTTCCATAGCAATATGTATATTAAAGATCTATTCATAATGTGTCTCATCTCTTTGAAGAGACAACCTTTTTAGATGTGTTTAAGGGGCTGCTTACGCAACCCCTTTTTTTATTGTCCACGATTGAAATAATCAGACATATCATCAAGGTTTTTAGACTGATTGATGATCTCAGCAATGTTGAAATCATCCCCTGAGTTCGCGCTTAGAAGAGCTTCTTGACCGTCCGTATCAACCTGCTTACCTTTGATAAGTTCAGAGCGAAGCTCTTCAACAGGTTTCAGGATAAGACGTGTAGTTCTTGTTGAAGATAATCCCAGCTCTTCTACTTTACTATTTGAAATTCTCGTATTTTTTTCAACCAAGCCGAGCTTTTCAAGGGATTGACATAGTTCTTCAAAATCAAGGTGAGCATTCATCTTTAGATGCTTCATGCCCTGTGCGTTAAGAACAATAGTCCCTGAAAAATCGTCAGGATGGTTCATGATCTTATCCACTTTAACTTCAGCTAAAACGGAACCGCGACTTACAGCGTTCATTGAGAGAGACTGCGCCATCTTTTTCTGAGTTCGCTCTAAGCTTTCGTTTATACCTTCTTGCTGCTCAGCATAAGCATACTTACTCCAGTTGATCATACCTTTGTTAGCGTTAATCCAGGAATAAAGCGTTTCAAGATGAGAGATATACTTGTAATCAGCGTAATCAATCTCTTCATTAATATCCTGCGCATATTTGTTTTTATAAATTGAAATGGCATCATGCGTTAAAGCTGCGCTTTCTTTACCTAAAATAGCTTCCATAATTTCAGCGCCGAGCATAACGAGGGCTAACGTTCTTGCGGAGCGACGGTTTTTCTTGAAGTAGCGAAGCTCTTCAGTTGTTAAAAGCTGTGATTCAAAATCAAGTAGCTTCTCTTCAAGTTCATCAGCATTTTTGATTATGTAGCTGATAATTTCTTCATAGAGATGACCGTAATTAACCGAAAGCTTAGACATCCACTCATTGACTTTGCCGCCGTCGTTTTTGTCGGGGAAGAAGATATGAAGGTCAGGATCATTTATGTCCAGTTCAATGAGACGCGTTAAGATAGCGGTTTCTTTGCCGTCGCCTTCTACTGCTTGCTTGAGAGAGACGTTAGACGTAGTGAAAAACATGCCGTTCCAAGTATTTGGCTGTCTAAACGTGTTCTCTTTGTCATAGATGACACGACCGCCGCCGTTCGTGATTCTCATTATCCGCTTGGCTAAATCGTTCATTCTGATCAGTTCATCGATTTCATCTAAGAAAACCGGGCCATGATTGTAAGCTGTAGCGTAGTTTTCTACCCCCACTTCTGTGCTGATACCTTCTACAACCATCTTACCTTTCGCGGGTGAACCTTCCACACTTGCGCAGATACGAAGAGTAGTAGACTTACCCCTTTCACCTTCGCCCCTGTAGTTGATGATCGGACAATGCTCATCAGAGATACAGATACGACCTTTCGTGTATGCCGCGATAGTTCCAGCCAGAAAAATAGCACTGGCTGGAGAGTGTTCTATCACTTCTCTAAGAACCTGCTTCTGGATTTCAGGATCACCCATCTTTTCGCTTTGTGTAGCAACCTTGCCAACGTATCTATCATGTTTAGAACGGATATGGAGATCCGGTGCTACCCATCCTCTTTGGGTAAACGCCTGAAGACGCTGTATGAAGGCAGGATAGATTTTACCGTTAGGACGCATATGAGGCTCATAGCCCGCTTGTGCGGCCTCCATGAAGGCTTTATAGACGTCAGATTTATCAGACCCTGCCGGGGGCGTCCAATCGTTCTGTGTAAGTCGAGACTTAGGGTTAGTGAACTCAGCACGCTCTGAAGCAGAAAGAGCTATCTCTACGACTTCTAAATCATTGTTCAGAAAGCGAACGCCAGTAAAGCCACTGTTAGTATCAGTTGTTTTACTGCCGTTTTGCTGCTTAGCAGTAGATAGCTTCAGATACGGGATAGCAAAGAAGTTATGTATTTTCTTCCAGTAGGGATGCTCTCCATTTTTGGGATAAATTCTTTTAAAAAAACCTTCGGGATGAATGGCGTAGTTGTTTGAAGCAAAAAAAGCCTCTTCTGTAATACGCGTATCTTTCTTTTCAGCGCTCTCAAACATATCTACTGGAGCATATGATAACTCTTCATCTTCTGATGATTGTTGTTCGCCATCTTCTTCTGACTCATCGCCATCAAAAGACAAGTCCATATTATTCAATATGTCCTCTTTATCTAATAAAGCAGTTTTACTATTCATAATTTCACCTTTTTATATTTATATGTTTATATCTGGTGTGTTATCACACTCTGCCTCTTTTATACCACTTTTCCCAATTAGATCAACAGTTAAGGGTTTAAATTGATATGCTACATACCTAAATGCGTGTTTTTTATTAGCTTTTCTTGTATCCAGTGATTCAAATGACCGCTAAAATAAGCTTTATTAACACTGTCCATCGAATCTATATCATTCTTTATATCTTCTATAACGTCCTTTATTATCACTTTATGCCTATCTATTTCATGCGGAAGCGAAGAAATTAAAACATCATATCTACAAGTTATCGCGTCTTTAAAGTAATAAAATAAAAACGTGTCCTTTTCAGATTCGGGGCGAATAAATTTATATTTTCTAATTTCGTGAGAAAAGTTATCATGGAATAGTTTTATTGCTCTTTCTAATTCATCATCGAAACCATAAAGCCAAAAGCTGTCTATACCTCTTTCTACAACAATGTTTTCATCTAACTGATAACGATATTTAACAATTTCTTTTCGCTTGTTTCCATCACGACAAACATTCCAAACTATTCCTAAAAGATTCAGAGGTATTTCTTCAGGTGCTTCCATATCATCTGGCTCTTCACCTGGATCAAAATCAGTCTCTTTCTCTGCTTGTCTTTTTCTTCTTAGTAAATCCTCAACGCTATTTGACATTGACATATATTACTCCCTAAGTAAAAGTGGGGTTTCCCCCACTAATGGTTATTGTTATTGTTATTGTTATTGTTATTCTGGTTTTGGATTCTTATTTTTATTTTTTTGCTGTGCCTTTTTTTCTAAGTCATCTTCAATAGCTTTTTTAAGCGCTTCCACATCAGTTTCTAACTGATTGTTTTTGGTTTTAAGTTCGCTATTTTCTGATTTTGATTTATCTAGATCAGATTGAAGCAAGCCATTTTCCTTTTTAAGCTCATTAAACTTATTGATATGAGACTGAACTTCTTTGCTGAGTTTAGCATTGTCAGCCCTAAGCTCAGTAATAGCTTTATCGAGTTCAATTTTACCGGATTTGTAATCGTTAATGATTTCCTCGAAGTTGCTTTTCTCTTGTGCGCGTTCCTTGCGTTCTTTCTCAAGCTGTTCTTCATGAGCACGTTCCATATTGAGCATATCACGCTTAAGTTCGGCGAGTTGTTTCTCAAGCTCACCCTTATCAAACTTAAGTTCATCTCTTTCAGATGTAAGTGCTGAGACAGAACTATTAAGCTCCTTAATTTCAGAGTTGAGGCCATTAACAATAGAGGAATGTCTTCTATTTATGCCGTCAACGTTTTCTTTATGAGCTATATTGAGGTTAGTGATCTCTTGAGAATGTTCATACTCGATTTTAGCAATCTCTTCAGAATGCGTAGTCTTAAGAGCTTTTATTTCATCAACACGATCTTGATTAAGTTTGATAATCTCATTTTTATGAGCTTTAACAGTCTGCTCAAACTTAACTTCTAAGTCGTCAAAGTCTTTTTCAAGATCTTTATGAAGTTGATCTAACGCTGTATAAGCCTCATTTCTGTCATTAAGCTCACTGCTAGTTTTAGTAAGCTGGCCTTCAATAGTTTCACGTAGCTTTGTCTCATCAGTTAGAGACTGCTTTGTAGACTCAAGCTCCGATTTAACATTATCCAGTTCAGTGGTAAGCTCCTGATTTATCCGCTTTTCTTGATGAAGAGCAACCACAGCTTCACGTGCTTTTTCAAAGCCTTGAATCTCATTATTTTCTTTTATCGCTTTAGCGGTGTATTCCATCGCCAGCTTTTGTTTTTCTTTGATAAGCGCGTTCAGTTCATTAAGTTCAGCCTGAACAATAGAGTCTTCAACTAACTCTTTTGGTAATCCTTCAATTTCTTTCTTCGCGTCTTCTCTTGCCTTCTCTCTCGCGTTTTTATAAAGATTATCAAGATAGTCCTTATCATTGGTATTAATTACCTTTTCAGCTTCTCTTTCTTCTTTTGAAAGCATTTTTGAAGTTGAAAGATATATATCATCTAAAACAGGCAATCCTGCCGCTTTCAAATTATCATTAATATTTTTAAGAACCTGGCTTCTTACAAAGTTATCTTTTAAGGATAAGCCGAGAGTTATTTTTCTTGCGTTAGGGTTAACAGTATTGACAAAAACCTCTCCAGTTTTCGGATTGTATTCATAATTTTTATCAGTTATTGTATGCCAATGCCTGAACATATGAAAATGCTCAACTGTATTTTGTTTGTCATGCCTTCCCCAAGCAAAAGTGCTATTTTGGCCAATTACAGGAATATATTGTTTAGATCTTCCGCCCCCAGGATCTTTAACATAAACAAAGTTAGGGTTAGCGATGGTATCAATTATAATTCTTCTTGTTAAAGGTCTATCTTCTGGACGATGACCATCTAAAGGAATAAATAGATGATCCCATTCTTTAGATTTCCCGCCGTTGCTACCACTTATATTACCAAAGATGTCATTAGGGTCTTTAGATAAATTCATGGTGCTATTTGGCTTTTGGATTGAAGCAATATAATCCTTAGATATTAATCCGCGTTCAATCAAAGGAGGATGTTCTACCCCTTCACTGTCAGTATAACCTTCAATAGCTTTCAAGAGTTCTAAAGCATCTTTAGCTTTGAAAGTTTCTCTTAAGATACTGTCAAAATATTCAGCACCTTCCGCAGTCGGCACTGTCGGGCTTGTTGTGCCGCCATTAATTCCTTGCGCATCGCGCATACTTTCATATGTTTCAGTTGATAAAATCTTAGCTCCACTCATAATGTATCTCCTCTTTATTTTTATGATAGATGTAGGTTTTATTGTTTTACTTATTAATCCTACCCTATAATCCTATGTATTTAAATAGCTCTGTAATCCGTTCGTCAGCTATAAATACACCTTTTATCAGGATTTCTTTTTCTTAGTAAAATGAACGGCTTTATTCTCTCTGATTAACTCGTCAGCCTTAAGATCAGCAAGCGCAAGAATGGTATTAGATAAAGCATCATGAGAAAGCATTTTGAACTTTTCTTCTAAAGCTTTCGGAACACGGAAACCGATTAAGCGCGGCTCATCATCAGCTACTACTTTAAAGTCGCAGCGCACATAAGACGTGGTGAACGGCTGAAGCTCGCCCAAATCCTCTTCTCTGTGCGACCAGTATGTGCCTGCGTTTGGATCTGAAAAAGCCGTCTCAAGAGACAGCTTTTCAAATGAATCCAGATCATCAAGCCATCCGGCACTTTTTTTAGGCTTTTCTTTTTTGCTATCAGACATGCTATGACTTCCTCAGATTTCACCAGAAACGATATATATTAGTATATATTAATATATATCGGATTTCCATTTTACTTTTGCGCTCGACGAGCTTCAGCACCGGCTTTGATTTTTTTACCTACAGCATTCATCAATGACTCAAACTCTTTACGAGCATCTGAAACAAGAGGCAACCCCGTTTTATCTTCGAAAATCGTGATTCCGTTGTTGTATGAGCGCGGGTAAGCAACGCGCTTCTTGATATACGGCAGTTCGTAGTCATGCCCGGCTTCTTTATGCTCTTCCTGAAGCCTGATCAGCAGGTCAAGCTGTTCGCGGTTCTGGACTTCAACACGGTTCGGAACAACGATGAAGTCATTGTCTGTTTTACCTTGATCACGCAGTTCCTGAACGCTTTTGAGCGTCGCGCTATACGAGCTGGCATCTAAGACAGTCGGAAGAATGATGAAAGGGGCAAGCTGGCCATCACCGCCGCTATGAATGCCAGGACTGTGATCGAAGATGAATACATCAACGTCTTTCGATGTGGGTTTACGAGCTACTTCAAAAGTGAGCTGTGTGCCTGCCTGTTCTGCGATGTTTGCGAACAACAAACTACCCCCCTGGGGGTCGAGGTCTAACAGAGTTGTTTTCTTGCCGTTGTGTCCAAACCAAGAGGAAATAGAGATGGCGAAAAGAGTCTTTCCAACTCCCCCTTTTTTATTGTAAATCGAGATAGCGAGCATTTTATTACTCCTTTTTTCAATTCTTACAGTGAGTTAGCTATGAGTGGCTGATTGACTAATCAACAATATATATTAATATATATTAGTATATAGTTTGATTCAATCTTAATTTAAACCAATCACATAGAGAAGAGGTAAACCATGAATAGACCAAACACTGACCCTGATTTCATACCAAATCCATTTGATGAGGATATGTTCTCAGAAATGACCGTAGTTGATGAAAAGCCTTCTACAACGGCCATAGAGACACCAACTGATAAAGAAGAGGCTCCTGACTTACAGAGAGACTTACTGGAAGTAGAAAGTCGTATAGCTAGCTTTCAGGACATGCTTTCGTTAGGTGAACGCGTAGGTCTGACCGCAGAACAAAAGACAATGCTCACGACCGAGATTGAAGAACTGAAAGTGATGTATAAGAACCTTCACAAAACACTTAACCCTGAAGCGGCCCCAGCAGACGAAGCCGAACTAATTTTACAGGTTGAGTCCTCGTTAGCTCCGGCTCCTGTTCATGTGAATGAAGCTGATTTAACCGATCTGGATATGTTCACTATAAACAGAGCAAAGGGTGCTCCGGTAGCTGACCAGCCGACACCTTCAGTAGTGGAGACGAGTCTTGTAGAGAACGAGATTCAGCCCGAACAGCCTAAGCAGAAGAAAAGCTTAGCTGAAAGGGTAAGAGGGGCCAGAGCCAAAGAACTTGATGCGCAGGTAGCAGGAGATAGCACCACATATAAAAAGCCTGGCTACATCCAGCAACATGAGAATCAGATGCCCGAAACGCAGATGAATGTAAAAACTGAGGGTAGAAGTCGCTATATGTCAGATGAAGATCTGCGAGGCTTGTTTGGTGAGAACTACAGAGGTTCAAAGACGCAGCGTGATAGCTCTGGCGCTATGGAGTCGAGAACGCATTACTTTCATGACAGCTTTCTCATAAAAGAGACAGAAGACTCTGTAATGATGCGCGGCAGACGGAAAGCTAACGACATCGCTGTAGACCTGATCGATGTGGTTAAAGCTAAGGGTTGGACAAGCATCAAGCTGAAAAGCGGTAATCCCGTGTTCATGGAGCAGGCCTATGTGAATGCCATCAAGAGCGGTCTTACGGTTGAGGCGGTAGATCTCAAACAAGAAGCTGATTTTCAGATGCTTCACAAAAGATACAATCTTGAAAGCTATGCGCCCTTCGGCGGTTTAAAAGGAGAAGAGATGAAACCAAAAGAAGAAGTGTTGCCTGAATATCAGATAAGTAGAGGAAGAGGAATGAGGATATAAAAGGGGGCTTGCGCCCCTTTCTTTTATGGTTTCATTTTGTTTTTTACTGGAGCAGGATCATCGTCTTGTAAGTTAATTTCTATAAAAGATTTCACGTGCGACTGTGTATCAATTAGCGCATCTTTTATATTGCTCTTATAACTACCTGATTCACCATCCCAAGTCATGATATGGAAACCGTCTTTTAGTCTTCCCCCTGAAGTAGAAGGCTCTATTGTAAGCACAAATGTATTATCATTTGAAGCTTTAGTATACTCATCACTAATAAAATCAATAGAAGCATACTCACGATCATCATGAATAACTAAATCGCCAGAAGCTTTTAGTTTTTTTAGTTCTGATAGATCCTTATCATTATCAATCATGTCTTCTAACTGTTTCATAGCAAGTGTATGTAAGAAGCTATCAATATCCATTTTAGGATAAACACGGTCAGGCGTTAAGCTAACGGTTGTATACTGCGTCTTACCTTCTGCTTGTTCTAATATTTTATCTTTGTCAGCAATAAACCTTTCAAAGTAAGTCTGACCATCCTCTTCATACTCTTGCTTATCATTATATTCTTTAGTTGATTTTACTGTTGCGTTTATAATGTCTTGCTCAGATACTACTTTATACATCTTACCCATGTTTAAATCTCCTTTTTTGTTGTATATATCAATTACACGTTTTCTATACGAAATGTCAAATTAAAGGAGAGGTTATTAGATAAAAGGTATAGGTAAAACAAAAGGGGGCATTCGCCCCCCCCCCTTTTAATCAGGCAAATGTAAATTGATAATGCTTCTCATGCTCAAGCATAGACATTACATAAAATAAAAGCTGTTTGTTTTCTTTATCTGACTTATTAATAATCTCTCTAAAAAGATCAAGGTTAGCTTTTTGTGTGGGGTTGAGGTTATCGCGAACGTTTTTTATATCTTCTATGCGATTGGCATTTAAATAAGCAAAGTATTTCTGGAAGACCCCAGCAACAACATCACTCACTTGAATAAATAGATTATCGTGCGATACTTCAAATCTATAGTCTAGCTTTACTAATTCTTCATCATGTGGAATTGAAGCTTCGAAGCTTTCTTTTACAATCTCTTCAACATCAAAGATGTGCTTACTGTTAGGAAATTCCATACCACGGTGTCTATAGAAGAAAGCAAAACCATCTACTAAGTAGTTATCGCTACTATCATTCTGATCTTCTTCTTGAGCAGATTCAGGCTTCTCTTCATCAGCTTCTACTCTAAAGTCCGTAGTAAGCGTGAAATCATCCATTCCGTTTTGAATACACATTTCAATTAGTTCTCTAAGGCTATCCATGTGTAGTTTTTCGTCTTGTGTAGCAAGAGGCTTATGGCGGAGAATGTCATAGTGTTCAAGAACTATACCATGAAGCTCTTTAAGGAAGCTTTTTTCATTTCCTGTAAAGTAGGGGTAATCATAGGACTTAAGAAATTTTATGAAATTCTCTCTATCAGATGAGACTACTTTATACAACTCATCTTTATGGATGTCTTGGTAGTATCGAAAATGTTCCATTGAATCAAATTCAAGAAGCTCATTTTCCATACAGAAAAGAACACAATCTTCAATAATATCAAGATATGCCCAATATTCCATATTTAAATTAAAGTATTGAACATATAGATCGCTTTGTAGAAGCCATTCGAACAGCCCTTTAAGCTTGCGAGAGTTAAGCATAAAGATGAAGTCGCCGGTTGCTATATGGTCTCGCTTGATCTCTTTCGCAGTAGGCTGAAGCATAATAGCTTTTTTAAGAGCATCAAAATCAGCGTTGGATGAGTCATTTAAGTGTGCTATGCCGCCGAGAACAAAGTTGAAGCTTGAATACTTATCTTCATCATGTTCAATATTATATCCGTCAATCTTATCTGATAAAGCTAACTTTCTTACATTGTTGGATTCATCATAATAGAAGGTGTATTTTTTATTTTGGCGCTTGTTAGGTGATAACATACAACATCCTTTTGATTGCTAATGGTAGTCTCTATAACTTTATATCAGAAAAAAAGGTAATAAAAAACCCGCCGGAGCGGGTTAACAACAAGAGGAGTGATGTTTTTTAATGAACAACACCGATCATGTAAAGAAACATTGAGAAAGCAAAGGTAGTCGCCGCACCGAAAGCCGCTAAAGCAGGCATGAAGAAAAACAAAGTCATTGGAAGCAGCGCAGCCGGATTAGTTTTGTTCTGAACAAAAGAGACAAAAGATGCCGCTGGGATTACTACGTATTTTACTAAAATCGCTAACAACAGCAGACTCGCCATAAAAGCGGGAACGTAGTTCAAAGTGCTAAGTAATGCCATCATAATTTTATCCTCTCGTTGTTGTTATAATAATAATATCGTATTGTTTTATGGATATCAAATTAATTATTTAATATATGTTATCTTCCTGTTCTTCTTTAGTTTCTAAGAAAACAGAAAGGTTAGTTCCTTTTTCATTAACCACCGTTCTGACATCTTCATAAGGATTTGGAAGAATACCATTCAGATAAGTAAACGCTTTTAGCTTGTTTTTAAAACTCCCCGTCCTGAGACAATGCGCTTTAACTGAAAACTTAAAATAGTTAGCAAAAAAAACAGAGCTTCCCACAAGGAAACCGCCAAGATTGAATATCATTAGCGCACTATCTTTCATATCTATAGTGGTTTTAATTCCGACAACTAAACATGAGGCTGTTATCATAAGGAAAAACAAGGCTAACCAACAAAATCTTGTATAGTTTGTCTGTTTCTGATTTTCATTACAATTGTGAAGTTTATACGCCTCTTCAAATGTAAGTTCTATTTGGTTTTGGCCATGCTTCCCTGAAAGGTATTTGAAAATTTCAATATCTTTTCTTATGGCATTAAGCGGAGCATTGACGGTTTCTTTTGCCGACTCCTTAAATCCATCCTTTATCTTCTTTGGGTTAAATGTAAAATAGGAGCTGGCTATTTTGCCGATTTTATCTTTAGTATCTTTATTCATGACTTACCTCTATTTAATTAATGTGTATACTAATCAATTAATATAAAATAAAATTAAGTCAATAGTAAAAAAGAAAAAAGGTAGCATTTCGCTACCTTTTATTTGTTATTTTATAAATCACTTAATGGTTTACCGTTATTACCTTTAGGTTCTGACCCTGAAGCGCTATTAACATCATTATTACCTTTTGTGATCTCATTAGTGCCATTATCATCATTTCCTTTTTTAGGCGGCGGGCTAACAATTTTATTGGCTGCTTTCATACCGCTTGTAAGGGATTGGTTCATAGCATGACCAACCTTTTGACCAACTTCAGATGTATTGCTCTTGGCGTTCTGAACCGCTTGCTCTGAGCCGCCCATCACTTTGCCACTCAAAGACGTAGACCTCGCTCCCAACCACTCAAGGATTGAGTCTGGAAGAGTAGTCATCACTCTTGTCGCATTCATCGTATTGTTGAGATTAAGCGTCATGTAAACGGCTGTCATAGCGATCGTATAGGTAAGTCCAAGCCAGCCTGAGTTTACGAAGCTCGTAGCTATCAAGAATGTCGCATTTATCAACATTGCCCCGACACTCATAATGATGAACGAAGCTATAAACCCAAACACCGCAAGAGGAGGTTTCATCGTGAGAATGACTGACAGCATGTAGCCTTGTCCTTGCTTACCGACTATATCATCAGCATCAGGAGACAAGTGAGCCATGACCCACATAGGCGCAGCTATCATGGCTTCAATACATACAGCCATGTAGCTAACCACTACACCTATCCAGATTATGTAGGGAATCATAGGTATCACGTAAGCTAGCATTATGCCGTTAACCAAACCGACAATCATGATGATTGAGAAGAAAGGTCCAATGATTGTGCCTGCGGCTATGATCACATCTGAAACTTTGGGTATGAGCGCGAGCAAGGAAGCTGAGCTAACAAAGATACCTGCAGCGCCGACCGAGTTGAGAACATGATTACCGACATTGATTTGCTGTGTGATAGACAACAGTTGATCAACATTACCGTCTCCTGTAAACACTCCGCCGTTCGATGTGAATCCCTTAATGAGCTTAGTGAATAGCGAACTGTCCTGACCACTCAGATCAGTAGTGTCAGCATTATAAGCGTCAGCATCTTTGAGCATGGTTTGTAGTCTTTCATATGTGTTCATAAAGCTTCCATACCAACTGTAAGATAACGAGTCCGATTCAATCGCTTGTGCCTGACCTGAGCTTGAAGGAACGCTGTTAACCGCTGCGTTAGTGTTGTTAATAGCCTGGACAATTTTCATGTAGTAAGCCCCCAAAAAAGCCCAACCTTTCTCAGATATTTCATTAACAGCATCAACGTTGTTAGCTTTGATTAAAGCAACGATTGCTGCTCGCTTCATTTCGCTTTTATATGCTTGAGTTAGCTCTTCAACTTTCTCATTTACCTTCTCAGCGTTAGCAGAGTCAGTTTTAATAAGCACTGGAGCATAATTCATGGCTGCTTGTGTCATGTTAGCGAGAGCCTTAGCTTGTGCTTCTTGGACTGCTGCCTGAACGCTCGCAACATCAACGAGAGGTTTATAACCTGCGCTTCCAGCTAATTCTTTCTGAAGTTCGCCTTCACTTGTGATTTCAAGCCTGACAAACCCGCAAGTTTGAGTTTTATTGCCTGAAAGAAAATCTTTAGGCCCACCAAAGTTATACCCGACAACTCTTTTACCTTGAGATTTTGCTTCAAAGTTTTGAACGCTATAAAACTGAACATCAGTCTCAGGATAGCCAGAGTTTCTACTTTGAATTAGATATTTAGAAAGCTTGTCGTTATATAACTGAACGCAAGCTGTCCCTAGAATAGTGTCTTTAGCCAATTTCCTGACCTCCATATCCGCACTTACGCTTGAATGACTCATCAAGTTAGTAAGCGACAGCACAGCGACAGGAACTAACCAGCCTGCCACACCTACCCCCATAAAAATCATCTTATATATAGCAAAGTGGATAACAGCGAACCCATTTGAGACAGGGGCAATCATAGCTGTCCCTAAAACGGTTCTAATAGGCACCCATGCTGAAGACCATTTTTTACCCAACATTTCACCATCATGAGCTGTCGCCATTGTTCCAGCGATGAGCGTATAAGCCGCAAGAATACCTGCTAAAAACATTATAAAGTATAAGAATATGAGCATCGGCCCCGACAATACGGAAACATTGTCTGGATTTATATACTTATCAATGAAGTTAATTAAAAACCAGTCCGTAGAGCGAGGAACCATCATATCTGGGGAAAGCCCTTCGGCATTAGCCACCGTAGTAAAAAGCTGTATAACAATTGAAAAAAGCAATAATAATATTCTATTCATAAGAATCTCCATTTTATCTATGTGTATGTCGTCCTGATATATAAATACCATTATTATTTAAATAATACATATTTAAATTAAGTCAATAGGTAGCAAGCCGCTTGACATTATATATTTAAAATTATAATTAATTACTTAACTACGATAGGGAGGAGTTCATGGATAAAGAAAAGAAGTATTTAATTAAACCGTTTAAAGTTGGGGAGTGTTCAATAGATGAATATGAGTCTAATGAAATAGTAATAATAGATATAATATCGAGAGAGAGGCTTTTGTATTGCGAGCCGGGTTGCTATTTAGTGAGCACCTCTCTTTTATTATCTCTTAAAGAAAACAATGTAGTAGATCTCAACGTGATACCTCATGAAGAGCTAAATATTAAGTTTAGCGCATTACACAACATGGAAAACCCTAATAAGACTATACCGCGTTGGCATAGAATCATTCCATTCGAAAGGGATTTAAATGACAAAAGGGAAAAAGAGATATATTTAAATGAAAGGGATGATCTCATTATCAATGAAAGGATAAAAGATATATTAATGGAGCATAAAGAAAAACTTAAGCGAACAAAGATATATGAATATAGCGATTTTGATGTTGATGATTTTGTCAAAGAAAATGACCCAAAGCCGGTTTTCAAGAAAGAGAAGAACGAAATAGCTAAAGGGATAGCCATATTTGCTTTAGTGATGGGGTTAGTCGCATATTGGTTTTTTAATAATTAAGAGGGTTTAAAGATGGATGAAGGATGGTTAGAAGTAGACGAGATAAAAGATATAAGAGTCATAAATAATAGAAAAATAAAACCAACTGATGCGAAGATAGCATTAAGAGTAGAGCCTCAATTGATGAATAAAGTTAGAGCAGTAAGCATCGGAAGCGTTTCACACGCATTTTGTTTGCTTGCTGACTACGCTATAAGTGAGATAAAACGTATAGGTGTCTGTATTTTAATAAGAAGAGATAATCAAGGTTTTTTAACTTATGAGCTATCTGAAAGACCTGAGAAAAGCTCTAACATAATATCAGTTAAGTGTGAAAGGAAAGAGGGAGCAGAAAGGCTATTAAGGACAACATTGTGGTCATATCCGGGATTTGTTGAAAATATGAAAAAGCATACTACCTCTTACTACACAATAGCAATGATGGGTCTAGTAATGTTTTCTTTAGACAGGCTTGAAGAAAAAAACAAATCGCTGATTAATGTAGAGGTAGAAAAAAATGGATGACAAGAGAAAGAAAGTGATATTGCTAAATGTTATATCTTTTGTAGCTTTCGACATAACTTATGAGAGAAGGAAAGGAAAAGATGATTATCTTGATGAGGATTTCTTAAAAAATAATTTTCATGGAAGATTCAAACCTCTTAGCACAGTAATACAGACAGACTCAATAGCTTCATACTTTGAGATAATTGGAGAGAGTGAACCCCTATTTTGTTTTAGTGATGAAAAAGAAAGCTTGGCGGGGTTATTAGAAGATACTGAGAGAATAGTAGATGATTACATAAAATACTTTAACCCTACATTGAAAGAGATGGAAGAGTTTTTAGAGAAAATGGAACAGGATTTTTTTGATTTTTATAAAGGAGACTTATCTTACGTTAATTTATTGATTAATAAATTATGCGATAAACACAATCTCCATCCTGCTTTTAGAAAACCTTTACTTTATGTCGCATCTTAATGTTTGTTCTTCGCAAACTGTTATGTTAGATTCCCTTGAACATTAAAAGTCAGGGGTTTTTAAAATGATTGAGCAAAGTCAACTGTCTAACATCCGCTCACTTCGTAAGCTTGCTTCAGAAATGGGTGATGATGCGTTTTTAGAATTCGCTGAGAAAGTAGAAGTCATCAAAGGTGAAGTTAACTCACGTATAGCTGAAGAAGAAGAGAAGAAAGCGCTCGTAGAGGAAAAGCTGAAGGCTACAACTGAACTGCTTCAAGGCGAAGGCTTCAACGTTAGTCTTGAGAGCGTGAGAGCGCTTCTGTTAGGTCAGGTAGAGGCTCCGGCAGCATCAGAGGGCAAAGGTAAGGGTAAAGGCGGCAAGGGCGTTAAACGTGGCTCTGTAGAGCCGAAGTATGCCTACACTGTTGACGGTGCGGAACATACGTGGACAGGTCGTGGCCGTATGCCATTAGCTCTCAAAGAAATGGTTGATAGCGGTAAAGATCTGGACAGCTTTCTTATTAAAAAAGATTAAAACTGACTAAAGCCTCTCCAGGTGCCAACACCATAAAAGACCAAGCCCCGCGTAAGTGGGGCTTATGGCTTTATCTTTCCTGATTTTTACTTCCATAACACACAGAAATTACTGTTATGTTATAAAATCTTCAAAAGAAAATACAATAAAAGGTAAATAGCACTAAACGCTATCACAAAAATTGTAATTATGTAGCCAACCATTAAAGACGATAAATCTCCAAACGAAACAGTCATAATTTTTAATATTGTGATAACAAGGGCAGTAATCAAGCATGGTGGTATAATAAATACTTGCCATCTTTTGCTATTAAACATTTTAATCATAAAGAAAAAAACTATTTTCAAAGATATAAAACACACATTTAGATAACAAAGGAATGTGATTGAAATCATTGTTAGCATAACTATTTGTAATGTGTGAGGATGACTTCTTAAAAACTCAATCGCAAGAGTGTTTTTTAACATAAAAAGAAGTAGGGTTAAGATTGTCGCAAAAGGCATGAGATAAATAAGCCTATAAAAGGATTGGCAGATTTCTTGTTTTATATAATTTTCCATTTGATTTCCCTTTGGTAATCATGAGGTGATATTGATTATGCTGATAAGATTTTCATCTCGTTATATTTTAATTCCAACTCAGGCTTATAAGCTCTCAGTAAGCTATAATCTAAAGCAGTAAAACCTGATTTTGATCTTACATATATTCTCGCTCCTGATTTTATAAGGGTTCTTGCTTTATAAATATCAGCTCCGAACATTGCTGTCATGCTGTTGTCGTTTATAATATTTACTTGAGCGCCACTTCTGATAAGCAAATCAGTTGTAAAATAATCAGAAAAGAAAAGCGCAGTGTTGCCATTGTTATCTTTGTGGTTGACATCTATTCCTGCGTTAATCAGAAGGCAAGAAACTTCATAGCTCGCCCCAAATAAAGCCGTTTTACCTTCGTTGTCTACTTGATTAATATTTACTCTATTACTATCAATAAGGTTTATGGCTAGTTTGACAAGCTCTACATCTTCGCTAAAAAGAAGTTTGCTAACGCTAAGGTTTTTATTTAAGACTCGCTCTACTGTATTTAATAAGTGTTTCATGTTTATTTCCTTTTATTACTGTGTATATTTAATAAATACCAAACCTCACTAAAATGTCAATGTTTTAGTAAGTGATATTTATATTTTTATGATAAGTGGATTACCTCAGCTTTTTATAATAGAAACTATTGACAATTAATCAGCGGGTGGTAATTGATATATATGAGTGCGGTAAGGAACCCATTCATAAAACCTTTTTAATATGTGTATATCTAAAGCCCTTTTGCGAGGGCTTTTTTTGTTTTCATTAAGGCTTAATGTCTAATTAAAATAAAAAATCTCTTTTTAGTTGACTTTTATTTTAAATGATTTAATTAACATATATAAAAGATAAAGGAGGGTTTAAAATGAAAAACATAATAAAAAGGATTTCTGTTTTTAATGAAATAGCATTTTTAAAAAAAGATTTGAAAAGAAGGATTTTAAAGTTAGAGAAAGCAGTAAGCTACAGTGGAAAAGATAAAAAAACAGCGAATAGCTTTAAAGTATTTAAAAAAGACTTCAATAAATCACTTAAAACAGCTATTACATTAATCAACTCTAACTTAAAGGACTCAGAGGCAAGGCTAAAGGCTAAAAAAGGCCTGCTTCGCATTGAAGTCTGGTCAGCTAAATATGATTTTATAATAAGTGAGAGAGAGAAGTTTTTGCCTGTTAGAGAAAAAAGACATGAACCTTCAGATTCAGCACTCGGTTTTGGGAACTGTGATTTTGGTGATTGTGGAGGCGATTGTGGGGACGGTGGAGATTGAAACAGTCTTAAGATAAGCCATGAAGCTCATGGCTTACCTACTGGCATCAGCTAAGCTTTTACTAAGTAAAAGTCTCTCGCACCCGGCACAAGGCGGTCTACTTTGATTCCAATAGTGCCATTGCTTACTTCTTCGTAGTCAACACCGTCGATCTGTAGGCCTTCAATAGCAAGCAGATGCCAATGTTCTTCGTTGTCCTGTATGGCTATCCTGTCATTTATGGTCATGACTATGCTTTCCTGCTGCTCCATGATCAGTGAGTAGACTACGGGCTTCTTATAGCAGTGATTGAACTCAAGAGAGTGTAGGCTCTCTCTGAAGTTAATCAGCCCTTCTTGTTTAAACGCTTCCCGGACAGCTTCTTTGGTAAGTATTCCAGTTTCTATCATGTGATACACATGAAACAGCTCATAAGTGAAGGTCATGCCTCGGTTAGCTATCTCAGCGTCTTCAATCTGCCTCTCATTGAAAGGTATGCGTTCACGCTGTTTAGGAGCCTTGTAGCGCTGATGATTGACGATATAGACACCGTGGTAGAGCTTTGTCCTATCTGCTTTCCTGCGTCTGTTAACTATCTTAGAGATCTGAGCACAGTTAGCATCAGTTGATGTCCCACCAATACCCTTAACTTCAAAAAGTAAGGTCATTTCATCAGTGATAACACGTAAATCCTCTTCGAACACGTCTCCATCGTCAACAACGACTTCATCATCTGGTGTTTCGATATTTTGGAAGCCAATGTAATCAAAAAACCAAGCGACTGAAAAAACCAGCTCATCATCAGTTTCTTTTAAAAGATTCCTTAACTTTACATTTTCTTCTTTATTATGAACTGATTCATACTCTTCTTTAAGAGAAGCTAACTTTTCTTCATGAGATTTTAGCTCTTCTTCTATTGCGAGTATCTTGTTTCTCTCTTCAATGGAAATGTATGAGAAGTCATGAGTCCAAGAAAAGTTGTCATTTTCGGGGAATAAAGAACCAAGGTCTTTATGCTCAGGTAAAACCTTCTCAAATAATTCACAAAGAAATTCATCTTTGTTTTTTATGTCAGGCAATACCATAACATATTTTTCCCCTATTTTTCTTAGAACAGAGACGGGTTCATTAGAATCATTAACAGCTAAAACATTGTCATTTCCAAATCTGCGTATGGCTACCCTATACGAGGCCTCAGCTAAGTATTTTCCAAGACACGTCTTTATTTCTTTTTCAAATTCACCTTGAGAAATGTGAATCCTTCTTCCTGCTCTATTGATTACGTTAAATTGGGAGTGGGGAATCCACAAAGAATCAGCTTCAATCAATTGTCCCAATTGACCATCTGATACAGCTCTATATGTAGCTGACGTATATTCACTTGCGAAGAATATCAAAAGCTGTTTTCTATTTGTAGAAAAAATATTTTGGCTAGCAAACATAATATCTAATGGCAATAAATCCACCAAAGATGGAGTGTCTTTGTAATAAAAACCGAAGCCGTTATTGGCTGAGGGTATAAAGTAGTTTTTAGATGTTGTATCGATAACAACTACTTCTGCTTCATGTATGTCTAAAGGGATTTCATTTCTATATGGGATCTGAAGCGCTCGGTTATATGTAAAATCATATTTTTTATAACCGTTCATTTTTTTGCTGTGAACATTGAATTTCTTAGCACTTAACACATCTTGAGTAGTGCTTTCTGTATTAAGTAGATAAATAAGAGGCTTGCTGGCTTCAGTCATTATGTATTCTTCCTTATGTTTTCACTTAAAATAGCAAACTTCGTTAAGGAAAGCACGATTCAGAGAGGCTTATGGTATATATTAATATATATTAGTATATATGGATGAGCAAGGTGATCTATAGACGAGAGTGAGATAGAAGGAGAGCATGAGGGATGTAGGGTATAGGTTTTGCTATTCCTACCTACCGGCACCCT
>Ga0157373_10000499_pt1 | contig 30965 bp, 30 predicted proteins | sample C65metaG_FD_113460 | JGI IMG/M metagenome (GOLD analysis project Ga0157373, IMG submission 113460) | Corn rhizosphere microbial communities from Kellogg Biological Station, Michigan, USA - C6-5 metaG | ecosystem: Host-associated > Plants > Roots > Rhizosphere > Soil | place: USA: Michigan... | reverse complement strand
GTCGCCGATCGCGACGCTGCCGCGGCCGAAATGCTCGCGCAGGAGATCAATGGCGTGGCGCGGTCGGTGGACGTGACCGACGCCGGGCAAGTCAACGCGCTTGCCAGTGGCGTCGAAGCCGAGCTGGGCAGCGCGGATGCGCTGGTTGTGTCGTCAGGCGCATTTCAGCCGATTCTGCAGCCGGAGCAGATCACCGAGGATGTCTGGAACCACATCTTGAACGTCAATCTGTCGGGGACCTTCCGCTGTAACACCGTCTTCGGCGCGCAGATGGCCAAACGCGGCGGCGGCAGCATTGTCAACATCGCGTCGGTGACGGGCATGCAGGCCTCTCCCGTGCTGGCCTATGCGTCGACCAAGGCAGCGGTCATCAATCTCACGCAGAGCCTGGCTTGCGAGTGGGGGCACGCGGGGGTTCGTGTCAACGCAGTTTCTCCAGGGGTAACGCTGGTACCACGCATCCTCAAACGCTGGTCCGAAGGTGGCGGCACCCGCGCGGCGGGCGATCCGGGACAACATGCGGCACTGGGTCGCTGCGTGGAGCCCCACGAAGTCGCCGAGGCGGTCGAGTTTCTCGCGTCGAAGCGCGCGCGCGCGATCACGGGCATCAACCTACCGGTCGATGCGGGCTGGTTCGCGGCGAGCGGAACCGAAATGTACGGCGGCCCTCGCAGGGCAAAGGTCCAGTCTTGAAACACGGACAGCGATCGTCACGGAAAAAGCCGACGGACATGGCAAGGGCCGGCAATGACTTCATCACATCTCTCCGACCGCGTGGTCATCGTCACCGGCGCGGGTCGTGGCATTGGCCGTGAGTCCGCCTTGCTGATGGCGGCGGAGGGCGCGTCCGTCGTCGTCAACGACATGGGCACAGCGATCAACGGGGATGGCGCAGACGCCAGCGTCGCGCAATCGGTGGTCGACGAGATTACCGCGCGCGGCGGCAAGGCTATTGCCAGCAGCGCGGACATCTCGAAGACAGACAGCGGGATGCAGCTCGTGGCGGCCGCACTCGACGCCTTTGGACGCCTTGACGCCGTCGTGAACAACGCCGGCATCATGCGTGGCGCGCCGTTCTGTGAAATGGATGCCGATACCTGGGACCTTGTGCTGCGCGTCAACCTGAGCGGAGCCTTTTACTTGAGCCGTGCGGCAGCGCCGCACTTCGTCCAACAGAGATCGGGCGCCTTTGTTCACCTCACCTCCACGGCAGCGCTGATCGGCTCGATGAACCAGGCCAACTATGCGGCATCCAAGAACGGTGTGGCGGCCCTCTCGCGCTCGCTGGCGATCGAGTTGGAAGCGCACGGTGTGCGGTCCAACTGCGTGTCGCCGCTGGCGTTCAGCCGCATGACCATCGGTGCAACCGGGCGCTCTGAAGAAGACCGGGTGGTTGTGAAGCAACGTGAGGCTGAAGGCGCCGCCGCAGTGGCCCCGCTGGTGGCGTATCTCGCGAGCGACGCGTCCAGTGGCATCAACGGCCAGATCATCGGTGTGCGTGGCAAGGAAGTTCACCTCTATTCGCAGCCGCGCCCCGTGCGCACCCTGCACGAGAGCGATGGCTGGACGGTCGACAAGATGGCCCGCAAGCTCGCGCCGTCTTGGCGATCCTCGTTCACGCCGGTGGAACGCACGCGCGATGTGTTCACCTGGGATGTCTGACCACGCCGCCAATTGCGGCGTGACATGAGCTCCGGCAAGCACCACCGGCATCGCAGTTCAGCCTCGGATCGTCGGTCGTGTTCGAGGGGTCCAATGAGAAAGCGGATGTCCTGCGACCGGGCTTCGAAACGCCTTGATGACATTTCCATGGGTGGTGCCCAGATACACGGTCTTCAGATCGATTCCGCCAAATGCAAGGCTTGAGATGGGAAGTACGAATTTTCCGGTGTTCGAGCCGAGCTGCTCGAGGCTGAGCCGCCCCTCTTGATATGAGCGCTCGATCGCATTGACGGTGGACGCGTTATGGTCTTCTAGGGCGATGCGCGCATGGCCTCGGGGATCGATGCGGTACAGGCGATTGCTGATGATGCTCGTCACCCAGAGATGGTTCTCCGAGTCGAACGCGGCGCCGTCGGGGAATGCGCCGGTGCCCAGTTCGCAAAACAACTCGGGAGACCCGATCGTGCCCTGCTCCAGCGGCACGCGGCTGATGCGGCGACCGAATGTCTCGACCACATACAACGCCTTGCCATCGGGCGCCAGGCGGCACTCGTTGGTGAAGCCAAAGCCCTCGGCAACAATCCTTGCGCCCTTCTCGTCGACCATCACGACGAACCCGTCTCGGACCTGCTGGTTGTAGGCCAGCGTTCGAGGCTTGGTCTGCGTGCTGATGGATATCCAGACGCGCTGTTCGTGGTCGACCGTCACATAGTTGGCGGCGGAGAGTTCACGTCCGTCGACTTCCATCAGGAATGGCCGCATGTCGCCACGCGGCGTGATCTCCCAAACGCCACCCTCGGCGCCCATGTTGGCCATGAGAAGGCTCCCATCGTCGCGAAGCGCGATGCCGTTCGGGGTGAAACCGCTTTTTCCTTGACCCAGAATCCGACGTGTCCCGTCCGGCTTCAAGTGCAAAACCCCCGTGGGACGGTGCGACACGAACATGCCCGAATCGCGAGTGCACAAGATGCACTCCGGCCTGTCCATGCCTTCGTAGGCGGTGGAAATCATCGAAGGTGAAATCTGGGCGAACTCCATGAACGGTCTCCTTGAGGCCGATCACTTTACCGATGCAGGCCGCCGCGTCAAACGCCTGTCCTTTGCGTTCTTCGAACATGTCCTATGCATGAATCGAGCCGCTTCCCACGTTTTGCCGAACCTATGATTTGTCGCACAAATTCTGATGTGGAGACAACGACATGCCCATCTCGAAATCCTTCGTGCGCACCTGCCTTGGCGCAGCGTTGTGCCTGACACCGTGGCTGTTGGCGCAGGCCCAGGGCAATAGCGCACCGATCCGGATTGGCATCCTCAGCGATCAGAGCGGTCCGTACTCCGCGATCGGTGGCAAGGGCTCGGATGTGGCGGTTCGGCTCGCGATCGAAGACGTTGGAGGCAAGGTCCTGGGGCGTCCGGTGGAGTTCGTTTCCGCCGATCACCAGAACAAGGCCGAACTGGCCACCTCGCTCGCACGGCAGTGGATAGACGGCGGGCGCGTCAATGCCATTGTTCAGGGCGGCGGTACATCGGTGGTCGGCTTTGCGCTCAAACAGGTGGGCCAGGAAAAGAAGACCATCACGATGGATGCCGCGTCAACCAGCGTGGACCTGGTAGGAAAGGCCTGCTCTCCCTACGGGTTCCAGTTCGCGTTCGACACGTACTCCATGACGAATGTGCCCAGCGCACAGATGGTTCGCCAAGGTGGCGGGAAGTGGTTCTTCATCGCGGCCGACTACACCTTCGGAAAGAACATCGTGCGCGATGCCCGTGACTTCATCGAGAAATCGGGTGGGAGCATCGTGGGCGTGGCCTCCGCACCGCTGGGCTCGCTCGACTACTCGTCATATCTGCTTCAAGCCCGGAGTTCCGGCGCCGATGTGATCGGACTGGCTTTGGCGGGGACGGACCTGGTCAACGTGCTCAAGCAAGCCTCTGAGTTCGGCATGGACTCCGGCAAGCAACGGCTGGTGGGGTTCTTCGTGATGATCACGGACGTGGTCGCGCTGGGTCTTGAAAAGGCACAGGGCATGATGATCGCGTCGTCGTTCTACTGGGATCTGAATGACCAGACGCGCGTCTGGTCCAAACGCTTCATGAACCAGTACGCCGGGAAGGTACCTTCTGAAGTGAACTCGGCGACGTATTCGGCTACCCTGCATTACTTGCGCGCGGTCGAAGCAGCAAAGACAACCGACGCCGATGCGGTCGCCGCAAAGATGCGCGAAATGCCCATCAACGACATGTACAACAAGTCGATTCAGATCCGGGCTGACGGGCGCGCGCTGCACGACAAGTACTTGCTTCGAATCAAATCCCCGCAACAGTCGAAATACAAGTACGACCTGTACGAAGTGGTCTCCCGGGTGCCCGGTGTGCAGGCCTATGCGCCAATGAGTGAGGCATGTCCTCTGGTCAAGCGCGAGGGTAAGTCCTGATCAACGCATATGAACCGTTCCAGTACCGAAACGTGCCTTGAACCCATTGACTACATCTTGCGAGCTGAAGGGCTGACGCGGCGCTTCAATGGATTTCTGGCGGTGGACGGTGTTGATCTGGCCGTGCGGCGTGGCGGTGTGCATTCGCTCATCGGCCCCAATGGAGCTGGCAAGTCCACGCTGTTCAACCTGCTGACCAAGTTCGTACCACCCAGTTCGGGCCACATATGGTTCGATGGTCAACGCATCACCCAGGTACCGCCTCACGAGGTTTCTTCGCTGGGTATGGTGCGGTCTTTCCAGATATCGGCGGTGTTTGCACAGATGTCCGTCCGGGAAAACATCCGTGTGGCACTGCAGCGCCACCACGGCGGCACCTTCGCGTTCTGGCGCTCGGCTGCGACCCTGCGCAAGCTGGACGGCGAGATCGAAGTGCTGGCCGACCGGGTCCGTCTCTTGCCTTTTCTGGATGTGCAGGCAGGTGTTCTTTCCTATGGACAGAAACGGGCTCTGGAGATTGCCACGACCTTGGCCATGAAGCCCCGGTTGCTGTTGCTCGACGAGCCCACCGCGGGCATGGGCAGCGAGGACATCGATCGGACTGCCGATCTCATCGAGGACGTTGCAGCGTCCGTGACCATTCTCATGGTGGAGCACAACCTGGCTGTCGTTTCTCGCCTGTCCCGTTGGGTATCGGTGCTGGCGAGAGGGCGCCTCCTCGCCGAGGGAAGCTACTCGGACGTGTCCGCCGACCCGCAAGTCATAGAGGCCTATCTGGGGAAAACGCATGTTTGAAAAGACGATCAAACGGTCGCCAGCGGGTGTGGCGCTGGACACGACGGGCGCACATCCCGCCGGTCTCGCTATCCGGGAACTGGACGGGTGGTACGACGATTCCCACGTGTTGCATGCGGTGTCCTTGTCGGTCCTCCCCGGTGAGGTAGTCACGCTCGTTGGGCGCAATGGCGCGGGAAAGACCACCACCTTGCGCGCGATCATCGGCTTGCTCCGCAAGAAGCGCGGATCGATCCGGTTCGGCAGTGCGGACATCGGCGACTTGGGGCCACGCGACATCGCGCGGCTCGGCATCGCATACGTGCCGGAAGAGCGCGGTATCTATGCGCGCCTGAACGTGCTTGAGAACCTTCGCCTTCCGCCGGTATTGCGACAGGGGGGCATGACGGAAGCGCAGATATTCGCGCTGTTTCCGAATCTTCAGGAGCGGCTTTCCAGCATGGGAACGCAACTGTCCGGGGGCGAGCAACAGATGCTGGCCATTGCGCGCGTTCTCCGAACAGGGTCGAGGTTCATCCTGCTCGATGAACCGACCGAAGGACTGGCTCCCGTGATTGTTCAGAAGATCCGGGACACGTTGATGCACCTTCGGTCCCTGGGCTACACCCTCCTGCTGGTGGAGCAGAACCTCCAGTTCGCGGCATCGATCACAGACCGGTATTGCGTGCTGGAGACGGGTCGAGTCGTAGACACGTTCGACAATCTGAATGCGCACCATGCACACGCGCAATTGCGGCGCTATCTCAGCGTCTGATACACCCCGCATCCACTCTTCATCTGTCTATTCACCAGGGGAATTCATGTCCGAATTGTTCGGTGTGCCGATGACGGCTTTGGCCGGCCAGCTCATGCTGGGCATCATCAACGGGGCGTTCTACGCCATCCTCAGCCTGGGCTTGGCCGTGGTCTTCGGATTGCTGAACGTCATCAACTTCGCCCACGGTGCCCAGTACATGCTGGGTGCCTTGGTGGCATGGGCACTTCTCAACAGTTGGGGCATCTCGTACTGGTGGTCATTGCTGCTTGCGCCAATGGCGGTGGGCGCAATCGGCCTCGTGCTCGAAAAGTTTTTGATCGCCCGCGTGGCCTACGACCATCGGTACGGGATGTTGGTGACGTATGGCCTGGCACTGATTGCGCAAGGACTGGTTCGCGATCATTTCGGTGCGGCAGGCTTGCCCTATTCGGTGCCGGAGGCGCTCAGAGGCGGTGTTGACCTCGGCTTTGTCTTTGCGCCTTACTACCGGGTCTGGGTGGTGGCCGCGTCGCTCACTTTGTGCGTTTTGACCTACCTGTGCATCGAAAAAACCCCGTTGGGTGCCAACCTTCGAGCCGCCACGGAGAACGGTGCACTCGCGGAGTGTTTCGGCATCAACGTGAAGCTGTTGTCGACGCTTACGTATGGCGCCGCGGTGGCCCTGGCCGCCTTCGCGGGTGTGCTGGCCGCACCCATGTATTCCGTCAATCCCGTGATGGGCGCGGATCTGATCATCGTGGTGTTCGCCGTCGTTGTGATCGGCGGCATGGGCTCCCTGTCTGGCGCCGTCGTGGCAGGGTTGGGGCTCGGCATCGCCGAAGGCTTGACCAAGACCTTCTACCCGCCCGCTTCCAACATCGTCATTTTCATCATCATGGCCGTCGTGCTGACACTCAGGCCCGCGGGCCTCTTTGGGAGGGACAAGGGATGAACAGTTTGCTGCGTGGAAACGCCATGGCGTCAAAATTGAGAGGTGCCGCGCCTTCGGGCACGTGGCAGCTGTTCGCGGGACTCACTTTCCTGCTGCTGATCAGCCCCTGGTTCCTCTACCCGCTGTTTCTCACCAAGGTCTTGTGCTTTGCCTTGTTCGCTACAGCGTTCAACCTGCTGATCGGCTTTGGTGGCTTGATGTCCTTTGGCCATGCCGCCTTCTTTGGCATCGCCAGTTACATCGCGGCCTATTGCGCCAGAACATGGGGAGTCCCACCTGAGCTGGCCATTCCATTGGCGGTGGCCGGCGCGGCGGTTTTGGGGGTTCTCATCGGCGCCCTGGCCATTCGCCGACAGGGTGTTTATTTTTCGATGATCACACTGGCGCTGGCGCAGATGGTCTATTTCCTGTGCGTACAGTTGCCGTTCACGGGCGGTGAAGACGGCATTCAAGGCGGCGTCAGGCTGCCTTTTCTGGGTCTCTTCGAGCTGAACAACGACTGGGGTTCGTACTACTTCTGCGCGGTGGTCTTTCTGGCCGGCACCTGGTTCGCACACCGTGTGGTTCATTCTCCTTTTGGTCAGGTGATCCAGGCTATCCGAGACAACGAACCACGTGCCATATCGTTGGGATACAACGTCTACCGGTACAAGCTGACACTGTTCGCTCTGTCGGCAGGTCTCTCGGGGCTGGCGGGTGGCTTGAAGGCAACGTTGTTCCAGGTGGCCTCTCTGCCGGACGTGCACTGGTCCATGTCGGGTGAGGTGCTGCTGATCAGCCTGATCGGTGGCGTCGGAACCCAACTGGGTCCATTGGTCGGTGCGTTTGTGGTTATCGCCATCGAGCACTATCTCGCACCCTTCGGATCGTGGGTGACGATCACGCAAGGGGTCGCCTTCATCGCCGTGGTGGTGTTGTTTCCCAAAGGCATCGTCGGTTCGTGGGGTAGCCGCGTTCCGGGGCTGTTCCGGTCTCGAGCGCAGGCCGCAGTTCACTCCCCCCCCAAACAGGACTGAACCCGTGATCGCGCACACAAAACGATGGACTCATCGACCAGAGGGATCCAATTGGGGCGACTTCGGCGAAGACGACCGCCTGGGGCGGCTCAATCTGCTGGACACAGATCGGGTGTTGCAGGGGCTGCAGGAGGTCAAGGATGGGCGCATCTTTTCGCTCACATTGCCCTTGAACCTGCCTGGTGGCGAATCGTCCATTGGCCGGCAGCCGCCGCGTTGGGCGGCCAGTGCGGAAGACGAGGGCTGCCGGTGCAATTTTCATCGGCCGTTCACGGACTTGCTGGCGGGGGCGACGGGCTATGTGTGCGACGACTTGGTGACGCTGCACACGCAGTATTCGACGCAATGGGACGGACTGGGCCATGTCGGCGTCGATTTCGACATGCATGGCGACGGGAACGCGCAGGTAACCTACTACGGTGGATTTCAGGCGCGGGACATTCAGCTTTCCGATGTCGAGGGGACGTGCCCAACCAATCCGCTGGGGATCGACCAGGTGGCCAAAGCCGGGGTTCAAGGGCGGGCCGTGCTGGTCAACCTGAGATCGATGTGCGGAGACGCGCGTGTGGTGGTGGGTTACGACCTCTGGATGGAGGCTCTTCACCGGCAGCGCATTCAGATCCAGCCTGGCGACATGGTCTGCATCTACACCGGCTACAGCGACCTGCTGCTTCAGGTGCAAGGCAAGCCGGACCACGAAAGGCTGCGGGGGAGTTGTGCTGCGCTGGACGGAAGCGATCAGCGCCTGCTTCAATGGATCACCGACAGCGGCGTGGTGGCCTTGTGCGCAGACAACAACGCGGTGGAGGTGGTGGACCGTGGCTCGTTTCACTCGGCGAATCCCAAGCCGTTTCTGCCGCTGCATGAACATTGCCTGTTCAAGTTGGGGGTCCATCTGGGCGAACTGTGGTTTTTGCGCGAGCTAGCGCAAGCGCTTGAAGCCGGTGGGCGTTCGGCTTTTTTGTTGACAGCCCCACCGCTGCGGCTTCCAGGGGCATTCGGTTCGCCTGTGACGCCCATCGCCACTATCTGAATTACCGTGGCGGCAGCATCCGGCGCGTGGGTGCCCTGTCCATCCACTGGCGAATGGTTTCGGCCTTTTGGCCAAAGAGCCGGCGAGGGTTATTAGCTGTCAGCGACCGCTGTAGTCCGCCCACTTCAGTGTAGGCGTAATCCGGCCAACGCAGAGTCGCATCAGCCGGCCAGCGTATCAGTTCTGATTTGCCCGGTGGTCCAGCCCCAGGGGTTCACTCCAATCGCCGGGGTTAGTGGGTCACTTCTGGATGGAAATCAACAATCGCTCGACTGCTGCACGGTCTGCGCCCGCGGACAACAGCAGCGACAGCAGTAGCCGAGCCTTGGCCGCCGGCAGGCTGGCGCCGTGGATCAGGCCCCGCGACAGCAGATCCATTTCGGAGCCCGGGAAGCCATAGGTTCCGGTGAACACGGGGCCCGCGCGCACGCGCGTGCAGAGGATCACCGGCATGGTCGCGGCGAGTTTCTCCAGGTTCTGCACGCAGGCCGCAGGCACGTGGCCCGCGCCCATGCCTTCGACCACCGCGCCTGCGTAGCCCAGCGAGGCGAGCGCGGGCAGCATGCGCCCGTCCTCCCCCAGGCCCAGGGCGATCTGTGCGATCGCCGCAGGCGCCGCATCGCAGCGCACTGCCTCCACTGGCAGCGTGATGCGGCCCTCGGGCCGGGCGAAGAGTTGCACGCGTCCCTCCACCACGGCGCCGATGGCGCCCGTGCCCGGCGAGGCGAAGGCGCTCGTGAGTGCCGTGTGTGCTTTCTGCACCCAGCGCGCCGCATGGACTTCGTCGTTCAGCACCACGACCACGCCCAGGCCTCGCAAGCGCGTGTCGGCCGCTGTGGCGACCGCCGCGAGCAGGTTGGCCGGCCCATCCGCACCGGCGGCTTGCGGCCCGCGCATCGCCCCCGTCACCACGATGGACCTCGCATCGTGCGCAGCGAGCAGATCCAGCACGAAAGCCGTCTCCTCGATGGTGTCCGTGCCCTGCACCACGACCGCGCCAACGGGCGAGCCCGGTGCACCATCCAGATGCATGCGCAGCAGCGCGGCCACTTCCCGAAGGTGCTGCAGCGTCAACGATGCACCCGGCAGGCGCGTGGGCGTGACGGCGTCCAGCTGCGCGACCTGTGCGAGGCGCGGCTCGACCGCAAGCAGTTGTTCCGCTGTCAAGGTCGGAAGGATGCCGTGGGTGCCCGATGCGGCCGTCATCGTGATGGTGCCGCCCAACGAAAGCACCAGCACGCGCGGCAGTGACGGGCGTGCGTCTGCGAGTGCCGGGTCAGTGTTCACGGGTGGGCCTTGGGCTGATCTGAGGTCTGTTCCAGGAACCAGTCGAGGATCTGCTCGCCCGACCACACGACCACACCCGTGTGGCTCAACACGTAGTCGTACAGCTCCTCGACGAACCCGATGCGGTGCGGCACACCGCTCAAGTACGGGTGCACGGAGATCGCCATGACGCGCGGCTGCGTCGCGCCGTCCTTGTAGAGACGGTCGAAGTGCGCCTTTCCGCGGCGCAACATCTCGTCGGAAGGCTGTTGCTGCACGGCGCTGACCACGACGTCGTTGAGATCTACCGTGTATGGGACGGACGTGATGCGCCCTTTGGGCGAATGCAAGGCCACCGGTTGGTCATCCAGCACCCAGTCGGCCACGTACTCGACGCCGGACTCGGCCAGAAAGTCCAGCGTGTCGTCGGTCTCGGTGAGTCCGGGGCTTTCCCAGCCGCGCGGCGGCTTGCCCGTGAACTGCTGGATCGCGTCGATGGTTTGGCGGATCGCGGCGCGTTGGTCTTCCACCTTGTGCATGGGGCGCTGCACGTGGCCGTGGCCCATGAACTCCCAGCCGGCCTCATGCGCTGCGCGGCATGCCTCTTCATAGACGCTGATCGCGCTGCCATTGAGCGCAAGGGTCGCCGGCATGCTACGGCTCTTGATCGCCTCGAGGATGCGCCAGAAGCCCACGCGCATACCGTATTCGTGCCAGGCCCAGTTAGGCACGTCGGGCAACAGCGGCGCACCCATGGGAGGGGACAGCACTGCGCGCGGCATGGCGCCGGTGGGCTCCCATACCTCCACGTTGACGATGTTCCAGAGCACCACGCGCGCGTTGTCGGGCAGGCGAAGACGCGCGCGTCGCACGATGGACTGGTAGGGCGCGCGAGCGCGCACGCTGGTGCCGATGTCGGAAGTCATGGGTATCTCCAGGGAGGGGGAAACGGCTGCGCTGAGGACTGGGGCTGCGAGTTCTCTCTCTGCGTCCTCGCTCGCCCAACAGAGCGTGTTCAGGCGGTGAACACCTTTTCAGGTCGATCAGGCCGAAGGGCACATCCCGAATCGGTCGCATAGCCAATCGAGCATGAGTTCCTGACCGAGGGTCGGGTTGTCGTGCTGGCAGTGCTCCGCGCCGGTCTCCTCGGTGTCTGTCACGCGCAGCGTCACGTCGACGCCGTTGCTGCGCGCGTACTCGAACACCATCTTTGCGTCTTCTACGCCCAAGGTGTCGTGTCCGCCGTGCAGGATCAGGTAGGGGCAGCGCATCTGCGACAGCACGCCCTCCAGCTTGAAGGGGGCCGCTCGCGACACCACTTCCTTCATGCTGTCTGCGCCGAACACCCATTTCATGTGCATGGCGAGGCCATGGTCCTCCCCGCGCGTGCTGTAACGCTGCTGAATGTTCCAGATCGCGCCATGCGATATGCAGGCGGCGATGCGGTGGTCGCACGACGCGGCGCGCGCGGAATAGTAGCCACCCAGGCTGGAGCCGCTCAGTGCGATGCGGTCCGGGTCGATGTCGCCGCGCGCCAGAAGCCAGTCCACGCAGCGGCCCACGGGCACCTCGTAGTCGAAGCGGGACACGAGCCCGTGACGCCGCAGCGCGCCGCCCTGGCCCGGGCCATCGACCAGCAGTATGGAGAAGCCACGCTGCAACGCCCCCCGACCCGTCATGAACCACAGTTCGTCCTTGTACGAGTCGAGTCCGCCGAAGGAGACCAGCACGGGCTGCTTCGCGCCGCCGTGGGGCGAGCGGACAAAGTACGCCGGCAGGGTCGTGCCGTTCTCGTAAGGGATCTCGATCACCTCGCCGGGAATGTCGAGGAACCCCAGGTGCTTATGGGACGCCTGCTCGCACAGCGTGAATGTCGCCAGGCGTCGCGGGTCTTCCGGCTGCAGCCAGAATTCGGCCATGCGGAAGTAGTTGGCCGCCCTGAGCCAGCAGTTCATGGCGGTACGGCGGTGACCTGCCTGCGCCGCCGCGTCTCCACGCTCCACGTTCCGTTTGGCGACCCGCTCCCATTCCGCGAACCAGCTTTCATCATCGCCCGGCATCATGCGGCTCGCGACCTGGAAGCACTCGCTGATGGCACCACCACCTTCCTGCGTCTCCCCCAGGCCGCGCCGGAATTGGTATGAATGCCAGAAGTGGTCGGGCCATTGTTGCCAGCCGAACGGTTCGAAGCGGGGGGGCGTAGTCTCTTGCATCTTGTTGTCCATGATGGGTCTCACTGCGGTACGAAGCCGATGTTTTTCACAACCTGACCCCAAAGTTCGTAGGACTTGAGGAAGGTCTGGTTGAACTGCTCCGGCGTGCCGATCACGGGCTCGTATCCCACGTTGCGCAGGCTGGCCTGCACGTCCGGTTGCTGCAGGGCGTGGTTCACTGCTGCGTTCAGGGAATTGACGATCTGCGCTGACGTGCCGGCTGGTGCGAAGAGGCCGAACCAGCCGTAGACCTCGTAATCCGGCACACCGGATTCGCGGAAGGTCGGCAGGTCCGGCGAGGCATCGATGCGCTTGCCGGCCGAAGAGGCCAGGGCCTTGAGCCGGCCGTCCTTGGTGTACGCGATCATCCCGGAGTAGGAGTCGAGCGCCAGGTCGATCTGGCCGGACAACAGGTCTGTGGAGATCTGGCCGACGCCCTTGTAGGGCACATGGACCCATTTGACGCCCGTCTTGGCCATCAGCAGCTCCATCATCAGGTGCGGCAGGCCACCTTCCCCGTTGGTACCGTAGGTAAATCGGTCGGGCTGCTTTCTGGACAGTGCGATCAGTTCCTGAAGGTTGTTCGCGGGCACCTTGCCGTTGGCGAACAACACCAGGGAGTTGGACGACACCTGTGCCACCGGTAGGAAGTCCTTGCGAACGTCGTAGGACAGATTCTTGAAGGTATGCGGCGCCACCGCGAAGGCGCTCACCTGGCCCATCACCAGCGTGTAGCCGTCCGGTGCCGAACGCGCGACGGCGCCGATGCCGATCTGACCGGTCGCACCGGCGCGGTTGTCCACGATCACCGGCTGGTTCAGGTGGCTTGCGAGCTTCTGGGCGATCAGGCGCGCCTGAATGTCCGCCGCATTGCCCGCAGGGTATGGCACGATCAGCCGTATGGGCCGGTCTGGGTAGCTCTGCGCCTGTGCCGTCAGCGGTGCCAGGCACGCCAACAGCCCCAGGGCCGCAAAACGGCGCAGCGTGGTCCTCAACTTCGGTTTGCTCGTCATCGAATACTCCTAGGAAGCCATGGAAAGAATCTGGTGGATGTCGGCAGGTCCGGTGATGGGTCTGGGGTTGGTGTGCACCCACCGGTCTAGCATCGACTTCTCTGCGATTTCGTCGAAGCGCTCGGGGCCCAGGCCCACGGCGTGCAGCGTGCCGGGCAGATCCAACTCCGCGATCAACTGCGCGATGGCATCTGCCGCCGCTGCGCCGGACTGGCTCAGGGCCTTGCTCAGTTCCGCCTGCCGCGCACCGCCCGTGGCGGCGTTGAAGCGCAGCACGCTGGGCAGCGTCACGCAGGAGCAATACCCGTGCGGCACACCCATGGCGCCGCCCAACACATGGCCGATGCCATGACTGGCTCCCATCGGAACGCCGGACCACATCGCGATCTGCGCCAGCCACATGCCGTTCTGGCAGGCAGCGCGAGCTTCTACGCTGCCGGGGTCCGCCTTGCAGTCGCGCAGGCCCTGCGCCAGCAAGGGCAGTGCCAGCAGCGAGCAGGCATCGGACATGGCGTTGCCCTGCAAGGAGCAATAGCCTTCCACTGCGTGGTCCACGCAGCGGATGCCTGTGGACAGCCAGGTGTCCAGGGGCGTGTGCTGGACAAGCCATGGGTCCAGCACCGCGACATACGGAATGAGTCCGGGGTGGCGGATGCCTTGCTTGAGCTTGCGCACCGGATCGGTGGAGCCGGCCGTGGGCGCGAACTCGCCACCGGACAGTGTGGTGGGCACCGCGATGTGGCGGATGGCAGGCGGGCGGAAAGCTGGAGCGGTCAAGGCGCCCGTCTTGGGGTCCGAACGCAGCAGGAAGGGCTCGAAGGCGTCCAAGGTGCGCAGGTCGTGTTCCAGGCACAAGCGAACGGTCTTGGTCGCGTCGGTGACGGAGCCGCCGCCCACACTGACCAGCAGATCCGCGCCCGCCTCGCGGGCCGCGTCCGCCGCGCGCAGCACGGCGTCGCGTGGCACGTGCTGGGGAATGGCATCGAACTGCCCTGCGAAGCGGGCACCCAGCCGCGCGCGCAACTTCTCGATGTTGTCGGTATGGCGGTTGAGCGACCCACTCACCACCAGGAAGACGCGCTGCGCGCCCGCCCGCTCGACTTCCGTTGCCACAGTGTCCACGAAAGGCTTGCCGAAGCTGATGCGTTCCATGGCAGGTATCAGCAACTGGCCCGCGCGCAACGCGGGCGACTCCAAAGGTTTCATGGCCTTGCCCTTTGCTATAGGAAAGAGCCAGGGGAAAGTCCCCGGCTAGCTACCAGTCTATGGATGGGTGCCATGTCTTCCTAGAATATGTTTCATGCAAACAAGTTATGGGTCATAGTCATGGACATACGGCAGATGCGCACCTTCGTCGCCGTGGCGCAGCAGGGCAGCTTTACCACTGCGGGGCGCGTTCTGCAGGTGTCGCAGCCGGCGCTGAGCAACCAGATCCGCGCACTGGAAGAGGAGTTCGGCACCATGCTTCTTCTGCGGCATGCCCGGGGCATCACGCTCACCACGGCGGGCGAGAAGTTGCTGGTGGAGGCCCGCTCCATCGTGCGGCAGGTGGACCGGTTGCAGGCCACCCTGGCGGCCGAGAGCCCGCAGCCGCGCGGCGAACTGGCCGTTGGAGGACCCCCTTCGTTCACCGAATCGCTGTTCCCCTCCGTCGTTCGCCAGTACCACTCCCGTTATCCGGGCGTGCTCCTGAAGATGACGGTGGAGCTGACGAGCGAGTTGGAGGTACTGCTGCTGCGCGGCGAAATGGACTTGTGCATCCTCACCAACCCGGCGTCGAACAAGAAGCTCTCTTTCACCCCGTTGGTGACCGAAGACCTGTTCCTGGTCGGCCCGCCCGGCAGCCCGGTGTTCAGGCGGCGCGAACTGGAGATCACCGACTTGACGGACCTCCCCCTCATCGTGGCGGGCAGTGGAAACTTCGTGCGCGTGCAACTGGACCGGCTGGCACGCGAGGAGGCCGTGTCGCTGCGCATCGTGGCCGAAGTGACGAACTTGGGCGTGCCGCTCATCGGTCGCTTTGTGCGCGACGGCCTGGGCTATGCCGTCCTGACGAAGCGGGCCGTGCAGGACGAGTTCCGCCCCAAGGAGGTCGGGCTCTCGCGCCTGAAGGGCCTCGTCATGACCCGGGTGCTGGCGCGCCGCGCGGACGTGCCACTGTCGGCCGCCGGCCTGGAGATGGCCAGCCTCATACGGCAGGAAGCAAAGTTATTTGTCAAGTGATGCGGACGTGCGGGCGCCATCCCTTGCCGGCATGCGACTTGCCCGGCCAGTGGCATGGTCCGACTGGCTTTCCGCGCACCGCTGGCTAGGCGTCAACCAACTCATCCAAACCATCGAATCGTGACGGCTGGCTCCGGTGACGCAGAACATCAACGGGATGCCCTAGCCCACCGAATCAGTGGAAGTTCAATCCCGGGGCGATTCAAGCGCGATGCCGTCGATGCGCTTGAATTCCTTGCATAACGCGCTGAGCACCCCAGCTTCAAGACGGTGAACTGCACAGGAACGCTGATGGCTTGCGCCCGCGTGCAAAGGCCCTAATCGAGGCGAATGCCCGCGCTGTCGATCACCGCCTTCCATTTCTCTGTTTCGGAAACTACCAGCGATTCAAGCGTGGCGCTCTGTCCGCCAGCTGGCTCCATTCCCATCTCGCTCATCTTCTTGCGAAAAGCCTGGTTCCCAAGTACTTGGTTGATCAGCCCATTCAATCGCGCGATGACTGCTGGCGGACTGCTGCTCGGCGCCATGTACGCAAACCAGATCGGTACGTGGAAGCCCTTCAGATCTTTCGCCGCACTCATCGGGGGCAGCTCCGGATACAGAGCTGTGGCTTCCGCATTGGCAACCGCCAGTGCCCGCAGCTTGCCAGCCCGGACATACGGCATGCTCTCCGCGGCCACTGCAATCATGACCTGGACCTGTCCCGACATCAGGTCCTGCAGTGCCGGTGCGCCTCCTTTGTAGGGTACGTGGAGGATGTCGATTCCGGCCGACCGCTTGAACACCTCCATGGCCAGGTGGGTCGATTGACCCGCGCCGGATGAGCCGTAGCTCAGCTTGCCGGGGTTCGCCCGCGCGTAGGCAATGAGTTCGTCCACAGTCTGCACCGGCAACGACGGAGTGACTAGGAGAACGTTCGGGAGGACGGCCGCCAGGGCAATCGGCTTGAGATCCTTCTGCGGATCGTACGTGAGCTTCTCGCCGTACAGGCTGGGATTCACCGTGAGGCCGCCCATCGTTGACAGCATGAACGTGTGGCCATCCGGGGCGGCGCTGCGCAATGCCGCCACCGCGATTTGCTCGCTGGCGCCGGCACGGTTGTCGACGATGACAGGCTGGCCCGCGTGCTTGGCCATCTCCTGAGCGATCATGCGCGACAGCGCATCCGTGGCGCCGCCCGGGGGATAGGGGACGATGATGCGCAAGGGCTTGGTCGGAAAATCAGCAGCAGGCACTTGTGCGTGCGCAATGCAAGCGAGAGCAGCGCACAGGATGGAGGCGACGGCTTTGCGGAGTGTGGTCATGGGCATCATGGGTGAAGGCGTGAGGTGTTCAGTTCAGTTCGTCTTTGCCGAGGTCCCAGAGCAGCGCGTACTGCTCTTTGCGGGTGTAGTGCGCTGCGGCGAAGCTGGGTGAGCGCAGCAGCTTCTGCAGGACCGACTCGGACGACGACTCGACGAGGATCAGCCACTGCGAGTGATCGGGATCGTCCGGCTTGCCATTGGCGATCGGGATCGACAACTGGACGTCGGGCACGATCAGGCTCGCTCCGAGGACGTGTCGTGTTCGCGCCAGTGTCTGGAGCAGGTCTGCGACCTCAGTCCGCAGCATGTCCTGGCCCATGGCATTGAAGTCGATCCGCACGACACCCAACGCCGCACCGCGTCCCGCTCCAGCGCACATCTCCACTCGGCCCAGGATGCGAAGAGGATCGACCTGGCGGTCGATGTTGGTCAGGGACCAGGGCGTCTGGTTGGCCAACGCTGCCTTGTAGGCCGGGCCGGTCAGCGTCTCGAAGTTCTCGGTCGTGTAGGTCGCAAAGTACCTGCGCTTGGCATCGCGCGACTGGTAGCGCCTTGCGTTGAGAAACCCCGGGATGCTGACCCGCTCTTCCAGGTGCTCTCTGTCGTACCAATCGTTGAACTCCTCGTCATGATCGGGCGCAACGTTCATGGACGTGACGAGGATGCCGTTCCCCTGTAGTGGCATGGTGTCTTTCGTGAAATGTGGCGATTGCCGGAGCGGCCATGTTCCAGGAGCAGACCTCACGAAGCAAACTTGAAATTTGAGGGAAGTCGCTATCGATTTGGCTATCACTGCGTTGGTGCCAGACCTGCGCGAGCTGGTGCACGCGCACGGCAACGGTGCGCGAGAAATGCGGGCCACGGGCACGCGCGAAAGCGGGTCGGGCGGCAGGCTCTCGAGCTGCTCTGGCGACCGTTCGTGAGATGGGGATGGAGGCCGCGGGGGCCTCACGCAAGCCAAGGGCGCTGTGGATCGCGCCGGGGTGCCGCATCGCCTGACCCGCCTGTCAGCTGGCGCCTGCGGCCAGGGTTCGCGCTTCGGCGCTCACCGCACGGCCGTGCCTGCACGCGCTCGATGCGCAGCCGGGTTCAGCAACCGCCAGGCCGGCGCTGGTGCCACGTTGTGGCGTGCTCGTAGGCCCATCCGATGCGCAAGGCTGTGGCTTCGTCGCAGGCACGCGTGACGATCTGCAGCGAGGTCGGCAGTCCGGCCTGCGACGCGCCGTTCGGCAACGACAGTGCCGGCAGGTTCAGGTAGTTCGCGAACCGCGTGAAGTGCGCGGGAGCCTTGGTCTGATCGACCTCTTCGAGCGGCAGGGCCACGGTCATCGTCGTGGGCGTCAGCAGAGCGTCGACGTCCTGCATCGAGGCCAGGAACCGGGCCAGCATGGTGGACCGCATGGCCAGCGCCTCCAGATACTGCCGTGCCGTGACGCCGCGCCCTGCCTCGATGCGCGGACGCACATGCGGATCCAGCGGACTAGACGGATCGTCGATGACCTCGTGGTACAGGGCGTAGCTCTCGGCGGCCATGATGCGCAGGTTATGCGCGGCCACGTCCGCGAAGCGGAACGGCAGTGACAGCGGGACGATCGTTGCGCCCAGCTGCGCCAACGTGTCGATGGACTGCTCGTAGGCTTCGAGCACGTCCGCATCGGCGTACTGCATCTCCTCCTGCGGCATCCGCGCCAGGCACATGCCTTGCACACCTCGTCGCAGCAAAGGATGTGGATCGACATAGGTCAGACCGGTGGTCGCCGGATCCTTGACGTCCGAGCCCTGCATGGCCGCGTACAGCAACGCCACGTCCTCGATGCAGCGCGCCATCGGGCCCGGCGTGTCCAGCGTCGGGCTCAGGGGTCGGATGCCGTGCGTGCTGACGCGGCCCGTGGTGGTCTTCAACGCGCAGATGCCGCACCACGACGCGGGTAGGCGGACCGAGCCGCCCGTGTCGGTCCCGACCGCCCAGGGCGCGAGATCTGCCGCCACGGCCACGCCCGAGCCGCTGCTCGAACCGCCCGGCGTTCGCGCACGTGCCATGTCCCAGGGATTGCGGGGCGTGCCGAGGTGGGTGTTGGTGCCCCAGCCGCCCATGGCGAACTCCACAGTGTGCGTCTTGCCGAGAACGATCATCCCCTGGGCGATCAACCGCGAGGCCAGCGTCGCGGTGCTCTCGGCCCGCCGGGTGCGCCAGTGCGCGGAGCCGCCGTTGGTGATCTTTCCCTGGATGTCGACTAGGTCCTTGAGCGCGACGGGAATGCCGTGCAACGGGCCGACCGCGTGGCCTGAGCGGATCGCGAGATCCGCAGCCTGCGCAGCGAGCCTGGCGTCTTCGGCGTACACCTCGCTGTAGGCGTTCAGGGATGGATTCGCTTGCGCGATCCGCTGCAGGTAGGCCTCGACGAGATCGGACGACGTCAACGTGCGGCCTCGCAGCTGTGCCGCGAGTTGATGGGCCGGCGCGAAGGTCGCGGGGTGTTCAGTCATGCTTCGGTTTCCTCGAATCGTCGTCATTGAGGATCGACGCCCGCGTCCTTCAGGATCTTCCCGTAGTTCGCCGCATCCCTGCGCAGGGCTTCGTCCACGTCATGGACGGTGCCGCCCGAAGGCTCCAGCGCGATGTCGCTGAACTGCCGGCCCATGTCGCCCTTCAGCGCCTTGTTGAGCTCATGGTTCAGGCGTTCGATGACGGCCGCGGGCGTCTTCGCCGGCGCGGCGAGCCCGATCCAGGTGGTCGACACGTAGCCTGGAACACCGGATTCCGCCACCGTCGGCAGATCCGGAAGCAGCGCGGACCGCCTTTCGCTGGTGATGGCAATGGCGCGCAGCTGCTTGCCTTCCCGTGCGTGCTGCAAGGCGGTGGGCGAGGTCTCGAACATGCTCTGGATCTGCCCGCCGAGCAGGTCGGACAGCGCCGGCGCGCCACCCCGGTAGGGAACGTGCAGGAGGTCGACGCCGGTCATCGACGCGAACTGCCTGGCCGAGATGTCCTGACCGGTTCCAATGCCGGCGCTTCCCATCGTCACCTTGCCCGGCTCCGCCTTGGCTTTGGCGACCAGGTCCTTCACGCTGCCGACCTGGGCAGAGGGATGAACCAGCAGGATGTTGGGTTGCTCCGCCAGACGGATCAGCTGGGAGAAGTCCTTCACGGGATCGAAGCCGGTGCGCTTGTACAGGAACTGGTTGGCGGCCATCACGCCCGAGCTGTACACGAACAGGGTCTGCCCGTCGGGAGCGGCCCTGGCCGCGGACTCGGCGCCGATGTTCCCCGATGCGCCGGAGCGGTTGTCCACGACAACGGGTTGGCCGAGCACGTCGCCCAGGTGCTTTCCGACGGCTCGCGCGACCATGTCGACGCTTCCTCCAGGGGGAAAGGGCACGACGATCTTGATCGGTCCGCTCGGCCACGCCTTCTGCTGCGCCATCGCAGGGGCACACAGCGCGCACATCGACAGGGCCAGGACACCGCATCGGGTGAAGATGGAGATCATGAGTTTGCTTTCAGGTTGGTGAGAACGACGCGGCTCATGCGAGCCGGTTGGCATGGGTGTGCTCGATCGTGTCCAGGATGACTTGTGTCGATCCCATGATGTCGGGGTACTTCTCGCCCGCATCGATCCTTGCGAGAGTCTTCTTCTCATCGCGCATCATCTGCAGGGCCCGCAAGGCCGATTCCCGGATGTCCGAAGCCGGGATGACGAGCACCCCGTTCTCGTCCGCGAGCACGGCATCTCCAGGTTCGACCGCAGTGCCGCCGCAACTGACCGTGCTGCAGAACTCGCCACCCAGGCCGAGCGTCTTGACCGTCACAGCCGACGTGCCGCGCGACCACACTGGCACACCGTACTGACGCAGCTCGGCGAGATCCGTCACCAGCCCGTCGACGACGATTCCCACGACGCCTGCCGCACGCGCCGCGTATGCAACGGCACCGCCGAGGGTGGCGATGGCTCTGTCGCCGCACCGGTCGATCACCAGCACGTCGCCGGGCCGGGCCTGCCCGACGGCGTAGTGAACCATGGCGCCATCCATGCCCGGTGCGCGGACGGTGACCGCCGTGCCGGCGATCCGCCGATCGACGAAATGCGCGCGGATGTCGGGGCTCAGAAAGCCGGTGTGGCGGAAGTGGCCGATCACCGCCGGCTCGGCCTGGACCAGAAGTTGCAAGAGTTCCGGATCGATGGCCGGAGGGAGAGGATGAAGAACGTACATTGCACCGAGTCCGATTTGGAAAGCCACAATTTATCGACCACGGGCAGCAATGCCTACTGAGTTATTTGGAGCTGAGTTGATAGACTTTTTCGATCATGCGCGTCACCCTTCGGCAGCTTGAAGCGTTCTACTGGACGGCCAAACTGGGCAGCGTTCACGCGGCCGCGGGCCATCTAAACTTCAGCCAGCCTGCCGTGTCCGCGCGCATCCGCGAGCTCGAGGACGTTCTTGCGCTGCACCTGTTCACGCGCAACAAGCAACGCCTTCAACTCACGCCCGAAGGACGCCAGGCGCTTGCGCATGCGGAGCGCGTCCTGGGTGAGGCCCAGGACTTCGAGCGGCTCAGCCGTGGGGGGCCATCGCTGGAGGGCGTGATGCGGCTCGGTGCGGACGAATCCACCGCCATGGTGGTGTTGTCGGAGATCCTGAGCCATCTAAGCTGGCCGTCGAGCTGACCATCGACGTGGGCACGGTGCTGCGGGACAAGCTTGGACGCCGTGAGCTGGATGTGGCGCTTCTCACGAGCGCCGGGACCGCGACCCATGTCGTGGATGAAATTCTGGGTTGGGTGGAGTTCCAATGGATCGCGTCCAGCACGCTGGCGCTTGCGGATGGTCCTTTCACTCCGACCACCGCCGCGACGCTTCCCATCGTTACCAACCCGGCGCCTTCGACGCTCAACGACGCAGTCAAGAAGTGGCTGCGCAGCGGAGGAGTCGATTTCGACGGTGTCAACACGTCGAACTCCTTGCAGCTGATGCTGCGCCTGGTGCAGGCTGGCCATGCGGTCGCCGTTCTGCCCATGCCCATCCTGCGCGAGCAGTTGGAGGCCGGTGAATTGCGGCAACTCCCGGCGCAGCCGCCCCTGCCGCCCTTGCCGTACTACGCCTCCTTCGTCAACGACGGGGTCGGCAGCTTCGCTTCCAGCCTCATTGCCATCGCCAAGTCCACCTTGGCGGCAAACGACTTCTTCGCACGCGCGCCGACAGGTTCGTGAGAAGGGCGGGCCGCGCCCGTGGCCACACGGCGGCTGTCGCGACCGCCCTGTCGTTTTACGCCTGGGCAGTGGCGCTGCGCTCGCACCAGGCCTTGTACTTGACCTTGTTCTCCTCGTTGGGCGGATACAGGCCTGGCAGGGCAGCGCCTTCCAGAACCTGCTCCATCATCCAGCCCTCCATGCGCTCTTGCTCCACGGCAGCCGCAACGACCTCATCGACCATGTCCGACGGAACCAGGACGGCGCCATCCTGGTCGACGACGATGATGTCGTTCGGATAGACCGCGACGCCGCCACAGTCGATCGGCTCCTGCCAGCCGACGAAGGTCAGTCCGGCCACCGAGGGTGGGGCCGCCGTCCCCTGGCACCAGACGGGCAACTGCGTGCCGAGAACGCCCTCCAGATCGCGGACCACACCATCTGTCACCAGCGCCGCGACGCCGCGCTTCTTCATGCGCGCGCACAGGATGTCGCCGAAGATCCCGGCGGACGTAGTGCCAAGCGCACCGACCACGGCGATGCAGCCCTCTGGCATGGCCTCGATGGCGGCCCGTGTTGAGATGGGAGAACCCCAGGACGCCGGCGTGGCCAGGTCCTCGCGCGCCGGCACGAAGCGCAGCGTGAACGCCCGGCCCACCAGTCGCGGCTGTCCGGGGGCGATGGGCCGCGTTCCACGCAGCCAGACGTTGCGCAAGCCATGCTTGAGCAGCACGGTGGTGAGGGTGGCGGTGGAAACGCCGGCGAGGGCCTGTTGGATCGCCGGGTCGAGGGGCAAAGTCGAAGTGCTCATGGTGTTGATGTGACTGGGGTTCAAACGCTGGCAATCAGTCCGCCGTCGATGCGCAGGACCGACCCGGTGATGTATCCGGCCCTCGGCGAGGCCAGGAAAGTGACGGCATCGGCATATTCCTGCGGATGCCCATAGCGGCCCACGGCGATGGAAGAAGTGCTCTCCTGAGACACATCCTCTACCGACCGCCCTTCGCGCTTCGCTTTTGCCTCATCCAGCAAGCGTATGCGCGCTGTCGCGATGCGGCCGGGAAGCACGATATTGCTGGTGATGCCGTCCCGCCCCACTTCGCGGGCCAGTGTCTTGGACCAGCCGACGAGCGACATGCGCAGCGCATTCGAGATCGCCAGATTCGGAATCGGGGCGACCACGCCTGAAGACGTGCTCGTCACGATCCGGCCGAAACCCTTCCTGCGCATGCCGGGTAGCACACGGTCCGTCACCGCAATCACGGACAGCACCATGCTTTCGAAGCTGGTGCGCCACAGATCGGGATCCTGTCCGAACGCAGCTGTCGGCGGCGGCCCCCCGGTGTTGTTCACCAGGATGTCGACCTCGCCCAGTTCTCGTTCGATCCGGGAGACCATGGGGTCGACGAGCGCAAGCTTGCCGAGGTCCCATTGCAGCGCTACAGCCCGTCCGCCTGCCCGCCCAATGGCATCGGCCGTTTCCTGTGCGGCCTGCAGGTCGATGTCGGCCGCCGCAACGTGGCAGTCCTCCAGCGCCAGCGTTCTCGCGATGGCGCCTCCGAGCCCGCCGCCAGCGCCGAGCACCAGTGCGGTTCTGTGTTGAAGTTGCAGGTCCATGGTCCTTCTTCCAGGTTGACGATCAGTGGGGTTGCATGCGCTTCACGGATCCCGCATCGCTGCGCGCAGCCTCGGGGCGCCTGATGTGCGGATGCACCGGGCCCGTCAAGCGGGCGATCCATCCGGGTAACCGGGCATGTCGAAGCCGATGCGCTCGAGTTCGGCTTCGACCTTGGCTGCGTTGGATGTGTCCAGTGCCACCGACGGCGGGCGCACGGTGCGCCAGCCGGCCGCACCGCTGTAGACGGACACCGCATGCTTCATGGCCGGGATCATGTAGCCGCCCTGGAACACCTTCCGCACGGCGTCGGCCTTGGACTGCAGCGACTCTCCTTGCGGCGTGTTCCATCCCTCGACCACGGCATGGATGCCCGCCGGGTTCATGTTGACGGTGGCACTGATGCAGCCGGCCGCGCCCAGCGGCATCGCGGCCGACAGGAACGACTCGCTCGCCGGAAACACGTCGAAGCCATCCGCAGCGAAGTTGTCGAGCATGGCCTTGGTGTTGCTCCAATCGCCAGACGAGTCCTTGGCGCCGGCGATCACCTGCGGATAGCGCTTGCGCAGCCGCTCGATCAGGCCGAGCGTGATGGGTACATGCGACATCTGCGGGATGTGGTACAGGTAGATCGGTGCGACTCCCGAGCCCACCCGTTCGATGAGTTCGGCGTAGTACGCGAACACACCGTCATCGTGTACGCCCTTGTAGAAGAACGGCGGCAGCACCAGCAGGCCGGCCGCGCCGGCCTGGCTCGCATGACGCGACAGCGCGACGGCATCGGGCAGCGCACAGGCCCCCGTGCCGGGCATCATCTTCGCGGCGGGAATACGGGCCTCCATCAGCGCGTCGGTCAGCGACATGCGCTCGGAGACGGAGAGAGACGCGGCTTCCGAGTTGGTGCCGAAGATGGCCAGGCCGGCCCCGTGATCGGACAGCCAGCGGCAATGCGCGATGAATCGTTGCACGTCCGGCTCGAGTCGGGCGTCGAAGGGGGTCAGGACAGGCGCCAGGGCGCCGCGGATCTTGGTGGTCATGGATGGTCTGTGGAAGTGGTTGTTCTCAGCGCGTCTGCGGTCCGACGGCGAAGCGGGATGCGGCGATGCCCTGGACGCCGCCTTTGACAAGGTTGCGGCCCACGCAGAACACCCGGCGCCTTGCTCGCTTCAGGGATCGCGAAAGTATTTTTCAGCAGCGCTTATCAATAAAGACCGATTTCGTGCGTTTGAAAGAAGGGAAAACTTGCTTCTGGGGCTGCTGACGCAGAATGCGGCCATGGACACCCGGTTTCTCCAGAGTTTCGTCACGGTCGTCGAGAGCGGGTCGATCGCCGAGGCGGCGCGCCGTCTAGACCTGACGCCAGCTGCCGTTGCTTCGCGTCTGCGCACACTGGAGCAGGACATGGGCGTGGTCCTGGTCACGCGCTCGGGCCGCTCTGTTAGGCCAACAGAGGCTGGCCTGCAAGTTCTCGACCAGTCCCGTGGCGTGCTTCGCAATGTGTTCGATCTACGTGCCGCGGCGCTGGATACCCAGGCGCGCGGTCAACTGCGCTTGGGCGTGTTCTTCTCGGGCACGACCACCTTCATGCCCACCATCCTCGAGAGCTTCTGCGCGGAGCACCCACATCACTCGGTGTTCATTGACGTCGGCTGGTCGCCGGACCTGGCTGCCAAGGTGGTTTCGGGCGAACTCGACGCCGCAATCCTGGTGGAGCATCACTTTTCCATCCCGAAAGGAAGTGAATGGCTTCCGCTGACGGAGGAGCCGCTGGTGGTCATCGCGCCGAGCGCATTGCAGGGCGCGACGGATGCGCACTCGGTGCTGCAATCACAACCCTTCATCCGCTACGACCGACGCATCTGGGGTGGTCGCCTCGCCGATCGCTACCTGCGCGAGCGAGGCCTGCGTCCCTGGGTGCGCCTGGAGATCGACGGCCTGATGGCGATCGCCAATCTGGTGAGCCGCGGCCTGGGCGTCTCGCTGCTCCCTGACTGGTCGCCGATGTGGATCCCAAGCTTGTCGCTGGTGCGCATTCCTCTGCCAGGGTTGGCGCCCACTCGGCGCATCGGGCTCATGCGGGGCACGCGCAGCACACGCAACGCGCTCGTGGATTCGCTCCTGCTGCATGCGAGTGCAGCCTTTGACCCACATTCCTGAACTGCCCCGGGCGGTTCACTGTGTTTTTCTTCCTGTTGGAAACCTCAACCAGCGGCCGGAAGAAAGACCCACTTTGCCCTCTGGAACTTTCGCCCGCGCCTCCTGCCGCGTTCGACCCCGACCCCGACCCCGACGCCGAGGGCAACTCCAAGTTCGTGCGGATGGCCGAGAAGCTCATCAACATCGACGAGATCAGCATCGACCTCATCGACCTCACCGACCTCATCGACCGCATCAACCCGTTCCATCGCGCCTACGAGATCCTGTCCAAGTCCGTGACTGCGGACGTGCTGCGCGCCATCCACTGCACGATCTCGGCCACTAAGATCGCCATGAGCGAGGAGAAGGCCGTGGCGCTGTTCGCGCGCATCAAAGCGTTCACGGCCGAGCGCGGCCACAAGCCGGGCCTGGCGTCGGTGAGCCCCATGGAGCGGCGTATGGCCGAGGCGCTGCCGTGGATCGGGGACGCCAAGCGCAAGCGGATGGGCGACGGAGCCTGAACGTGGCCACCAAGAAGACGCTCGACGAGCTGTTGGCCGAGGAGGTCGATTCACCCTTGCTCGACGTTAAGCCGAGGGCCGCCACCGCTCCGGACGGCGCGGCGCGCGCGGACCCAGTTCGAGGAGATCAAGGTCTTCGTCGACCGCAACAAGTTCGCGCCGGGAGGGGGCCAGGGGCCCGGAAGATCGGGATCATCGAGCGCTATCCTGCGCTACCGATACGACCACCGAGCGTGCGCGATCGTCGAAGCTCCGCGGGGAGGGTTAGCAGGCTGTTGAAATTCATCGCTGTGCCTTGACCGAGCAGCCACATGCGAGCGCATCGAGTGGCTGAGCGCGTAGAACTTGAATGCGCAATGCGCCGTGGCGGGTTGTGCGCGCGGCGCGCAAGTCGCATTGGCCGCTCATCAGGCCGCTCCCTGCGGCATCGCAGCCAGCATTCGGGCCATTCGCACGATGTTGCTTGCCGTCATCGTCAACTTGAAGTGCTGGTCCACGCGTTTGATGCCTCTGTATGCAGTCTGGCGGATCCGCCCAACGGTCTTGCCACAGCCGAAGTGTTCTTCGATGCGCTTGCGGATGTCTGACTGACTGCATAGCCGGGATGTCGCGTGGTTCGTCCATCGATGGCACTGCCCCCGATTCGTGTGTTGTTGCTCGCCACATGGGGCGTGATGCGCCGTTGGCGGCAAGCATCGACGAAGTCGCGCGTGTCATAAGCCTTGTCGGCAGCGAGCGTCTTCGGATGACTGCCGGGCAAGGTATCGAGCATGGCCAGCGCAGCCGCTCGCTCGCCCCGTCCATCGGCGTGAGTGACAACCGCACCGACGACCAACCCCGAGCGGTTCTCCATCAGCACATGTCCCTGGAACGCCATCACCGCCGCAGTGTTGTGGCTTTTCCTGAACAGCCGTGCATCCGCATCGGTGGTGCTGGCGTGGGTGTCGTCGCCGCGTCGATTGCCCTTCCAGTCGGCCTGGGTGTTGCGCCCGCTTGAGCCGCCGCTGTTGGCGTCGTCGTTGCTGCCGTCCTTGGGCACGAAGCTTTTGTGGCTGGCCCAGGCCTGGATCAGCGTGCCGTCCACCAAGAAATGCTCTCGGCTGAGCAGGTTGTGCTTGTCGGCAACGGACATCACCTCGGTGAAGAAGCTCTCGACGACGGCGTGCTCGAGCAGCCGGTCGCGGTTCTTGGAGAAGGTGGAGTGGTCCCAGACCTCGTCGTCGATGGCCAGACCGATGAACCAGCGGTACAGCAGGTTGTAGCGCACCTGCTCCGTCAGCTATCGGGGCTTTCGACAGATGGCCGCCAAGGGCGGAAACAGCTGAGTGACATAGCCACTCAACGAGCTCATGTCGCGTCCATCACACGTCCCTGGATGCGAGAGATGAATGCGGCACGCTCGGTGACAGCACTCATGGAGGTGCGAGGTTTTGGGTCGGCGGTTCGTCCATCCTAGGGTTAGATAGCGCACCGCCATCGGCACTTCGAGCCGATCTCGGTGACCTGCGGGACCACACCGCGTTTTCGCACATGATGTTCGAGGACCCGTTTGCGCGATGCAAGATCCTGTGAAGCGCGAATTCAATTCCGCGCTGAACTGACTTTCCCGGAGAGGACTTTCGAGAGAACTTGGTTCCCGGCGGTCGCCATCTGCCGCAGGATCACTGAAGGGATGTCTTCCAAGGCCGATTTAAGCAGCAAGTAAATGTGCGAGAGCCATGCAGCAACTGCATCAACCTCCATGCCCAGCTTTCAAAGGTAGCAATTCACAGTCTCCCCGCACTGAACATCCGACAACGGATTGGCCGCCAACTTTCTAAACTCCCTGTCGCGAGCCATGAATGTATGCAGCATGTGAGGGATCAGCGCAGTTGCATCGACGATCTTTCCATATTCCCGGCTGTGCAGTTCCGCGTACCGATCCAGCGTCGTTTTCAGTTCAGCAGACACTGAAATCGTCAGCTTTACCACCTCTGCTTTCGGTAGTGGGCCCAGCCGAAGCCTGGTTTTTTTCATCGCAACCCCCCGCGTTTGAAGAACGGCGACTTATGCGGTCGGAGGACGAGGTCCTTGTTCACCATCACCCCCATCGGAAACCCCGGGCGGATCGTCAGTGTCGGCTGGATGCTCGCGTTGCGCTTTGTGATCTCCTGCCCGACCTGGTTCACCGTGTCTTGTGCACCCTCGCGCACGGCGATCACTAGGCGATTGCCGTCCGGATCGGTCCGGCTCTCTGGCGCCGCCAACTCGGCCCCCACGCCAAGCAGCGTCGACAGCGCCGCACCGGCCAGGATGCGATCCCAATGCCAGTCAACACCGTCCTCCAGCCCGGCGTAACCGGCCGGATCGATCCCCGGCAACCGGTCCAGCGCCACCGACGACGTGTCCGGCAGGATCAGCCGCGTCCACACCAGCAGCACGCGCCGCTGCCCGAACGCCACCTGGCTGTCGTAGCGACCTATCAGCCGCGAGCCCTGAGGGATCAGCAGGTGGCGTCCCGTCGCCGTGTCGTAGACCGCCTCGGTCACATTGGCGATCACCTGCCCCGGCAGGTCGGAGTTGATGCCCGTCACCAGCGCCGCCGGGATGACGGTTCCCGCCATCACCTGGTAAGGCGAAGCCGGTAGCTGGAGGCTGCCCGGATTGCGCGTGGCCGTGTCACCGGCATTCGCGAGAAAGGCTTCCTTGCGGTCCTGGCGGTTCTGCGCCATCACAGGATCGGTCGGCGAAGCCACGGCAGCGTTCATCGCGCCCAAGGGATGGAACGGCTGCTGACCCGCCGTCAGCCCGGACGGATCCGCGGGGGCAGCGGGCATGGTCCGCTCGGCGGCCGTCCCCCGCTTCACGGTGGCTCCGTCGCCGCTGCGCCGGAAGAACACCGAGGACCGCGCCGCCTCTTGGTCTGCCAACCGCTCGGCCTGCTCTGGATCGACGCCCTCCCCCGCCCTCGCCTCCATCAGCGGCTGCGCCTTCGCCATGGCCGACCCGAGATCTCCCGGCAGCGGCGGCCCCAGCACCGGTGGCGCCGGCTTCGGCGCCGCCGGCACCCCGACATAGTCCTTCGGCAGTTGGTCCAGCCCATCCGCCCGGGCCACGCGGTCCACGTTGTACAGCTCGGCCGCCGGGTTGCGCTCGCGCTTGTGCGACTGCAGCGACCACATCGTGCCGCCGAGCACGGCCGCGGCCAGAGTGCCGGCGCCGACCGCCAGCATGCGGCGGTTGAGCCGCACGACCGACCGGGGCTGCGCGCGCAGGGCCACCGCCTCCGGCGCGACCTTGGGCGGGACCTGGGACGATTGGGGCGGCAGGATGTCATCCGCACTCATGATCCATCGCTCCGTGCCCCCTGGACGCTGCCGTTCGCGCCATCCGTGCGTTCGATGCGCACCACCTCGGCCTTGCCGTCCTTGAAGCCGCCCAGACGCAGCTCCGCCGCGCCGAAGAGGCGGTCGACCACGTAGTACGGCGAGCGGAAGCGGTAGTTCACAAGCTGCCCGTCCCCCTGAGGCCCGATCACGAACAACGGCGGCAGCTCGCCCTGCGCGATGCCGCCCGGGAACTGGATGTAGACCTTCTGCCCGTCGTCGAAGGCGCGCAGCGGCTTCCAGGACGGCGCATCGCCGCTGATCGCGTAGCGGAACCGGATCTGCTCCACCGACAGGCCCGCATCCACCGGCGTCGCCGCCTGCGACTCCTTCGCCTGCTTCTGCAACGCCAGCATCTGGTCCTTCGGATAGGCCCAGGACACCGAGGCCATCCAGGCCTGCGACGTCGAGGAGAGTTCCAGCAGATAGGTGCGCCGATTCGTCGTGATGACCAGGTTCGTCTTCAGGCCCACGCGCGTGGGTTTCACGAGCACGTGGACCCGCTGGTTCGCGCCGCTGCCGCTGACCGTGTCGCCCACGATCCAGCGCACCGTGTCGCCGGCCGACACCACCACCAGTTCCTCCCCGGGTTGCAGCGCGATGACCGTCACGCGGCCTGGGCTCGTGTAAACCTGATACAGCGCGCCGTCGGCATACGGCCAGACCTGGATCGCATTGATGTAGCCCTCGCGCGTCGGCGCAATACGCGCCTCTTCGTTGGCCCGCGAGACCCGCACTTTCTCGTCGGCGGGCTCGGGCGCCAGCTTCGCTTCCGGCTCGCTCGGCAGCGGCTTCATCTGCCCGGGCAGCGGCAACGGCTTCGGCACCTCGACCACCTCGACGGGCGGGGGCGGGTCCGGCAATGGCTGCGCAGCGACGGCCACCGGCTCGTCCAGCGGGATCGCCGGCGGCGGCTTGTCTTGTGTGGCACAACCGGCAACGATCGCCGCCCCCATCAGGACCGGCGCCAATGCGTGTTTACGGAAATCCGTCTTCATGGCTTGGTTCCTTTCGTTGCAGCGTCCGTCGCATCGAGCTCGCGGCTCCAGGACAGGCCGTTGACGTAGATGCCCAGCGGGTTTCGGCGCAGCCGCTCCTCGGTGCGCGGCGCCTGCAGCACGATCGCCAGCACCGCGGTCCAGCGCTCCAGCCCGGCCGCTTCGCCGTTGACGTAGCGGCGCTCCGTCCAGCGCACCTGGAACGAGGCATCGCTCGCACGCACCACGCTGTTGATCTGTACCGCCACCGAGCTCTGCCCGATGCGCGAGAACGGATCGTTCGCGCGTGCGTAGTCGTTCAGCGTCGCGGCGCCACGGTCCGTCGTGTACTCGTAGGCCTCGAGCCAGTTCTGCCGCACCACGATCGGATCGATCGAAAGGGATCGCACGTCGTTGACGAAGCGCGCCAGGTGGTGCGCGATCTGCGCGTCGCTGGGCTTGTAGGGCGTGGCCGCCTCGCCGACCGCGCGCACTTGGCCGGCGCTGTCCACTTC